>Ga0364915_10085_pt3 | contig 32771 bp, 23 predicted proteins | sample ExccelJu500001D4_3_FD_206958 | JGI IMG/M metagenome (GOLD analysis project Ga0364915, IMG submission 206958) | Enriched cells from Trout Bog Lake Hypolimnion, Wisconsin, USA - BchlTB.June25.5000.01.D4 | ecosystem: Environmental > Aquatic > Freshwater > Lake > Hypolimnion/Profundal zone | place... | reverse complement strand
AGAGTTGACGGGCTCATCGATTCAAAAAATTTGGCGTGCACCTGGGGGGAAGACTTCCCCACGTCTAATCAATATGGGTAATCAGTGTGGTTACCAGCATATTGGCTGGAACCATGCTGGATTTTTGGGGGATGAGCTTGATTCCAAAGTACACCCCAATTCAGTCTTATTAGAAAAGGCGAGCCGCAATCTTCAGGATGGCGACATCGCTATGGCGCATCTAGGGATTTGGTCTAGAAAAGACCCTTGGGCCCCAGCAGTTCTCGAGCAATTGATTATCAATCTGAAGAATCGCGGTTTTTGTTTTGCTACCCTGCCAAAGTAAGGCAATTAGTCCACAATAAGACATGGATTTGAGCTTCATCACCACGCCGATATCAGCAGGATATGCTGCCGTACAAGAGTTCTTGTTCGATAATATCCTTGCCCCCATTTTGTACCATTTCAACCTCATGGGTTGGGCGGAAGATGCGTTTGATGGATTAGATTGGTTTTTGTTTGGTTGCATCCAGATCTTATTGATCGTCGTAGTTCTAAGAGTCTGGGAGCGCATTGCACCAGCAGAAACCCAAGAGCGTTTCGCTACGGCTACAAAGGCCGACGTGATGTACACCTTATTTCATCGCCTTGGTATTTTTCATGGTCTGATATTCATTGCTTTATCAGGATTCTTTTTTGAGATGGACTCGATCTTGCACGACTTTCGCTTTGAGCGTCTCAATGTTGAATCTTGGTGGGAACCCATCACATCCATACCACTCATCAGCTTTTTAATTTATCTGATCTTGCTTGATCTGGTTGAGTATCTATACCACCGCGCTTCGCACACCTTTAACTGGTGGTGGAAACTCCATTCTTTGCATCACAGTCAGACAGTCATGACGGCATGGTCCGATAATCGTAACCACATCCTCGACGACGTTTTGCGAGCAGTGGTATTTGCATTCTTTGCCTTGCTGTTTGGAGTGTCGCCAGGCCAATTCATCGCTTTAGTGGTGGTGAGTCAATTTATTCAAAGTTGGCAACATGCCAATATCAAAGTAAGCCTGGGTAGATTTCAGCATGTCTTAATATCCCCGATGTTTCATCGCATGCACCACGCTGTTGGCTATGGTCATGAAGTGATAGGTAAGCCTGGAGTCTTAGGCGGATGCAATTTTGGAATTCTGTTTCCTTGGTGGGATGTCTTATTTAAAACGGCCATCTTCCCCAAGGAGATCTATCCAACCGGAGTGAGAGACTTATCCGTTTCCAATAATCTTTTGATTCAGCAATGGCAATGCTTTGTGCTCTCGCTTCGAGAGATTAAAAAATCGCTGCGCAAGTAGTATCAATACTTGGCATATAGGAGTTTTATGGAAGATTTGCAGCAAGTGATCAAATCCTTTGGCTTAGCGCTTGTGGGTACAATGCATCCGCGCATGATGTGGTTGAGTTTGCGCCCATTTTTGATTGTGTCAGTGTTATGGGGTTGCACGATCTGGCTTACTTGGACTCCCGCCCTAGAAATGCTCAGCACCTTTCTCACAACATCGATGTTTACCAGTTGGATTCAGGATGGCTTAATCTGGGCTGGCTTTGAAAATGCCAGAGCATGGATTGCCCCTTTATTTTTCGTGATGCTGCTAATTCCACTCATCTGCATCAGCTTGTTGGTACTCATTGCGTTTACAACCGTTCCTGCCATTGTGAAGACGGTTGTACGCCAATCGGCCTATAAGGATTTGGAATGCAAACGTGGCGGCGGTTTACTGGGAAGTCTTTTTTACACCTTGTGGTCCGCACTGATTTGTTTAGCGTTAGTCATGCTGACATTGCCGGTGTGGTGGATGCCACCCTTGGTGGCTGTGCTGCCGCCATTGCTCTGGGGCTGGTTAACCATGCGTTTAATGTCGTATGACGTATTGGCAAAACATGCCAGCGTTGAGGAGTGCCATCTTTTGCTTGAAAAATATCGCTGGTCTTTGCTGTCGATGGGAATCGTTTCTGGTTTATTGGGTGCGGTGCCGACATTCTTCTGGGCAACATCTGCCTTAGCGCTCGTGTTATTTCCAGTGGTGAGTTTTATCGCTGTTTGGATCTACTCTTTGATCTTCGTCTTTGCCGCACTGTGGTTTAGCCATTTCTTATTGGCGGCGCTAAAAGAATTGCGACGTGAGGAGTTGGAGAAAGCGCTCACCGTCGAAACACGCGTTATTGAATCGGAGCTTCCTTATCATGGTTGATGCAGTTAAAACAGTTTCTATTGATGTTCCTGCAAGCGCAGCACGGCGCTTTGGTTTGATTGTGATTGGTGATGAGATCCTATCCGGTCGTCGCCAAGATAAGCACTTCAGTAAATTGATCGAACTCTTAACGGAGAGAGGCTTAAGTCTTTCTTGGGCAAGATATGTAGCCGATGATCCCGAGCAAATTACCGTGATACTCAAAGATAGTTTTGCGAGTGGTGATGTGGTTTTTAGCACTGGTGGTATTGGTGCCACACCAGATGATCACACTCGTCAATGTGCTGCTTTAGCTTTAGGTACTAAAACAGAATTACATCCTACCGCTAGAGAGCTGATTGCAGGCCGGATTCAGTCGACGGCAGAGGGTGATCCCATTAAAGCGGACTTGAACACGCCCGAGAATCAACACCGTTTCAAAATGGGTGAATTTCCGCTCGGTAGCGACATCATCCCCAATCCTTATAACCAGATTCCAGGCTTTAGGATTAAAGAGCATCACTTTGTCCCAGGATTTCCAGTGATGGCGGCACCCATGATGGCCTGGTGTTTAGATACCTATTACAAAGATCTTTTTCATCAAGAAAACTGGGCTGAGCAGAGCTTTATCGTTCCCAAGGGGGTGGAGTCTGCTTTAACCCCGCTAATGGAGCGCATCGAGGCCAATTTCCCTGGGGTGAAGGTCTTTAGCCTGCCGTCTGTAGGAGACCCCTCTAAGGGCGGTGTTTTTGCGGAGCGGCATATCGAATTGGGTATTAAGGGCAACGCCAATCTACTGGATAGCGCTTGGAATGCCCTTCGAACGGGCACGCAAGAACTGGGTTACGAAATTCATGATCTTAGCTAGCGTTAGATAGCACTAAACTGGTGCATTAAGCCATTTTTCTGCCGTACAAGGGGTATTTGAGCACTTAAATAGTGCAATAATGAGACATCCCACTTGTTTGCTTCAGTAAATTACATACATCCATTAGGCATGTTTGATGCCTGGAATGAACAAGGGTGAATGCCTTAAGTTTTGAATTCCAAATTTAGTTAATAGAGGAGAGTTGCATGACAACCAAGACCGTCGCTGATGTGATGAAGTTAGTTAAAGAGAAAGAATGTACTTTCGTTGATTTCCGCTTTGTAGATACAAAGGGCAAAGAACAACACACAACAGTACCTATCTCCCATTTTGACGAAGACAAATTTGAGAGCGGTCATGCATTTGACGGTTCTTCTATCGCTGGTTGGAAGGGTATTGAAGCTTCTGACATGTTGTTGATGCCTGATCCAACAGCTTGCTACATTGACCCATTCTATGAAGAGTCAACATTGGTCATCACATGTGACGTGATCGAGCCATCTGATGGCAAAGGTTACGATCGTGACCCACGTTCTATCGCTAAACGTGCTGAAGCTTATTTGAAGAGCACCGGTCTAGGTGATGCAGCTTACTTTGGTCCAGAGCCAGAATTCTTTATTTTTGATGGCGTCCGTTGGGGTGCCGATATGCAAGGTTGCTTCGTGAAGATTGATTCCGAAGAAGCGCCATGGTCTTCTGCTGCAGAAATCGAAGGCGGTAACACAGGCCACCGTCCAGGTAAAAAGGGTGGTTATTTCCCAGTTGCTCCTGTAGATACATTCCACGACATGCGTTCTGAAATGTGTTTGATTCTTGAATCCCTGGGCATTCCTGTCGAAGTACATCACCATGAAGTTGCTGGTCAAGGCCAAAACGAATTGGGTACGAAGTTCAGCACATTGACACAGCGCGCTGACTGGACTATCTGGCAGAAGTACGTCATTCAAAACGTTGCTCATGCATATGGCAAAACAGCAACCTTCATGCCTAAGCCAGTAGTTGGCGATAACGGTTCTGGTATGCACGTTCACCAATCCGTTTGGAAGAATGGCGAGAACTTGTTTGCCGGTAATGGTTATGCTGGTTTGTCAGAGTTTGCTCTCTACTACATCGGCGGCATTATCAAGCACGCTAAAGCATTGAACGCGATTACCAATCCAGGTACAAACTCATACAAGCGTTTGGTTCCAGGCTTTGAGGCGCCAGTGAAGTTGGCTTACTCTGCACGTAACCGTTCTGCTTCGATTCGTATTCCACACGTTTCCAGTCCTAAGGGTCGTCGTATTGAGACTCGCTTCCCTGATCCATTGGCTAACCCATACTTGGCATTCTCTGCCTTGTTGATGGCTGGCTTGGATGGTGTTCAGAACAAGATTCACCCAGGTGAAGCCGCTGACAAGAACTTGTATGACTTGCCACCAGAAGAAGATGCAAAGATCCCAACCGTTTGCGCAAGCTTGGAAGAGGCTTTGGAAGCTTTGAAGAAAGATCATGAGTTCTTAACTCGTGGTGGTGTATTTACTGAATCCATGATTGATGCGTATATCAATTTGAAGATGGAAGATGTCACACGTTTCCGTATGACTACTCATCCTATCGAATTTGATATGTACTACTCCCTGTAAGCGAAGGAGAGAACTTGAGCGCAGGACTGTTGCGCAATTCGTTCAAGGGAGCAGCTTCGGCTGCTCCTTTTTTTCCGACATTGCTTGATCAGATGCCTAATGCCATCTTGGTATTTGAGGCGGAGAACCAACAATTGGTTTATGTTAATCCGGCTGCTGAAGCAGCGCTGGATTTGTCGCGTAAATCACTTGAGGGGCAGTCCGTGCACGATTTGTTTGGGGATAACGCACCTTTAAACTCCATGATTGAGGAAGTGCGGAGCGGTCAAGTCATAGCGCAACGTCAAGAAATGGTTTTGCATTCTATGCCGGGTAGCATTCATCACGAATCAACACCTGCGCACGTAGTCATCGCGATGTTTGACGATCCGGATCTGCTGATGATGGAATGGTTTCCGATCGATCAGCAACTTCGTAGTGAGCGTGACGAGCGCGTTACACAACAAGTGGAAGCAAATAAGGAACTCATGCGGAACTTAGCGCATGAAATCAAAAACCCTTTGGGTGGCATTCGTGGGGCGGCACAGCTTCTAGAGTTTGAGCTCCCAGAAAAAGGCTTGAGGGAATATACCCAAGTCATCATTAAAGAATCTGATCGGCTACAAACATTAGTAGATCGCCTTTTAGCGCCACACCGTAAAGCACACGTCATAGAAGCGTTTAACGTCCATGAGGCCTTAGAGCGCGTTCGTAGTTTGGTATTGGCGGAGTTCCCTAAAGGGCTTCGGATCATTCGCAACTACGACACGAGTCTTCCCGATCTCCTTGGGGATCGTGAGCAACTCATTCAGGCGGTACTCAATATTGCGCATAACGCAGCCCAAGCACTTTCAGATGAAATTGCCGCCGGGACTGCTCAGATAGAGTTAAAGACTCGGGTTGCACGTTCAGTCACGATTGCTAAACAGCGTTATAAGTTGGCAATGGATTTACAGGTCATTGATAACGGGCCTGGCATTCCAGAAGATATTCGAGAGCGCATCTTTTTTCCTCTGGTCTCAGGAAGGGAAGGCGGCAGTGGACTTGGTCTTACCCTGGCACAAACTTTTGTTCAGCAGCATCAGGGCTCTATCTCTTGTGATAGCCGTCCTGGGCGTACAGATTTTCATATTCAGATTCCATATCGTAAGCGGGAGAAATAATCATGAAACCAATTTGGATCGTCGATGATGATCAGTCTATTCGTTGGGTGTTAGAGAAGGCTCTCACACGTGAAAATATTCCCCATAAGAGTTTTTCAAACCCAAATGATGTCCTCAATGCCCTTGAGAAAGAGTCACCTCAAGTATTGATCTCCGACATCCGGATGCCGCGCGGCAATGGCTTGGAGCTATTGCAGCACGTCAAACAGAGCCATCCACAATTGCCGGTCATCATCATGACCGCCTATTCAGATTTGGATTCCGCTGTATCCTCTTTTCAAGGCGGTGCTTTTGAATACCTCACTAAACCATTTGATTTAGAAAAGGCGATTGAACTGATTCACCGTGCTATTGAACAAAGTGATCGCAATCAATCTGGCACTAAAGACTTAAGCGCTTTTGTTCAAGACGCTAGCGAAATCATTGGTCAGGCTCCAGCGATGCAAGAAGTGTTTCGTGCTATTGGTCGCTTAGCGCAGTCACATGCCACTGTATTGATTACCGGCGAATCTGGTACTGGTAAAGAGTTAGTCGGTTTGGCGCTCCACAAGCATAGCCCGCGTGCTAGAGGTCCATTTGTATCGCTCAGTACAGCAGCTGTTCCAAAAGATCTATTGGAATCTGAATTGTTTGGTCATGAGCGTGGTGCCTTTCCAGGGGCGCAAACGCTGCGTCGTGGTCGCTTTGAGCAGGCTGATGGCGGTACCTTATTCCTAGATGAAATTGGTGATTTGCCATTTGACTTGCAGACTCGCCTATTGCGAGCCCTAACGGATGGCCATTTCTATCGAGTTGGCGGTCAAGACCCCATTAAGGTGAATGTCAGAATCATTGCGTCCACCCATCAAAATTTAGAGTCACGCGTTGCTGCTGGATTCTTCAGAGAAGATTTATTGCACCGTCTCAATCTGATTCGTTTGCGTATGCCGCCATTACGTGAGCGTGCCGAAGATATCCCCTTACTCGCTCGTCACTTTATGCTCAGCTGTGCCAAATCTCTGGGTGTTGAACCTAAGAAGCTTTCTGATGAGGTTCTGAAAGATATCGGACAGATGTCTTTCCCTGGTAACGTGCGTCAATTAGAGAACCTGTGCCATTGGCTTACAGTGATGACGCCTTCTAATGTAATTGGTGTCAGCGATCTGCCGGGTGATATCTTGGCCGAGGTCAATGATCAACCGATGACTCCTCAGGGAGACACTTCTCAAGCGGGAGTAGCTGTATCACGAGGTGGAGCGGTGGATTGGGAGGCTGGCTTAAGTCGCCTCGCTGCCAAGATGTTGCAAGACGGTGATAAGAATGTTTATGACGCTCTGTGCGCTAAATTTGAAAAGGCGGTATTGCAAGCCGCTTTAGAAGTGACGCGTGGCAGAAGAGTTGAAGCAGCACAACGTCTTGGTATTGGCCGCAATACGATTACTCGTAAATTGCAAGAATTGGGTATAGATGACTGATTCAGTTCGGATAGCGGCGTGGAATGTGAACTCTTTAAAAGTTCGCTTGCCACATGTTCTCCGTTGGTTGAGTGATCAAGAAAAGGCCAAGAAACCGATTGATGCTTTGTGTTTGCAAGAACTCAAGCTCACCGATGATAAGTATCCCCACAAGGAACTAGAAGAGGCTGGCTATCTGAGTCTTGCTGCTGGCCAAAAGACATACAATGGCGTCGCCATTATTGTGAGGCGTGCTGCCTTAGCGCCTATTGCAACCGATCTAGAGACCACTTTTCTAAAACCTATTAGAAATATTCCTGATCATGCTGATGAGCAGCAGCGCATCTTAGCTGCCACTGTGTGTTTCAAGGGAACGCAGCCGATAAGATTGGTATCTGCGTATTTTCCGAACGGACAGTCACCTGAAAGCGAGAAGTTTGCTTACAAACTCAACTGGCTAAACGCATTACAGTCTTGGCTAACAACAGAACTACAGCAGAATCAGCGTTTAGCGCTCTTAGGTGATTTCAATATCGCTCCGCAAGATGCTGATGTGCATGACCCTAAAGCGTGGGAAGGGCAGAATCTTGTTTCGCCACAAGAGAGAACAGCTTTTCAGGATTTGCTGAAACTAGGATTTGAAGACTCCTTCCGGATGTTCGAGCAAGCCCCTAAAGCGTTTAGCTGGTGGGATTACCGGATGATGGGTTTTAGGCGCAACGCAGGGATGAGGATCGACCACATCTTGCTGAGCGAAGCACTCAAAGAAAAATGCAGTGCCAGTATCATCGATAAAGAGCCACGCACCTGGGAACAGCCTTCTGATCATGCCCCAGTGATTGCAGAAATCAAAAAGACCTAAGCTAAGCCACCATGACGCAATAGCGCATCAATACTAGGTTCGCGTCCCCGGAATGCTTTGAATGATTCTGCAGCAGGGCGGCTACCACCAACTTCTAGAATTTCTTGGCGATAGCGTTTGCCAGTTTGCTGATCTAGAACGCTACCGTTCAGTTTCGCTGCTTCTTCAAATGCTGAATAAGCATCAGCTGAAAGTACTTCAGCCCATTTGTAGCTGTAGTAGCCCGCCGCATAGCCGCCAGCAAAGATATGGCTAAAGGAATTAATCCAACGAGAGATTTCTGGTTGGGGAATGATATTAAATTCTGTAGCGGTGTTTCTAGAGAGTTCGAGCACAGCTTCACCTTTTGCCTTAGTGACATCAAAAGTGGAGTGCAATCGCCAATCCGTTAATGACATCACAATTTGACGTAGTGTGCCTAAGCCATTTTGGAAGTTCTTCGCTGCCAATATTTTGTCAAACAAGGTCTTAGGCAAAGGCTTACCAGTTTCTGCATGAGCCGTCATTTTTTCTAAGACTTCCCATTCCCAGCAGAAGTTTTCCATGAATTGACTTGGTAATTCAACGGCATCCCATTCGACCCCATTGATGCCAGAGACTCCTAAGGCGCCAACTTGAGTTAAGAGGTGATGGAGGCCATGACCACTTTCGTGAAAGAGGGTGATGACATCATCATGTGTAATGGTAGGCTGACGTAATTGCCCATCTACTTTAACTGGTGGGGCAAAGTTACAAACCAAGTAAGCCACCGGAATCTGAATCTCACCATTGGCAAGCTCTCGTCTACCCCTCGCATCATCCATCCAAGCGCCACCACGTTTACCGGGACGTGCATAGGGGTCCAAGTAAAAATAGGCAACAATTTGTCCATCCTCATTACTGACTGAGAAGGACTGGACATCAGCATGCCAAGTTGGTAAATCAGCCTGATGAATCTTGACGCCAAAGAGCGTCTGAATCACTCCAAACAAACCTTCTAGCACTTTAGGCAATGGAAAGTATTGCTTGAGTTCATTTTCAGAAAAAGAGTAACGCGCTTGCTTGAGTTTTTCTGAGTAATACGGGATATCCCAAGGTTGCAGTTCAGTATTTGCAAAAGCTTGCAATTCATCCCAATCCTGTTGGGCAAACGGTTTTGATTTCTTGGCAATATCACCCAAGAACTGATCCACTTCAGAAACAGTGTTGGCCATCTTTGGCGCTATGCTCAGTGCAGCGTAGTTTGCAAAGCCCAGCATGCGAGCTTCTTCATCGCGCAGTCGCAGTTGCGCCAACATATTCTCGGTGTTATCCCACTCTAACTTGCCATTGGTAAATTGGGGGGCTAATTCAGAGGCGCGGGTCACGTAGGCCTGGTACATCAATTGACGTAAGGCACGATTTTCTGAGTACTGCATTACGGGATAGTAAGAAGGGAAGTGCAAAGTAAATGCCCAGCCCTCTAGATTCTTCTGCTTAGCGGTATCTGCTGCAGCGGCAATCGCATCCTCTGGTAATCCCGCTAGCTCTGCCTCATCTGTGATGAGATGAACAAAGCCATCAGTAGCATCTAAGACATGATCGGAAAATGCTTTACCAAGAATGGCTTGCTCATCTTGGATTTGGGCGAAGCGGGGTTTCTGTGCATCAGTAAGCTCGGCACCGCCCAAACGAAAATCGCGCAAGGCGTTTTCGATGACTTTTTTCTGTGCCATGCCAAGCTTGGAAAATTCAGAACTACTTTGAATGACTTTAAATTTATCGTAGAGCGCTAAGTTCTGGCTCAAACTTGAAAAGAATGCTGTGACCTGCGGCAGCATCTCGCCATAGGCAGCTCGTAACTCCGGTGTATCCGCCACACTATTTAAATGGGAGATGACGCTCCATGATCTACCTAAGGATTCTGTGGCATCCTCCAGCGGTTCAGCTAAGGCATCCCAAGTGCAAGGGGTATTGGCATCAGTGGCTTTATCAACAGCTGCTTCTGCCGCTTTTAATAAATAGGAAATTGCCGAATCAATATGCTCAGGCTTTACTTCGGCATAAGCAGGAATGCCGCGGCCAAATGTAATCAGTGGATTTTGAAGCAGGTGGGATGGAGTAGAAATGATCATCCCTCTAGCTTACTGTAATGCAGCCAATCTTGCTAAATGACCCTTAGCGCTGAGCTACTTTTTTGCTGCTTTTTCAGCTGCCTCGAGGGTGTTCATGAGGAGCATGGTGATGGTCATCGGACCGACGCCACCAGGAACTGGCGTAATCCAACCGGCGATATATTTAGCTGTATCAAAATCCACATCGCCACATAGCTTCCCATCAGGCAGGCGATTGATGCCCACATCAATGACAACGGCGCCAGTTTTGATCATGTCGCCACTAATCATCCTGGGTTTACCGGTAGCGACTACCAAAATATCTGCATCTTTAGTGTGGTGCGCTAGGTCACGGGTTTTGCTATTGCAAATGGTAACTGTTGCACCAGCCTGCAATAACAACATCGCCATGGGTTTACCAACAATATTGGAAGCGCCAACAATCACCGCGCGAGCACCACGTATTGGGTAATCAATGCTTTCAAGCATTTTCATACAGCCGTAAGGGGTGCATGGTTTGAATTCTGGATGGCCAACCATCAAGGCGCCAGCATTGGCAACGTGAAAACCATCAACATCTTTTTCAGGGGCAATGGCTTCGAGTACGCGCTCAGAAGCAATATGTTCTGGCAGTGGCAACTGGACCAAGATGCCATGAATAGCGGGATCAGCATTCAGTGTTGCAATGCGAGCGAGCAATTCTTCTTCGCCTAACTCGACTGCATAGCGTTCTAAAACAGAATGAAAGCCTACATCTTCACAGGCCTTTACTTTGTTGCGAACATATACCTGACTAGCAGGGTTATCGCCAACCACAATGACGGCAAGACCAGGTCTGACGCCTTTTGCGGTAACAATAGCTCCGCGAGCCGCAATCTCTGCTCGAAGTTTCTTAGAGAGGAGGTTACCGTCAAGGAGTTGCGCAGGCATAACTGTAGACAAGTGCTTAGTTGGGTTGAGGGTCAGATAGCGCTAAGCGGAGCAAGTCAGCGACCGTATTGACATTCAGTTTCTCCATGATGTTGGCGCGATGCGCTTCAACCGTTTTAATGGAGATACCGAGATCATCGGCGATTTGTTTGTTTAAGCGTCCAGCAACAATTCTTTCAAGGACCTGGCGCTCACGTCCAGTGAGCTTGCTTAATAGACTTTGGGTAATCTTGCGTTGACTTGCTTGTGAATAATCAATACGGGCTTTTGCAAGCATGCGATCCACTAAGCCACACAAGTCATTTTCTTTAAATGGCTTTTCAATAAAATCTACTGCACCACGTTTCATGGTGGATACCGCCATAGAGACATCACCATGACCAGTGATAAATGCAACTGGCATTGGTACATGTTCACTGAGCAAACGCTCTTGAAGCTCTAGGCCGGACATTCCTGGCATACGCACATCCAAAATTGCGCAGGAGATGGTGGACTTATCAGTACTTTGTAGTGATTGGAGGAAGCGTTCCGCACTAGCGTGACAGCGAACGACATAGCCATTGCTCTCTAACAGCCATGTAAGGGAATCTCTCACAGCTTCATCGTCATCTACGACGTAGACTACTTCGGCTTGGTTTGGTTTTGTCGCTGTGCTGATATTCATATGGGATCTCGCGCGTAAGCCTTAAAACGGTAGTTAAACAGCTGCCTTGGAATCGGGTGATTCTAGGGGTATCAATATTGTAAAGGTGCAGCCAACCAACTTGGTATGTTCTGGATCCATGTGATTTTTGGCCCAAAGCCGACCATGGTGGGATTCAATGATCGAGCGGCAAATATTCAGGCCCATTCCCATGCCATCAGCCTTGGTGCTGAAAAAGGGCTCAAACATCCGCTGGGTGACGGATTCTGCAATCCCAGCGCCAGCATCGGTTACCTGGATCCGGAGCATGGCTGGGAAGGTGCTGGTTTCTAGATCGGCTGATATTTTGACCGGCGGGGCCGACCACCGGGAGGATAGGGGGTAAACATCGCGCAGGCTATCTAATGAGTTTTTGAGGAGGTTGACCAAGACTTGCAGAATCAAGACAGGATCAAGGTCTACGTTGGGAAGATTTTCGTCCACATGGGAGGTGATATTTAAGCGATGTCGGTGGGCTTCAATTTCTACTAGACCAACTGCATCATTAATGATGTCGCCAATAGAGCATGATTTACGAACAGGCTCACTGCGTTTTACAAAGCCCCGAATGCGTTGAATGATAGTACCCGCACGAACTGCTTGCTCTGCTGCTTTCTCAAGTGCTGGCAATATTTCTTTACTAATTTCAGGATCAGCTTGCGCCTTCAGACGTTTAGCAACACCCATGCAGTAATTAGAGATTGCTGAAAGGGGTTGATTTAATTCATGCGCGAGTGATGAGGCCATCTCACCCATCGTTGTCAAACGACTCGTGAATTGCATGCGCTCTTCTTGCTGACGACTAAGATCATCAGACGCTTTACGAAGTGTGATATCGGTTGCAATTAAGAGTTGTGCTAAATGGCCATCCACCCAAGGAATGAAGCGACGCCGAACCTCATACCACTTGATGCCGTTTTCCGTAAGCTGGACATCTTCCGATTCTGACTCTTGATAAAGTGATGAGGGTGGAATTCCAGGATTGCCATCTTGTAACTCTTCCGCAATCATCTGCATGGTGCTATGCGCTATTTCGCCGCCAGCTAAATCGAGATGTCCTTTTGGGTTATCGCCAAAGCGTTCACGATAGAAACGATTTGCAAAAAGTAGTTCGCCAGTTTCAATCGAGATCACAGAAACAGAGGCATCAAGTCCTTCCAGCACGGTAACAAAACGTTCTTGAGAAGCAGCCAATTCTTCACGAATCTTCCTAGGCTCAGAGATATCAATTAAGGACGTCACCCATCCGGTTTGACTGCCTTTTTCATTAATGAGCGGTGCAATGAAGGTACGCGTCTGAATTTGTGATCCATCACGACGCAAGACTCCTCCCTCTATTCCACCCTTCATGCTTGAAGCGGTCTTGAGGTCTAGAGCCCGATTCATTTTATCGGTCAACTCATCTTTTCTGCCTTCAGGCCAGAAGGGGAAAGGGGGCTTAAGCCCAATCAGCTCTTTTGCTGACCAACCCGTCATCTCGCAAAAAGCACGATTCACGTAGGTAATTCTTTTTTCCATATCGTGCGCTCGTATACCTACTGGAGTCGAATTCTCCATCGCGCTTCGAAAGTTGGTTTCAGTTCGAAGATTGGCTTCTGCTTCTTGGCGCACTTGCATTTGTTTTAGAACTGACCACAAACTCCAAATCACAAATGCGCTTAAACCTAGTACAACCCCAATCAGCATTCTGAATGTGAGGTTTGTTGGTGGCGGGAAAGTATCAATACGCAATACGAGATTGGGGCTCAATACGCCGATATCCAAGCTAGTTTGATTGCTAAATGAACGCTTGGGGGTATCTCGATCCGAAGAAATCGCCAACATCTTCTCGTTATCAGTTAGTAGTGTGAAGCGATATTGACTTTTGAGTTCGCCGGGGATGACATCTAGTACACCTTGCGCTGTATAGAGTGCGGCCAGTACCCCAGTAATCTCACCACCATTTCTCGTTGGCACCACCTGCCAGAAAACGGTTCTTCTTTCTTTTGCTAATGGCTCATCACTAGTAAGATTGAGTGTGATGAATTGACTGAATGCAGGGCGATTAGCCAGCTTACTTAATTCAATTGTTTTTCTAAGTGCCTCATGGATGAGCGGGCCACCCTCAGTTTTTTGATACCAATCGGGTTGACCGCCTGATTGTGGCATCGCCCATTGGCGCGCATTATTCTCATTGAGCCAGATGATTTGTGAAATTTCATGATTTCCGAGTACTAAATTTTCAGCTTGATCTAGTGCGCTTGCACGTAACTTTGCCTGATCCGTACTGGCAGCTAAATCTCTACCAATGGAAATGAGCAACTCGGTGTTATTCAAAAAGCGCAGTTGAATACGCTGCTTTGCAAATGAGAGCTCTCTAAATAAAGAGGATTCTTGTTGGGTTTTTTCCTGGAGTTGGAGTGTCCCCAAAATAACACCCATCACCGCCGTAAAGATCACAATTGCTAGCAGTGGGGTGTAAACAAGCCTAAACCCCCGTATTTTGCGGAGCCATTTGCTTGGGCTGAGTAGCCAGATCGAAAAACGCTTGAATTTCATGGAATTTCGCTATTTTGCCCTATTAGAGCTAAATTTCTATGTTTTTCAATGATTTAGATGCATTGCAATAAATTACCACATTATGAGAAATACTATCATTATGTGAAAAATTCCTTGTTTACACCCATATACCTTTTTAGAATGTTGCCTATACAGTGAACAGTTAAAACAGTATTCCACATGGAGGCAGGTTATGGCAGCGGTTCCAGAACAAATTTTAGGTAAGACAAGCGCTCAGGATGCTGATCCTGCTGAGACTCAAGAATGGTTACAAGCGCTTGATGGTGTTATCAAGGCTGAAGGACCAGAAAGAGCAGCCTATTTAATAGACCAACAAATTTCTCATGCTCGCGTGAATGGTGTCAATCAGCCATTTCATGCTGAGACACCTTATATCAATACCATCCCTGTAGAGCAGCAAGCGCGCTTACCAGGTGATCAAAACGTTGAGCATCGGATTCGCTCTTACACTCGTTGGAACGCAATGGCCATGGTCTTGCGTGCCAATAAAGATACCAACGTCGGTGGCCACATTTCTTCTTTCCAGTCTGCAGCAACTTTGTATGACGTTGGCTTTAACCATTTCTGGCATGCACCATCGCCTGAACATGGTGGTGATCTCATTTTTGTTCAAGGACACTCCGCTCCAGGTGTATACGCTCGTGCGTACATGTTGGGACGCTTGGCCGAAGAGCAGTTGAATAATTTCCGTCAAGAAGTTGGTGGCAAGGGAATCTCCAGTTATCCGCACCCATGGTTGATGCCAGATTTTTGGCAGTTCCCAACCGTTTCAATGGGCTTGGGCCCCATCATGGCAATTTATCAAGCCCGTTTCATGCGCTACATGCAAGACCGCGGCTTTATCAAAGCAGAAGGTCGCAAAGTATGGGCCTTCTTGGGTGACGGCGAAACAGATGAGCCTGAATCATTGGGCGCCATTGGTATGGCTGGCCGTGAAAAACTCGATAACCTCATTTTTGTTATTAACTGCAACTTGCAACGCTTAGATGGTCCTGTACGGGGCAACGGAAAAATCATTCAAGAACTTGAAAGTGAATTCCGTGGCGCTGGTTGGAATGTAATTAAAGTAGTTTGGGGTGGTCAGTGGGACGCTTTGTTTGCTCGTGACAAGAAGGGCATTTTGATGCAGCGTCTTGGCGAAATCGTTGATGGTCAATACCAAACAATGAAGGCTAAGAACGGCGCTTATGTTCGTGAGATCGTATTTAATACTCCAGAACTCAAAGCATTGGTAAATGACTGGAGTGATGACGAGATTTGGGCGCTCAACCGTGGTGGTCATGATCCCCATAAAGTCTATGCCGCTTTCCACTCAGCCGTAAACCATCAAGATCAGCCTACGGTTATTTTGGCTCACACTATTAAAGGTTACGGTATGGGTGGTTCTGGTGAGGCGATGAATATTGCTCACCAAGCCAAAAAAATGAATGCCGATGACGTACGTCGCTTCCGCGATCGTTTCGAAATCCCCGTAAAAGATGATCAGTTAGAAGAAATGCCATTAGTGAAATTTGCTGATGGCAGCACTGAGCTTGATTACATGAAGGCACGCCGTCAAGAGTTGGGCGGTTATTTACCGCAGCGTCGCACCAAGGCTGAGAGTCTGCCGGTTCCTGCTTTGGAAGTGTTTGCTCCAATGCTAGAGGCAACCACAGATGGGCGTGAGATTTCTACGACGATGGCATTTGTGCGTATGCTCAATACCATCTTGCGTGACAAAGTCCTAGGTAAGAGAGTCGTGCCGATTGTTCCAGATGAATCCCGTACCTTTGGTATGGAAGGTATGTTCCGCCAACTGGGCATTTGGAATCAACTCGGCCAGCTTTACACCCCAGAAGATCATGATCAACTGATGTTCTACAAAGAGGATAAGCACGGTCAGATTCTGCAAGAGGGCATTAATGAAGCTGGTGGTATGTGCGATTGGATCGCTGCAGCTACTGCTTACTCTACGCATGGCGTTCCCATGTTGCCTTTCTATATCTTCTACTCCATGTTCGGATTCCAACGCATCGGCGATTTAGCATGGGCTGCTGGCGATATGCGTAGTCGTGGTTTCTTGCTTGGCGGTACTGCAGGTAGAACCACTCTGAACGGTGAAGGCTTGCAACATGAAGACGGCCATAGCCAAGTATGGAGCGCTGCCGTTCCAAACTGCATCAGCTATGACCCAACCTTCTCGTTTGAAGTAGCGGTAGTCATTCAGGACGGCATGCGTCGCATGTTAGAAGTTCAAGAAGACGTTTATTACTACATCACCTTGATGAATGAGAACTATGCCCATCCAGCCATGCCGAAGGGCGCTGAACAGGACATTATTAAAGGGATGTACAAGTTGACATCAGTAGGGGATGCCAATGCCAAGCTGCGTGTGCAATTGCTCGGTTCTGGAACGATCTTCCGTGAAGTCATTGAAGCAGCACAGATGTTGCATCAAGATTGGGGCGTTGCCTCTGATCTGTGGGGCTGCCCAAGCTTTACAGAGCTAGGCCGTGATTGGACAGCTGTTCATCGCAGCAATCTTCTCAATCCTGCTGCAGCACCTGTCTTGTCGCATGTAGAAAAATGCTTGAAGGACACAACGGGTCCTGTGATTGCCGCCACCGACTATGTTCGTTTATTTGCAGAACAAATTCGTCCAGCTATTCAGCACATGGGTCGTCGTTATGAAGTTCTAGGAACGGATGGTTTTGGTCGCTCTGATACTCGCGAGAAATTGCGCGACTTCTTTGAAGTAGATCGTCGCTGGGTGGTGTTGACTGCCTTGAGATCTTTAGCTGACGCTGGACAGTTTGATCGTCAAAAGCTAGCTGAAGCCATCAAGAAATACGGCATCGATACAACTAAACCTAATCCAATGACGGTTTAATAAGAGACTGAACATGAGCCAAATAATAGAAATTAAAGTCCCCGATATTGGGGATTACAAAGATGTGCCTGTGATCGAAGTCTTGGTTAAGGTTGGTGATACTGTTGAAAAAGAACAGTCAATCGTCGTGTTGGAGTCAGACAAAGCGACGATGGATGTGCCTTCGAGTCACTCCGGTGTGGTTAAAGAAGTAAAGGTCAAGATTGGTGATTCACTTTCCGAAGGTTCGGTAGTGATCATGCTGGAAGAGGGTGCTTCATCTACTGCTGCTCCTGCGGCAGCCCCAGCTCCAGTAGCCGCTGCCGTGCCTCAAGCCAAAGCCCCTGCTGTAGAGCCTCCGATTAAATTGGCTCCACCTCCACCACCAGTAAGCAATACACCTCCTCCAGTAGATGACAACGTTAGTCATGCAAGTCCATCCGTACGCAAGTTTGCGCGCGAACTTGGTGTGACAGTTTCTCAAGTCAAGGGAACTGGCCCAAAAGGCCGGATTACTCAAGATGACGTTCAGGCATATGTAAAAGCTGCGATGAGTGGTGGCGGTAATGCTGGCGCTGCATCTGGCGGAAGCTTAGGCGGCTTGAATTTAATTCCTTGGCCAAAAGTGGATTTTGCTAAGTTTGGTGAGATCGAGCGTCAACCACTCAATCGGATTAAGAAACTGACTGCTGCCAATTTGGGTCGCAACTGGGTCATGATTCCGGCGGTGACGTATCACGAAGATGCAGATATTACTGATTTAGAAGCTTTCCGTGTTCTCACCAATAAAGAGAATGAGAAGAGGGGTGTCAAGATCACAATGTTGGCGTTCATCATGAAGGCCGCCGTTGCAGCACTGAAAAAATATCCTGAGTTCAATAGCTCGCTCGATGGCGATGACTTGGTGATCAAGAAATATTTTAATATTGGCTTTGCTGCCGACACGCCAACTGGTTTGGTTGTTCCGGTCATTAAGGATGTCGACAAAAAAGGCATCTTTGAAATTGTCAAAGAAACTTCTGACTTAGCTGCGCTGGCACGTGAAGGCAAACTTAAGCCTGATCAAATGCAAGGTGCAAGCTTCACCATTTCTTCATTGGGTGGCATTGGCGGTACTTACTTCTCGCCGATCGTGAATGCTCCAGAGGTAGCCATCTTAGGCGTTAGCAAAGCTGCTATGAAGCCGGTTTGGGATGGCAAGCAATTCGTGCCACGCTTGATCTGCCCATTGTCGTTAACTGCTGATCACCGTGTGATTGATGGTGCGCTTGCTACTCGCTTTAATGTCCATGTTGCGCAACTCTTGTCCGACTTCCGTCGCGCAATTCTGTAAGGGGGATCTATGTCAAAACAGATGATCCTTGTACCAGATATTGGTGATTACGCAGATGTGCCTGTGATTGAGGTGCTGATTAAAGTTGGCGATGTCATTGAAAAGGAGCAGCCTTTATTGGTTCTTGAATCTGATAAAGCCACCATGGAAGTTCCTGCTGATGCAGCTGGAACAGTGACTGCTATTTCTGTAAAGATCGGTGACAAGGTTACCAAAGGCAGCGTTATTGCCGAGATTAAAGTGAGTGGCGCAACGGCAGATCCAAAGCCTGCCGCTTCTGCGGTTCCGACTCCAGCTCCAGTTGCAGTAGCTGCACTTGCTCCTGCGACGCTTCCCACTCCAGTCGCCGGTCAATACTCCGGTAAGGTAGATCACGAATGCGAGATGTTAGTTCTAGGCGCTGGCCCTGGTGGTTATAGCGCAGCCTTTCGCAGCGCTGACTTGGGTATGAACACAGTACTGGTGGAACGTTATGCCACTTTGGGCGGTGTTTGCTTAAACGTTGGCTGTATTCCATCAAAAGCCTTGTTGCACACCACATCTGTCATGGACGAGGTCAAGACAATGGCCAAGCATGGCATCACCTTTGGTGCACCCAAAATTGAAATCGATCAACTGCGTGGCTACAAAGAATCTGTCATTGCCAAGTTAACTGGTGGCTTAGCTGGTATGGCTAAGGCTCGCAAGGTCAAAGTCGTGCGTGGCCTAGGACATTTTTTAGATGCTAACCACGTTGAAGTTCAACTGACTAGTGGTGATGGACAAGATCTCACGGGTTCCAAAGAAGTGATTCGTTTTCAGAAGGCGATTATTGCCGCCGGCAGTCAGCCCGTGAAATTGCCATTCTTGCCAGAAGATCCGCGGATTGTGGATAGCACTGGCGCTCTGAAGTTAACGAGTATTCCAAAGCGCATGCTAGTCATTGGCGGCGGCATTATTGGTTTAGAGATGGCCACCGTTTACAGCACGCTTGGCTCACGCATTGATATAGCCGAGATGTTAGATGGTCTCATGGCCGGCGCAGATCGTGACTTGGAAAAGGTCTGGGAAAAATTCAATGCCGGACGTTTTGAAAAAGTGATGCTCAAGACTCGTGCATCTAAAGCCGAAGTCAAGCCTGATGGTATTCAGGTGAGCTTTGAGGGCGAGAATGCTCCAACTGAACCACAGACCTACGATTTAGTTTTAGTAGCGGTAGGGCGCACGCCTAACGGTAAGAAGATCGATGCAGCGGCTGCAGGCGTGCAAGTAGACGAGCGTGGATTTATTCCAGTAGATAAACAGATGCGGACCAACGTTCCCAATATCTTTGCGATTGGCGATCTTGTTGGTCAACCGATGTTGGCTCATAAAGCGGTTCATGAAGGGCACGTCGCAGCAGAAGCGGCCGCTGGTCAAAAGTCTTATTTTGACGCCAAGCAAATTCCTTCTGTTGCTTACACTGACCCAGAGGTAGCTTGGGCTGGTTTAACTGAAGAGCAATGTAAGGCACAAGGGATTGCCTATGAAAAAGGTTTGTTCCCATGGGCTGCTAGTGGACGTGCTATCGCTAATGGACGTGATGAAGGTTTCACTAAACTCCTGTTTGATGCCAGCACACATCGCATTATTGGCGGCGGCATCGTAGGCACTCATGCGGGCGATCTGATTGGCGAAGTTTGCTTGGCAATTGAAATGGGTGCAGATGCAGTGGATATCGGTAAAACTATTCATCCGCATCCAACGCTCGGCGAGTCAGTAGGTCTTGCAGCTGAAGCAGCGCATGGCCACTGCACTGATTTACCACCAGTTAACAAAAGATAAATCTTTATTTAACTTTTACCGCACTAAAGCCCTGAGAGATCAGGGTTTTTTGCTAGTTGATTGGTATTAATTTTCAGGATCCATATGCATTGCTGATGGCGTGAAGTCATACCATGCAGTAGGACGAAAGATAGTGACATATGCAGAGTAGCTTAAGTTATGAGGATAAGATCTGTATGGTCAATGCTTTTTACTCACTTCACTTGAGTACAAAAGAATCTATCTTTCAGTTGGGTTCTTAATGATATAGCGATCCAAGTGTTTCAATAACAAGGTTTCTAAACCAACTATTGCTTACTGATGATTGTTGTTTAGAGTGCCATACAGCCCTGATGTCAAAGTGTTGAGTGGATGTTGGCAACTCAAGACTTTTTACATCAGCAAGTTTCTCAAATGCTTTTCCTAATGCTGAAGGAACTGTCACTATGTACTCGTATTTAGGAAGTATGGTTGGCAGAGTCCCGTAATGCTGAACCCTTAAAGCTACTTTTCTATTGATTCCGATTTCCCGAAATCTTCTATCCACCTGGTGGTGCAATGAGAAGGGGGAGACGACATCGATATGCCATTCTTTAATGAATTGTTCGGTGCTAATTTTTTTCTTAATTCTGGGGTGATTGTTGGAGACAACACAAACATATCGCTCCTTAAAGAGCAGTTCGCTCCTGGCCGACGAATGATTGATTGGTAGATTCCCAACGGCAACATCAATATGACCAGACGCTAATTCATCCATCAGATCATCCATTTTTACTTGAACGATCTCAAGAGTGGACTCTGGCGCTGCAATATGAAATTTAGCCAAAAGCGAAGGGGTTAGGCAAATAGACCCGACGTCTGACATCGCGACCCTAAAAACTCGACGAGTTGTCATTGGATCAAATCGATCAATATCTTCCAAGGCTTCATCAATCGTATTAAGCGCATGGCGAAACTGGGTATAAAGCTCCTCGGCACGCTTAGTAGGGGTAACCCCGCGCCCCATACGTTCAAATAGACTGTCCTTAAAGACGTCTCGAAGGCGCGCTAAGCCATAACTTACGGAAGGCTGAGTCATTGACAGCATTGCTGCGGCTTTGGATACGGACTTGGCTTCGTATATCGACACATAAATTCTAACTAAATTTAGGTCTAATCTTTTCATGGGATTGGCTTGAGTCACTTTATGCATATTATCAACTATATCTATATTACATATACAAATTATAGTATTGATAGATTATTAATATGTGTCTATTCTTTAAAAAAACCAATCCATATGGTTAATCTGTAGATAACAAAATTAAGGAAGACACTTGGCGGAACGTTCGTTCAAAAAAGAGGTTGCTCAACTTAAATTAGGCGATGGGGATACTTTCGAAGGAGAAGGGATTCTGGCCGTTACCAAGGCGCTTCTACAATCCGGCGTTTCTTATGTAGGTGGGTACGAAGGCGCTCCAGTCTCCCATTTGATAGATGTGCTTTCTGATGCCGGTGAATATCTATCTGATTTAGGAGTTCATGTAGAAAACTGTGCAAATGAAGCTAGTGCAGCGGCAATGTTAAGTGCTTCAATTAACTATCCAATACGTGGCGCTATCACCTTTAAATCTATTGTTGGTACCAATGTTGCGTCAGATGCTCTCTCAAACCTAGCTTCTGCTGGTGTCGCTGGTGGTGCAGTCATTGTCATTGGCGAGGATTATGGAGAGGGCTCAAGCATTATTCAAGAGCGCAGTCATGCCTTTGCCATGAAATCCCAGATGTGGTTGCTAGATCCGCGTCCGAATCTTGAACACATTGTGAATATGGTCGAGGAAGCCTTTGGTTTATCTGAGGCGAGCAATACGCCAGTAATGCTTGAGCTTAGAATTCGTGCGTGTCATATGACTGGTAGTTTTAAAGCTAAAGCCAATATTAGGCCGAAAATATCAACAGTTAATAAATTACAATCCTCCCTATTTGAGCCCGATAAAATAAGTCTCCCGCCGGCAACTTATGTGCAGGAAAGGTTAAAGATTGATGTTAGGTGGCCTGAGGCTATTAGGTACATCCAAGAGAGAGGGCTTAATGAAGTCTTCGCTGGAGAATTAGAAGGTGTTGGCATTGTTGTGCAAGGTGGCTTGTATAACGGGACCATTAGAGCATTAGAGGCGCTTGGCCTGGTTGATAAAACTGGAGTCTCTAAAATTCCTCTCTACATTTTGAACGTTACTTATCCCTTGGTGCCTGATGAGGTCCATGAATTCTGCAGGGATAAAAAGAATATATTGGTTATTGAAGAAGGGCAACCAGCATTTCTTGAGCAGGCAATCAAGGCTTTATGTCACGACTTCAAACTTAGCGCTAGTATCGGCGGTAAGAATTATTTCCCATTGGCTGGGGAATATATTGGGCTGGTCATGCTTCAAGGAATTGGTAAGTTTTCCGCAGATCATATTCAGGGTAGCAACGATACCAAGCCACTTGAGTCGATTGAATATATTGAATCCATTAAGAAGCAGGCCGCTGAATTATTGGGCAAACCGGTTCCTCCCCGTTATCCCACTTTTTGTACCGGATGTCCAGAAAGGCCAGTATTTTCTGCATTAAAGTTGCTGCAAGAAGAAATTGGCCCCTTGCACATTAGCGCCGATATTGGCTGCCATAGCTTTGCAACTCTTGAACCATTCTTTGCGGGCAATACGATATTGGGCTATGGGATGGGTTTGGCTTCATCTGCTGGACTTTCTCCTTTGATGGAGAGGCCGGTCATTAGTATTGGTGGTGATGGAGGGTTTTGGCATAGCAGTTTGACTGCCGGTGTTGCTAGCTATGTATTCAATAAGGGAAACGGCATTTTAGTTTTGCTTAAAAATGGATATGCATCAGCAACAGGACATCAAAATATTCCCTCTAGTGGAGTGAATTTCAAGGATCAGCCAGTTGATATGAACATCGAGTCTGCTTTGCGTGGAGTTGGCGTTAATTGGATTGAGACTATTCCATCCTACAAGGTGGGGAAAATGATTAAGGCTCTCAAACGAGCCGTCAAGGATGACTCAAAGGGTCTGAGAGTCATCATTGCAGATGGGGAATGCGCTTTAGCGAAGCAGCGCCGCATCAAACCTTTAATTGCCCAGAAATTGAAATTAGGTAAACGGGTTGTAAAGACAAAATTTGGCGTTGATGAGGATACGTGCTCGGGAGATCACTCCTGCATTAGGTTGTCTGGATGCCCATCCCTAACCATCAAAGAGAATCCCGATCCTTTAAGAGTCGACCCAGTGACTACTGTAAATAGTAGTTGCATAGGTTGTGGAAATTGCGGTGAAGTTGCTCATGCCGCTGTTTTATGTCCATCTTTTTATCGCGTTGAAACAATTCAAAATCCCGGTCTGATTGATTCAGTTCTATATTTTCTTCGCAATACCTTTATTTCTGCCATGCAGGGAAGGCGGCCGCCAAATCATTTGGTGCATTCATCAAAATGAATCAAGATAAAAATTCGATTTCGATTCTGATAGCTGCATTGGGCGGCGAGGGTGGCGGTACCTTAACCGACTGGATTGCAGAGGCAGCCAGACTGAGTGGCATGCGTGTGCAATGCACATCTATCCCGGGGGTGGCGCAAAGAACGGGGGCGACTACTTACTATATCGAGTTGGCTCAGGAAGATTCAGAGCAGGCGCTTGCGCTTACGCCGATGCCAGGGATGGTTGACTTAGTTATTGCTTCGGAGTTGATTGAGGCTGCAAGGGTTTTGCAGGCTGGTTACATAACACCCAATCGCACTACCTTAATTGCCTCTGAGCATCGAGTGTTTGCAACCTCTGAAAAATCTCATAGTGGTGACGGCCGATATGATGAGGTGCGTGCAGCCGATGCGGTTAAAGCATTGGCAAATACGACCATCATGTTTGATATGGATAAAGCTGTTTCTGTTACGAAGAGTGCAATCAGTTCGATCATGTTCGGTGCGGTAGCAGGAAGCGGTCTTCTACCTATAAATCGTAGCGTCTTTGAGAAGGTAATTGAGTCTTCTGAGTTTGCTGTTAAGGCGAATTTATCCGGATTTTCTCTTGCATATGATCTGGCCGGGGGTGTAAAGCAAGACCCAGCCCTTGGTAATTTGGCTCTACCCCTCGGCTTAACATCTTCTGAGTTGGGCGTTGAAGGCCTGATTCTGCAATCACAACTTATATTTCCAGTTAATGCTCATTTCTTTATTGAGGAGGGCATACGTCGTTTAGCGGATTACCAAAATATAGGCTATGCCAGGCTATACACAGAGCGGCTAAAATTTTTATTGAACATATCCTCGGATGATCCCGCTCAATTAAACAATGAATTACTGCCAGAAACAGCACGCTATTTAGCGCTGCGAATGTCGTTTGACGACTTAATTAAGGTAGCCCACTTAAAAACGAGAAGAACGAGATTTGAGCGAGTCTATAAAGAGGCTGGTGTAGAGCCAGGATCAGTGGTAACAATTACCGAGTACTTTAAACCTGGATTAGAAGAGTTCTGTGGATTTTTGCCGCCCTCAATGGCAAAACCTATTATTCATTGGACAAAGAAGCGCCAGATTTTAGACAAATTTAATTTCGGGGTGCATTTAAAAACTAGTAGCATCTCTGGGTTTAGCCTTCTTTGGCTTGTTTCGAAATTAAAAGTTATTCGTCGTTTTGGCTATCGCTATGCGGCCGAACAAGAATCTATCAAGGAATGGTTAAACCTTATAGACTTAAGCCGAAAAATTTCATATAACTTCGCATTGGAAGTTGCTTTAAGCGCAAGAATAATTAAGGGCTACAGTGGTACGTATAGAGAAAGCCTAGGAGACTTTGATATGTTGATGAATGATGTTGTTAAACCAGCCATCGCAAAAAATACAGAGGCATCCTCCACATTAAGGGAGGGTGTACAGCTGTGTTTAAAGAAAAATCATGCAAAAGATCAAAACATGAATGGCAATTCACAGCCTATAGCTTTTTTTGATAAAAATTTGATCAGAAAAAGTTGATTCAACTAGACCTATGTTAATCAATTCATCTATATTCAATAATGTTGACTAGTCCTCCGTCAATTGCAGTTGGTGGGAGCAATCCACCCCTTCGGCAGATGTCTGTTAATGAGGTATTGACGGAAGCCGTTGACCGTTTTTCGTCACGGCCGGCTGTCATCAGCGTTTGGCAGAATAAGATTTTAAGTTTCCAAGACTTAGACAAGCAATCAAAAGATGTGGCGGCTTCATTGCTCGCCTCAGGAATTGTCGAGGGTGACAGAATTGGGATTTGGAGCGCCAATCGATATGAGTGGGTGGTTGTGCAATTTGCAGCTGCAAAAATTGGCGCAATTCTTGTAAATATCAATCCTGCATATCGCTTGACTGAATTGGGTTATGTAATAGAGCACTCAGAGTGCAAAGCACTATTTTTACATCCTAATTACCGTAACTTTGATTGCCTAGGAGTCGCCCAAAAAATTAGCGAAAATTCAAAGTATTTGAAGACATTATTTGTTTTTGGTGACGAGAAGTACCCAGGCGCAATATCCTGGAATGAGCTTCTTGAGATTCCCGTTAAAACATCGCATCAAGATATCGAAGCCTTGAGTGCTGCTTGCAAGCCTAATCAGTTGGTTAGCATTCAATACACATCGGGCACTACGGGCGATCCTAAGGGGGCAACATTAACTAACTTCAATTTAGTCAATAACGCCATACAAATTTCTAGTAGATTGCAAATTAGCTCTTCAGATAAAGTCTGCTTACCGGTGCCCATGTTTCATTGTTTTGGAATGGTTATTGGTGTACTTGGGGCATTTTCTATGGGGGCTGCCGCAGTCTTTCCTGCGGAAACTTTTGATCCTAAATCTTGTCTTGATGCAGTACAAAGTCAAGGTTGCACTGCTATCTATGGTGTGCCAATGATGTTTATTGCAATGCTAAACCTGCCTGAATTTAATTCCTATGAATTAAAAACGTTGAGAACAGGTTTGATGGGTGGCGCACCTTGTCCTGCGGAAATTTTGCGTTCGGTAATCGACAAAATGAATATGAAGGAAATGTCTGTTGTATACGGCATGACTGAGACATCTCCAATTTCACTGCAAACCACGTTGCATGATACCTTTGAGCAACGCGTAGAAACAGTCGGTTCGCCTTTGCCTCATGTGCAAGTAAAAATAGTTGACCCTATTTCTGGCGCGACTGTACCCTTAGGGGTTACCGGAGAGCTGTGCGTAAAAGGGTACTTAGTGATGCCTGGTTATTGGCAAAACGAAAAGGCCACCAAAAATGCTATTGATGCTGATGACTGGATGCACACGGGAGACTTGGCTGTTATGCGCCCTGATTCTTGTGTTGCCATTGTTGGTCGTTTAAAAGATGTTGTCATACGCGGTGGCGAAAATATTTTTCCTCGCGAGATTGAGGAGTTTTTACATACGATTCCTGAAATAGCGGAGGCACAAGTATTCGGAATTCCAGATGAGCTTTATGGTGAGCAATTATGCGCATGGATTCGCTTGAAGCATGGTGCAATACTTGATCCAGATAGCTTGCGCGCTAAATGTAAAGGGAATATTGCGAGTTTCAAAATTCCGTCTATTGTGAGAGTGGTAGAAGATTACCCCACAACCGCAAGCGGAAAAGTTCAGAAGTTTAGGATGAGGGAAATTGAAATTGATGGAAGTAGTCGTATTTAGGAATATTGACAGCGTTATTTTCTTATTAGGGGTGTGAAATGAAATTTAATAAAATCGCTTTGTTATTCGTGGCTCTTGGTTTCAATACAATGGCTCTTGCCGACATTAATGTCGGGGTGACTGTTTCTACAACAGGCCCGGCAGCTTCCTTGGGTATACCGGAAAAAAATACGGTTCCCTTGTTGCCGAAGGTCGTTGCGGGACAAAAAATAAACTACATCATTTTGGATGATGCTAGCGATACCACTGCCAGCGTTAAAAATACTCGTAAATTTATTTCGGAAGACAAGGTTGATTTAATTATTGGCTCCTCAACCTCACCCAATTCTTTGGCCATGATTGATGTAGTCGCGGAGGGAACAACGCCAATGATTTCAGTTTCTGCTGCATCTAAAATCGTTGAACCGGTTGATGGCCCAAGACGTTGGGTGTATAAGACAACTCAAAATGATATTTCCATGGCTTTAGCTACTGCTGAACATATGGCAAATAACGGCGTTAAGACAGTTGGTTTTATTGGATTTTCTGATGCGTATGGTGAGGGCTGGTATCAGGCCTTTGTTACTGCTGCCGACTTAAAGAAAATTAAGATCGTTAGTAACGAGCGTTATGTGAGAACGGATAGTTCTGTTTCTGGTCAAGCTCTACGCATTGTTGGTAGCAAACCAGATGCTGTTTTGATCGCCGCTTCTGGCACGCCAGCAGTACTTCCTCAGAAGACGCTAAAAGAAGTTGGATTCAAGGGTGCGGTATATCAGACCTTAGGCGTTGCGAATAATGACTTTATTCGTGTTGGCGGAAAAGATGTTGAAGGTACTCTTCTTGCCGTTGGCCCAATTCTGGTGGCACCACAATTACCAGCGAGTAATCCAGTAAAGAAATCAGCCATGGTTTATTACAAAGTTTATGAAGATACTTATGGCAAAGGTTCTGTATCAACATTCGGCGGTCATATGTGGGATGCAGGTCAAGTGATGAGTGCGGCAATTCCTGAGGCATTAAAAGGTGGAAAACCAGGCACCCCAGCTTTCCGTGCAGCATTGCGTACCGCTTTAGAGCATAACAAGGAGGTGCCTGCTTCACATGGTATCTATAACACTACCCCTACGGATCATTTAGGTCTTGATCAGCGTTCCCGTGTAATGGTCAAAATTGAAAATGGTACCTGGAAATATGAGCCTTTAAATTAATTTAGTTTTTTTGGTTGGCATGAGTAAGTTGATTTCTGCCAGCCATTTAGTGCATTGAGTGGATTTAGCTTAAGGAAACATACATGAATTGGGACATTGCCCTTTTTTTAGGGCAGGATGGTTTAGTTAGCGGGGTAATTTACGGGTTATTAGCCATCGCCTTAGTTTTGGTATTTATGGTTACTAGAGTCATTTTTATCTCGCAAGGGGATTTGGTGGCTTATGCAGCATTATCAATGGCTTCACTAGGTGGAACAAAAACGCCGGGTACATTTTGGCTATTGATTTTCTTAGCCTTGATCGTTCTTTGCACTGAAGCATGGAGGTGGAAGCGAGGCATTCAAATTGACTGGAAAACTACCTTCATATGGACTTTATTTTTCCCAGCTATTGCTGCGTTCTGTATTTTTTTACTCCCGCCTGAAAGTGTGATTTGCAATATTTTGGCTACTGTTTTCATCATCACTCCTTTAGGACCACTTCTATATCGGTTTGTATTTAGACCGATTGCTAATGGCTCGGTATTATTTCTGCTTATCGCGGCCGTAACCTTGCATGGTATTTTGGTGGGCTTTAGCCTTCTATTTTTTGGTGCTGAAGGATGGCGCATTTCCCCCTTTACAGAACAAGCCTTCCATATCGGCAGTGTCGCAATCAAAGGTCAGTCCCTGATTGTGGTGTTAGTAACCATTGTTCTTGTTGCTTTGCTGTTTGTGTTCTTTGAGAAAAATATTTTTGGCAAGGCTTTAAAGGCTACAGCTATTAACAGAACGGGTGCTCGCTTAGTTGGAATTCCAATTGAGTTTTGTGGAGATCTCAGTTTTGCAATGGCCTCTTTTATAGCCGCCATCTCAGGAATACTGATAGCGCCCCTATCAACAATCTACTATGACACTGGTTTTTTAATTGGCCTCAAGGGTTTCGTCGCTGCCATAATTGGCGGCCTTGTCAGTTTCCCTTTGGCTTTATTTGGTGCTTTGCTCGTCGGTCAATTAGAGGCATTTGCATCTTTTTGGGCAAGTGCCTATAAGGAAGTCATTGTCTTTACCTTGATCGTACCCGTTCTATTTTGGCGTTCATTACGTAGTCGCCACGTGGAGGATGACGAGTAATGAGTGCTAAATTAACTTCGATTGCTCTAGCAGTATTTGCTTGCGCCTGGGTTTTCTTGCCTGATTTCACTGTTTCCTTGTTAGACTATGTAGGTATATATGCCATAGTAGTGTTAGGTCTAGTTGTAATGACCGGCGTTGCCGGTATGACCTCATTTGGTCAGGCGGCATTTGTTGGTATAGGTGCTTATGCCACTGCTTGGGTTACTACTTCATCTTTTGTTGCTGAGAATCTTGGCGGCATCCTAGGGCCAACATTTCTTCCCTGTGTTGGTCTAATCTTTGGATTGATTATTACCTGTGCTTTAGCTTGGTTTTTAGGGTTAATTACACTAAATTTATCTGGCTTTTATTTGCCGCTTTGTACGATCGCCTGGGGCTTAAGTTTCTACTATCTGTTCGGTAATCTTGAATTTTTGGGTGGACATACTGGCATCACTAGTATCCCCCCTTTATCCATTGCTTCTTACTCATTGATAACGCCTCGTTCCTTTGGTTGTGTGATTTGGTTGATCTTTTTCCTGTTGCTATGGCTAATGCACAATTTGCTCGACTCTAGAGAGGGGCGAGCTATCCAGTCCTTAAAGTCAGGTCGTTTAATGGCGGAATCGATGGGCATCAATACCACTAGTTATAGAGCTAAAGTATTTATGCTGGCTGCTTTAATGGCCTCTACATCTGGTTGGCTATATTCCCATTTTCAACGTTTTATCAATCCAACCCCATTCAATCTTAGCTCCAGCATTGATTATTTATTTATGGCGGTAATAGGTGGTGCAGGCTATCTTTGGGGTGCTGTACTTGGTTCTGGCTTGATTACTTTTATTAAGAGCTATTTACAAGACATCATTCCAGCAATCTTTGGAACGAATATCAACCCAGAATCTATTGTTTTTGGTTTGATTATGTTATTTATTCTTCAGTACTATCCAAATGGCTTATGGCCTGGCCTAGTCAAGTTATTTTCTCCCTTGGTGAAGAGTAAGAAAAAATCATCAATCGAAAGATATGAGCCAAGCCAGTTAAGTTCAAGGAATATGCCTCCAAAAGGGACGCTTATCCTAAATGCCAAGGGCATTACTAAGCGCTTTGGTGGGCTTGTTGCGAATAGATCGGTTTCTCTGGATTTGAAGGCAGGAGAAATTCATGCCTTGATTGGCCCTAATGGTGCCGGAAAAAGTACATTCTTTAATATTCTTTCGGGGGTGGATTTCCCATCAGATGGCCAAGTGGAGCTGTTGGGCGAATCGATGACAGGTAAAGTGGCTCGTGACTTTGCAACCCGTGGCCTTGGAAGAACTTTCCAACACGTCCGCCTTTTGAGATCTCAATCTGTTTTGGATAATGTTGCCTTAGGTGCGCATCTTCGAGGTCACTTTGGCTGGCTTGCTTGCATGCTTCGTTTAGATCGTAGAGAAGAGTGCGCACTTCAATTTGAGGCTATTGAGCAGATTCGTCGTTGTGGCTTAGGGGGATCTGAAGATACTGTCGCCAGTTCACTTTCTCTTGGGAAGCAGCGAATTGTTGAAATTGCACGTGCTCTTTCCGGTCAGCCTGTAGCTCTACTATTGGATGAGCCTGCCGCTGGTTTGCGCCATTTGGAAAAGAAAGATTTGGCAACTCTTCTAATGCAGTTGAGATTAGAGGGTCTAAGCGTACTAATTATTGAGCACGACATGGAATTTGTTATGCATTTAGCTGATCGAATTACGGTGCTTGATTTTGGAACAGTCATAGCCACCGGAAGCCCACAAGAAATACAAAAAAACCCCCGTGTCCTGGATGCGTATTTAGGTATCGATGAGAAATCGGAAGGCTCTTTATGACTCGCCAGCCATTGCTCAAGCTTGAAAAATTTTCGGTAGCCTATGGACCCGTTAGGGCTGTGGATGAGGTTTGCTTAGAGCTCAATGAGGGTGAGATTATTACTGTGATTGGTCCAAATGGAGCCGGTAAGAGCACCATATTAAATGCAATTATGGGAATACTACCTTCATCGGGAGAGACTTGGTTTGATGGGCAAATGTTAGTGAAGCATTCTGTATCTCAAATGGTTGCTAATGGACTTTGCCTTGTGCCAGAAACTAGGGAGCTATTTGGTTCAATGTCAGTTTTAGATAACCTTATTTTGGGAGGCTTCTACAGGTGGCGCAAAGGAATGCGAGATCAAGAAGAAAATTTGAATGGGGTTTTTAAGATATTCCCGAAGCTGAAAGAGCGTCGCAACCAAACAGCGGATACTTTGTCAGGGGGTGAGCGCCAAATGCTTGCTATCGGCAGGGCCTTAATGGCAAAGCCAAGAATACTGATGTTGGATGAACCATCCTTGGGTCTGGCGCCCAAGATTGTTTACGAAGTTCTCCAAACGGTATCCTCCTTACGCGCTAGCGGTATATCGATATTGCTGGTCGAGCAGAATGCTAGAGGCGCATTAAAAATTGCTGATCGTGGTTATGTTCTTGAGACTGGCAAAGTTGCCCTCGAAGGAGTGGCTAAAGATCTTTTAAATGATCAAAAAATGATTGATACCTATCTAGGTCTTGGTAATAACAGCAATAACTTATAAGGTTTATTTATGAAAGATACACTTAAGGTAGGCTCGCATCATTCGGTCAACCATGTCGTTGAGGCTGGAAAAACGATCTCATTTATGGGGGATGACTTACGCATCTATTCAACCCCATCCATGGTATTCGATTTGGAAATAGCTTGCCGCCAACTGTTATCGTTTCACCACGATTCAGGCGAAGACTCTGTCGGATCTAGGGTTGAGATTGATCATTTGGCTCCAACGCTTTTAGGCCAAACAATTGAAATCCATTGCACTGTAAAGGAGTTAAATCTTCCGCGCGTGGTATTTCAAGTGGAAATTAAAGATGAAGTTGACTTGATAGGATCGGCTGTCCATACCCGTTTTGTGGTTGATGTACTGAAACAAAAATCACGAATTGAAAAGAAAAAAGAGCGGATTTTAAATCTTAAATGAATGTGAATACCACTTTTAGTTGTTTATATATTGAAGGTTTGAAATGACATCGAAAAAAGTGCCTATCTACTGTTATCAGTGCGTCGCTGGCCCTGATTTGCTCACAGTCGAAGTTGAAAACGGCGTTGCAAAAAGAGTAGAGTCAAATTATTCCGCATGTGGTCAGCATCCGGGTGGCGGCAGGGTATGCGTGAAGGCTTATGGGATTATTCAAAAAACATACAATCCAAACCGCATTAAGCAACCCATGATTCGCACCAACCCTAAAAAAGGCAGGAATGAAGATCCTGGTTTTGTGCCTGCTTCATGGGATGAGGCGCTAGATCTCATTGCTGAAAAATTAAACCATATTCGTGCAACTGGTTTGTTAAATGCAGAAGGCGTTCCTCGCGTTGCCACTACAACTGGCGGCGCAGGTACCCCCGTTCAATATATGGGAACCTTTCCGGCGTT
>Ga0364915_10112_pt1 | contig 33162 bp, 16 predicted proteins | sample ExccelJu500001D4_3_FD_206958 | JGI IMG/M metagenome (GOLD analysis project Ga0364915, IMG submission 206958) | Enriched cells from Trout Bog Lake Hypolimnion, Wisconsin, USA - BchlTB.June25.5000.01.D4 | ecosystem: Environmental > Aquatic > Freshwater > Lake > Hypolimnion/Profundal zone | place... | reverse complement strand
TGCGGAGTCCCAAAGGCATATGAAAAATCGATCTTTGAGGGGATGGCAGAATCCCTGGTTTGAATATCATTGTTCTCATCAACCAGCGAGTTAAGCGCGTTTACTTTTCCAAACGAAGCGGCACCAATAACTGCTCCGCCAATCTTCAAAACATCCCTGCGGGCCAGATCGGGAGAGAAGGTTTTATCCCTCATTTTTTATTTGATTTTTCGGTGTAATAATCCCAGGTTATCTTTGATATGTCTGCAATGATTTTTTCATTTGTTTGGTCATCCTCGATTGATTTTGAGACAAAAACAGAGATTACAACGTGTTTTCCGTTGGGCAGGACAACTATTCCCATATCATTTACTGCTGCAGATATTCCATTTTTATTTTTTCCCGATGAGCCTGTTTTATGCGCAACTGATGTTTTCTCCGGCAGATCGCCCCTTAACCGTTTATTCCCGGTTGTGGTTCCCAATAATGTTTCCCATAAAAATGCACGGCTATCCTTAGAGAGAATTTTCCCCTCTTCAAACTTTCTAAGCAATTGAACTGCAGCCAGTGGTGTCGTCCAATTGGTGAACTGAACATTCCACTCCCTGCTCATCTCCTGTTCTGTTGCCTTTATTTCAATATTTTCAATCCCAATACCGTGCATATAATCGTTGACCACCTTTGTCCCGCCAATCAGCCTGAATAAAAGATCACATCCATTATTATCGCTTTGTGATACCGTATAGACTAAAATATCTTTCAACGGAAGTTCGATGTTCCCTTTGGGATACTTATCGCGCAAAGGGCTCCAGGTATCGGGTCGAAGATCGCTTATTGTAATTGGCACCTTCCTGTTTAAATTAAGTTCCCCTTTATCCACACGATGTAAAACAGCGAAAGCCAGATGCAGCTTATAAACACTCTGCATCGGGAAACGGGTATTCCCGTTAATGGATAAGGTATCGCCCGGCCCGGTCCCATAAATGGCAACGCCTACCTCTGCTTGCTTCGATTCGAGGATCTGATTAATTTTTTGCTTTAATGGGCCAAATTGTGCAAAGGTTAAGTTTATGAAACAGGATAACAAAAGAGTTATTACGTAGCGTACATTTTTCATCTTATTATTCAGTTAAGTTAAATCATATTCAAAAGCAATTAATCTAAATCACTTTGTGATAGCTGATAAGTAGCGATGCCGGTTTTTGCGGGATTGTGAGCTCTAAACCTTCGATCATTTCCCGTCCGGTTTTGCGGATCCGCAGCCCGTAATCTTCAAAGAATAATTCATAGGTTGCCTCTGCCTCGACTCCCGAAAGTTTTACCTGAATCGATTCTGTGTTACTTCCGCCACGGCGAAAGGCAATAATTATTCCGTCCTTCTGAACCGGCCTGTGCATCTGGTAAGCCAGCCATACATTATCACCGGTATTATTCCGGCTTTCGGTCAGCGGATAATAATCGGCATAAAAAAACGGGCGCAGGTCTTTAAAATCCTGCATACGCTTTTGAATGGCGGGAATGGGTTCAGAGGCCTTCCCGGTAATTTCCCAGTTCATCACGGCAGTAGCTCCGAGTCCCGATCTTAAGGTGTAATTGTCTGTCTTGTATATCGCGGTACCATGAATGGGAAGGTAGAAGTTCAGACCGTAGGTATGACATTGATAACCATTTGGCTCACCATACTGGTAATCGGTCCGCCAGAGGGGTGAGCTGCGGGAGGTTGTTTCAAGGTCGAGACGGCGTCCTCCACTGGCGCAATTATCGATCAAAAGATTTGGAAACCGGGCAATTAATCCGTCCCAGAATGCATAGAGACCTTCGATATGACGGATTTCCGAGATTCCGATCCTGCCCGGTTTGTCATTGGCTTCCCAGTAGGGGAGGGGATCGAAGTTGAAATCCTGCCGGTAATTGTCAATCCCTTCGTTTTGGATTAAATCGCCGATAAGATTTGTCAACCATGAGAGGGCTTCCTTATTTCCAAGATCAAAAAGATAATTGTCATTCCCTTTGAGTTTGATAAGCCATTCGGGATGTTCACGGTCAATCATCGATCCGGGACTCACCCGTTCAGGTTCAAACCAGACCATGAATTTGGCTCCGGTAGCATGAACCGCATCAGAAACGGGTTTTAATCCACGTGGAAAACGTTCCTTGTCAACGGTCCAGTTTCCCACATTCTGCCACCATCCCCCTTTGGCTTTGTCCCAGCCGCATCCAGTGTACCATCCGGCGTCGAGCCAGAAAACTTCAGGCAGTATTTTGAATTGCTGGTACCGTTTGACCAATGCAATGGCAAATTCTTCGGTCAGACAATTATACTCCCCGCATGGCTCCGGGTCTCCGTAATCGAAGCTCCCTGATAACGGGTATTCGGCATATTTTCCGTTTATTTTCCGGGAGTGGTGGGCAAGGATGAACTGCCGGAACTGGTTGTGACCAACCATCCGGTCTGACCCTTTCCAGAAAAGGAGGCATATTTTCGGGGTACGGATCTCTTCGGATGGGTTGAGTGACAATTGCATCTTCTCCATTCCCGATTTCAGGGAGACCGTTTGGTCATCCGCCTGCAATACATTGGCATACCATTTCCCGGTCCACCCAACTGCGGCTAAAATGCCTTGCTGACCCGGAGCCTCGATGTTGAAAAACGGGAAAGTGGTATTATCCGACGATCTTCCTCCAACCGGTGTCATGTATACAGGCTTTCCAACCTTCATTTTTTCGTCAATGGGTTGGAAGTCGTTTCGTTGGGCATCACTCCCCCGGTTGTGGTGAAGGATATAATTCCCTGAAGTTTCACCTGTAAATGTTTGGTCGATCACTGCGGCCTGTTCGATAATCGGGGTGTTGGCAGCTGAAGTATTTGAAAATCTCAGTACCCATTCCACTGCATGAAAATCGGTGAAGCAGGTAACCAAACATTTAACCACCAATCCGGTTTTGGGATCGGTATAGGTGAAAACCGATTCTTCAGCGGCTGAATCAGTGGATTTTAGTTTTTCAGCACGGAACTGCCATCCTTTGATAAATTCGTTAGATTTTTTCCCGTCATAAACGAATGAAAAGGGTGGAATCTTCCCTTTTGCAAAATGTTGACTGACCCATCTTTGAATATCCGGACATGACTCCGGAATTCCCTTTATGGATTGGCCAAGGGAGGTTCCAGAAATTCCGAAAATGGCTGCAAATGTCAGCAGACAGAGTTTCTTCCTGAAATAATAGGCAGGATTGCAGTTGATTAGCATCATGAGCATTCAATTTATTTTTATGTTTTATTTTGCTTGAAGTGAAACGATCTTGTCGGGCCATGGAGCCGGATCACCTGTTTTTCTCAAAACGGGCCGTTGGGCATCGACTCTTCGCAGGTAATTGCCCAGAATCTCTGATAACTCTTTTACCTTGGCGGGTTCAGTTGCTGCCCTATCATGTTTTTCTCCGATATCTTCACTGATATTAAAGAGTTCCGCTTTTTGGTCTTTGTACCAGTAGACCAGTTTCCAGTCTCCGCTCCGAACCGTGCTGGTTGTTCCGATCCCCGGACCTGTTGGCCCCCATTTATTCGGGAAATGCCAGAACAGGTTCCTGTTTTTTGCGGAAGTCCCTGCCTGTAAAAGCATCGGAACAAAACTCTTCCCATCCACTTTTTGGATGGTTTGATAATTTGTTATTCCGGCCAGTTCCAGGATGGACGGAAAAAAGTCTTCAATAATCAGGTAATCGTTACAAACCGTTGCCGGCTTAACCTTTCCGGACCATTTCACGATCATGGGTTCGCGTATTCCCCCTTCATAGGCCGACCCTTTGCCGCTATTCAATGGACGGTTATGGGTATGCGGTTCGCCACCCCTCGCCTCGGCGCTTAATCCGCCGTTATCCGACATAAAAAGGATTATTGTTTGGTCGGCTATCCCTTTTTGATCCAGATAGTTCATTAAATCACCCAGACTCTTGTCCATCGCTTCAATCATCGAAGCGTATCGGGCCTCGGGTTCTTCGAGTCCCATCGCCTTGTATTTCGGATAAAACCTTCTGTCGGCCGTGAGCGGAGCGTGAACAGCATAGTGGGCCATATAGAGATAAAAAGGCTTCTTTTGGGTCAGCGCCTTGTCCAGTGCAGAGATTGCCTCGCGTGTGAGCGCTTCAGTCAGGTTGATGGAATCGCCGTGGTATTTTTCCAGACCGGGGACACCCCAGGGTAAGGTATGAGCCCCTTTTTCGGCGTTTCCAAAGTTCTTTTCCCCCAGGTAGCTTCCGGGGCCACCCGCTGCATGACCGGCAATATTTATATCAAAACCCAGGTTCAACGGATTGGCAGCCGGGGTATTCATCGCCCCGTAGTGTGCCTTTCCGCAGTGAATCGTAAAATAACCGTTGTCATGCAGGATCTGAGACAGTGTGGTTACCTGCACCGATTGCTCTATGGTGTCAGTGGGTTGAAGTCCGTTGTAGTTCCATTTTGGAAATTCAAGCTCGTCATCCTTGGGATCGACACCTGTGTTACGTTGTAAAGTCCAGTTGGTCACCCGGTGACGTGCCGCATTCATCCCCGACATCAGGCTGACGCGCGACGGTGAACAGACTGAACAGGCATAGGCCTGGGTGAATTTCATTCCCGAAGCGGCCAGTCTTTCCATCGAAGGGGTGTGGTATAGCCGGTTCAGCGGAGTTTGCTTATCCCAAAATGGAACCGAGGTGTCCTGCCATCCCATGTCATCGACCAGAAACATGATGATGTTCGGCTTATTCAGCGACTTTTGTTCCCGGGAGGCACACAGAATCGGGGAGATCAGCGCCGAAGTCAATAAACCTAACGCAGTCGGGTACTTCAGGGTATTCAGTTTAATCATAGAGGTCAATTTTATTCCAAAGATATTTAAATCGGTCCATAAAACACATTTACCTTAGTGATGACTTTTAAATTTATTCTATTAAATTAGCTGTCTGATCTTAACCGAGCCACACTGGATTGGAAGGGGGTAAATTCTTTAAGATCAGGTTTAAACTTAACTATTAATAGTGTTGGCAAGTGACAATTTTCCTTAACAATGAGCAATAAACGAGATTAATTTTTACTTTTGTGATATAAGAGTAAATAGTACGCTTAAAAAACTGCTGACACCTTAACCACCGGCTATTCCTTTTTTGTAACCAAATTACGCCTTGACTGAATGAATCGCTTTGCTGTTTTAATTTATGCCATATTTATCTGTTTCCAGTCGGCCTTTGGACAGGATATTAACCTTAGGTTTCAGCATATCACCTCTGAGCAGGGTCTGTCGCAGAATACGATTGGTTGCATGTTGCAGGACAGTCGCGGATTTATGTGGTTTGGAACCTGGAACGGGCTGGATCGGTATGACGGATACAATTTCCTGGTATTTAAATCTGAGAATCAGAAGGGGGGATTATCCAACAATTTTATCTATTCGATTTGTGAGGATAAAGCCGGAAATATTTGGGCTGGCACCAAGAGTGGGCTCAACAGGATTGACCATCAGACTAACTCGATCACCACTTTTTATCATGACGCGAATGATCTGAATTCTATATCCGGGAATATCATAAATGCGCTCTACTGTGACCGCCAGGGTTCAATCTGGGTTGGAACTGCTTCCAATGGATTGGATAAAATCAGTTATGACCAGCGTGCCGAAAAGTATCTGGTCACCCATTTTACTTACAACAAATTCGATCAGGGCTCCCTGCCGGGAAATGAAATCAATGCGATTCTTCAGGATAAAAGCGGATATTTGTGGGTTGGAACAAATTCCGGTCTGGGAAGGATGGAGATCAGTACGGGTAAATTTGCCATTTTTCGGAATAATGGTACCTTAAATAACAGTCTGTCATCCAATGGGGTTCTTTCGGTATTCGAGGATCGGGCAGGTGTTATCTGGCTGGGTACCAATAATGGATTGAATAAATACAATGCCTCAAGCGGAGATTTCATCAGGTTTCTCCCGGATCCGGATAACCCGGGAAGTATTTCGCACCTTACAGTTAAGGCAATTTCCGAAGATAATGATGGTCGCTTACTCGTTGGAACCCTGGGTGGGCTCGACCGTTTAAATCCAGGAACTGTAAGTTTTTACCATTTTCCGGTCGGGGAAAATGACAACTATGGTTTAAATAATGAGTTTATTAATGCGCTGTTTGCTGACCGGCAGGGAAATATCTGGATTGGGACGGACAAAGGTGGGATCTCCAAATATAACAGTAAACAAAAAGGTTTTGGTTTTTTCGCTTCAAACCGGTCGAATCCGAATAGCCTCAGCAGTAATACGATAAATTCGGTCTATGATGAACCCTCCAATTTATGGATTGGCACTGCCGGTGGCGGGTTAAACAGGTACAACAAGTCTGACCGGACTTTTAATCACTACCGGAATTCGGCGCACGATCAGAACTCGATCAGCAGCAATTTCATCTCTGCGATTTGCAAAGATCCCGGTGGAAATATCTGGATAGCGACATGGGGGGGTGGATTAAACCGGATCTTAGCTCAAAAGGGATCGGGAGTTTTCGGCCATTACAGGGTAAATGGGGGAGAAAACAGCATTTCCAGCGATTTTGTATCTTCACTCTGGGCTGATTCAAATGGCTATTTGCTGATCGGGACCTTAACCGGACTTGATCTGTATCAGCAGGATCAACATTTGTTCCGGCATATCGCCAGTCAGCAGGATTGGAAAAACAAAATTTCGGAGGTGGGATGTATTCTGAAAGATAGTAAGGGATTCTATTGGATTGGTACCCGTCTTGGATTATACCGCATTTCTTCAGACCTTCTTGTCCGCGGTGTCACAGATAAAGAGATCCAAAAATTTACAAATAGTTCAGGTGAAGCCAACTCGCTCACCGGTGATTATGTGATTTCGCTGTGCGAAGATAACCAGGGTGATATTTGGGTCGGGACTTATGGCAGCGGGATAAACCGCATTCATCTTACCGACAAGGGGACGTTTAAATTCACCGGTTATAATCAGAATGACGGTCTTTGCAACAATGTAGTTTATGCGATTCAGAAAGACCGGAATAATAATTTATGGCTCAGTACCGATAACGGATTATCGCGGTTTGATCTTCAGTCCGGTCAGTTTAAGAATTTCTATACATCCGACGGATTGCAGTCGAATCAGTTTTACTGGGCAGCTTCGTGCGCGGGTAAGGACGGTCGTTTGTATTTTGGAGGAATGGAAGGGCTCAATTATTTCGATCCCGATAATATCAGGGATAACACCTTCATTCCTAAAGTGGTTGTCACCGACCTGAAAGTTTTCAATTCTTCGGTAAACGTCGGTGAATGGAACGGGAAAAAGGTGTTGCTCGACAGGGTGATCAATGAAACATCAGCCCTGGATCTGAGTTACAGGGAGAATGTTTTCTCGTTTGAATTTTCTTCGCTCGACTATTTTCTTCCCGAAAAGGTTCAGTATAAGTACCGGATACAGGGTGTGGACAAGGATTGGGTGACTGTTCCGTCCACCCGGCGATTTGTGACCTATACGAATCTTGAAGGGGGCGATTATATCTTTGAAGTCAAGGCATGCAACAGTGACGGGGTCTGGAACGATACCCCAACCAAATTAGATATCCATATTTCACCCCCCTTCTGGGCAACGGTTTGGTTCCGGATTTTGTTATTATTGGCAATTACCGGTTTGGTTCTGGCATATATCCGGTACCGGACAATCAGCCTGCAACGGCAAAAGCTTGTCCTTGAACGATTGGTCAGGGAACGGACCAGAATCGTGGAGGAGCAAAACGAAATGCTTCAAAATCAAGCGTTAAGTCTGCAGGAGTCGAATGTTTTGCTCGCATCGGGTAAGGAGCAGATCGAGGGACAGAAATATCAGCTGGAACTGAAAAATCAGGAAATCTCAGTACAAAGGGACAAGCTCATTGAACTGAATAAACATGTCAATCTGGTCAATCAATTAAAATTAAGGTTCTTCACGAATATTTCGCACGAATTCCGGACACCGCTTACCCTGATTCTGGGGCCGCTTGATAAATTGTTATCTTCGTGGAGAGGGGAACAGAGTACATTTGAAACCCTGCAACTGATTAACCGGAATGCACAACGGCTGCTTCACCTCATCAATCAACTCATGGAGTTCCGGAAAATTGAATCGGGGAAGCTTGAACTCAAAGTCTCATTGGGTAACATCAATAATTTTCTGGAAAATATCTTCTCCAGTTTTCAGCAACTTGCCATTCAGCAGGATATTAAATATGAATTTGTCCCCGTCCCTCAATCGGTTGATTGCTGGTTTGATCATGAAAAAGTTGAGAATATAATCTTTAACCTGCTTTCAAATGCCTTTAAATTTACCCCTGCGGGCGGGTCTGTCAGCCTTAAAATGTCTTTTACAAATATGGTTAGCAGAACCGGGGAGAGTGAATCGAAGCATAAATCTTCACCGTCAACTCCACTTCTTGAAATTAGGGTGTCAGATTCCGGAGTCGGTATTTCCGAGGAACACATTGCCCATATCTTTAAACGATTCTACCAGGTTAACAGTTCCGAAAGTCTAAAGGTTAGAGGGTCCGGAATCGGATTATCACTTTCAAAGGAGCTGGTGAAGGCGCATCATGGCACGATCATAGCGGAAAGCCGGCAAAACGAAGGGTCTGTTTTCACCGTACAGCTTCCGGTATTCAGGGAGAACTTTGATCCTAAAGAGATTGTTGATCAAAAGGTTGAACTTAAACATACCCTGAAAGAACAGGTTTTGAAGTTAAGCGGAGAATTACTGGCCGAAGTACCTGAACCCAGGAAGAAACCACATTCAGTTTCAGATGAATCAAGAAAGCCGCTGATTCTGGTTGCCGAGGATAATTACGATCTGCGTACCCACATCGCTATTTCTCTTGGAGACGAATACCGGGTGATGGAGTCTGAAAACGGGAAGGTCGCCTACGAACTAGCCAAGAACCACAATCCGGAACTCATTATCAGTGACATCATGATGCCGATAATGGATGGGTTGGAGTTATGCAGCAGACTTAAAAACAACCTGCATACCAGTCACATCATTGTTGTACTGCTTACGGCCCGGAATTCGGTGGAACACTGGATTGAAGGATTTGAAACCGGGGCCGACGATTATATTTCAAAACCGTTTGACATGAATCTGCTCAAGGTTCGTCTCAGACAGTTGATCGAATCGCGCAGACAGTTGAAAAAACATTTCAGCAAGGATCTGACGCTCGAACATTCTGAAAATTCGATTTCGGTTGCCGATGAAAAATTCATTCAGAAAGCACTGGAGGTTGTTGAGGGGAATTATACGGAGGCAGGGTTTGGCGTGGAGGAGTTTGTTGCCAAAATGTTCGTCAGCCACAGTCTGCTGCACAAGAAACTCTCGGCAATTGCAGACCAGTCGGCGAGCGATTTTATCACCTCTTACAGGCTTAAGAAGGCAGCTCAATTGCTCCAGCGAAACGAAAGAAGTGTCTCTGAAATAGCCTATGATATTGGATTCAACGATCCCAAATATTTTAGCCGTCAGTTTAAGAAATATTTTGGATCCACCCCTTCGGAATACTGCAAACCACCCAGGTAATTAACAGTTTCTCCACCTGAAATGGTAAAAACGGCTTCCGGATGTTAAGATGGCGATTTTGGCTAACAGGTTAATAAATAGTTATTTTACTGCAGATCCAAAAGTTGGACAAGACATTTTTTCTGGAATTTTAACAAATAATTAACAATTACATAATCCTCCTCCATATAAACAGAAAATTCCACCTCCTATTTCCGTTGTTGCCGTTTATTTGCCTTAGATTTTTTCATGAAAAAGAATTCGCAACCAATCAATTTATTAATGAACAAAAAAAACTAGCGAAATGAGACAAAAGCTATTGTTAAAAGCTTGCCTGCTAAATTTGTTTTTTATGTTCCTGTTTGCAGGGACATTGTTAGCGCAGCAACTTAAAGTTACTGGAACTGTAAAAGATTCCAAGACCAATGAAGCATTGGTAGGAGTAAGTATCGGTGTAAAGGGGACGACCATCAGCACCATTACAGATGCTGACGGTAAGTTTGCCGTGGTGCTCAACAGCCCAAAGGTAATCCTTACCTTTAGTTATGTGGCTTATACACCTCAGGAGATTGCCGTAAATGGCCAGAATAAGATTGACGTGAGCATGAGTGCAACTGAAACCCAGTTAGACCAGGTTGTTGTAATCGGATATGGCACGCAAAAGAAATCGGATCTTACGGGATCAATTGCCGTAGTTGATACCAAAGATGTGATGAAGGTTGCTACCAATGATGTTACGAAGGCACTTCAGGGACAGGTTGCCGGACTAAGTGTTCAGGGTGGTGGAGAACCAGGTGCTGTTCCTCTGGTAAAACTGAGAGGTGTTGGTTCATTCAATAATACCACGCCACTCTATATTATCGACGGAGTACCAACCCCGGTGAATGACTATCCAATGTCAGACATCGAATCTATCCAGGTCTTAAAAGATGCTTCTGCAGCTGCCATTTACGGATCACGTGCCGCCAACGGGGTAATTATCATTACCACCAAACGGGGCAAAAGCGGTAAACTGAATGTAAACTTCAATACTTATTATGGCGTTCAGAATATTGCAAACCGTTACAATGTGGCCAATTCAACCCAATACCAGAAAATGGTAAATACTGCAACGTACAACGCAATGACAACCAACCCTTCCTATAGTGGCGATACCTTGCCGATGAATAATCCAAATGATCCACGATTTAGTCATAGCAATACAAACTGGCAAAATTCGGTATTTAAACAAGGTACCATTGCCAATCACAATTTATCATTGTCGGGCGGGAATGAGCATTCAACCTTTAATACATCACTGGATTACTTTGATCAAACCGGTACAATGGTTGGAAATGGCCCCAATTACAAGCGGTATTCATTTTCTCTGAATTCAGATCACACCTACGGAAATCTGAAATTTGGCGAAACGATGAGTTACACCTATGTTGATCAGGATCTGATGACCTTCCTGAAAGACGGAACCGCTGTTTCTTTTGCAGTTGAGGCAATTCCAACACTGCCAATTTATGATAAGACGACCATTGACGGATACAGTGCTTCGGACAAAACACTCGATGGTTCCTACTCAGCCAATGTGATCGGGATGAATTCGATGATCCAAAGCAATACCAAACGTTATAAGTTTTTTGGAAATGCCTATGCCGAATATAAATTTGCCTCTTTCCTTAAATATAAGCTTAGTTTAACTTACGACAGAAGTGATTTCCATGATTTCAATTTCGATCCTGTTCACAACCTGGGTTGGGCTTATGTAAACAGTATCGCTTCAATGAATGATAACCGCAGTGAAGCTTCTACTGCTACTATTGAGCAGACACTGACCTTCGATAAAAAAGTGGGCGACCATTCGATCAATGGGATGATCGGAACTTCAGTTCTGGACGGTAAATCAAGCTATGATAATGCTTATGCACTTGGTTTTTCACAGCCTTATTTTGAACAAATCAGCAATGGTGCCACAACCAGTGCAATTGGAGGATCTGCTGAAAATAGACTTGTCTCCTATTTCGGACGTGTAATCTATGGCTATAAGGATAAATACCTGGCAACAGCTTCCATCAGACGTGATGGTTCAAGTCGTTTTGCACCGTCACAACGATGGGGTAATTTCCCTTCTGCAGCAATTGGCTGGAAGATCAATAAAGAAGAGTTCATGAAGGATCTTACATTTATCGACCTGTTGAAACTGAGAGCAAGCTGGGGAAAACTTGGAAACCAGGAAATCGGCGATTATGGGTACCAGTCACAGATCAATCCTTACGCCTCTTACGTATTCGGGGGTACATTAAACCCGGGATCTGCCCAGATCTCATATGCGGACCCAGCGATTCACTGGGAATCCAAGACTACATCGAATGTTGGTCTGGATGTATCGTTATTCAATAACCGCTTAAGTTTTTCGGGTGAATATTACAACAGTAAATCCACTGATATGCTTTTGGTCGTTGAAATACCTTATTCGAATGGCGTTTATTCCTGGCTGGCCCCAACGATTAATGGTGCTACAGTTACTAATAAAGGGTACGAGTTTACCGCCGGATGGAAAGATCGCAAAGGTGATTTTTCATATGGGATAACTGGTAATGTATCAACGCTTAAAAATAAAATCGTTTCGTTGGGCTACGGGAATAATCCTATCTACGGAACAATCAGTAAGTCTTCAGTAGGTACCTCTGTCGGTGAATTGTATGGTTATAAAATAGACGGGATCTTTAAAAATCAGGCAGATATCAGTGCATTGAATGCTACCGCTGCTTCAAAGAACGGAGCCGGTCAGGTCTATCAATCACTTTATACCTCTCCCGGTGATTACAAATTTAAGGATCTGAATGGAGACGGTATCATCAATGCGCAAGACCAAACTTCCCTTGGAAAATCAATTCCCGATCTTTATTTTGGACTTAATTTATCAGCGGCTTATAAAATTTTCGATTTTTCACTTGCAGGAAATGGCGTTTCGGGTAACAAAATTTATAATGCAATTGCTGCTTCACTTGAATATGGAGGAGGCGCAGATCAGTATTCAACCCGGATGCTCAATGCCTGGACACCTTCAAATCCCAATTCAACAATCCCACGAGTGGTTATGGGAGATCCAAACGGAAACTCAAGGAATTCTTCCCGCTGGCTGGAAAATGGTGCTTACTTCAAAATTTCAAATGTAGAACTAGGAGTAACCATTCCTTCCGCTGTACTTAGAAGGGCACATATCAGTAGTTTGCGTGTTTTTGCCAAAGGTCAGAATCTTTACACATTCACCAAGTACACCGGGTTTGATCCTGACTTTGGAAGTGACGGACTTTTTGACAGGGCAGTCGACCATGGATCGTATCCAAATAAGCCTTTTAATGCTTTCTCAGGGGGATTGCCAAATCCAAGGACATTCATGTTAGGATTACAATTAGGATTGTAACTTATAACCTCATTTAAAATTTTAAGAAAATGAAGACTAAAAAAATCATTATACTTTTCGTTGCAATCGGATTATTATTTTCGGGTTGTAAGAAGAACTATCTGCAATTAAGTAACCCTAATCTTCAGACTACCGCCACTTTCTGGCAAACTGAGGATGAGGCCGTACTTGGGGTAAACGGTATTTATCATGCGCTCGGATATGACGGTACCTTTATGCGTTTTGCCCCAGCATGTCTGGACAGCCGCGATGATATCACCTGGTCACCAAGTCCTTGGGATGCTTTCTTTGCAGTCGCACAGTTTAACCTGGCAGTTACCAATTATATGCCTGAAGCTATGTATGTTGCACACTATGACCTTATTAAAAGGGCAAATGCAGCAATTGCCAATATTCCCAGCATTACCTTTACGGTTCATCCGGAATATAAGAACCGTTTAATGGGTGAGGCTTTGTTTTTAAGAGGGATGGAATATATGTATACGGTTCTGTTTTTCCATCATATCCCTTTAATCCTTGTTCCGCCGGCATCACCTGCCGATTTCTTCCAAAAACAGGTTGATCCTTCACTTGTCTGGGCTCAGATTTATAAGGACCTTTCAACCGCAGCAACATTGTTACCCGCCTCTTATGGCGCCGCTGATCTTGGAAGAGCAACACAGGGAGCTGCCCTGGCATACCTTGCAAAGGCTCACCTTTTTAATAAAGATTATACCGGAGCTGCTGCCAGCTTTAAACAAGTGATTGACTTAGGAGTATATTCCCTGATGCCTGATTATGGGGATAATTTTACCGATGCCAAGGAGAACAATGCAGAATCCATCTTTGAAATACAATTCCAACGGATGAATCAACCCAATTTAAACTGGGTAGGTGCACCGGTATCCAATAATGATCATACTACAGCTCGTGCAATTACCTATGCACCTCCGCCATTTGGATGGGGTGATATGGCACTCAGACCCTGGTTATTTCAGGAATTCAAAATGGAAAAGACGGTCACCGGAGGTGATGATCCACGCCTTAAGGCTGCGATCACCTATGACTATCCGGGTTGTATGCTCTACTTTCAAAATTTCCGTCAGGCATTCCCTTATGCCGGTGCAGATACCTCAAGATGGGCAACCATGTTCTTTGCCCGTAAATATGAAAATGTCCTTACCGAAGCCAATGAGTTTGACTGGCGTTCAGGGATAAATGAACGTTTGATGCGTTATTCCGATGTCTTGCTGATGTATGCTGAAACCCAGATTCAATTGGGGAACAATGCAGAAGCAGCCAAATATATGACTATGGTACGCAACAGGGCTAATCTTCCCGATCGTACTGCTGAATTTACAGCAGCTTCTCAGTCTCAACTTATGGACCAGCTTGCTCACGAACGGGTATTGGAATTTTGTGAAGAGGGTCACCGTTTTGACGATATCGTTAGATGGGGATGGTTAAGCGATCCTACAAAACTCGCATTACTAAAATCGCATGATGCGGAATGGAATGGATATTTGCCGGGAAAGGAATATATGCCAATTCCTCAGATCGAGATGAATACCAATCCAAACGCTGTTCAGAATCCTTCCTATTAATTGCTAAAATGACTGTACATTCCCGAGGTGAAGGTTATCCTCCATCTCCGGATCCGGTTAAAAAATCAGATTAAAATAGGCCTGCCGGGTATCCTCAGAAATACCGGGTACCCGGAAGCTTGTTTAATTATCTGAATATCAGAATCTTTAAATTGTGATGTTCAAATTTGCCATTCATAAAACTTGGATGGACTTTTCCCTGATCTTAACGGGAATGATAAAGCCATGCCCGTGTATAAAATTCGCAGATTAAGGCCCGATACCATTTTAACAACCTTCCAATTAACGAATTGATTCATTGTTAATTATTTAATAAAATTGAGTAGAGCAATCCATTCAGTTTAGAAATTATCGTATGAAAAAATATATTTTCCTTGTTATAAACATCCTGATAATTAAAGTTCTGTGCGCCCAGACCACGATGACCATTGACGTCTCCAAACCGGGCGCCGAAATCAGTAAAGACCTTTACGGGGTATTTTTCGAAGAGATTAACCACGCTGTGGAGGGTGGATTATACGGAGAGCTGATTCGTAACCGTGGTTTTGAAGAAAACCGGATGCCTGAAGGGATGACCAGGGAAGGGGAATACCTGCGCACTCCAAATGGATGGAAACATCACTTCGTTGCTCCGGCCAGTCTTGAAGGATGGTCACTTTCATTAAGCGGCAAGGCCCTGGCGACCGTTTGCCAGGTTGCAATAAGTCCGTTAAACAGCGCAACGCCCCATTCGTTGCAACTCGAAGTAAAGGAGGTTAACTCCGGAAATATCAGCGTTGTGAATTCCGGTTTTTGGGGGATCAATGTGGAAAAGGGAAAATTGTATAATCTCTCCCTGTACGCACATTGTAACCAGGCATTTAAAGGAAGTATTGAAGTACGGCTTGAAGGGGCTGACGGCACCTTCCTGGCACGTGAAAAGATTACCGGGATCGGATCGGCATGGAAAAAGTTCTCATGTACTTTTACAGCCTCAGCCACAAACCGACAAGCCCGTTTTTGCATCACTCCGTTATCGGAAGGTACGGTGTGGTTTGATGTGGTTTCCCTTTTCCCGTCTGATACCTATAAGCATCATGCCAATGGGATGCGTAAGGATATTGCAGGGCTGATTGAACAGATGAAACCGGGCTTTCTAAGGTTTCCGGGAGGATGTATCGTCGAAGGTGCAACCCTCGATAACCGCGTGAAATGGTTCAATACGATCGGAGATATTGCCAAACGACCCGGGCATTGGGTATTGTGGGATTACCAGTCCAGCGACGGGGTTGGTTTTCACGAATACCTGCAATTCTGCGAGGACCTGGGTGCAGCACCTATGTATGTAATTCCCGTCGGACTCTCGTGCCAGTTCCGTAAATGTGAAGTGGTTCCAACGGATGAACTGAAGCCCTATATCCAGGAGGTCCTGGATGCTCTTGAATATGCTTTGGGACCGGTTTCTTCCGCCGGGGGTGCACTCCGGGCCAAAAACGGACGTCCCAAACCATTTCATATCAAGTATATAGAAATCGGGAATGAGAATTATGGTCCTGTGTACTGGGAACATTACAATATTTTTTACAAGGCCATCAAGGAGAAATATCCGCAACTTCATACCATTACCTGCACTGATCCCGGCATGCGGAACGAATTCAAACGATCTGACCTTGCCGGTATTACTGAGCCAATTGAAATGATCGATGAACATTTCTACGAGAGCCCTGACTTTTTCTACAAGAATTTCACGCGATATGATACTTATGACCGGAAGGGTCCAAAAATATATGCAGGTGAATATGCGGTAAAGAAATGGGAAAACACGCTGAGGGGAAATCTCGATGCCTCACTGGCTGAAGCTGCCTTTATGCTCGGAATGGAGCGCAATGCCGATATCGTGAAGCTGAGTTCTATGGCCCCTACATTTGTCAACCTGAACGACCCAACCTGGAATCCTGATATCCTGGCCTATGATAATGCAAACGCCTATGGCAATCCTGCGTATCACGTTCAGAAACTTTTTGCCACAAACCTCGCTGACAGATCTCTGAAACTGACAAACACCTACCCAAACAAGGTATTACTGCCTGTTGAAAAAGGGGTTGGAATGCTGGGATTTATGAATACAGATCTTAAGGCTGAATACAAGGATGTATCGGTGACTGTAAATGGCAAAAAATATGAAGGGGATAAATTGTTTCCCAAGGAGGTACTGAGCAAGGCTTCCAATGGTATCTGGACCGGAAATCATGCCTATTTGGCGATGCCATTTCTTAAAAGTGTGTATGACGAGACCAGTAGCGATTCCTGGAACGACTACACCCTCTCTTTAAAAGCTAAAGCGGATTCCATCGATGACCTGGAATGTTTTAATATCCTATTTTATACCACCGGAGAAAACAAGCATTACAATTGGAATTTGAGTGAATGGAGAAGGTACAGCTGGTTGCAATGGTATGATAACGGTTATGGCTCTTACTTTGGACAGCAGCCGGGTTTCATCGAACCAAACCGCTGGTATGACATCAGCATGCGGGTTAAAGGGGACAGTTTGTTCTGTTACCTCGATCAAAAACTGGTGCAGCAGGTGGCTTTGCCCCGAAAAATAGTTCCGGGACTCTATTCCAGTGCAGGTGAGACTAAAACCGGCGAAATTATTGTAAAAGTGGTGAATGCAACCAGCGAACCCCAACCCACAGCGTTTAAGTTTGAAGGAAAGGTTAAATTAAATCCGGTCGGAAAAGCGAGTGTCATTTATCATGATGACCGTTTTGCCGGGAATTCGCTCCAAAATCCGGAAAATGTCTCCATCACCACTGCTGCTGTAACAGGGGTTTCAGAAAACTTCAATTATACATTCCGTCCCCATTCGGTCACCGTTTTGACCTTGAAAAAGGATTAATAATTCTAACAGCTTAATAATACGAAGGAATAAGATGAAAAAAATTACAATTTCGTTAATCGCCTTCCTGGTATTCCTGATGTCAGGCGCTAAGGCGCAACCTTTCTTTGTGCATGATCCGGTTATGATCAGGCAGGATCGTGTTTATTATCTTTTTTGCACGGGACAGGGGATCAGTTTTTTTTCTTCAAAGGATATGAAGGAATGGAAGAGGGAGAAACCTGTGTTTAGCGCAGGCCCTCAATGGGCGAAAGACGAAATACCTGGTTTTAAAGGGCATATCTGGGCTCCTGACATCTCTTTTTACCAGGGAAAATACCGGCTTTTTTATTCTGTTTCTGCATTTGGAAAGAACACCTCCTGTATTGGTCTGGCCGAGAATATGACTCTAAATCCTGCTGATCCGAATTATCACTGGGTTGACCGGGGTAAAATCATCGAATCGGTCCCGGGTCGTGACGACTGGAATGCAATCGATCCGAACTTAATTCTTGATAATGCGAAGAAGCCCTGGTTATGTTTTGGCTCCTTCTGGTCAGGGATTAAGCTGGTTAAGCTTAACGACGAACTTTCCGGTCCTGCTCATCCTGAAATGTGGGTCCCCTTGGCCTCACGGTCCAGGGATCCGAATATCCCGCCAACTGAGGCGGGTAACGGTGCCATTGAGGCTCCGTTTATGGTACAGCATAACGGGTTTTACTACCTTTTTGTTTCATTTGACTACTGTTGCCGCGGAATCCAGAGTGATTATAAGGTGATGGTTGGCCGGTCCATAGAAATTGAGGGACCTTATACCGATAAGCTGGGTGTTCCCATGCTGTCGGGTGGCGGATCGGTGGTTGTGCAGGGTGATAAGGATTATCCCGGAGTAGGGCATAATGCCATTTGTACTTTCAATGGGCAGGATTATATTATTTATCATGCTTATGATGCTCATGACGGTGGAAAACCAAAGCTTATAATCCGGAAACTCAATTGGGATGCTGAAGGGTGGCCACTCATTGATAAAGGTTACAATTAAGTCATTTATAACTTCTTTTCTTTATGTCGATTAGTCATGAAAATGGGGAAATGTTGTATTAATTTTGTCAGGCAAATTATTCTGATCCAATTTGTTTAGTCATTCTGTTATCATTTAGCCAATCAAGGTAAATTAATAATGAAAGTCCCATTTGCAATTACTTACATATCCCCTCATGATACTCAAATGGATCAAAAGAAAAACAATAAATTTTGAGATGAAGCTACTTTCACTGAGGTACTTAAATTTTCTGTTAGTCGTCTATGTTATTCTTTTTGCATTCGCCTGTAAAAAAGGGAGTGTGCCTGAGGTGATCCCGGTTGTAGAGGATCCCCCGAAAAGCGTTCCCAGAAATGTCTCTTTTGTCGGCCCAACCTATGCGGATAATTATATTCCAATTTCGGGATGGGACCTCAGAGATCAATGGAATCTTGCAAATGTACATGATCCAACAGTAGAAAAATGTGGCGATTATTACTATATGTATCAGACCGATGCATCGTATGGCAATGTACTCGACGGTCATGGTCACTTCCCCTGCCGCCGTTCGACAGACCTGGTCAACTGGGAGTTCAGGGGAACCGTTTTCCCGGATGTCCCCGCCTGGGTAAAAGATTCATTAAACAATAAACGGGCACGCATGACTCCGGCCATTCCTCCTATCGATAATCCTACTTACGGATTTTGGGCCCCTTGCATCCGAAAAGCAGGTAACATTTACAGGTTGTATTACTGTGTGGTAGTAACCAATCCGATTGTAGGAACAGATACGAACCTATCCTGGTCCGAGAGGGCTTTTATCGGAGTGGCCGAATCTGCAGATTTATCGACAAATGTTTGGACAGACAAAGGGATGGTAGTCTGTTCGGAACCCGATGGGGTTACAAGTTACATCCGTAATGGTCCAAACGACTGGAATGCCTATTTTAAATATAATGCCATAGATCCCAGTTTTATCATCACTCCTGAAGGGCAGCAGTGGCTTATTTACGGGTCGTGGCATTCGGGAATAGCCGCTCTGCAACTAAATCCGGCTACCGGCAAACCCGATAAACTGGAAACTATCTCGGACTATGGCGTACGGATTGCGGGACGCGGAAATGTAAGCACCGATCGCTGGCAGGCCCTTGAGGCTCCCGAAATAATTTACAATCCTGAAACGCAGTATTATTATCTTTTTCTGGCTTATGATGAACTGTCGGTTGCCTATAATACCAGGGTGGCACGTTCGAAAACCATTACAGGTCCTTATTTAGGTATTGACGGACTGGATGTTACCAGTGGTGCGGAATGCTGGCCGATGATCACTCATCCTTATGCCTTCAATAATCATACCGGATGGGTTGGTGTCTCCCATTGTTGCATCTTCCAGAATCCGGATACCAAACAATGGTATTACTCATCACAGGGAAGATTGCCTGTTGGGGTACCCGGAATAGTTGCCTCGAATGCGATCATGATGGGACAGGTGCGTGAACTCTTCTGGACCAGTGATGGATGGCCGGAGGTTATGCCCGAACGTTTTGCTGCCGTTCCGCAGCTTCCTATGGATACAGTTGCTTTGCGTGGAAATTATGAGGTTATAATGCTGAACTATCAGTATCAGGTGATGCAAAAATCGACAACCCTCACCCTTTGGTCCAGAGGGAGGGCGACAGGCGCTTTTAATGGGAAATGGACGCTGGACAGCGCCAATAAGATCCTTCAGATCGGGAATCAGAAATTGGTGATACGTGATGGTTATAATTGGGAAAGTTCTCCCAGAAGCGCAACGCTGACTTTTACAGGTCTCACCTCTTCAGGGGTCTCAGTGTGGGGGAAAATGATTTATTAACCGTAATTTTAGCTCAATTAATTACAGCATTTAAAAAGTTTAAAAATGAAAAAAATAATTCCGTTGGTTATGCTTTTGATGGGGTTCGGTTCCATCATTTTCTTCTCCTCATGTGATAATACGAGTACGGTTCAGGCTCCCGGAACCGTTGTAAAGCAATCATTTGGAAAGCTTCCCGGTGCACCTGAAGTCAATCTCTACACGCTGGTCAACCATACCGGGATCACTCTGAAAGTGACTAATTATGGCTGTCGCATTACTTCATTATTGCTGCCTGATAAAAACGGGAAATGCGCTGACGTTGTTCTCGGATTTGACAGTCTTTCCGGATATTTGTCCAACAACCCCTATTTTGGCGCCGTGGTTGGCAGGTACGGTAACCGGATTGCCAAAGGTAAATTTGAAATTGACGGGAATCAGTACACCCTGGCACAGAATAACGGGGTGAATCACCTCCATGGCGGACTCAAAGGTTTTGATAAAGTGGTGTGGAAGGCCGAAGATTTCGCTACCGGAAATAGTGTTGGCCTTAAACTTCATTACCTGAGCAAGGATGGGGAAGAGGGCTATCCGGGCAATCTGAACGTCGATATCACCTACACATTGACAGATGATAACAAATTGACTATTGGTTATAACGCAACTTCTGACAAAGCTACACCAATTAACCTGACGCAGCACAGTTACTTTAACCTGGCCGGTTCCGGAGACATCAAAACCCATGAACTGATGATTGCCTCCTCAAAATATACAGTGGTTGACAGTACATTAATTCCTACCGGTGAATTGCGCGATGTCAAAGGGACCCCCTATGATTTTACAACAGTTAAGCCTATTGGGAAAGATCTGATCTCCACAGGCGGAAACCCAATCGGGTACGATCATAATTTCGTGCTCAATACCAAAGGGTTATCTGATCTTGCAGTATACGTTGTTGAGCCTGTCAGCGGGAGGACGATGGAGGTCTATACCGATCAGCCTGGCATTCAGTTTTATACGAGCAATTTCCTGGACGGAACCATTACCGGAAAATATAGCAGAGTTTATACCCAGTATTCAGCCTTATGCCTTGAAACGCAGCATTTCCCCGATTCCCCCAATCATCCTGCTTTCCCGACAGCCATTCTGAAACCAGGTGAAACATATCATACGACGACTATTTTTAAATTCGCTGTCGTCAAATAAAGGTCATAAATGAAGCACACATCGATCCTTTTGATCCTGTTATTCAGCATCCACAGTTTATTCGCGCAGGAGTCCGTTTATAAACTTAGCAGCCCGAATGGCAAAATCGAATTAAAGTTTAATCTGGTTGCCGACGGAACTCCTGTCTATTCCATAGATTTCAACGGAGCCCAGGTTATCGGCCAGTCCGGTCTTGGTATCCGGCTTTCAGATGCCAATTTTACCCAAGGACTCAAAATCGAATCGGTGTCAACCATAAAATCTGTACAGGATGATTACCAGCTGATTTCGGGGAAAAGAAAACAGTGTTCCTACCTTGGAAATGAACAAACCGTCCGGTTCCTAAATTCCATGAAGGAACCCATCGATATGATATTCAGGGTTTCTGATGACGGAGTGGCATTTCGGTATTTTCTTCCGGAGAAATCCACCGAAACACGGAAAATTGTTGAGGAAAACTCATCCTTCCGGTTAACAACGGGGAGTAAAATTTACATGAGTCCCTGCCCCGATGTTTATATGGGATGGTGCAATTCGCAACCCTCCTATGAGGATTATTACTTTCAGGGAGAGGAGATCGGAAAGCCCTCACCCTACTCAGCGGGATGGGTATTCCCGGCGTTGTTTAAAAAGGATAATACCTGGATACTTTTGACTGAAACAGGTTTGGATGGGACCTACTGCGGAGCCCGTCTTCAGCAATTATCCGAAAATGGAAATTACAAAATCAGGTTTCCCCAGGAGGGGGAGAGGACATCACCGCTCGCTCCGCTTTTCCCGGAATCCAAAACTCCGTGGCTTACCCCGTGGCGGATTATTGTCATCAGCGACGGACTCAAAACATTAATGGAGTCAACACTTGAAACAGATCTTGCCATCCCTGCAAAAGAGGCTGACTATTCGTTTGTAAAACCGGGAAGGGCTTCGTGGAGCTGGATCATGAAAAAGGACGAGTCGATAACCTATCCCGTTCAAAAGGAATACATTGATTGGTCTGCTGCAATGAAGTGGGAATATTGCCTGATTGATGTTGATTGGGATACCACCATTGGTTACGAAAAAATCAAGGAACTGGCCGATTATGCCGCCGCAAAGGGAGTCGGCCTGCTTCTTTGGTATAATTCAGCAGGCAGCTGGAACAGTGTGGCTTATCATCCCAAGGACCGGTTACTGTTTAAGCTGAACCGAGAAGCTGAATTTAAGCGGATCAGCGAAATGGGCATCAGGGGAATTAAGGTAGATTTTTTTGGCGGAGATGGTCAGTCGATGATGAAATATTACAATGACATCCTGCAGGATGCCCTGAAATATAAATTAATGGTGAACTTTCACGGGGCAACCTATCCCAAGGGCTGGCAAAGGAGTTATCCCAATTTAGTGACCATGGAAGCGGTGAGAGGATTTGAGAATGTAACTTTTGATCAAAAATGGGCTGATCTGGAGGCCAATCATTGCTGTATGCTCCCTTTTACACGGAATGTTTTCAGTCCAATGGATTTTACTCCGGTTAACCTTACCGAGGTTCCGGGTTTGCAGCGGAAAACATCCAGCGCTTTTGAACTTGCCCTTTCGGTTGTTTTCCAGTCTGGAATACAGCATTGGGCCGAAAGTCCCGAAGGGATGGCAAAAGTGCCCGAATATATCCGGGAATATATGAGTTCCGTTCCGACCCACTGGGACGACACCCGGTTTATTGACGGTTTCCCGGGAAAATATGTGGTCTTAGCCCGTAAATCCGGCAATACCTGGTATGTCGCAGGGATAAACGGCGAGAATTCCGAAAAGAATATCAGCTTCACCGTGCCCTTTATTTCAGGAAATTCGAATGTGACCCTTTATACCGATGGCGATACAAACCGTTCTTTTTCAAAATCGGATATAAAAATCAAAAAAGGGGGGAAGATAAATTTGAAGATTAAGCCGGCCGGAGGTTTTGTTTTGAAAATTGAATAGTCTATAGTGGGCGGGTGACTTTTCAAGTTCTTAAAAGTTACTCGCCCACGTTTTTAAAGAAGATCTGGAAACTGTTAAACTTTCGAGTTCGTTTTTATTCAGGAGTAATTCTTTTTCTTAAGATTGTGCCGTAGGCATTAAATATGGGTAGGAGGGTAATTTGTCACAAAATATCTCGTCCCGTACGGGACGAAACCTTCAATATTTAATTGTTTTCTACCCATATCTAATCCCTGACACGACTGAAAATTAAAATTAACAGTTTTTATTCTTGTTTTATTTTTATAACCGTAAACGAATAACCTGCAAGTACCTGATTGACTGTTTTCCCTTTCAATACCAATTCATTTTCAACAGGTGTGAGTAACATGGGATGTTCCAACGAATTGAAAGTAGAAAGGCTATCGCTTTGCATCGTAATCATTCTGGCTTTTTTAACCAGTTTCTTTGTTCCGTCAAGAACTACTTTTAACGACTGAGGTTCACTTTTTGAATTAACCAGTTTCAGTATGATTTCGCGAGAATTCTGATCGAAGGTGGCTGAGCCATATAGCCCTTCCTGACCTGAGAGCGGTTTGTTGTCCATTAACATTGGCAAAACTTCTGTCCCCTTATTATTGGAAAATAATTTTTGAACATAATAGTTGACCGTTCCGAAGGATTGCAGGTTGTCGAACCAGATGAGGTCAGGAGTCCATTGCCACCCCTCGACATGGGCAAAGAGCGGGGCGTAGGAACAAAGCTGAACTACTGCAGCATTACGCTCCAGACCGGTCATAAATGCGGCTTCGGAAAGGGCGCATTTCCAGTGATTATGAGACTGGGGATTTCCGGTTTTGGCTCCATGAGCTGCATATTCCCCCGCGAAAACCTTGTAGCTGTTCCGGTCGTAATTATCGTAACGGGTGGCATTTTCCAGGAACCATTCTGGTTTGGCATAATAATGTTCATCAACAATCTGTGCATTTAGCTTTTTCAGTTCTGCGGAAGCATATTCGAAATTCTTCCCATTGGGGGCAGGACCTGCGCTGGATACAATTTTGACTAAAGGATATTTTTCGGTAATTGCCTTTGCAAAAACCGTATACCGCTCGATATACTGAGGTCCCCACTGTTCATTTCCAACTCCGATCATCTTCAGGTTAAATGGCATTGGATGCCCCATCTGAGCCCGGATTTTCCCCCATTTGGAATCGGCCGGTCCGTTGGCGAACTCTATCAGATCAAGCGCATCCTGAATATAGGGATCCAGCTGATCCAATGGCACTGCCTCCGCCGTGTTGTACTGACATGCTAGACCACAGCTTAAAATCGGGAGCGGTTCAGCTCCCATATCCTCAGCCAATTGAAAATATTCGAAGAATCCCATTCCAAAGGATTGAAAATAGTCAGGGGTGTCACGACGTTTAAATTCTGTATTCCAGCGGTTGATGATTAATTTGCGATCATCGATGTTTCCGATAGTTTTTTTCCACTGATAGCGTGTCTCCAGTTCCCTCCCTTCAACAATGCATCCTCCCGGAAAACGGATAAACCCCGGTTTTAAATCGGCAAGTAGTTGAACGAGATCGGCACGCAATCCACCCGGACGGTTTTTCCAGGTGTCACCGGGAAAGAGTGAAATCATATCGAGATCAAGATCCCCTTCACCTTCAAACCAGATATTTAATTTTGCTTTTTTTTCTGTTGCGGTCGCCTCAAAACTAACCTGACATCTCTTCCACGATTCTGAATCGGGTAACAGACTGGAAGAGCCGATTACTGCGCCCTGGGGATTTACCAGTTCAATGCGCATTTTCAGTTTGCTTTTCCCCTTTTGGCGGGCGAGAACAGAAAAGTGGTAGGTGATCCCTTGCCGGATACCCATACCGCGGAATCCCTCGTTCGACAATCCAAAGGATGGTTCACCGGGGGCAATAGAAATCCTTGCATAGCGCGGATTCAAAGGGTTCGTCTCACTTTGATTCAGGATTAAAACCCCGGTTGTCGTATCAGGTTTCATAATTTTCCACCCCATCAGCGGTTTGAGGAACTCAAATGAACGGTTTTTAACCAGTTCTGCGTATATGCCACCGTCGGCGGCAAAATTGATGTCCTCAAAAAATATTCCCCACATGGTTGGCTGAACGGGGGCAACAGGTTTGGTGACATCTACCGAAATAATCTGTTCCTGTGAAAATGCATTCAGGCTTAAGAACAGGCAGAATAGGCTTATGAACTTTACCGGTATCAGATTTCTCATTCTAATATAGCGACAGCTTTATAACTAACGTCTTGAATTAATTTGATGATCAAATGAATTTATTTCAACGGTATCCAGACTTTCATCTGGTTGATTCCCCGATTATTCCACGCAAAATAAGGAATTGCAGTAAACCCCTCTTTCTGATTACTTTCCCTGCATGAAATCGTTTCAATGCCACCCAGTAATTCAGGCTTGAAACCGGCAACCGTTTCACTATTGGCTGAAAGGTAAAAATCATTGATATTCTTATTGTCGGCTGCCTCAAGACAATAAACGATCGGTCCCCGTTCCAGGGCGACTTTTCCAAGATCATCTTTAACCTGCTTATTGGCAATAACCTGGCGAATACCCATTGGAAGTGATAAATTTACCACATCCCGCTTGTTCCATTCACGGTCCAGGAGAGCATAACCTTTTTCTGTCCGGAAGGAAATCTTCTTTCCGTTAATTTTTATGGAAACTGAATCGTTCTGAGGTTTGGAATAGGCATATAAATCGCCTGGGACCGGTTGGTTTTCAGCCCATCCGGGGATCCGCAAACATAGGGCAAATTTCCCGGTCTTTTCGGGAGAAACCGATATCTTCACATTTCCATCCCACGGATATTGGGTTTCCTGGGTGAGGGTAACCTGATTTCCGGTCAGCACAATTTTGGATGAGCTGGTTACAAACAGGTTTACATACAGCTTATTATCGCTTTGGGCATAAATATAGCCCGGAACCGAAGGGAGAAACCGGCACATGTTGGTTGGACAACAGGAGCAATCAAACCAGGGCTGACGATCAAGCGTGCCGCCACTATTGAATTTATATTGAAGATCGCATTCCAGCGGATTGGGGTAGAAAAAAGTTTTTCCGTCAAGGCCGATTCCTGAAATCACACTATTGTAAAGACTCCTTTCGAGGACATCGATGTATTTGGAGTCGCCATGCAACAAAAACATACGATAATTCCAGTAAACATTGGCAATTGCGGCACAAGTTTCATTATAGGCAGTCAAATTGGGCAGTTCGTAATTGTCTCCAAAAGCTTCTCCGTCATGCCGGGCTCCGATACCTCCAGTAATGTAAAGCTTCTTAGAAACCATATTTTCCCAGATCTTGTCGATGGCAGAAATGTAGGCTGCATTACCCGTGAGGGCTGCAACATCGGCCACTCCCGAATAGAGGTAACCCGCACGAACGGCGTGTCCTACAGCTTCATCCTGCTGAATCAGCGGTTTATGGTTCTGGGAATAGGCATTCTTTGGATTATTCTCCTTACCGCGGCAATCGATAAAATATTTTGCCAGGGAAAGATATTTTTCCTCACCGGTAAGGCGATAGAGCTTTACAAGACCCATCTCCACAATTTCATGGCCGGGTGCATCATTCCGTTTCCCGGGTGTAAATACCTGACTCAGCAGATCGGCATTTTTTAGGGCGATATCAAGGAAATTCCGCTTGCCGGTAGACTGGAAATGGGCAGATGCAGCCTCAAACAGATGCCCTGAATTGTATAGTTCATGACTTAGTATGGATTCATTCACCCAGCGCTCATTTCCTGACCAGGCATGAGGATGCACAGGATCGATCGTTCTTGCCGTGTAGAGATAGCCATCGGCCTCCTGAGCCTTGCCGATGATGACAATCAGGCTATCCACGTAACGGTCAAGTTTGGGATCCGGGTGGACGCTCATTGAATAGGAAGCACCTTCAATAATTTTATAGATATCGGTATCGTCAAATGGGAAGGTGGTGCCAAACTTCCCTTTCTTTTCAGCGGCTTTTACAAAATTGGCAACCCGACCTGTCTCCTCACATTTGGCGAATGAGGCCGGAATAGTTACTTCCCGCGTAGTCTCTATCTTTGGCAACCAGAAATGGTCGCTGATTTTCACCTCGTTGAATGGAACGCTGTGGATTTGGTAGTCCGGTTTATCTGTCTGGCTTTTACAACTCGTAAACCAGGTAAGGAACAGAATCAGTGAAATGTAATTTAGTCTCATAACGCAATAGTTTATTATTGATGAAGATAGATAACTTCTCCGCCCCCTGCGGCAAGGCGGAGGTTTAGTTTATCGTTGGGGGTTACAGTTTTTATTTCTTTGATCAGCAGGTTCGGATTACTTTTACAGTCGGGGCTGTCGGTATAAATTTCAGCAAGGTAACTGCCTGCTTTAAGAAAGGCTAAAGATACTGTTACCACTCTTGGTTCATGGTTCGTTACGGTCCCAATGTACCAATCTGAATTCTTTCGCCGGGCGAAAGTAATATATTTTGAAACTTCGGCATTCAGGACTTTGGTTTCGTCCCAGATTGTGGGAATCCGCTTTAGAAATTCAAATCCAGGTTGATTCTCATAGGCATCCGGGGAATCGCAAACCATTCCTAAATAGCTTTCCAGTACGACATACATTGCCAGCATATGGCAACGGGTCCCAAGCATTACGGGTTTGATATTCCGTGCAATAAATTGATCATCAGGCACAGCCCTGAATCCGCCCAGATGGTAATCGGTGGCGCCGGCAAGTAAACGGGTGAAAATAACATTCAGGTCGTGGTCAGGAGTTATTTTTTTCTCCCATTTATTCACTTCATAATTCAGGGTGCCTTCACGGGTGAATTCATTGGGATAGGTCCGGTGTAAACCGGTAGGTTTGTAAGCCCCATGAAATTGTATGTGCAAATGGTGAACGGCTGCCCTTTGAAGTATCTCGGTTTGAATGTTGACCATTTGCTGGTCGTCACGGTCCATGAAATCGACCATTAGGCCCCTGATGCCCCATTTCTGAAATTGGGTGAATGCCTCTTCAAGTTTTGGGTATAATGCAGCCCAGTGTACCCATACGCGGATCATGACCCCTTTGGATTTTGCATAATCACAAACTTTCTGCATGTCAAGTCCTTCAACGGGACGGGTGACATCAAATTCGGTACCGGGCTGGTAGCCTGTGCCATTATTCATATACCATTCATGCCCTCCTTGTTCCACAACAGAGTGGTATTCCAACCCGTTCCGGGCACAAAAATCGATATAATGTTTATTTGTCTCAAAGTTGTTTCCCGGCACGATCGTCGTATCTGAAACAACGGTTCCATTCCACCTGGGGAAGGTTGTCTTGCCCGGTTTGATCCAGGATACCTCTTTAATTTTACAGGGTTCGTTAAGATTTGTCAGTATATTTGATTCAAACAGATCACCTAACCTGTCGCTGATAAGCATCACCCTCCAGGGAGATTTATGAGGTAAATCTCCCGTTACTCTAACCCCATTTCCACCGGGTAACGGAGACAATTTGCTGCAGAGTACACCATTGTGCTTTATAAGGTACATTCCTGCAAAATCGGAAAGGGCTGCCTCTGTAATAGCCATATAGGTACCCTTAAAATCGAACAGAGCCGGAAGATCCATTAAGGTGTCTGGGTGGATCGCGTCATAGGGCAGACTGGTGTAAAGTCCTTCATGAGAAGTGGTAAAACCTGCGCGGAATAGTGTAAGGACCTCAGGGTTTCCGGTCAGATTAAAACTTGAATTCTCCTCCTTTAAACTAAAGGATTTCCAGTTTTGTTGTTTTGGAAAATCGTATCTGAAAGCAATCCCATCGTTAAAAGCCCTTACCACAAGATTGATATGGCGATAAGGGGCCATTTGTTCCGCCATTTGAACCGTCATTTCCGTGTATTGATTCCTGATCTTTTTATTTTTTCCTACGATCAGATTATAACTTTCATCCACTTTCCGAAAAACTGGCTTAGCGACATCAATATCCTTTCCAAATAAACCATTGTCCTGAAAATCAAGCATTAATCTCGACTTGCTGATGAGGTCCCTGCTTTTGTAACTGACTGAATAGGATAAACTTAAGGAATCCCGGACAATGCTGAATGTAATTTGACCGTTTGGAGAGATCAGTTCCCGGATTATCGATTCAGAACCACTAGTTGTGGCCTGAACACCGAATAACCGGTTGCTCGGCGAACAAACCTGCGGGTTTTCTGCTGAGAAATGGGCCAGGGCATGGGGCACCAGAAGAAAAACCGTTGAAATTGCAATGAATATCTTTCTTAAGACTTTTCGCATCCGGGATAATATTTACAGAATTCGATATCCTAAACCATGGGGCATCACTTTCTAATCCTGATTATCGTCAATGAATTTGGAGGAAGTTCGCAACCGAATTCTTGACCGACTTTGATTTCTGAAATTTGCGGTACTGCATTTAAATCGACAAGTAAACCGCTTAATATTGTTTTCGTTCCGTTAGTGTTCACCGACTTGATGCCTTTGATTTTAAAGCCGGATTTCAACGGAATATTCAGGTTGTTAACTGCTTTTATGATTAAATCGCCACTTCTGCTATCTATCGTCACAGATATTGGAAGCAGGTCAGTCCCATTACCCGGAACTTCCGAAAGAGAAACATCTGAAGCCAGATATTGATCACCTGAATTTTGACCAAACAGCTGTTGAACGTAGTAATTCACCGAAGGCATTACGCCGGTATTGTTAAAATAGATCATATCGGGTATCCATTGCGTATTTCCCGATTTTGCGAGAAGCGGGGCATAGGAGGCCATACCTACCACATCGCCGTTCCGTTCCAGGGAAGTCATGTATGCCGCTTCTGCGAGGGCGGAACGAAGGGTGTTTTTGCGGTCAATTTCGTGTGCTGCATATTCTCCGACATAAATATGGGAAGCTTTCCGGTTGTAAGTGTCATAGCGATGGAGGTTTTTCAGAAACCAGGATGGCTCTTTGTAATAATGTTCATCTACCATGCTAACCTTGTTTTCACCGGCAAATTTCCAGCCCAGTTCAAAGTCTTCCCCGTCAGGTGCAGGACCGACTGTTCCGACAATGGTAATTTCCGGATGAACCGCTCTTACCGCATCATAAATCATTTTAAACCGTTCCCTGAATTCGGGCGTCTGTTTGTCTTCGTTCCCGATTCCAATATATTCCAGATGAAATGGTTGAGGATGTCCGGCCCCGGCCCTTTTGGCACCCCACGTTGAGGAGGGCGATCCATTGGCATATTCAATCAGGTCAAGGATTTCCTGGATAAACGATTTCATTTCTTCGGGTGGCAAACCTCTCTGACCCGTACCCCCGATCCGCCAGGTTCCGCCTGAGTTCTGGCAGCTGACTGCGGCTGGTACAACCGGAAGTGGTTTAGCGCCAATATCTTCGCAAAACTGGAAGTATTCAAAATATCCAAGGCCGACAGACTGGTGGTAATTCCAGATATCACGTTGTTCAACCCTTTGTTCTACCGGACCGATCGTGTTTTTCCAGCGATACATATTTCCGAGTCCATCACCGTGTACCAGGCACCCGCCCGGAAAACGCATAAATTTGGGTTTAAGATCGGCAATAGTCTGTGCCAGATCAGCGCGAAGACCATTCGTTCTGCCTTTAAAGGTTTTCTGAGGGAACAGCGAAACCTCATCCATAGCAAATTTCCCTTTTCCTTTTGCCAGAATCACAAAATGACAGCTGTCGTTGCTTTGGGTTGCACTGATTGTGGCCGTATATTTCTTCCACTCGTTTGAATCGGTTGCAAAGATTGCTTTCCCGCATATATCACCTTTTGAATTTTGCAATTTGATTTCAAAAGGAATTGATTGCCCGGAAAGCGGTCTGATGAATGCAGAAAAGTCGTATTTCTCTCCAGACCGGATTACGATCCCATCGAAACCCGAATTGGTCAGGCCAACCCCCTGCTGACCTTCATCTTCTACATTCAGAACCACATAATGCGGATTATTCCCGTTTAGCGGAGTGGTCGTTTCAATAGAGATGGTCCCGTAGCCGAATCCGTCGGTTGTATATTCCCATGCTGTGAGCGGATTCCACCCCTTCCGGTCTGCCGGAGCGTATTCAAAGGAGCGGTTCTGAATCAACTCGGCGTAGAGACCGCCATCGGCAGCATAATTAAGGTCCTCGAAAAAGATCCCGAAAAGATGGTCGCTGATTTTTTTACCCCTCGTGGCATCTATGGAAATGGTGGCTGTCGGTTCAGGTTTTGAGGTACTGTTTTGATTTACACTGGAGGGAGAGAACCTTTCTTTTCCAACAGCTGAAACCGATTCAACGAAGACCATTAAACTAAAAAAAACGGCAAAAATTAAATGATTCTTGTTCATTTTCAGGATATTAAAATAAAGTCATTTTATTTGGTTTGTGCTCATGATAGTCACGTAAAATCCCTTCAATCAGGTTAAGAATGGATTTGCGTTTAGAAAGCGAAGACAAAGATAGAAAACTGGTAAATATTTATCGCAATATTTTGAATATAAATAGTAAAAAATACTCTTTATATTTTTACACAGAGGTTAAACTTCGAAATATTGCAATTATTTCGGGAGGATTCATACTGTCAAATAACGGTTGAATGATTGAAATTAAGTTAGATGAGGCTTGTGTTGAAGAAATTAAGGTGTTATATACTTTTAAAAATGAAGAAGTAAGAATGAATCCAATCATTTGTTGATGATTCCGATTTGATCAATTTTTCCTCAATTTCAACATAAACCCTCCGCCCGGGGCCATGCGAATTGGCAGAACCGTCTGTTTATCGGCTTCGAATGAGGTGATTTCATAATCGGCAGCGAATTTGTCTGCATTGATGCCATCCTTACAAAAGGTTGCGGTAAATTTTCCTTCACCTATAAAATCGAGGGAGAGGGAAAAGTCCCGGGATGTCCAGTCGGTGAGCCCACCAATATACCAGTCATTATTCTTCTTTCTTGCGGTAATGATGTATTCGCCCACTTTGGCTTCAGGGACAACTGTTTCATCCCACCCTGCAGGGATAGATCCTAACAGCTCCATGAATTCCGGTTCCTGGTACCCTTGTGACGGGTTGCCTGAAAATATCTGGATCGGATTGTCGTATACTACGAACATGGCAAGCTGGTGACACCTTGTTCCAAAACTCATCGGCATCCCCTCAATATTTCTGAATCCTGCTTTGGTGGCGTTGTTCAGGAAGCCCGGTTCGTAGTCGAAAGGTCCTGCCAGCATCCGGGTAAAGGGCAAAGTGAGATCGTGACGGGGTGAAACTTTGTCACTCCAGATATTATATTCGGAACCCAGCACGCCCTCGCGGGTTACCGCATTGGGGTAAGTCCGGTTAAATCCCTTAGGGGCATAGGCTCCATGATACATGATCATGATTTTATGGGCTGCGCACGACCTGGCCACCCGCTCGTAAAAGTTGACCGTCTTTTGATCATCCCGATCGATAAAATCGGTCATGATAAAATCGACACCCCATTTATTAAACTGAATCAGTGCACTAACCAGCTGTTTGTTGAGCGTTGAGGCCAAGGTCCACATGCTTAATTTGATATTTTGAGTTTTTGCATATGCAGCCAATGTATCCATATTGATTTCAGGAATGATTTTGAACAGGTCATTGTTGTCGCTCCACCCGGCATCCATCATAATCCGGTCAAAGCCAAAACGTTTTGCAAAGTCAATATAATACTTGTAAGATGCGGTGTTGACGCCTGCTTTAAACGGAACAT
>Ga0364915_10109_pt1 | contig 33551 bp, 33 predicted proteins | sample ExccelJu500001D4_3_FD_206958 | JGI IMG/M metagenome (GOLD analysis project Ga0364915, IMG submission 206958) | Enriched cells from Trout Bog Lake Hypolimnion, Wisconsin, USA - BchlTB.June25.5000.01.D4 | ecosystem: Environmental > Aquatic > Freshwater > Lake > Hypolimnion/Profundal zone | place... | reverse complement strand
TGACATCAGTTGCATTATTCCCTGAATTGGCTTTGGCAAGGTTGCGCCGCCAGCATGCAAAGCTGCTTGTCCATGCTCAATTTCATCAAGGCGCATTTGATCTACTATCGCTCGCGACTGATGATCTTCTTTGGGTAATGTCTCTAAGTGACGCTCCAGGTGACTTTCGACTTGCTTCTCGGTTTCAGCAACAAAACCTAAACTCCATTTGTCCCCGGCCAAGCCTGCAATTAAGCCAATCGCAAAAGATCCTGCATACCAAAATGGATTGAGAAAGCTGGTATGCGAACCGAGCTCTTTTAAGCGCGTTTCACACCAGGCTAAGTGGTCCATTTCCTCCTGCCCAGAATGATTGAGCATCTTCTGAATCTCAGGATTTCGAGCCACTAATTTTTGGGATTGATAGAGGGCTTGTGCGCAAACTTCACCAACATGATTGACCCGCATGAGTCCAGCTGCATGCTTGCGCTCTACTGCATCCAACTCCATATCGGAATTACCCGTTGAGGTCGGGATAGGACGCTGAGCATTTGCACCCCCAAATACCGACCGAAGGGCGGTATCAAACTCAATAATCAGCCGATCTGTTGGGCTCATAGACTTCAAAAACTTAGACTAAAACCTCAGCTTTACAACTTTGCTTGGTTTTTAATCCGAGTTCAGCTAGAAGAGCGCGATCTTCTTCTGCTTCAGGATTTCCGGTAGTGAGCAGTTGCTCACCATAGAAAATCGAATTTGCGCCAGCCAAAAAACACATTGCCTGAATAGCCCTACCAAGCTCTTGACGCCCAGCAGATAAACGAACGCGAGCATGAGGCATGGTGATTCGAGCAACCGCAATCGTCCTGACAAACTCAAGTGGGTCTAAAGGCTTTTGATCAGCCAACGGCGTACCTGCTACTGGCACTAAATGATTAATGGGCACCGATTCAGGATAAGGGCTTAAATTGGCAAGGCGGGCTAAAAAAGCTGCACGTTGCTCGCGGGATTCACCCATGCCCACAATTCCACCACAGCAAACCGACATACCTGCAGCACGGACATTGGAAATCGTATCTAAGCGATCTTGATAGCCACGAGTTGAGATAACTGAGCGATAGAAGTCTTCGCTGGTATCCAAATTGTGGTTATAAAAGTCTAGGCCAGCCTCTTGCAATGCCTGAGCCTGACTAGCCTCTAGCATCCCTAAAGTTGCGCAGGTCTCCAAGCCTAGGGCTTTTACACCTTTAATCATGGCGGCGACCTTTTCAATATCGCGATCTTTAGGTTCCCGCCAAGCGGCACCCATGCAAAAACGGTTTGAACCAGCTGCTTTAGCTGCTTTAGCCGCCTCAAGGACCTCATCCAAATCCATCAGCTTGTTCGCTTTAACGTCAGTGTCATAGCGAGCAGCCTGAGGGCAATACCCGCAATCTTCTGGGCAGCCGCCTGTCTTAATTGACAAGAGCGTCGCTAGCTCGACATCCCCCTCTGGGAAATTGGCTTGATGCGTTTCTTGTGCCTTAAAGATTAAGTCATTGAAAGGTAAGGAAAAAAGCTCCTCAATTTGGGTAACTGTCCAAGCTCCAGACGCGTCAACCTCCTTGCGCAAATCCATCTTAGATCTGACTTGAGTGAGGGGTTTTTCAGTAGTTTGGGCGTCCAGCATGGTCGAATTCCAGGAAATAGATCAATTCAAGGCATAAACATAACAGATACAGAGCTGAATTTGGAAAAACTAGTGGTCAAATATCAAACATGAATAAAAATGTTCGTCTTGAACAAAGCAAAGAAAACTGGGTAAACAGAAGCCTAACTGCGGTTTGGCACCCCTGCACCCAAATGAAACATCATGAATCCTTCCCTCTTATAGCCATTACCAAAGGCAAGGGAGCCTGGCTTTACGATGAAAAAGGCACTCCTTTGCTCGATTGCATTAGCTCCTGGTGGACAAACTTATTTGGTCACTCCAACCCTCGTATCAATGAGGCTATTCATGCTCAGTTAGAAAAAATTGAACATGTCATGCTGGCCGGCTTCACACATCCACCTGTAGTTGAATTATCGGAAAAGCTTTCCGCCCTGACCAATCATCAGCTAGGCCATGTGTTCTACGCATCAGATGGGGCGTCGGCAGTGGAAATAGCCCTAAAAATGAGTCACCACTTTTGGCAACTCAATAACAAACCTCAAAAGAAAAAATTTGTTTGTCTTCAAAATGGCTATCACGGCGAAACCATGGGCGCTTTGGCAGTAACAGATGTAGCTATTTTTCGCGAAGCCTATGGATCACTATTGCAGGATGTTTTCACAGCTTCATCACCCGATGCCCGCAAAGCACAACCCGGCCAAACTGCTGCTGATGTAGCCAGACAATGTGCACAAGAACTTGAGCAGCTATTTGAGCAAGAACACCAAAATATTTCAGCCATCATTATTGAACCCTTAATTCAATGTGCTGGCCAGATGGCCATGTACTCGCCAGAATATTTGCGTTTAGTCAGGCGGCTGTGTGATCAATATCAGATTCATTTGATTGCCGATGAAATCGCTGTAGGATGTGGGCGTACTGGGAAGTTTTTTGCATGTGAGCATGCTGGTATATGGCCTGACTTTCTTACCCTATCTAAAGGTATTAGTGGTGGCTACCTACCTCTCTCACTTTGCTTAACAACTGACGATATTTTCAGAGCCTTTTATAGAGATGAGACTAAACACGGCTTCTTGCATTCTCATTCTTACACCGGTAATCCACTGGCCTGTGCAGCAGCTTTAGCTTGCTTAGATATTTTTGAAACAGAAAATGTTCTTGAAAAAAATATTGAGCGCTCCCAAGATCTTGCAAAAGCTTTTGCTTGGGCAAAGATACATCCCAGTATTGAGCATTGGCGCCAGCAAGGCATGATTCTTGCATTTGATGTTAAAAATGAATGCCTTAAAAATCCTAATACCTTTGCACGAGAAATGTTCTCTAAAAGCTTGGATGAAGGAATATTAATTAGGCCCATTGGCAACACAGTCTATGTCATGCCGCCCTATGTTTTATCAACTGAAGAAACTTTGCAAATGGGTAAAGCAGTGAAGTCCGCACTAGAGCAGGTTCTCATATGAAAACTACCTTTCAGGCGCTTAATTTTGCCAAAGTAGAACTAAATAAATTAGATGCGCAGTTACTAAAACGCAAACTACGCGTAACGGAATCACCTTGTGATACCTCGGCTAAGGTAGGCGAAAGAACACTAAAAGCATTTTGTAGCAATGATTACTTGGGTTTAGCCAACCATCCAACACTATTACGCGCACTAGCAGATGGCGCTAATCAATACGGGGTTGGTAGCGGTGCATCGCACTTAATTAGTGGACATCACATTGCACACGATTTGCTAGAGAAAAAACTTGCCTCATTTCAAAGTGCGCATATACCCAATGCAAGAGCTTTATTTTTTAGCACTGGCTACCTGGCTAATATTGCCGCACTTACGGGCCTAGCCAAACTAGGGGATTCTGGCAAAGCCAGTATTTATTCAGCCAGATTAAATCATGCATCCATTATTGATGGTGTGCGCTTAGCCAGCACCCAAACACTTGCCACAGTTCATCTTTTTGACCATGATGATTTAAATACACTTCAAAATAAAATTCATGGCGACTCTTCGCCTCTCAAAATCATTGTGGTGGATGGCGTTTTTAGCATGGACGGTGACTTAGCACCAGTAAAAGCGCTACTAGATATTGCCAATACCTATGATGCCCTCCTTATGGTTGATGATGCCCATGGATTTGGAGTATTGGGCGAGAATGGTCATGGCCTTTTGGAGTTATTGAGTATTGCCTCAGACCGAATCATCTACATTGGCACACTAGGAAAAGCAGCCGGCGTAAGTGGCGCCTTTATCTGCGCACAAGAACCATTTATTGAATGGTTAATTCAAAAAGGTCGTCCTTATATCTATAGCACTGCAACACCACCCGCTATTGCTCACACTGTACTCAAAAGTCTCGAGATCATCGAAAGTGAGGAAGGTAAAACCAGACGTGAGCAACTCAAAAATCTTATTCGTATTTGGCAGCAAGAAATGGTCTTTTCTAAGTGGGGAAAGATCACTTCACCAACCCCTATTCAACCCGTTGTATTGGGCAGCAATGCGGATGCATTATTAGCCTCAAAACTACTAGATGAAGCGGGATACTGGATTCCGGCAATAAGACCGCCGACCGTCCCGGCAGGAAGCTCACGTTTACGAGTTACCTTTTCCGCGAACCACAGTATTGATGAATTGCGGCTACTGATAAAAACACTGCAAACTATTGAGCAACAGGTTATTGCAGAAATGGTTATTTAATAATGTCCAAAGGGTTTTTCATCACAGGCACCGATACTGAAGTAGGTAAAACTTTAGTTAGTGGTGCTGTAATTCTTAAACTCAAAAATGCTGGAATCAATGCCGTTGGCTTTAAGCCGGTGGTTGCTGGTACCTACCCCGGTAAGAATGGCAGACTAGTGAACGAGGATCTTGAAACTCTTCGAATCGCATCAAACCTAGCCCCTGACCAACAAAACCTATGTCCTTATATTTTAGATAAGCCTGCTGCACCGCATCTTGCTGGAAAGGATCAAGGGATTGAGTTAAAAAGTGTCGTCATGATGAAGGCTTTTGAAAATATTCAATCTCAATATGAGCAAGTTGTCGTTGAGGGCGCTGGTGGGTTTTTGGTTCCATTAAATGACCACGAGGACTTAGGTGATATTGCTCGAGCCTTGGACCTGCCCGTTATTCTGGTGGTTGGCATGAGACTGGGTTGCATTAACCATGCTTTATTAACGCTGGAGGCCATTAAGTCTCGCAATCTCACCATTGCTGGATGGATAGGAAATACGCTTTCAAGCGAAATGCCATTCTTACAAGAGAATTTGGCAACCATCAAAAACAGAGTTTTTGCTCCATTCTTAGGGCTTATCCCCACATTACCAAAAGAAGTACAAAAACAGGATCAGGCTCCATATTCAATTGAGGCTCTTACTTTTGCTGCGCAGCACATCAACCCTCCCTGGTAATTACTGCCATTAATATTAGTTTCGGATAAGATGAAGGCATGCGTTTACTACCTGAGATCGTCGATTCCGCAGAAGCCATTCAAGAAATACGGCGCAATATTCATGCTCATCCAGAATTGCGCTTTGAAGAAAACCGTACAGCCGATTTAGTTGCTCAAGCCCTCTCTAGCTGGGGTATTACTGTTTTTAGGGGAATGGGTAAGACGGGTGTTGTAGGTCGCCTAGAAGGAGATTTGGGACCTGGAAAAATGATCGGCTTGCGCGCTGATATGGATGCCCTGCCACTTCAAGAGCACAATAATTTTGCGCACAGCTCGCGCTACCCTGGAAAAATGCATGCCTGCGGACATGATGGTCACACTGCAATGCTATTAGGCGCAGCTCAATATTTATCAAATCATCGGGACTTTAAAGGCACTGTTATTTTTATTTTCCAGCCAGCTGAAGAAGGAGGTGCTGGTGCGCAAGAAATGATAAATGATGGGCTGTTTAAGGAATTTCCCTGTGATGCTGTGTTTGGCTTACATAATTGGCCTGGGCTGGCTGAGGGACATTTTGGCGTCATCAGTGGTCCCATGATGGCATCAAGCAACACCTTTGAAATCACGATCAATGGCAAAGGTGGTCATGCAGCCCTACCGCACAATAGTGCAGATCCCGTTATCGCAGGCGCGCAAGTTGTCCTCGCCTTACAAAGCATTATTACCCGCAACAAGCGCCCTGTTGATGCCGCAGTGCTATCCGTTACGCAGTTTCATGCTGGTGAGACTAGCAATGTCATTCCTGATAGCGCATCCGTTGGCGGGACAGTTCGCACTTTCACAATCGAAGTTCTGGACTTGATTGAGCTGCGTTTAAGGGAAATAGCACACAGTATTGCAAGCGCATTTGACTGCCAAGCAGAAATCACTTTTTCGCGTAATTATCCACCGCTCATCAATCACGCAAATGAAGTGCACTTTGCCACGGAAGTGATGGAAGATTTAGTGGGAAAGAACAATGTCAGCACCTCAATTGATCCAACTATGGGTGCCGAAGACTTTGCCTTCATGTTACTAGAGAAGCCCGGCTGTTATGTTTTCCTCGGAAACGGGGACGGCGATCATCGTTCAGCAGGACACGGCATGGGTCCATGTCACTTGCACAACTCTTCCTATGATTTCAACGATGCCTTAATCCCGGTAGGGATCAGCTACTGGGTGAGCTTAGCCCAACGGTTCTTAGAAAAAACCTCCGCTTAAAAAATAAATTGTCGGCAAGATTAGCGGGGAAGCAAAAGCCACATTCTGCCGTTTTGTTTCATACGTCCAGCCATCTCCCCGGCCGCCTCATCAGAACCCCAATAGTAGTCAGCCCTTACACCGCCAACGATAGCTTTGCCCGTATCTTGAGCCATCACTAATTTTTGCAAGGGCTGGCTACTTAAGGGCCTCGTAGTAGCAAGAAATACTGGCGCGCCCAAAGGCAAGGCTTGTAAATCAACAGCAATACTGCGACCAGCTGTCAGCGCTACCCCAAGGGCGCCATTGGGCCCAAGTTCTGCGCTGACATTACCCGGTAACTCTTTAAAAAAGACAAAGCGTGGATTGGCATTAAGCATTTCATTTGTGCGGTCGGGATTGCGCTTTGCCCACACTGAGATACCTTGCATCGTAGCTTCGCTGCGCGAGATTTCTTTGCGATCTAAAAGCCATTGAGCAAAAGACCTAAAGGGTTGATCATTCGTTCCCGCAAAACCAAGTCGCATTACCCGGCCATCATCAAGGCGGATTTTCCCCGACCCTTGTACCTGCATAAAAGCAGCTGCTACCGGATCTTGCACCCAGGCAATCTCGGATCCCTGCAATACGCCTGAACTCATCAACTGTGCGCGAGTTGGGGCGGGATTAGGCTTGGAATTCTTCCAGGCACTAGGATAGCCATATAAAGGAACGGTATATGTTGACGTACGCGTTAACGAACCATTCATCACCGGCTCGTAATACCCTGTAATTAAGCCCGTATCACTTCCAGAGCCATTACGAATCTCATAGACTTGAAAATTGCTCTCGAAGTAGCGTCGAATTGCCTGATTACTTGTTGCGGAAACACTATTAGTTTGTGCGCAGGCTGGCCGCCAATTTAGATCACCACTACGTTTACGCAAAGCCTCGCAACTCTTAAGCCATGCTGGCCATGCTTGGGTTAAGTCATCATCCTGCCAACCGGGTAAGTTTTGCCACGAGACTGTGCTAAAACTGGCAATTGAAGAGCTATAAGAGCCAGCTACTCCACTACTGGGCCGAGAATTAGAGCTACGAGTGGGTGGGGTGGAACATCCCACTATTAAGCCACCCACAATCAGCAGGAATACACTTGCCACAGCAATACGCCGAGAAGCTTTACAACTTACTACCATTTTGAATTTAGAAATCATGATTGCCAATTTACTTGATGAATACCCAATGTTGCTTTTTGTCATGGAGGCAGGTCTTGCGCTAGCCCTTTTGCTATTTATTGTCCTTTGGACCGGAAAAGGTAAAAAATAGGGCTAAGCCAAGCGCTTAATGCAAAGTTCTAGGCATTACTAGGGCGAACTCAGGAATTGGAGCCTGGAAGAACTGAGCATCTTCAGTCACGCAAAAGTACTCCCCACGCATAGTCCCCGCGGGGGTGGGCAGAGTCGCCCAACTGGTGTACTCAAAATGCTCACCCGAGCGCAATAAGGGTTGCTGGCCAACTACCCCTAATCCACGCACCTCCTGCACATTATTATCTCCGTCGCTAATAAACCAGTGCCGGGCAATCAACTGGACGTTTGCAGCACCTGTATTGCGAATGGTCACTGTATAAGCGAATGCAAATTGGCGGTTATCAGGCTCAGATTCCTCTGGCAAATACTGAGCTCGGACCGTAATACTGATTTCATGGGGGTTCATGCAGGAATTCTGCTCCATCCAAGAGCCAACTGCAAGCTAGAATCTAGGGATGGATAGTCAAAACTTACCCTCTAATTTGCAGTTTGTTATTGCTCCCTCTATTTTGTCTGCCGACTTTGCCTGTCTAGGTAAAGAGGTTCAAGATGTTTTGGTGGCTGGCGCCGACTGGATTCACTTTGATGTGATGGATAACCATTACGTCCCTAATCTCACCATCGGCCCCTTGGTTTGTGAGGCTATTCGCCCTTATGCACTGAAAAATGGCAAGCCAGCGATGATTGATGTCCACCTCATGGTTGAGCCAGTGGATCGCATCATTCCGGATTTTGCTAAAGCGGGTGCAAATTTGATTAGCTTTCACCCAGAAGCCAGTCCTCACGTCAATCGCACCCTTAATCTCATTCGCGATCAAGGTTGCCAGGCAGGCATTGTCCTAAATCCAGCTACCCCACTTCATTACCTCGATCACACCTTGGAGTTGATCGATCTTGTCTTGCTGATGTCGGTAAACCCAGGCTTTGGAGGTCAATCCTTCATCCCAAGCACTTTGAATAAAATTACTCAGGTTCGTGCACGCTTGGATCAATACAAGGCAGAAACTGGTAAGCATATCCGCCTAGAAGTAGATGGAGGCATCAAAGTCGATAATATTGGTCAGGTCGCTAAGGCTGGTGCTGATACCTTTGTTGCAGGTTCAGCTATTTTTGGCGAAGATGATTACAAGCAAGTCATTCAAACTATGCGTGAAGAATTAGGAAAGCTAGGAAACACCTAATGCAACGCGATGAATTTAATACTTTAGCCAAGCAAGGCTTTAACCGTATACCAATGGTGAAAGAGGTATTGGCAGATTTAGAAACGCCTTTATCTCTTTACATCAAATTAACGCAAGCTTTTGGCAAAACCAATACGTACCTGCTTGAGTCGGTTTTAGGTGGGGAGCGTTTTGGGCGCTTCTCCTTTATTGGGTTGCCAGCAAAAACACTTTTGAGAACTGTTGGAACACCGGCAGCCCCACTCACAGAAGTAGTCACCGATGGAAAAGTAATTGAAACACACCGTGATAATCCATTAGATTTCGTAGATGCTTATTTCAAGCGCTTCAAGGTTGCGTTACAACCAGGCCTTCCCCGTTTTTGCGGAGGCTTGGCAGGCTACTTTGGGTACGATACTGTTCGCTATATTGAATCTCGGCTAGCGCAACATAGCCTTCCAGATGAACTGGGGGTCCCAGACATTCAACTGATGTTGACTGAAGAGCTAGCTGTAATCGATAACGTCGCTGGACGCATTTACTTAATTGTTTATGCCGATCCAAGTCAAGAAAATAGCTTCGAAAAAGCCCAAATCAGACTAAATGAAATATTGACTTGCTTAAGCAAGCCAATGAGCATTCCCGCGTCCCACCCCAGCACAAAAACAGATCTCATTCGCAAATTTAAGGCTGAAGATTTCGAAATTGCTGTGCGCAGGACAAAAGATTACATTTTGGCTGGTGATTGCATGCAGGTTGTGATTGGTCAACGTATCAGCAAACCGTTTACAGATTCACCATTGGCGCTTTACAGAGCTTTGAGGTCTTTAAATCCATCGCCCTATATGTATTTTTATGATTTCGGAGACTTGCAAATTGTCGGCTCATCTCCAGAAATTTTGGTGCGTCAAGAAAAACGCGAAGCTGAAAAGATTGTCACAATCCGACCGTTAGCGGGGACTCGTCCACGCGGTGCTACCCCCGAAGAGGACGAGCGCTTGGCAAAAGAACTGCTTGCCGATCCCAAGGAAATAGCTGAGCATGTGATGCTGATTGACCTTGCCCGCAATGATGTCGGAAGAATTGCCAAGACGGGTTCGGTCAAGGTTACTGATTCAATGTCGATCGAGAAATATTCTCATGTGCAGCATATCGTTAGCTCTGTTGAGGGTGAACTAGTGGATAACATGAGCAATATGGATGTTTTGCGCGCCACTTTCCCTGCTGGAACGCTATCTGGCGCGCCAAAAATACGGGCCATGGAAATTATTGATGAGATGGAAATTGTGAAACGCGGTGTTTATGGTGGTGCTGTTGGTTATCTTTCTTTTTCTGGCGATATGGATGTTGCCATTGCTATCCGCACTGGCGTTATTCGTAATGGCATGCTGCATTCCCAGGCGGGTGCAGGCGTTGTCGCTGACTCCGATCCAACTGCAGAATGGAAAGAAACCGAAGCAAAAGCACGCGCTGTATTAATGGCTGCTGATTTAGTACAAGGAGGACTCGATGCTCCTCATGATTGATAATAGACATTGAGATTTATCTACTTCCAAAGCTTTCCAAAATTGTTATTATTTTAATATAAATCAATAACTTAACGTTCTGGAAAAGCAAATAACTTCCAAGAGCATCCAATAAAAAAGTGAGTATTATTGTGAGTATTCAAATAAAATATTCATATCATGGCTCTTACAGACGTTGCCTGCAGAACTGCAAAACCTCAAGATAAGCAATACGCCCTGAAAGATGGCGGCTCCCTATATCTATACATAAAGCCAACTGGCTCAAAACTATGGATCTATCGATATAGATTAAATAACCAAGCCAATATGTACTCAATTGGCTCATATCCCGAGGTTAGTCTGTTAGAAGCTCGGGAGCATATGAAGAAAGCTAAGCTCCAGGTTAAAAAAGGCATCAGCCCTACCCGAGCGAGAGACATCGAGATTCGACTGAATGAGAAAAATTTATCCGATACCCTTGAATCTATTGCAAATGAATGGATTAACAAGCGTGAGAAGGAGTGGTCGCCGACTTACCATAAGCAAGTAAAAAAAATGCTGGAAGCCAATGTTTACCCAGAAATTGGCAAACTTCCTATACGTCAAATCTCATCAAGAGACATACTTGATGTATTGGAAAGCACAGCAAAACGTGGCGCACCATCTGTAGCTCAACTACTAAAACAATGGCTTGACGCTATATTTCGATTCGCAGGATCCACATCAAGGGTTGATAACAATCCAGTTTCCATGCTCCGAGGGGCAATTTCTAGACCCAAGCCAACGCATCATCGCCCCCTAAGCAAAGATGAAATTTCTAAGCTAATGAAGGCGCTGGAAACCTACACTGGACATTCTGAAACCGTTATCGCCATAAAACTTTTAATGCTTACTTTTGTTCGTACTGGGGAACTACGCAAAGCAAAATGGTCTGAAATTGACTTAGAGAGCGCCAGATGGAAGATCCCTGCAGAACACATGAAGAAGGGGCGATCTCATTTAGTACCTATTAGCAAACAGGTTAATGCCTTATTTCTAGAGCTAAAAAAGCTCACTGGAAACCGTGAATATCTTTTTCCAAATAAAAGAAAACCAAATCAATGTATGTCAGCAACAACCATCAACAGAGCGCTAGAAAGAATGAAATTTGCAGGGGAAGAAGGAATTGGCTTTAGCGCTCATGGTTTTAGGGCTACCGCCTCAACAATACTCTATGAATACCAATATCCAAGTGAAGTCATTGAAATTCAATTGGCTCATAAAGAAGTGAACCAGACTAAAGCAGCATACAACCAAGCAAACTATCTTCCCAAGAGAGAGGAAATGATGCAGTTTTGGGCAGATGAAATAGATAAATATGCATTAACCTAATTACCATTCCAGTCCACTCTTGTTCACTTTTACCCAGGGTTAGTCAATACAAAAACTGTGAATTTTCTAACCCCTACTTTTTTCATCCACGCCTCAACTCCACTTAAGCGCTTGAACTCTCTAACGTAGCCACCACGCTTACGGTGTAATTTCCCCTCCTTTTTTTCATTAAATTCATCCAAATAGATAAAGCAGACAACCCAGCATCCAGAAAAGGGGTCTTTATAGGTCTCAAATTCTGAAACTTGTAACCTTGATGCAGGCCCAGAAAGTCTATTTTGAGATTCAATTGCATTAGCAATCTCATTCTCAGAGAGCATTTTCATGAAAGTTTAATTTTTTAACTTATTGTTTTTAAATAAAATTTCCCAATAATGCACTTTTGGAATCCCCTTCTTAATAAATACCTCTAGATATAGGCGTTTTATTAACTTTCTCTGGATATAAGTAGATTACATCAAACAGAAAATTAATACGAACACCAATAAATATATCGGGAGGTGCGGCCAAAAACTGCGCCATGTGAGTTATTTCTCGAATTAGGTGGTGCAAGATGATTAAGTTTTTAAGACTAGCCTCAGTAAAAGAGGTCACGGGTTTATCTAGAAGTTCAATTTATGCCTTTATTGAGCAAGGTAAGTTTCCTCGGCAAATCAAGATTGGTGAGCGTGCCGTTGCTTGGGATGAGCTAGAAGTCCAGGAATGGATTGATAGCTGCAAGAAATCCAGTCAAACCGTTCAATAAATATTCATTCCAGGGAGATTGGTATGAATATTGTGCTTACCAAAAGAGAGTTGTATACCTTGAGCGTTCATAAAGCCAACGCAAGGGCCAAAGAAGCTGGGGTGGAGTTTATCAACAGCTTTGGCGGGGAATGGGCTGTCACCGTTCATTTCACCCGAAATTTTTCAGAACGGCAGAAACATCCAGATTATGAGGCGCGTGCTAAGAAAATTTGTGGATGCCTCAGAAATGCCATAAAACGAGAGTTTTACGGCAGGCGCAGTAAGGCGAAGATTTTATTCATCCCCGTGATCGAGGGGTTAAAGGAGTTTAAGACAACGCATTTGCATCTGATTTTAGGCAACCTGGGCACCAATAATAAGCAACGGGTTACCAAAAAATTGGCCTATGTCTTTTCCAAAAACAAAATGGTGGATGTAGAGCTCAATCGCCATGTTCGCAATAGGCTAAGGCCAAAAAAGTCCAAAAAGAGAATTCGAACGGAAGCCCTCGTAACGGGGGAGTTAGGAGACCCAACTTACGTTCCTAATTATCGCAATAAGGGAATGAAGGTCGTGCGAATTTACAGCAAGGGCTGGGCTAACTATATTTCCAAAGAGCAAAAAGGTGGTGCGTTGCAGCATTTAGCGGAAGAAATGCAGCTTCCGTAGGATTAGGCGCTCAAGATTGATTGAATTAATAATAAAAACAAAAATAAGTCATTTAGTTGCACTGAGCCTGACGGGCCATTTTGGTTGAGACAATTCAATTTTTAGCATTGAAAAATTAGTGTTTTTTGATATCCCTATATAGGTCTAGGAGTTTATTTTTTGTCTAAATTTTCTACTTTGTTAAAAACTCATGATGAAGTCCAAATATTCCCGTCTAGACCTTAAGATAGATCTTAAATTCAATAAATCTATATTGAAAAATAAGTGAATCCTACGCTGGCTCCCATAGGGAGACAAGTAGATCTACGCAGTAGATCAAGAGAGTATTGACGATATTAAGGGCTGGTGAAATTAATATTTCTAGTAATTATCAAGGTCTAAGATCTATCTTGATTAAGCAAAGCTACTTTGTACTCGATTTGAACCATCATAGAGCTGACTTCTTGAAGTTTTAATACATGATAGTTGAACAGTAGCGAAACCTCGCTACGAGCTTCAAATCCACTGATCTACATATTCTTAATTAGCGCTTGCTAGATCCTTGGTTCTAGATTCAATCGAGTAGTACGGAAAGGCCTGTTGATCTACGGAAACTGCCTTAGAGTGATTTAGAACTAGAGCATCTATAAATGCTTCACTAGGTTTCTTGGCAATTCTGTAGAAAAACAACTCATAACCTTGATGTTGACCTAGCTCTAGTGCTGCTTCATACGATGGTTCATTTTGAAGTATTAAGGAAAGGTTTGATTGCTGTTTACTTAAGATCTTAGCCATCTGAGTGTTGATGGTGTCCAATGAGAGATGAAGGTGCCCTTCACCTTTTGCCAGTTCCTTGGCAACATCTAGGCGTAAATGCTGTATTACCTTGAAATCCAGGTTAATGGATGAGCTACAAAGCGCCTTGGCAGACTCCTGATCCAATGTATTAAGCTGCTCAAATAGGAGATAAGGTTTTGCCTCCCATCTACTTAGTAAATGAGCAAGATCAGGATTTAACTTCTTGATCCCTAAGATGACGAAATCATATGGATATCGGGAGAGGTATTCAATTGCAAAAAGATCGACATCTGAAAAAGGACTCAGATTCAGAACAGAACATTCCCCTTTGCTTGCATCCGCCAGATCCTTAATTTCTTTAGCGATAGGTAGGTCTAATTTTTTATCCCCAAGGGTGGATGCAGTATTTTGTAGTGGAGTAGATCTCATACTTTTAATGAGAGATTGCCTGAGGTGGTAAATAGAATTGCTCGTTGAGCATCCTTATCTTTGGTTGGTTGTGTGTCTCAGGCTATTATTGGTATAACTGCGTCACAATATGTCGCACTACTTCCTACACTAGAGTTTTAAGGGGGTAATTTATGACAGTGAGTTATTTAAATTCAACAGGAGTTGGTGAGGCGGTAGTTCCACAAGCGCTTCTAGGGCGTTACGGCATCCTCAACCCTTGGATCGAGGATCTAATGGCAATGGTAGCCAATCCTCAAGGCGATAAAACCAGTTTTTTAGCTGGTAGAGCGGTGGTGATTGAGTGTCAAGATAGATCGGCTTGTCGTCAGATATTGCCTCAAGTAGCGCAAATGGCAGGAATGCGATATTTAGCACCTAAAGAAGAAGAGGTAAGCCAATGGCTCTATGGCCAGGTTACTCTGATTTCCGAGGAAGATGAAGGCATTCCTACTCTGGCATATATTCCAATCGAGTGCTTTATCAAAACTAGTAAGAAGAGTTCAAAAAATGAGTTTGAATGGAATGTGCCCACTTGGTTGGAATTCACGCAATCTATTGAGGAGCTTAACCAGAAAACTCCTTTAGTGATTGTGACTGCAGGTGAGAGGTTTCTAGATGTATCGGAAGAGTTGCGAGCGGCTCAGGGTTTTGATCGTTACTTTACGATTCCTAAAGCCACGCCTACTGAGCGAGCGCAGGAGTTTATTGAGGAAGTGGGTATAGAGCATTTGGATAAATCCATTACGCAGTACCCTGAAAAGGTGGGGATGCTCATGAATATGCGCTTTCCTGATAAACGCCGCCTCGGATTATTAGTGATGGCAATTAAGCGATTAACTGCTCGTAGTAAAGAGCTAGTTAGCTATAAAGACTTAGTGCGCCTTGCGGCTAGAGGAACAGGTGAGCGTACTTTTCGGCCCCATACTCATGAGAAAAATCGCTACCGTACAGCAGTGCATGAGGCTGGTCATGTCCTTATTGCGATAGTGGATTCAGGGGGCGAGAATGTGCCTGATTATGTGAGTATTTTGAGAGGGGAAGGTTTTCTTGGGCTTACTTTGGAAGCATACGAATATCACTATCAGCAGATCGATTGCGATGAGTATCGAGTGGGAAGGCATTCAGTACGTCTAGCATTAGGAGGCAGAGCTGCTGAAGAGATTATTCTAGGTATTGAGCAAATAGGCACTAGTGGATTGCGCTCAGATTTGGAAGAGGTAAGTAGTATTGCAAGAGGTTTTTTTGCGGTTCATGGAGTTTGTGCAAACATGGAAGGCGAAAAATATACGGGAACAAATTTAGCCGCCATTGTTAATAGCGAGAGCGCTTCTGAGGCGGCGCATATTGAATCCTTAATGCGTCAGTTTATAGAGCGTCAATATCGCTACGTGCTGGAGATGGTTAAATTGAATCGAGAGCTACTCGATAGAATCATTGCAATCCTATTGGCAAGAGAGGAGATTTATCAGGATGATTTACGACCTCTTTTAAGCGGACTCATTAAAGGGGTTTGAGGCTGCAAGCGAGTTAATATCTATCCATGCCAGCAAATAAAACTCGAAACTCTCTCGCTCGCCAATGGGAGCTTTTAAAGCTGCTTCCCAGTAGAAGTGAAGGAAGGTCAGCTACAGAGCTAATGAAAGAACTGACTCAGGCTGGCTACGTTATTAGCAAGCGCCAGGTAGAGAGAGATTTATTAGATCTGCAGGAGTTTTTTGGTCTTGAATGCAACGATGATCGGATGCCCTATAAGTGGCGATGGTCTTTTGATAGGCCATCTGATTTACCAGCTATTACTTTGGCTGAAGCCCTGTCCTTGGTTGTGGTCGAAGAAACACTCAAACCTTTGCTACCCCTGTCAGTGCAAAAGACGCTTCACCCTAAGTTTTTGCAGGCGCATTCACAATTGTCGATGATGGCGAAGAAGTCGCCAACAGCTAGGTGGGCGAAAAAGGTCAAGACCGTACCAGCCAATCTACCTTTACTGCCCCCCACTATTAATGAGCAAGTCTTAGAAGACGTGCAAACTGCTTTGTTATTAGACGAGCAGATTGCAGCCACTTATCAAGGTATGAGTGATAAGGTACTCGATCTGCGTCTTCATCCCCTAGGATTAGTAACTAGAGGCTCAGTCGTCTATTTGGTTGCCACCGCCAATGATTACTCAGATATTCGTCTATACGCCTTACATCGCTTTAAGAAAGCCGCTCGCACTTTTGAGAAGCTAAAGCCTCTTAAGGGATTTAGTTTGGCTCGCTATGTCGAAGAGGGTGCACTGCAATTCGGCGAAGGTGCTCAATTGCATTTGGTGGCTTTAGTATCTGAGGATTTGTCACGCCTACTTCTAGAGACCCCCATCGCAAGCAATCAAGTGATTAAGGCTAAAGGCAAGCAGTGGCAACTAGAGGCAACTGTTTTAGACACATGGCAGCTTCGTTGGTGGATACTGTCTCAGGGAGTCAGAATGCGAGTTTTAAAGCCAGCAGGACTTGTAAAAGAGATAGCCAGCACCTTGCGGTCTGCAGCTGATCAGTACAGCGATATTACGAAGTAAATTTTCCAAAGAGTTCTCATGCCAAGATATTTAACAAAGTCACGCTTTAAAAGTGCTATTGAGTGCCCTACCAAACTTTTTTACACGGGAAAAGCAACTGAGTACGCCAATACCTCTAGTGAAGATACTTTTTTGCAAGCATTGGCAGAAGGTGGTTTTCAGGTGGGGGAATTGGCCAAAATCATGTATCCAGGCGGCGTTGAGGTCACAGTTGATGGGCATGACGCTCAAGAACAAGAAACTACTCGGTTACTAGCGCAAGAAAACGTCACGATATTTGAAGCTGCCATTCGTTTTGAGGATTTATTCATCCGTGTGGACATCATTCGTAAGCGGGGCAATAAAGTTGAGTTGATTGAGGTGAAAGCCAAATCATTTGATTCATCGGTTGAGCAAGGATTTCGGGGTGCTCGAGGTGATATCGATGGAGGAATGCTACCTTATCTACAAGATGTTGCTTTTCAGACTTATGTATTGAAAAGGGCATTTCCAGATTTCGAAGTCGATAGTTTCTTATTGATGGCGGATAAATCCAAGGCCTGTTCGGTAGATGGCCTCAATCAATTTTTCAAGATAAAGAAAGTCAATGATAGGTCATCCATTGAGGTTTCTTCGAATGCTAATGCAAGCTCAATTGGCGATCATATTTTGACCGCCGCTAATGTCAACGAGTACATCAGAGAGATTTTAGAGTTTCCCATTGAGGCTCCAGGCGTAAAGGGTTTCTTTCCTGAAATCGTGAAACGCTGGTCAGAGGCATATGCAAAAGATCAAAAAATACTCTCTCCAGTAGGCGCTCATTGTGGCAAGTGCGAGTTTAAAAATACTACTTCCAAACAGAGTTTAAAAAGTGGTTTACATGAGTGCTGGTTAGATCGCAAGGGGTTAACGCCAAAAGACTTTGAAGATGGCATGGTGCTCGATATTTGGAGTTTTAGAGGAAAAGAAAAACTGATCCAAAACGATGTTTTGAGGTTTGCTGATATCAAAAAGGCAGATCTTGGCTGGAAGAATGAGGATGAGGACTTTTCTCATGGTTTAACTACTCGTCAGCGCCAATGGATGCAAGCATCTCAATCCATTCCAGGGGGGGAAAGTTTTTATTTAGACAAAGATCTGCTAAACGAGGCAAGATCTCAGTGGCAGTACCCCTTACATTTCATTGATTTTGAAACGGCCAGAGTGGCGATACCCTTTTTCAAAGGGCAAAAGCCATATGCCAATATCGCCTTTCAATTCTCGCATCATGTGATGAATCAAGATGGCTCAGTAAGTCATCAAAATCAATTTCTGAGTACTACCCCTGGCGTTAGGCCGAATTATGATTTTGTAAGAGAGTTAAGCAAGACATTGGGGGATGTAGGCACTGTATTTATGTGGTCCCCCCATGAAAATACTACATTGAATGCAATTTTGGATGAATTGAATGAAGATTCGTCACCTCCTAGTGATGCTGATGCACTCAGGACATTTATCTTGAGCTTAACCAGGAAAAAAGAAGGTGGAAAAACTCTACACGAAGGCTCTCGGGCAATGTTTGACTTATGTGACTTGTCTAAGAGAGTATTTTTTCATCCGTTGACTAAGGGAAGTAACTCCATTAAAAAAGTACTTCCCGCTATTCTGTCTTCATCAGAATTTATACGAGAAAAGTATTCGCAGCCGATTTATGGGTCGAAGCAGGGCATTAAAAGCCTTAACTTTACGAATCAGGTTTGGTGGAGAGAAGAGAATGGAAGGATTCAAGATCCCTACAATTTATTGCCGCCAGTATTTAGTGATGTCTCGGAAGATGAGTTAGCAGAATTGGAAATGGATGATGAATTCGAAATCAACCTAGGCGGTGCTGCCTCAACTGCATACGCAAGATTGCAGTTTGAAGAACTATCAGAAAGCGAGCGATTCTATATTGCAAACGCCTTACTTAGGTACTGTGAGTTAGATACCTTAGCTATGGTGATGATTTTGGAGGGGTGGCTTGCGTAAGAGGTTGGTTATTTTGAGTGAATTTATTTTAAGTTCAAATTTCTCAGGTTTGTGAATACTTCCTTCACAATTTCAGTGTCTGCGATGCTAAACAGAATCATTTCAATCTTAGTAACCCCAAGTAAATCATTTGGGCCATAAGTACCAGTCGACAGAAGTAAAAGAATTTCGCAATATGCCTGGTACGCACTTTTGTTCTCAATGAATACCTCTTTACCCAAAGTATTCACAAGATGTGATTTTTTATCGTTTTCTTCTCTGGATTTTAGGTCTACCTCGAATTCATTCAATACCCTTTCAAATCCAATAGACTGGAAATATAAGAGATTCTCATAGGGAAAGAAATTAAGTAAAGAATTTCTTCCTTCCGACATTGGTAAGAATTTTTTAGAGCCTACCTTGAGCAGAAGCCAGTTCAGGCTATAGATTACTCTTACATCATATATCGCTCTAGTCTCTGGAAATTGAAAAGCGAGTGCTTTTGACCAACTGGCAATCCTTTCAAAGTTAAAGTTAACTCCATTGCCATTATGAATATCAAATGCATTTAAGATGCTGGCCATAAGATTTTCATCTTTACCGGTTTTAATTCCACCCCAATCTTTTACGATCCATTTACACAAGTCTTCATAGTTGTCATTTCCTGCAATTAGTCTGGCCTTAAACCATTTTCTTAATTCAATAGTTTTTTCATATGGACTTACACCTTTGGGTTCAAATCCAAACTCTTTTAATGGTGGAATATTCCACTTGTACAGAGCATCAATTTTTCCTGTAAATCTATTCATTGATTTGATGAGATTCGTAATTTCATCATCGGTCAGACCAAGATTATCCTTTACCCGTGCTTTCACATCCATTTAAATCCTCCTGAGATACATGCCGTAATTCATCTTCAGAGTCACGGCGACATAATGAGTCGCAGGATTGTGAGTTGTCACTCATCAGAAAATATATGAATTAGTGTTTATGTGAATTAGAGTATATCCCCGATATTCAGGGAATGGCAAAGACACTTGCACATCACCTTGGAGCTATTATTCGAGAGCTTCGTAAAGAGGCGGGTTTAAGCCAAATCGTTTTTGGTGAAAGGTGCGGCTTCTATCAAACCTATTTGAGTCGTATTGAGAATGGAACTGCAAATCCCACAATCAACGCCATCGAAGTGATAGCAAAGGGATTGGGGGTAACAATTTTTGATCTGATGGAGTTGGTTAGGGCCAGAATGCTTGAATCTCGGAAGAGGTCTCGTTAACCTAGAGAGTAATTTAACCTGAAATCTACAGTTGATTTCTTGAAACGGTCTTCATAAAATTAATTCCTATTTAGCAAGTCAATGCGGTATTGATGATATGAGGCATGGATAAAGCGGTATTAAAAGAGGCTTATGTGCAAACCATGAGCAATTACAGTCCTCATTTAACTCACGCCGTTACTTTGACTTTTAAGACCAGAGCCTTAATTAGCCCTCAAGACTTTAGCAAGTGCAATACTCCTAAAGATGATATCTGGCGATCATGTAAGCGTTATCAATCGGGTTATCAATGGGATGCTAAGCCAGATTTACGAGAATGGCGTTATCTTAACGAGGAGGTTGCTGAAAGTACTCTACGTTACTTTTATGCAAGACTCTCTTTTCTTGCTTTTGGCAAAGATGCTAAAAGAGTTTCAACTAAGAATTTCTCTAATCCTCTGATGATTGCTAGCATCGAAGGGTCTTCTAGGGGACGGCGTTTACATGCTCACCTAGCAATTGGTAATTTACCTGGGCACATTGACATCAGAAATGCGATAGAGCGAGCCTGGTTTAGTTGTGACTTTGCGAATCAGCAAATTAAGATCACCCCTCTCAATAATGAGGTGGGGTGGTTAACCTATATCTCTAAAGAGATTGACCTTGGCAGGGTGGATGCTTTGAAAATTCAGAGCATCCGAGAGCCTCAAAGCTACTTAAATCCATTGGCGTAGAAAACAGCTGGGGTTGCCGTAGCTTTGAAAAATTTGATTTTTAGATGCCCTTTAATCTCGCCCCATGTTCAAAATTTCTTAATTTTTTGGAATACTGACTTTTAGTTGGTTAAATAAAGTGACAGTGTCTTGTTTGTATTTTTTGTTGAGCTGATCTTGTTGCTTTTGAAATTGACTATCAAGTTCCTTTAGCTCTGTTTGATAGTGCGCTTCTATGGATGCTCGATCTGTTTGATATTTCCCTTGACTTAAGCCATCGGCATTGAGATATTGCTCATTAGTCATATTTGATTGGCGATTCAGACTTTCATTAAGAAGCTGTGCTCTATTAGCGGTTGTGGAGGTATTGAGATCTGCCAATGCTCTAGCTTGCATAGCCTTAATTTTTCTCGTTTGGTCTCTATGCTCAATATCTAGTGCCTGTTGCTCCTTTTGGCGGTTGGCGGCGATGAACTTATAGGTGTCATCAACGCAAAAGCTGTTTAAGGGGTAGTTTTCGCAAAAATAGAGTCTTCCAGGGATAAAAATTATGATGAAAAGACCTATGACTACCCAAGATAGAACCACCCAATTAAAGGCGAATTTGATCAGACCCCAAACCAATCCAAGCATTGCTCACTCCCTAAGATATTTTTAATTTAACTTACTCCTAGTTTCTTGATTGCTAAGACAGAATGGGTCGCACGGGACCAGTTTTTGAAATGAGATATGGTATTGGGTTATATAGGTCAGATTGAAGAATTCCAAAGTTTGTTAAAAACTTAACTAACCCTTGATTCCTAAGACAGGATTGGGATTACCTTTCTCCACTTACTACCAATATCTAAGCAATTTCCTCTGGAATTGGTGGGGTTATGAGAAGATGACGAATTAAAGGAATTAGAAATTAATTAATAAAAATTGATTTCTAGCAGACAAAAAAGTGAGTAATAAAGTGTGTATTAATATCGAAAATAAGATAGTTACCCTAATTAAATCAATAGGTTAAATTTATTATGCTCCTTATGATTGATAACTATGATTCATTTACTTACAACTTGGTTCAATATTTCGCCGAACTAGGAGAAGAAGTAAAAGTATTTCGTAACGACGAGATTTCTGTTGAAGAAATTGCCACAATCAATCCTACGCGGATTTGCATCTCCCCAGGTCCATGCAGCCCAGCAGAAGCAGGCATATCGGTAGAGACTATCAAGCGCTACGCAGGTCAAATTCCGATTCTAGGAGTCTGCTTGGGTCATCAGGCGATTGGAGAGGCATTTGGTGGCAATATTATCCGCGCCCAAAAAGTTATGCATGGCAAAACCGATGATATTTATCACACAGGCGTTGGCGTATTTAAAGATCTTCCCAGCCCCTTTAAGGTCACCCGCTATCACTCTTTGGCTATTGAAAAAAGCTCTCTGCCTGCAGTGTTAGAAGTGACTGCCACATCCTCTGATGGAGAAATTATGGGCGTTCGCCATCGCGAGCTTGCAGTAGAGGGCGTGCAATTTCATCCGGAATCGATTCTCTCGGAGCATGGACATGCCTTGCTCAAGAATTTTTTACAAGCAAAATAAAGAAGCAAGTCAGGGCTATGCCAATCACTCCCCAAGAAGCCTTACAGCGTTGCATTGAACATCGCGAACTCTTTCATGATGAGATGACTGCCATGATGCGACTCATCATGAGTGGCAAGCTGCCACCTACATTGGTTGCGGGATTGCTGATTGCCCTACGAACTAAAAAAGAAACTGTCGGTGAGATTGCTGCTGCTGCACAAGTTATGCGCGAATTCGCTACGCCGGTTCATATTGAAGATAGATCTCATTTAGTTGATGTTGTGGGAACGGGGGGGGATGGTGCTCACACTTTTAATATTTCTACCGCCGCTATGTTTGTCGCGGCAGCCGCTGGTGCCAAAATCGCAAAACATGGTAATCGTAGTGTCAGCAGCAAATCGGGAAGCGCCGATCTTTTAGAAGCGCTAGGTGTAAATCTCACCCTGAGCGCAGAGCAGGTTGCCCAATGCATTGAAAATGTTGGCGCGGGCTTTATGTTTGCCCCAAACCACCACCCCGCCATGAAAAATGTTGTGCCAATTCGTAAAGAGTTGGGTGTACGTACAATTTTCAATATTTTGGGCCCCCTTACAAATCCTGCAGATGCAAAGCGCATGTTGATGGGTGTCTTTCATGCAGATCTAGTAGGTATTCAGGCGCGCGTATTGCATGCCTTGGGTATGGAGCACGCTTTAGTGGTCTATGGGCGAGATGGCCTTGATGAGATTTCTCTTGAAGGGTCAACATTGGTTGGCGAACTTAAAAATGGCATCGTGCGTGAATATGAAATTCATCCAAAAGATTTTGGATTAGCTACCGCCTTAACTAATAACTTTAAGGTGAAAAATGCCGAAGAGTCCAAAAAAATTGTTTTAGAAGTATTAGACAAAAAAGCTGGTCCTGCAAGCGATATTGTTTGTTTAAATGCTGGGGCCACTCTTTATGTAGCTGATATCGCAAAAGACATTAATACCGGGGTTCAGATGGCCAAAGCCGCCATTGAATCTGGCGCCGCCCGAAAAAAACTAGATCAATTTGTTGCCATCACTAAAATACATTAATCCAAAATCAATGAGCGATATTCTCGAAAAAATTGTTGCAACAAAAAAACAAGAGGTCACAGTAAACTCTAAAAAGTTTTCTTTAGCTAATCAACGAGAACTAGCAGAGGCGAACAATCAAAACGCTTTATTGAAACCTCGAGGCTTTATTCACTCCATCAATCAAAAAATTGCCGCTGGCAATGCAGGGGTGATTACCGAGATAAAAAAGGCCAGCCCTAGCAAAGGCATCTTGCGGGAAAATTTTAAGCCCGCAGAAATTGCTGTCACTTACGAAAAGAATGGCGCAGCCTGTTTATCCGTTTTAACGGATACATTGTATTTTCAAGGATGCGCAGCCTATCTTCAAGAGGCTCGCTCGGCTTGCAGCATCCCCGTCTTGCGCAAAGACTTTACGGTAGATCCATACCAAGTCTATGAGGCAAGAGCTATGGGTGCGGATGCCGTTTTATTAATTGTGGCCTGCCTTGAGCTCAGTCAAATGAAAGATTTAGAGGCTTGCGCCCATGAGCTAGGGCTAGATGTATTAGTGGAAGCTCATAATGCTCTGGAGCTAGAACAAGCTCTTGAACTCAATACCCCCCTGCTTGGTATCAATAATCGTAATCTCAAGACATTTGAGGTCAGCCTACAAAATACCCTCTCACTATTGCCTATGGTGCCTCTAAATAAAACGTTAGTGACTGAATCTGGGATCATGACTCGTGCCGATGTTCAATTAATGCGCGACCATCAGATCAATGCCTTTTTAGTAGGCGAAGCTTTTATGCGCGCCCAAGACCCTGGCCAAGCGCTGAGTGAGCTCTTTTTTTAACTCTCTTTCAATCAGAGTACCAATAGACTCGACTCAACTTTATTCACTACTCTGAGTGTGGTTGTTATTAAAATAACGAGAGAATTGCTAAGCCGCTTATAGGGGAATACAATTATTCCAAGAGTAACCCCTTAGAAACAGCAATAAAATATTATGTCCATCTCTAAATCTAGCCCTTATTTACGATTTTTGAATTTAATCGATTCTCTTGATCGCATCAATCCTGGAAAAAAACTCGACTATATTGAAGAAAGCTTGTTGAATAAGATCGTCTTATGCGCTCAGGCAAACCAATCCATCCTGGTAGGTGACTTAATCTCCCTAGCTGAGCTAGGCTCCCAGGCTACTCTTCATGGCCGCCTTAAAAACCTCAGTGCAATGGGCTTTATCAAGATGGCCGCAAATGAAGATGGTCGCAAGAAAGAGGTGCTCCCCTCTAAGGTAGCCCTCAAACGCTATGAAGAAATGTCTAAGTGTCTAGAAAAGGCCGCTAAAGTCAGCGCCTAAGCTATTTGCAATGCAAGAATCTCTGAATATAGAGATCTGATATAAAAAATCCACTGAAATTTCAGTGGATTTTCTTATTTGTTTAGACGCTTTTTAGACGTTAAAGAGGAAGTTCAAAACATCACCATCTTTGACAATGTATTCCTTACCTTCAGCACGCATTTTTCCAGCCTCTTTTGCACCAGACTCACCCTTGTATTGAATGAAATCCTCAAAGGCAATCGTTTGAGCTCGGATAAAGCCGCGTTCAAAATCTGTGTGAATCACCCCTGCTGCTTGCGGAGCCGTATCGCCCTGATGAATTGTCCAGGCACGCACCTCTTTCACCCCTGCAGTAAAGTAAGTTTGCAAACCCAGCAAGTTATAGCCTGCACGAATCACTCGATCTAAGCCCGGCTCTTCCATTCCTAAGTCGGCCAAGAACTCAATCTTGTCAGCCTCATCCAAATCAGCAATCTCTGCCTCGATGGCGGCACAAACCGCTACCACGGGAGCGCCTTCGATAGCGGCATGCTGCTTGACTGCTTCTAAATGAGGGTTATTGGTGAAACCATCTTCTTTGACATTGGCCACATACATCGCTGGCTTAGCGGTAATTAAACAAAGTGGCTTGAGCAATAAATGCTCATCCTCACTTAATTTCATGCTTCGAACAGGCTGAGCTAAATCGAGATGAGCCTGAACCTTAGTCAAAACCGCCACTAAAGCAGCGGCATCTTTGTCATTTCCTGACTTTGCTGCCTTGCTAGAACGATTTAAGGTCTTTTCGACAGTAGCCAGATCTGACAGAGCTAATTCTGTATCAATTACGCCGATATCGGCAATGGGATCAATTTTGCCCGCAACGTGAATCACATTGGTATCTTCAAAACAACGCACTACATGGGTAATAGCGTCAGTTTCTCGAATATTGGCCAAGAACTGATTACCCAAGCCCTCACCTTTCGAAGCGCCAGCAACCAGACCTGCAATATCGACAAATTCGACAGCTGCAGGCAAGACGCGCTCAGGCTTCACGATCTCAGCCAAAGCGGCCAGACGGGGGTCAGGAACCTCAACCACACCCACATTAGGCTCGATCGTGCAGAAAGGATAATTTTCCGCCGCGATTCCAGCTTTAGTAAGCGCGTTAAAGAGGGTAGATTTGCCGACATTAGGCAGGCCGACGATGCCACATTTCAAAGACATAACGTTATTGTAAAGGGGTCGCTTTCGATATCATCGAGTTATGTCTGATACACACATAAATAACCCCGGTCTTTCTGGCTCAAATTCACCAAAAATTCGCATCGTTGAAGTGGCGGTGATTGGGGGAGGTATAGCTGGTAAGGCTTGCGCCCTTGGATTGGCGCAATTAGGCTACCAAACGCTCCAGATTGCTCCTGACTTAAACCAACCCATCCCAAGCCCTCAAGGCAATCACTGGGGACAAAGAATTTACGCTTTTTCGCCCAGCACTCAAAAATTGCTCTCCGAATTGCAAATATGGGACGCTTTAGATCACTCACGAATGCAAGCAGTCCGCGATATGCGAATTTATGGAGATCGTGGCGAAAAATCGGATCAACTGCATCTTTCTGCTTTTGAAGCTGGCACGCCGCAACTAGCCTGGATTGGTGAATCCAATGTGATTGAGCATACCCTCGATCAAGCCAGTCGATTTCAGAACAAACTAGAGCGCATTGCCGATACGCTTGAAAAAATTGAGATTGATCACGAAGGGGCAATTCTTCATCTGAAGAATGGAGATCATGTTCGCGCGCTTTTAGTGGTTGCTGCAGATGGCGCCAACTCACCCATTCGATCAGCGATTGGTATTTCTGCTAGCGAAGAGAGTTATTCCCAAAATGCTGTTGTAGCTAATTGGATCTGCGCGCACCCCCACTTAGAAACTGCTTATCAATGGTTTTTACCGGGCGGGGATATTGTGGCGATGTTACCGCTACCTAATAAGCAAGTTTCGATGGTTTGGTCCACATCTCCTGAAAATGCAGAACATCTTCTTAAGCTCGATCAAGCGGCTTGGGAAAGTAAATTTTCCTCGATCGCAAACGGCGCCATTATTCAACAATTAGGCCAGCTCACACTGAACTCAATCCCAACCGCCTTTCCCTTACGAAAAATTCGAGCTAGCCGCTTCATTGGCCCAGAGCACTCCCCCAAAGTTGCCCTGATTGGCGATGCCGCTCATGTAATGCACCCCTTAGCGGGGCAAGGCTTAAACCTAGGGTTACGGGATGTTGCAACCTTGCTCAAAATCTTAGGTAAACGCGAATCTTTTAGACTGGTGAATGATTTAGTTTTATTGCGTCGATATGAACGTCAACGTCAAGGCGATACCAGTGCACTTTTATGGGTGACTGATAAATTAAAAAAATTGTTTTCTGGGACAAGCGATACGGAACGCCTACTTCGTAATGTAGGTCTTGGTCTTGTCAATAAAAGCCACTTTATAAAACAGCGTTTAATTAAACGCGCTTTAGGGGAAGTTGATTTTGAATAAATTTTTATCCGCACTTACAGTAATCTACCTCACATTAGCGTCCATCGGATTTGCCCATGCACAATCTGAACAACAAATTAAAACTGATTTGCAGAAAAAATTAGGCGCAAATGCCAAGGTAAAAAGCGTTACTCCAGGACCTATATCTGGAATATATGAAGTGATTGTTGGCAATGAAGTCTTTTACACCGATAAAAATAGCAAGTATTTAATTCAGGGTGAGATCATCAATTTGGATACCGGTAAAAATATTACCGAACAAAGACAGACTGACTTAAATCGCATTAAGTGGTCGGATTTACCACAGGCCAATGCCATCAAAACGGTTCGCGGCAATGGCACTCGTCAACTCGCCATATTTTCAGACCCCAATTGCGGCTACTGCAAGCGCCTCGAAAAATCCTTACAGCAATTAGACAATGTCACCCTCTATACCTATCTCATTCCAATTCTGTCGCCTGATTCAACACAAAAGGCCAAGCAAATCTGGTGCTCATCAGACCCTTATAAGTCATACACGGATTGGATGATCAACGGAATTTCGCCAAGCGGAAAAGGCGACTGCGCCACCCCTCTTGATAAAAATCTAGCTCTCGCAAAAACTTATGGCATTACTGGTACTCCAACACTCTTCTTTACAGACGGCAGTCGCTTTCCAGGAGCAGTTCAAATTACTGACATAGAAAAGAAATTTAGCACCCTTAAGTAGGCCATCAATTATCCATATGAACGATCACAACAATCTCGAGCTTCCTGTCATTCAATACACCGTTTGGCCAGCCGATCTTCATGGTCATCGTTTTCAGGTCAAATTACGCATTCAAAATCCTCATCCAACCGGTCAGATTTTGAAAATGCCTGCTTGGATTCCGGGAAGCTATTTAATCCGGGATTTCAGCAAAAATATTGAATCTATTTTGGCCTATACCGAAAGCAATCAAAATCAGAAATTGGATTTAGAGAGAATTGATAACGATCAGTGGCGACTTCCGATGATAGCCGAACCCGTTATTGTTCTTACTACGATCTATGCATTTGATTCTTCAGTACGCACTGCATATTTAGATAGCGAAAGAGCATTTTTTAACGCAAGTAGCTTATGCCTTGCGGTCAAAGGTCAAGAGTATTTGCCTTGCGCCTTGGCTCTTGTTTCACCTGAAACAGCATCAACAGATTATTGGCGTGTTGAGACAAGCCTACGAAATGCTAAAACCGATGCGAGAGGTTTTGGATATTATCTTGCCAAAAATTATGATGACCTATTAGATCATCCGGTGGCTATGGGCGAATTTCAAATGATTCAATGGGAATCAAATGGTGTGCCTCATAAAATGGCGATTCAAGGATGTATTCACGAACTAGATGCTATGCGCCTTGCCTCAGACTTAAAAGCGATTTGCAGCTCCACCATTGATCTTTTTGACCCCAAGATAAAACAAGCACCCTTTAAGAGCTATCTCTTTTTAGTGAATGCAGTGTTAGCTGGGTATGGGGGACTAGAACATCGCAACAGCACCGCTTTACTTTGTCGCCGGGATCAAATTCCCCAAAAAGATACCCCACTAGATGAGGCCAGTTACCGAGAATTTTTAGGGCTCTGTAGTCATGAATACTTCCATGCGTGGCTTGTAAAGCGCATTCAACCCAAAGCCTTCCAACCCTATCAATTGGACCGCAGAAATTTCACACGCCTACTTTGGCTGTTTGAAGGCTTCACAAGCTATTACGATGATTTGCAACTGTTGCGCAGTAAACGCATTGATCTTAAAACCTATCTACAGTTGGTAGCGGACAATTGGAACAGCATTTTGAGAGGGCCAGGCAGAAATCATCAAAGTTTGGCGGATAGCTCCTTTGACGCCTGGACAAAGTATTACCAGGCAGATGAAAACACCCCCAATGCTGTAGTGAGTTATTACGGCAAGGGAACGCTTTTAGCTTTAGGGCTTGACCTGAAGATTCGCCAATTTACTAATAATGACAAATCACTTGACGATTTAATGCGCCTCATTTGGCAAAAGCATGGAGTAACTTTAGCGGGCATGGAAGAGAATGGACTAGATGCCCTTATCTTGAGCCTTTTAGGGGCTGGTTTCACCAAAACCTGGAATGCATTCAAGTCCCTCTACATTTTTGGGGTAGAAGATATTCCCCTCCAAAAATGGTTTGACCCTCAATTTATTAATGTGGAGCAAAAAATCCAATCTAAAATTGAACGGATCAAACTCCAATTTGGTATGCGCCATACTGAGGTGAATGGCTGGTTTAAAGTCACTCATGTATTAAATGGTGGCGCTGCCCAAGAAGCGGGGTTAGCTGCTGGAGATTTACTTGCCAGCATTAATGGAGAACGCATTACCTCAGCAAGATGGGATAAAGTTTTAGGAGGGCTCACAGAGGGGCAAGCATTGAACTTGTGTTTCTACAGAGACGATTTAGAGCACGAGCGTATTGCCATCCTGAAACCCTCCCAGACACCCATCCAATATCAACTGACCCCAAACCATTGAGTCACCTATTTTCTAAAGACGATATTCCGATTGATTGGCGTGAGCTATTGGGGGATTATTTTGAGTCTGCCGATTGGATCCAATTAAAAATGCTCCTCCAGCAAGAGTTAGAGCGCAATCCCACTGGAATTCGACCTGAGCCTCAGAATTTTTTCAAAGCACTAGAACTTACGCCTTTGCATAAAGTACGTGTAGTGATATTAGGCCAAGACCCCTATCACTCACCGGGTCTTGCTCAAGGGTTAGCATTTTCTATTCCCGCCACTATTCCAAGGAACTCTAGAGAATTCCCAAGCTCTCTGCGTAATATCAGTAAAGCTCTGGCACTTGAAGGTTTTGGTAATTTAGCTCATGGAGACTTGCAGGATTGGGCGAGTCAAGGGGTGCTTCTACTCAATACCGCATTAAGCGTCAAAATTGGCGAAGCAGGTAGTCATGCCAATCTGGGCTGGAGTTCGCTAATTAATAGACTGATTGGGAATTTGGCTCAACAAAAACCTCATTTAGTTTGGCTACTCTGGGGCGGACATGCCCAATCCAAGCTTCCTTTGATTGAAGTGGGGAAAGATCAATTGATTTTGAAGTCATCCCACCCTTCTGGCTTAGGCGTATACAAAACTAGTCAGCCCTTCTTGGAACCTGGGGCAAAAGCAAGCTGCGGGCACTTTACCAAGACGAATGAGTGGCTCAAGCAGCATTATCTAGAACCTATTATTTGGGTTTCAAGCAAACAACCTCGCTCGGGGCAAACAGTTTTATTTGATTAAAGCGGTATAGATACAGGAAATGGCACAAGCAATACAAATTGCGCTCAGCCACTCAAACATCTGGCCCGACTGGAAAAACCCCATGTATTGCCCTAAATAAGAGCTCGCTGTTGCTGCGACCACCCCAACAATGGCAGTACCGAGTAGTTTTCGCGCACTACCCCGTGAGCCTCGATACCCCGGGTAAAAAAACCACGCGCAAGCCCCAGACAAGCCGCCAATTACCAGAAAAGCCAAAAACCCCATTGCTACCCCCATTAATGAGCACATCAAATCTATAATTGTGATTATGAAGTTGTTGACACTCGGCATCAATCATCACACAGCGCCGGTCGCCATTCGGGAAAAAGTTGCCTTTGACCCCGAATTTCTTCAAGAAGCGTTGCACGATTTACGCCAACATCTCGTTGGCGCGAATCAGGCTGGGCTGCCAGAAGCCACTATTTTGTCAACTTGTAATCGTACCGAGGTGTATTGCGCTGCCAATGATGCTGATGCCGAAAATCTATTGCACGAAGCGACTTTTGATTGGCTAGCAAAAACTCAACAATTAGCGCCTAGCAGCCTTCAACCCCATATTTATTCATTACCCCAATCAGAAGCGGTGCGCCATGCTTTCAGAGTGGCATGCGGTCTTGATTCAATGGTGATTGGGGAAACCCAAATTTTGGGCCAAATGAAAGATGCTGTTCGCACTGCGAATGAGGCCGGTGTTCTTGGCACTTATCTCAATCAACTCTTTCAGAAAACCTTTTCAGTCGCAAAAGAAGTGCGTGGTTCTACAGAAATTGGAGCTCACTCCATTTCTATGGCAGCAGCATCCGTGCGGCTAGCTGAGCGGATCTTTGAAAAAATCTCCGATCAGCGTGTACTTTTTATTGGCGCTGGCGAAATGATCACCTTATGCGCCACTCACTTTGTTGCACGCAGACCCAAAAGTACCGCCATTGCAAACCGCTCTGTTGAGCGCGGTCAAGAGTTGGCAGATTCTATTTCTGCGCAAGGCGTTGAAGCACAGTCATTCAAACTCTCAGAGTTGCCCACTCGCTTACATGAGTTCGACATTATTGTTTCGAGTACCGCATCATCGTTGCCTATTATTGGCTTAGGCATGGTAGAAAGCGCGCTCAAACAGCGCCGCCATAAGCCGATGGTGATGATAGATTTAGCAGTTCCTCGCGATTTTGAGCCAGAGATTTCAAGGTTAGATGACGTTTATCTCTACACCGTAGATGATCTTGGCACCATGATTCAAACAGGGGCATCGCTACGTCAAGCTGCAGTGGGTCAAGCTGAGGTCATCATTGAGGACCGAGTGGGTAATTTTATGCACTGGATGCAAGGTCGTAAAACGGTGCCTCTCATTCAGGATATTCAACAGCAAGGTGAACACCTCCGGCAGTTGGAATTAGATCGCGCAATGAAGCGCCTGATGCGTGGTGAAGATCCACAAGAAGTTTTAAATGCCATGGCTCAAGGCCTGACCAATAAGTTTCTCCATGGCTCATTACATGCCTTACAACATTCGAATGGTGCTGAGCGCGACGCCCTGATTAAATTGTTGCCTAAACTATTCGCCTCGCATTCCAAGCCAGAAGACCATTAGATGAAGCCCAGCATGCGGGCTAAGCTAGATCACCTTGACACACGCTTAGCCGAACTCAACTCCCTGTTAACTACCGAAGAAGCAACCAAAGATATGGATGCTTACCGAAAACTTACAAGAGAGCATTCAGACATAGCAATGGTGGTTGAACAGTTTGGTCTGTATAAAAAAGCAGAAGCTGATGCACAGGCAGCAGAAGAAATGCGCAAAGATCCAGAGATGAAGGACTTTGCCGATGAAGAACAAAAACAAGCAATTGCCACCATGGAAGATCTTGAGGGGGTATTGCAAAAACTCTTACTCCCTAAAGATGAAAATGATGATCGCAATGTCTTCCTAGAAATACGGGCAGGAACAGGTGGAGATGAAAGCGCCCTTTTTGCGGGCGATTTATTGCGCATGTACACCCGTTTTGCAGAACGCCAAGGCTGGAAAGTTGAAGTGGTGAGTTCTGCCGAATCCGATTTGGGCGGCTATAAAGAGGTGGTACTACGCCTAGTTGGTCAATCAGTCTACTCACGCCTTAAATTTGAATCTGGTGGTCATCGTGTTCAACGCGTTCCCCAAACAGAAACTCAGGGACGTATTCACACATCTGCCTGTACTGTGGCTGTGATGCCTGAAGCAGATGAATTAGAGGCGGTTAAGATTAATCCCGCTGAATTACGTATTGACACCTTCCGCGCTTCAGGTGCTGGTGGACAGCATATTAATAAGACAGACTCAGCGGTACGTATTACCCACCTGCCCACTGGCACCGTAGTGGAATGTCAGGATGATCGCAGTCAACACCGTAATAAAGAGCAGGCCATGAAAGTACTGGTCTCGCGCATTATGGATGCTCGCGAACGTGAAAAACATCAAAAAGAGGCGCAAACTCGCAAATCGCTGGTTGGATCCGGGGATCGCAGTGATCGCATTCGGACCTATAACTTTCCTCAGGGACGAATTACAGATCACCGCATTAATCTCACCTTATACAAAATTGATGCGATGATGGACGGTGACATTGATGATCTTTGCAATGCCCTTGCCTCCGAACATCAAGCTGAATTACTCGCCGCTTTGGGCGATAACTAAGCTCCATCGATGAATTCTGCATCTTCTTTGCGCTCTTTATTGAGCCAAAGCTCGCTTCCATCAAATGAAGCAAAGATACTGCTAGCCCATGTACTGGAAAAGCATTACCAACTGCCCCGCTCAGCCCTTCTTTCTCGGGATGACATGACACTAAACCCCTCTGCGCTAGAGGAATGGGTGTCTTTGGAAGCAAGAAGAATTAATGGCGAACCTATCGCGTATCTTTTAGGTAAAAAAGACTTTCACGGTATTGAACTTCACGTTGCCCCCGGCGTTTTAATACCGCGCCCAGAAACAGAACTTTTAGTAGACATTGCTCTTGCGGAAATTCAACAAAAAACTGACCAAGACCAATTGCGAGTACTAGATTTAGGGACAGGCTCTGGAGCCATAGCGTTGGCTGTAGCAAACTTAGCCCATCAAGTTTTAATCAAAGCTACCGACGT
>Ga0364915_10006_pt2 | contig 33733 bp, 37 predicted proteins | sample ExccelJu500001D4_3_FD_206958 | JGI IMG/M metagenome (GOLD analysis project Ga0364915, IMG submission 206958) | Enriched cells from Trout Bog Lake Hypolimnion, Wisconsin, USA - BchlTB.June25.5000.01.D4 | ecosystem: Environmental > Aquatic > Freshwater > Lake > Hypolimnion/Profundal zone | place... | reverse complement strand
CAGTGCCTCTAGTTCCAGTGCATCCGCTTCTAGCTCGAGTGGTTCCAGTTCCAGTGCATCCGCCTCCAGTTCCAGCGCCTCTAGCTCCAGTGCTTCCGCTTCTAGCTCCAGTGGCTCCAGCGCCTCTAGTCCTAGCGCTTCCAGTTCCAGTGCCTCTGGATCCGGTGTTAGTACTACCGAATGGGATAAAGGCAACAATCCAATTGTTACCGTCGGCGAAACATCAACGTCGATTAATACCGTCTACTTAGCCACTACTGGAAACGCCATTGATAGCGCAGTAGTAATTTCTGAATCTATTCGGCCTAAAATATTCTCGCCCAATATCACATTAGCAAACAATTCATTACTTCCGATAGCTGTAAATGAGCAACAAAAAAGATCATTCTCTGATACGCTAACTCCATCATTATTGGATTTCAATGCTAGCTATCAAGAGCCTAATCTTAAGCTAAGAAATACACAAAGCCATGCCAAATTTGTAGCACCAGAAAAAGTGCCCAGCACAACTTATAAGCCTCAATTAAATGCTCTGCACACTAGAAATTTTTATGTTCCCGCTGGACATATGGAGAGAGTGGCTAATCTATCTGCTGCTATAGCAGGGGAGTTAAATTTACCAAAACATATGGTTGAGGGTGTATACATTGCAGCCAAACTACACGATATAGGCAGGCCCTTAATCAAGGGTGGATTCGAATATGACTACAGAGATAAGAATGAAGCGAAAATAGGCTATGAGATGATTAAGCATATTAATTTTTACGCTCCTGTTGCCAAAATGGTTCTGCAACATCATGAAAAATTAGATGGAAGTGGTTACCTTGGCCATAAAGGTGAAGACATAGGAGCTGGTGCCAGAATTATTGCTGTAGCCGATACTGTAGAATCATCCATGAGAAAAATGGGCAATTGGAATAAAGAGAGTTTGAAAATTGCTCTTGATAGAATAGAAAGCGGTAGTGGAAAATTATTCGACCCTCAAGCAGTTTCAGCATGCTTAAAGCTTTTTAGGGTTGATGGCTATCTTTTTCCAGAGAAGGTAAGATACACTGGAGTCATAAGTAACATAACTTAATTCACCTAAAATTTAGCCCAACTTTTTGATTCGAGGCTACATTTAAGGTGAATAAAAATATCACAATATTATTTGCGCATCTGACTAAGTTCGTACTTTGCAATGATTGCTAAGGCTTCATCTTTTTCGCGTTCTTTGACTAAATTTTCAGAATTGAGTTTCAATCCTATTTGTGCAGCTTTTGAAAAATTAAATAATACCAAGCGACGCATTTCATCAATCTGGGCTAGGGCATATTCAATATCCGGAAAGAGGCAGGCCATTTGTAGTAAACGACCATCTTCCGCCATAAATGAAGTTTGTACGGCAATACCATTTTCAGTGCTTTCAACTATAAAAACACTGCGACCTTGAATTGGTTCAGCAGCTTCTTGGGGTGAATTTTCTAGACTATTCTGCGAGTTATTTTCTGCATTATTCATATTTACCTTTGCGTTGATATTAGATGATAGGGCACTGGATTTTATATTAAAAGTGACTAAAAAATGTAATCAAATATCTGTATTTACTGCGTATCATATTACTCCAATTTATTTTTTAAATAGCTATTTGTAATGTTAAGCTCTTAACTCTTAACTCTTAACTCTTAACTCTTAACTCTTAACTCTTAAATAGATTTCGTACACAAAAAATATGGTCGAAAAAAATGAGCACTGGAATTAATCAATTAATACTTGTACGTATGAAAATTATTAAAAAGATACTCTTTATATTTTTATTTGCCTTAATCAATGTGGCGCCGATAAAGGCGCAAAGTGGTTTTTCACAAATGGCATTTGATGAGCTAAATCATCGTCGTCAAGCTGCAGAACTGTCAGCATTAATTCGAGACCCCAATTTAGATCTTTCTGCAGCAGCCCATGCTCACTACATCGTAGCAAACGCATCGCTAGTGACGGAGGGTCATCTTGAGGCGGCGGGTAAAAAAGGCTACAGTGGTATCACGCCAGATCAACGTATGCGCAAGTTTGGGTATTCATCAAGTGCTAGTAGCGAAAATTTTTCAATGATTAGCTTTCCTTTGGGCTCAATTTCGACTGCAAATTTAATTAATGCCCCGTACCATCGCGAATCGCAATTAGGCGCATATCAGGATGCCGGGGTTGGAATGAGCACTCAATTAGCTCCGAAGGGATCAATTAACCCCATGCAGTATGTGTACGTCATAAATTTTGGGAATAAAAGCGCCATCAAATCCAACGCTAATTCTTTATTTGTATACCCAATCCAGAATCAAAAAAATGTCATCGCTGATTGGGTTGTGAATGAATCACCCAATCCGTTGCCTGATATGAATGGTAAGCGAGTTGGATATCCTATTAGCATTGCTACAGCACCTGGAAATAAATTGGAAGTGCAATCATTTGTATTAATTTCACCTGACCAAACTATTTCTGAGGCGCGATTAATTACAACTAATGTTCAAAGCCAAAAGAAGTTAGAGTCTTATGCATTTTTAATTCCAATCAAGCCGTTAGCTTACAACTCAGAATATCAAGCGCAAGTCATGGGCACTCTTAACGGGGTTAATTTTTCTAAGAAATGGAATTTCACTACTCTCGAAAAGAGCCCCCTTCAATTACTTCCATCGGCAAATAGCTTATCTAGATTGAGTAAATCTGAGCTCTTTGTGCGAATTACGGGCGGTACTGCCAATGAATATACTATTTATAGTGTGCGGCTGTCATTTAATGTTGAAGGCCCGCTTGAAAAGAGTGGAATGTCTCTTTATAGTATTGAGTATCCTTCGCCTGATTCTATAAAATTAATTCGTAATGCAACTCCATGCACTTATCCCATCAGTGATTGTGAATTAGTGGTTAGCGGTAGAGATTCTTCCGGTGACGAAGTTAGCCTAGAGTTGCCGGTATATTGAAATAAATTATTAAGTACCAGAAAAATCCTTATATTAGATTCTCATGGGATGTAATTTGTGGCGCATGATTTAATTTAAACATGATCAAGCAAGGGTAGAAAGCCCAGCTACGAATGGCTGAATTTAAGTTTTTTTAATTCTCTAATTATTGGAGGCAAAAGGGTGATGATCAACCAACCTAAGAGGCTTAATTGACCTCTAGGGAATGGTTTAATGAAATATTCAAAGCTATATTAAAGAAGCGTTAGATACTACAGTTTGGATAGTCACTATCTCTGAAATATATAATTTAGCATTGATCGGAGGTCAAAATGCTAAATGCGACATTGAGCTTATTTATGATTGGGATGCCAATGTATTTTTGACCATGAATAGTCTGGCCAGTCATTTCAAAAATTTGAACAGGCTTAAGATAATCATTGTTATAGCTTGAAGCAAAATTATTAGACTTTTCATAAAAACTCTTGTTTGAGCAATAGGCAAAGTTTAGAAGTTGACTTGTGGAATAAATTCTTTCTATCCCAGTCTCAGCAATTGCTTGACCTGATTTGTCAAGGCTAATGATGGGGGCATCATGGTATTTCAACATCACCGCTTTAGCCCTGCTATCAGCAATGGGTATGTAGAGAATGCAGTAAAACTTATAGTCAAAATAGATTCTATTAGTTTGGCCTCCTTGATAGATGTCTGAGTTAATCTGCACACGGTCACCTTGAATCTTAATTGATAGCCCACCTTCAATGTCTTCCGATAGAAACTCAAAGTAAATAAACGGACATTTTGCATCATGATCTGAGAAATTTATGATTTTACGGCTGAGGTTCGGAGTGATTGCAATGCTTAACTCATAGGGGTCATAGATGGCAGCAGAAAAATGGGGAATTTCCTTAAGAAAGGAGTTGCCTAGTTCGAAGAGGTTAAGGCTTGATTGATTATTATTATTAAAAACATAAAGACTACTCAAAGACTTATGGAGCTCAGGCTGACATACTGCTGCAGTAGTGATATCACGCGCATCCCTTGGAAACCACTTATAGAGAGATGCATAGTCATTGACATCCGTGGATGGGTTAAAAATATCATTGAGGCTAACGTTAAAATCACCTTCTCGAGATTGACCCCAAAACATGTGACATAGATGCGTAAATGTTCGATTCTCTTTAAGTAAGACCGTCAAGGGAACGAATTCTTCATATGGGGGGGAGGGTAAGTCCTCGAAAATAGGTGATTTTTCTGAAATGTCCACCAATTGGTCTATTATTTCTTCTATAAGCTGCCAGTTTTCGGAAAAAGTAGTTAAGCCTTCAATTTGCCCCCAAGTATATTTCTGCCCTAAAAAATCTGTAATGTATTTATTTTTCTTTATGTGCTCAAAAATCCAGCCGCTATGCCCGCCTAAATCGCCAAGCTTTTCATGGTGAATTTCCAACCGTGCCAAAACTTTTTCCTTGTCGTAAGTCCTAAAGAAAAGAGCATTAGAGGCAGTTGTAATGAAGATGAATTCATCTTGTTTGAGTATTTCTTTGGCGTATTGATAATTATCTACATGGGCCTTTAGAAGTGATGCGCCAAGTTTTTGCCGTGGCTTTGTAGCATGGATAAAGTAAATATTGCGAAATTCATCAAATTTTTTGGCGTCTAGCTTGACGGTGGAGTTAATAATGAGAATATCTTTAGGGCTGGAAAAGAGGTTGAAGTTATCAATATAAGAACTGAGATAGCCCTCCTCTTCGGAAAAAAGAGTGGAAAAGACAAATATTTTTTCTTGCTTCATAGCGTTAGTATTTCTCAGAAATTGGATTCGGTAGATTTGAGTGCTTGGATAGGTAGATTCTCCACCACTTTTGGGGTCTCATCACGTGGAATAGATGAATTTATTGCATAAAGAGTTTTAAATTTAAAAAAGGCCGATATTTTACTGGGATTTTTTTGGATGATATTAATTGACGTGAATCATGTACGCGCAAAGTAACTTGTGATGCTAACAGAATTTAGCTTCATATATTCATCTGGGACCCCTGAGAGTAAAACTAAAGACGCATCGATCTCATGCCAAGTTATTGCCTCACCACCGTCAATTAAATGGTTGTACATTGGCGCTATAAATAGCTCATGCGAGCTTGGTGTGTTCAGCTCCATATGGTATGCCCGCATAAATTGCTCAATATTTTTAAACGAATATAAGCCGGTGCAACAGTAGTCTGAAATTCGAATTTTTTCCGCGCATCTCTTGACTAAATGAGATCCATTGGCTTCCGGCAACATAAATGACCAACTATCTCCTTTTGCCTGAAATACTTCTAACCAAGCACTATTCCGATGTTCCTTAGGGAAAAAAATGTGGGGTCTAATTGTGTCAATATTAAATATGGTAATTGGCTCCTCATCGACGGATATACCCCGTTCAGAAAGTTGCTGTAACCCAATATAAACAGTTTCCGCTTGACCACGAGTTGTTTTATCAATAAAAACGCAATGGGCATGCTTGATACCAAGCGCATGAATTCTCTCTGCCAAGAAGGATTTAACTTCAGATGCACTTCGAGCGACAAATAAAAAAGTTTCACTAGAAAAGTAGTCTGAGAATGATAAAGTTGTCCAATCAAATAATGTCCTGCCATCTAAGGGGAGCATAAACTTGGCAATTTCATAACCAGCTTTTTTAAACCGGCTGCTATCACCTGCCATTGGGATCACAATCATTTTAGTTAAAGCCTTCCAAATACAGTCGCAATGCGCTGGCTAAAAAAGCCTCCTGGCGATCCGGTCGATCAGAGTGCAGGGGCAGCATTGATAAAAATAGATGGATAATCAGCGCCCGCGTTTCAAGGCCATCAATACCGAGACCATTTAGATTAAATACTTTAGAAATTTCTACTAAATTATTTATTACTCCGCCATCATTAATTTGAATACTTAGGTTGCGCTCATCAAATCCCTGGCAAGTGTAGCGATTAGCTAAAATAAAGTCATAACCGCCAAAAATTGACTGTCCCAGTTTAGCCATGTCATAACGGACGTCACCAAGGATGGATGGAGTGAGATCGTCGACTGTTCCGCGAGGGTCAATTACCCGAATTTTTTGGGTTCTAAAATCATAAAAAATATTTGTAAAGCAAAGATCGCCATGCATTACGCCCTGCCATCTGGGATTCTCAAAACGGATGGCATTAGAAGTTATTTTGGCAATTTCATGTAAGGGAGGTAGTATTGCACCCTCATAGCACCATACTGTATTTGGATCAATATTTCTTTCTTTCAAAAACTCATCTAAACGTTGAGCTGTTTTACTTAAGACCAATAATTCCAGCGGGCTTTTAAAGGACACCTCTAATGTTCCCGGAATTACCTCTAAGCAAGTGCGCATAAAAATAAAGCAGGCATCCAAAATATGTCGCCAAGCCCCTTCCTCAATCTCCCCAAAAACAAAAAGCTCATGTAATGACGGAATGGGTAGGTATTCAAGCTTATACCAGGGTCGTGGGTGCATGCCTTGACCTAATAAAGCAGGCGTGAACATTCTTAAGTGTGCGGGGATAGCATCAAACCAATGCGATTCCGCAAGAATTTTGAATTCGTTAGAGCTTGATTTACAAATTTCACGAAAGTTAATGCTTAACTCATTAAAGCTACGCTGCGTTTTAACCTGACACCGTGCACGATAAAAAGTTTGGAGATGCCCAAAATCCAACCAGTTTTTTACCTCAAAATCAGTCAAATATAATTCTGCGCAATAAAGCTCTACCGCCTTAATAAAATGGCCTTGACTGCGTGCTAAAGACCTACGAAATAAGTTTGAATTACTAAATGCAAAATAACCCGCCAAAACCATTTTTTTAGGCTGGTCTGCATTTATGCTGGTCAAACCTTCATGAGAAAGTGCGCCCCACGAATATCCATCCGGTGGAGGCCCGACAGCAACAACATCAGTCTTTTCAAAAGGCAGGTCATATATTAAGGTATCCCCGTGCAGTATATTGAGCTCATCGTAAGGAAGCTCAATCATTTCGAGTGCAAAAAGAATAGATTCCGAAAGGGAGAGATCATCGGGCACTACAATTAATTCAACTTGATGTTCAATAAACCAATTGCGATCAGCAGACGGCACGTGAAAGCTTTGAGGGATAGTTAGGAAGATATGGGTTTGAATTTTGGAGTTAAGCAAACTTGCAACCTGTAGCTCATATAGACGCTGATGCCCAACTGGTAAAAAAGCTGGTGGCAACCGTCCATACTCGGCAGCGAGTTCCGAGCTAACATACGCAGCCGATGGAAGTAGGGTAATTTTTTTCATATTAGTAATTTAAAAAATCGCTAATTTGCTCTGCATTTAATTTGATGAATTCTTTAGGGCGAATCGCGCGGTCATGAATATAAAACTCTTCTTCGCTACACCAAGGTTTTCCAACGACCACTTCATCGAAAGGAGCATGATGGTGCTCTAACCAGTTCAAAATAACTGGTAAGGTATAGATATTTATTTTCCCAATATTGTCCGCATATGTTTTCATATCTTCATACGACAACTCACTATTATCTAAAGTAAGGGTGTTATCCAAATCAATAACAATTTTTTTCAACTTGAATCCTTAAAATAATCAATGCGAAGGCCAATGAACCCCTTTACTTTGTACATCATACCTCTCAACCCATTATGGGGGTAATACTCCCACTCCTTAATCGGACTTAAAAGTAGAATTTCTATGTTCTTTGATTTAAATAAAATTCTATGAAAACCCCTCGCTTTACCGATAGCCAAATCATGGCCATCCTCAAGCAAGCGCAAGTTGATATGCCGGCCTCTGAGCTATGCCATAAACACGGCATTACATGGCCAGCTCCTATAAGTGATGCCAGAAAATATTAACGATGCGTGGTCCATTGAGTTTGTACATGACCAGCTGCACGATAGCAAATCAATGCGCTTATTTAATGTGCTTGATAATTTAATCGGGAAGCCATAGCCATTAGTATTAATTTTTCCCTGCCAGCAAGCAGAGTGGTTCGCTCACTGGATCAAGTGATTGAGTGGCGTGGCAAACCCCTCAAGATACGTTGCGATCACGAACTGAATGCAAGAACTTTTTCCAGCGGCGGTCAAAGCCATCCGGTAACTGTAAATTGCAGTTTAAAAAATCAAAATTATCACCACTGCACTTCACCCAAATGGTCACTCCCACCAATGAATAAGGGGTCCCGATTAGTTTTAATAAATACAAGATCTACCACTTTACGTTTTGGTCTTTACCCCACTAAATCGCTGAGGCCCAATTGGATCGGCCAAGCATGATCTATGAGATCCTTGCGGCCTCTACGGCCCACAGAGAGGAATTGATCCACCGGGTAAAGCTTATTCTTAGTAAGCTTGATACATCTGCTTTGATTTCACTAATAATAATCTACACGCGCCATATTGGCTGCCACGGCAGTACTTATCTTGCGTTGTTAATGCTTATCTTACCGTGTAGCTTTAATATTGCGGCTGTATTTTTGTTGGAAATTATTTTCTGGCTGAGCAATGGCGGTGTTCACTGCCATTCAAAGAGCTAAGCACAAACGGGCATTACCTAGTTTGGAGATTTGTTCTTGACTCCGATAATTGCCTGATTGGTTCTTGGATAAACTAAATCCACAATATTTTAGAAATTCACCGTGGCGGTCAAAGCGACGCAAAACGCTACCTCCTGCCAGAATGGTTAATACATTTTTAGCAAGGCACCCTCAAGCTGATTTATTCATCGATACTCTGCCATGTAATGCACATAAAACTACCAGCAATACCCTCTGGGCTGACTTGACCGTACTGACGCTAATGTGGGGAGTCCTTTGCTAGTCGTGTAGCTGCTTGCTTACTGAATGCAATTGATTTAGCAAAGATGATTGCCAATACATCAGGAGAGTATAGGCGCTAGCAATTGAGTTGGCTGCCAACCCTCAAAAGCTTGCTACCCTTAGAGAAAAGGTTAAACAACAATCGCCTGTCCACTTAATTGTATGATACGACACTCTTTACCGCCTATCTTGAGGCGGTATATACCCAGATTTATGAGCGTTATCAGGCGGATTTACCTTTAGGGCATATTTATATTGAACCCTAAATACTTTTACTCAGGAAAATCAAGTCTAAGTAGTGAGTAGGTCGTAATGAATTAACTAAATGAAAATTACCCCAAAAACCTGCCTTGGGTTCTGACTTTTAAACTAAAGATATTGGAGTTATTGTATTTTAGCTTTGGCACGTAGCTTTTGCATCATTTCCCCAAACTTAGCTTTTTGCCAATTTTGATCCGCCATAATCATTTGCTTTAGTTGCCCTCTCATTTCTTCCATAGTTGGCAAATTGATATCACGTACGTCATCGACCTTAATGACGTGCCAACCATATTGAGTCTTGACTGGCTTATCCGTAATTTGACCTTTTTTCAACCGCACCATTGCTTTGGAAAATTCTGGGACGAGTGACTTATCACTTACCCATCCTAAGCTGCCACCATTAGAGGCAGAACCAGGATCTTTAGATTTAGCTTTAGCGATATCTTCAAAATTAGCGCCTGCCTTAACTTGAGCGGCAATAGCCTTGGCATCAGACTCCTTGTCAACGAGAATATGCTCTACGTGATACTCCTTGACGCCTGTATATTGCATCTTTGCTTGTTCATAAGCGGCTTTAATGTCTGCTTCTGCTACACCTTCTTTTTCAACGTAGTCTTCAAATACGGCTGCCACCAAAATACCCATGCGGGATTGCTCCAGTTGCTCGCGTACAGCTTCATTTTGAGTAACCCCTCGATTATTCGCTTCCTGAATAATAAGTTCACGGGTGACCAGCATTTCACGAGCCTGATCCCGAATTTGTGGGTTATTCGGTTGACCTGATTTTTGCACCAATTTATCTAGCTGTGCCTTTGGTATTGCTTTTCCATTAACAATAACGGCGTTCTGGGCAATTGCAGTGGACGCTAGCAGGCTAGCGCTCAGTGCGCTTATGGTCAAAATTTGGCGTGCATTCAGCATAAGATGTAATTAGTTAGTTGTTAATAAGAGTATTCACCATCTTAAAGCATAGCTTCTTTAGCTGTCGATTTCGTCAGGTGCGAATGCGTTGATGATGAGTGCGTGGATAGCGTCAGGAAAATGCTTATTTAAGGCGGCATAGACCGCTCGGTGACGAGCCACTTGGTTGAGGCCTTGAAATTCAGTGGCAACTATTCTGAGTGTGAAGTGACCACCTCCAGAAGCTGCTCCAGCATGCCCAGCATGAAGATGACTATCATCACTGATTTGTAATTCACTTGCCGCAAAGGCGGCGTGTAAATCAGCTTCAAACTGGCGGATGCGATCGTAATTTACGCTCATTCTGTTGGATGCTCTATATGACGGCTTAACCAAACACCCTGAATAATGACAAAGACTACCAGTAAACCGGTACTACCGAACAATTTAAAGTTTACCCAAGTTTCCTCGGAGTAGTCGAAGGCAACATACAGGTTTAAGGCGCCCATAAGAAAGAAGAAGATAGCCCAGGCGATATTCAATTGATGCCACACGGATTTCGCTTTACGCTCCTTCAGAGTGATTTGCTTGCCCATTAAAACTTGAATCCAATTTTTTTGAAAAAATAAAGCGCTAATTAAGAGAGCGCCTGAAAATAGCCAATAGAGTGCAGTGGGCTTGAGTTGAATGAAGGTCTTATCATGCAAAAATATCGTCAAGCTACCGAAAACCATGATCATCACTAAGCTAACCCATTGCATGGCATCGATCTTTCGATGACGGTAATAAACCCAAAGGATTTGCCCAATTGTGGCTACCATGGCGACGATAGTGGCTGAATAAATATCACCAAATTTGAAGGCGATAAAAAACAGGATGATGGGGAAGAGATCAAATAAAAATTTCATAGGGGCATTATCCAGCTATTTCAGAATGACCTCTATTCTGTCGGTTTAGCATTATGAGAAGGTTCGAAATTGAGTGATGCAGAGTTTATGCAATAGCGTAATCCCAAAGGTTGGGGACCATCATCAAAGACGTGACCTAGATGCGCGTCACAATGAGTGCAGCGAACTTCAGTTCGACTCATGCCATGAGTGGAGTCTTCAATTTCAGTAATAGCTTCGCCATTAACAGGCGCACTATAGCTTGGCCAACCACATCCAGCATCAAACTTAGTTGTTGACTGAAAGAGTGGGGTGCCACAGCAAATGCAGGTATAGCGACCTTGAATCCAGTGATCGCAATACTCACCGGTAAAGGGCCGTTCGGTAGCCGCTTCGCGAGTGACGCGGTATTGAATCTCGCTTAACTCTTGCTTGTATTCTTGATCAGTTTTTTTCATATGTCATTTATAGAAATAATTTAGGATTAAGTTAGGATGAGCAGCTTACTGCAACAGCCTCTATCCCATCAGGGGGTGGCTCAGCATAGGCATTAAATTGCATTTGCTCATCATAAGGGTGGCTGAGAATCTGAAGTAGGGTAGCTATCTCGGAAAAATCATCTAGCTGCGCCTTGTCAATAGCAGCTTGGGCTAAGTGATTTCTGAGGATGAATTTAGGATTAATCAAATTCATTCCAATTGATCTGGCCTCATCATTGGGTAATTCAGATTGAAGTCTTAATAAGTAATCGCTGAACCATTGATCAATCTGCACGCGATCGATAAATCGATCTCTGAATGGGATCTCATGAACTTGAGAATTTTTCTTGATGGCGCTCAGGCTGCGGAAAAAGTTACTGTAATCTACGCGCGAGTCATGCATAGCTTGTAATAGCTTTTCGATTAGTTGTACATCGCCATCTTGAGAGGACTGCAATCCTAATTTAGCTCTAAATAATTTTTGCCACTCGCTGGTGTAAGAAACTGGAAATGTTTCCAATGCAGTACGTAAAAGTGTTTGGCTCTCGTCTACTGAATGATCGAGCTCCAATAAAGGCAGCATTGCACTGGCAAGACAGGCCATATTCCAATGCATTATTTGAGGCTGTCGATGATATGCGTAACGTCCCGCATGGTCGCTATGATTACAAATATGGTCGATCTGAAATTGGTCTAAAAATCCAAATGGACCATAGTCCATTGTTATTCCAAGAGCGCTAATATTATCGCTATTGAGGACGCCATGGCAAAAACCGACTGATTGCCACTGAGCAACTAATTTAGCATTTCGAACACAGATTTTTTTAAATAAGTCCAGATAAGGTTCTTGACTATCCAAGCACTCTGGGTAGTGATCTGCAATTAATAAATCGGCTAATTCTTTCAGTCTGACCACATTTTGAAGTGAGGCAAAGTGTTCAAAATGGCCAATTCGAATAAAGCTAGGGGCAAGGCGTGAACATACCGCGATCGTTTCTAATGTTTCTCGTCTAACGGATTGCCTTGAACCGACAACTGAGAGCGCACGACTAGTTGGTATACCCAAAGAATGCATCGCTTCACTACAAAGGAATTCTCGTATGGAGGATCGTAAGACGGCTCTACCATCTCCCATACGTGAGTAATGCGTTATGCCTGCACCTTTTAACTGAAGTTCTTGGCTATTGACATCACCCAAAAGAATAGCTCGACCGTCGCCCAATTGACCAGCCCAAACTCCAAACTGATGTCCGCTATAGGCTGTTGAAATGGGTTCGGAAAATTGCCTATCTTGAACATCCAATGTATTGCCAGCCAATAACTCTAGCCATCTCTGGTCATTGGGGAGGTCATTTTGGGAAAGGGGAAGTTCAATTAACTGTGCTGCAGAAGGCGAAAAAGCCACCCAATAGGGATTGGATATCGGGGTTGGTGAAGTTCGCTGACAAACGTCGTCTCCGCGCAGGGTAAATGCCATAGTCCGTCCATTTTATGAGGAATTCACAACTGTCACAGAAGCCTTTAAAATGACCCTTATGACAAATCCAGTTCAACTAAATGCTGCAACCCAGCTGGCCAATCTTGGTGAAGAGTTAAATGTCCCCTTTTTGAAACTCTTAGGAGTTCGATTCCTGAGCGCTGATTTGGGTAAAGGGGAAATTCTTCTAGCTTTAAAGCCTGAGCACACTAATACTTGGAATGTGGCTCATGGAGGAGTCTTGTTAACCTTAATGGATGTAGCGATGGCCGTAGCAGCGAGATCTGGTGATCCGGGCGATCGCAGTGTAGTCACCATTGAAATGAAAAATAACTTCATGCAAGCGGCTAATGGTATTTTGCGTGTCAAAGCAGACACCGTTCGTCGCACTGCCACATTGGCTTTTTGTGAAGCAAAGCTTTATAACGATCAAGGTGAAATCTGTTGCATGGCAACGGGGACATTTCAATTTTTAAGACGTTTGGCTACAAAGAATGCGGATGGTGATCGCGTAATTAATGAAGATGGACGCAAAGCATAGCAGTCAGAACTGGCTTAAATTTTAGATGGCTGGGGTAGCCGTCAACTCACCAGTCACCACGTCATGGCCAATAGTGCCGCTGGCATCAAAGCGTCGCTCTACCATTTCAAAATTCCCGTCCTTTCGAACCCTCAAAATAGTACTTGAACGCGTCCCATAAGACGGGGTTTTAATAAATGCGGCTGAGAGCGCTTTTTCCCAGTCCTTATTGACACCGGTATTGGGTAATTCTTGGGTGCTAGCCTCGTGGGTATCAGCCAAAATTCTTAAATAGTGGTCTGCATTCCTAAGGTCTCCAGTATCCATGGCTAGTGTTTGGGCAAATGCTGCTATTCGGTGATTCACCTTGGGCCAGGGCGTATCTAGCATAGCGTTGGAAAGTCCATAGACGCCAGGATCTAATGCCTGCTCAGGGAAGACTTTGCGCGGTCGGATATTTTGACCCATCATCAGACGGTTGCTAACCCAGTGCATTTGCGCGTCCTCTGGATCACTCAGATCGGCCATCAATAAATTAAAGCCGTTGTACTGCTCAAATCGCTTAGCATTCTCTTGAATAAAATGGTGGGGTTTGAGCTTACCTGTTAAATATTGCAAAGATAGTTCACCGCGCGTTCTAGCATCGGGATTTTTTTCACTAGGAGCACGTACATTAGTCAATGCAGCAAAACGGCCAGTCTTCGTAAAACCTAGCCATGTTCCTGGGCTACCCAGCACATCAGCACGGTCTTTTCCAGCCAACACTTCAGGATGATCTCGCCACCAAGCCATGCCTTCAGTATCCCGCTCATAAAATTCATCGCGATTGGCAACCACTACCAATGGGTAGTCAGGGTGAGATTTCCAGGCGAAAAGAATGAGGCACATGGCTAGTATTTAAAACTGTTTCAGCAGTTATATTTCCAAGAGAGGGTAGGGCAATAAGTCTATTTTTAACACAGGCCCCTCGCTATTTGCTAGATGAATTTTGCCACCTTCTAAGGCGTCTAATTTGCATTCGACCTGTAGGTCGACTCTATTGGAATCAAATAAATTAGGTGCCGCCAATACCACCATGCCTGCGGGCTGAGCTGGATCGCTGGACTGGAATACCTCAATGCCAGGTTTGCAATTTTCTATTAAGGCCTGATCTTCACTTAGATGCACCAGTTGCAATCGGCGCTTCACAGCACCACGATACTGACTGCGCGCTACGATTTCTTGGCCTGGGTAGCATCCTTTTTTAAAATCCACCCCAAAAACGGATTCAAAGTTAATCATTTGGGGCACAAACTGTTCTTGGGTAGCCAGAACAATACGAGGAATTGCACTTAATACCTCAAGTGAATTCCATTGTTCCAAATAAATATTGGGGGTTTCTTGCTCGAGTATCTCTTTTTTCTGAGCAATTAAAACTCGGCCAAAAGACTGACCATTAGCTAGTACATCCGGCATTCGTAATGCCAGTGAATCCGATTTTATCGAAAGCCTGTTGATTTCATCGCTAAGGTTAAAAATCCCTGAAATTTGCCATTCACTAGAAACATTGGTGACCTTTACTTTGGATCTTAGGACATACATCGATAATCGTTTGGCGGTAGTAGCCGCAATATCTTTGGAAATAAACAAGGCAAATCGATCATCGGACGATTCCTCTTTTGGAAATAAGGCCAACCATGCGCTAGCAAGTAATCTTCCCTTGGGGTTGCAATAGCCAACCAGTCTTACTGCATCATGACCTTGGGCAATTTCTCCTGATTTGATTCTGTTGAGACACAAAACAGAATTACTCAATTGATTTTGGAGAAGGGTGGCTGCATCAGGGCCCTCAACGAAAATAAGGCCCCATTCTGGCAGGTTAGCGCTACCTGAATGGCTTGCATTGGACGAAGCTAAAGGATTTTTTAGGGTTATGGTCATGACCTTTTATCATAGCTTGATGAGCAGAAAATTTCAGGGGAACTATCTTTTTATCCAAAAGGATAAACCGAGTCGCATCAGACTCTATTTCCTTATACTAATCAGCATCTTAGCGTTGATATATGGCTCCATCTTTTTATGGTCGATAGCACCATCCAGCTCTAATACCCCTGATAACTTAAGCTATAAAGTCAAAATAAGCCCTCAATCAAGCCTAGCTAGCATTGCACAACAACTCTCCGACCAAGGCTTGGTGGTAGCGCCTTATATTTTTCAGATTTCTGCGCGAGCCTTATTTGTTGGCTCTAAACTAAAGCCAGGAACCTATCTACTTCCACTGCGAGCTAGCCTAGGAAAAATTCTGCTCCAAATTGCTCGCGGTGACCGAGTAAAAGAGAGTATTTCTATTATTCCAGGGATGGCCATCTGGCAAGTGCGTGCATTAATTGATGCCCATCCATCATTACTGCATGAAACCAGAGGCATTACGTCTAAACAACTCCTTCAGGCGATCAATCTTAATTATCCAAGTGATGAAGGGTTATTTTTCCCGGATACTTACGTTTTTGACCCGGAGGAATCGGATCTCAATATTTATAGGCGTGCTTCGCAGGCCATGCAAAAGCAACTAGAAAGAGCGTGGGATCAAAGAAACAAACAAATCCCTTTAACCAGCCCTTATCAATTGTTGACTCTCGCCTCCATTGTCGAGAAAGAAACTGGACGCGCCGGTGATCGTGGTCTAGTTGCAGCAGTCTTTGTCAATAGGCTCAATAAAAACATGCCTTTACAGACGGATCCAACAGTCATTTATGGATTGGGACCTCATTTCGATGGAAACCTTCGAAAAGCCGACTTACGTAAGGACAGTCCCTACAATACTTATATGCATAAGGGCTTAACTCCATCTCCAATAGCCATGCCTAGTGGTGAGTCACTGGTAGCTGCTGCACATCCAGATAAAACGGATGCTATTTATTTTGTTGCCCGAGGCGACGGAAGCAGCCATTTTTCCAAAACTTTAAATGAGCACGAGGATGCGGTTGATCGATATCAACGAAAAACATCCTCTAAAACACATTAATTATTTTTTAAATTCTCAGCACGAGTACATCATGACAGCTCTTTATCCAGGATATTTTGTTAGCTTCGAGGGTATCGATGGCGCCGGTAAGAGTACCCATATACCAGCATTTTCCCAACTAATGAGGGAGCTTCATCCTAGCCTAGAGGTCGTAGAGACTAGGGAGCCAGGTGGCACCTCCTTAGGTGAGAAATTACGATCATTGCTTTTGGATGTCCCCATGAATTTAGAAACTGAAGCCTTGCTAATGTTTGCTGCTCGTCGGGAACATATTGCTCAAGTCATAGAGCCTGCGCTATTAGCTGGAAAAATTGTTATCTCCGACCGCTTTACTGATGCCAGCTTCGCCTATCAAGGGGGCGGAAGAGGCTTAAATCTCGATAAGTTAAATGCCTTAGAGCGTTGGGTTCAAGGTCGTGAAGATGGGGTATTACTTCAACCTAATCTAACTATTCTCTTTGATTTGCCGGGCGTAGTGGCTCAAGAGCGCCGCTCTAAAGTTCGGGCACCAGATAAGTTTGAGAAAATGGATTTAGCTTTTTTTGAAAAGGTGCGCCAAGAATATCTCCGACGCGCAAAAGAAGATCCTCAACGATTTCATGTGGTTGATGCAACTCAAACGCCAGAAGTCATTTGGCAAGACCTGCAATCTCTCAATATTTCAATGCCATGAATGATGCAATGCTTTCTGTAGCCACTCAATTTAAGATCGCCCCTTGGCTAGAACCTTTATGGGATAGCTTTGATCTTCATTCCTTTCCTAGTGCGGTCTTAATTCATGGACAGGCTGGTATCGGTAAATTTGAGTTGGCAGTTGAATTAGCTAAAGCCCTCTTGTGTGAAGGCGGCGAGGGGCCGCAATCTAAACCGTGTAACCACTGCGAGGCATGTCATTGGTTTGACTCTGCTAATCACCCTGACTTTATTGCTTTGGTGCCAGAAACCCATCGCAAGCTATTGCCACACGGTCAATTCGACACGGACGCAGACTCACCCAAAAAGAGTAAGGCCAGTCAATCAGATGGAGATGGTGAGGCGGTCGAAAAAAAAGAAAAGAAAAATATCTCCATTGAAGAGACTCGTAGCGCTATCGAAGGTCTGTCCATTGGATCGCATCGAGGCGGTAATCGCGTGATCTTGGTTTATCCGCTGGAGATGTTAAGGTCTGATTCTGCCAATACCCTGTTGAAATCTCTTGAGGAGCCACCCAGTAAAACCATTTTTATTTTATTGGCCGATCGCCTAGATCGCGTACTCCCAACGATTCGCTCACGGTGCCGCTTGGTATCTGCGCCACGTCCCGATCGCTTAATTGGACTCGCTTGGTTGCGAGATCAATTGCCACATATACCAGGTCTGAAAGCATCCGATGCTGATATAGACGCTATTTATGATGAGCAGGGCGGAGCACCCTATGATGTATTGGAGTCGCTGATTGCTCGCAATAATAAAGATGAAAAAGATGAACTTACTATTGCGCTACAGGCATCACGTTATTTATTGCAATCAATGGCGCAGGGGATTCGCATTAACTGGTTGGATGCTGCAGAAAAGACTCAGAAAGCCCGCTATTCGGTATTGCTGGCGACTATGCAACGTTGGGTATCTGATTTGCAGAGCGTTAGCCAAATGGGTTTGCCACGTTACTACCCAAAACATGAAACTACCATTCGCGGTTTAGCTCAAATGGCGCGTTTACCGAAATTACTACGCCTCTGGAAATCACTGACTCAAGCCCGTCGCCATGAAAACCATCCATTGGCCACTCGCATTCAGATGGAATCCTTGCTTTCTCAATACCAGCAGATTTTTGAAGATTAAAGTATTTTTTATGTTTATAGACTCCCATTGCCATCTCGATTTCCCTGAATTTCAAACTCGCTTTCCGGAGGTTTTGGCTAATATGGTCGCATCTAAAGTGAGCCATGCGCTATGTGTATCTGTGGATATACCTGACTTTCCAAGGGTATTGAAGTTGGCAGAGGACTATGCCCACTTATATGCCTCCGTAGGCGTCCACCCAGATTACGAAGACACCCCTGAGCCCAGCTTCGACTTTCTGGTTGAAGCAGCAAAACACCCTAAAATTATTGCTATTGGTGAAACTGGTTTAGATTACTACCGAATGGGTGATCGGAGCTATGAGTCGATGGAATGGCAAAGAGAGCGATTTAGAACTCATATTAGGGCTTCTATAGCCTCTAAAAAGCCACTTATTATTCATACTAGATCAGCTTCTGAAGATACTCTCAGAATCCTTAGAGAAGAGGGTGCCGATCAAATTGGTGGAGTAATGCACTGCTTTACTGAAAGCGAAGAAGTAGCTAAATCAGCCATGGATATGGGGTTTTATATCTCATTTTCAGGTATTGTCACCTTTAAAAGTGCAAAAGAGCTCCAAGAAACCTGTCGACAGATCCCTCTTGATCGCATGCTTATTGAGACAGATTCACCTTATTTGGCCCCAATTCCATATCGGGGTAAAACCAATGAGCCTGCCTGGGTATCTAAAGTTGGTGAATTTATCGCTGAATTAAAGTGTATTTCTATAGAGCGGCTTGCAGAGCAAACTTCTAGTAACTTTTTTCAATGTTTTCAAGTAAATAGAGAATCTTTATGAGATTTAAAGTTAATTACAAAATACTCTTAAGTATGGTTATTTTGTGCTTATCAAATGCTTTATGTGCTCAAACGGATGATCAAATTACCGACTTTACAAAAGCAGCCAAGTTTGACGATGCATCCGAGGTGAAATTACTGTTATCCAGAGGCGTAAACCCAAATACATTAGACCCCACTGGCAATCCAATGCTATTTGTGGCCATTAGAGAAAAATCTTACAAGGTAATTGATTTATTGCTGTCAGATAAGTTAATTGACGTCAATTTACCCAATAAAAGCAATGAAACACCCTTAATGATTGCCTCTATTGCGGGTGATTTGATCATAGATAAACAGTTGGTTTCAAGGGGTGCTGAAGTGAATCGTTCTGGATGGACGCCATTACATTACGCCTGCACAACTGGAAAGCTCGAAGTTGCTCAATATCTTGTAGCCAATGGAGCTATGGTTAATGCTTTAAGTCCAAGTTATACAACGCCTTTAATGATGGCCGTCAACTCCGGAAATGATCTTCTGATTAAGTATTTATTAGATAAAGGCGCTGATTTGCGTATGCGTAATACAGCAGGCTATTCAGCTATTGATATTGCTGAGCTATTTAGCAAAGATGACATCCGAGCAGGCTTAATGTCACGCTGGTTAAAGCTATATAAACACCCATATCCGGGTGGTCCTATAAAGAGTCCAGGGTAAATTCGTTACTTTCTGATTGCGTATAATCATTATTATGTCAAACAAGATATTTTATAACTATAGTTAAAACTAAAGACCATGCTTATAAGCTTCTTATCTGATGCCAACCTCCCCAGCTTTCATACGCTATTTGCAGAAATTAATGCGGACATGGGTAATGGTGAAATTTGGGCAATCGTCATACTCGCATGTTTGATGCTCACAATTCACGGTGTGGCAGTCCTGATGATTGCCGGAGCATTCCACTGGATAGATCGAAAATTGGAAAATAAACGTGTTTATGGTGCAAATTTCCTGTCTTATTTTGTCGCGATCTTATTAATTATCAGCAGCCACTTAAGCGAAATTATTACTTGGGCTTATATCTGCGTTGCAGCAAAGGTATTTCAAACAAATCCTCAAACTTTTTATTTTGCTGGTGAGATGTATACAACAGTGGGTTATGGTAATTACAACCTATCTGAGCACTGGCGAATTCTTCCAATCATTATTTCTTTTACGGGGATATTTGCCGTTTCAATGTCGGGTGCCGCTTTATACACAATGATGGGCGCTTTACTGAATCGAAATGGCAATAACCAAAAACCTACCAATCCAATGCCCTAATGAATCAGCGTAGAAATAGGTGCTTTTTGTTTAAAAACAAGCTCTATAACGCGACCATTAGCCTCCATTGAGCGCATTCTGCCAGGTAGCCATTCAAGATCTCTTGCGAGCCAAATATCAACCTGACGCTTGTATGGATCGGATTCTCGCTGCATCAAAGCATAATGCCGATTAACTGACCTTCCTAGAGTTGGAATATCATCAGAAACGGTCTCGCCATAGCTCTTAAATTGCCACATTTCTAAGGTGCTGTAGTCCACCACGGGCAGGGATCGAATAGCGCCCTCCTCATCAATTTTGTTATCCCCGTTGAGCAATGACGCCAATTGAAAAAGTAAACTAAATCGATCCTGAGTGCCAGGAATTATTTCGGGAGAAAAATCAGGTTTTTCTGAGAAATACATCTTTCCAGCCCCTTTTTCATCCCGATCAAAGCGAGAAAATCGCGGTGACTTGGTTCCGCGTTGGGTCCAATAAATGGTTGGAGCAATACCATATGCATCAATTAATCCGCGTGATTCAAATATAAATGGGCCAACAAAAGGATATGGGATGGTGATGTAGAGTCGATAAAGATTCCCCTCAACAAACCAATGCAATTCTCCCGTTTGATAAAGCTGGCCATCTATATAAGCGTCGTAATACAAAATGCTCGATTCTGGCAAACGAAATGCCTGACCTCCTTGAGTGTCGGCACCCTGCTCTACTTGCGCAGAATCGCCGGCAGGCGCAGTTAAAAGAAAATTAAACTTATCCACAAATCGGTGATTTTTTGGATTGGTTGCTATGTGAATCTTTTTTGGTGGAACTGCACGTAATTCTGTTTGGATAATTAAATCATTCGCTATCTCTGTTCGGCTTCCATAATGAAAAATTGGGAGGCCATAAAATAAGAGGAAGTGTCCAAAAATAGAAAGGACAATGGCAAAGAACAAAATCCCAAAAGATTTTCTGCGAGAGTATTTCAGCTTTGGTAGCCGTGTGCTAAAAAAGTTTTTTATTTTTTTATAAATTCAGTTACTAAGGGAAGGTAGTCCGCATACTCACTGATGCCATGATCACTACCTTCAAGGACAAGTTGTTGAGAGCCAGAATAAAAATCTACCATCTCTTTCCAGTTTAGTAACTCATCACCCTTCGAAGCGATCAGAAAATAACGCTCTGGCTGAGAGATCCTATCTACCTGTAAAACTCGAAGTTCATCCACATATTCTGAGCGAAAATCAAAAGGCTCGTCACTATCATATGCAGTCATCAAGCCAACATGGGGCTCAAGCTCTCTAGCAGCCATAACTGCAGGATTCAATACAACAGCTTTGCAAGAATACTTTTCTGCCAAATAGTTTGCGTAAAAACCACCTAATGAAGAGCCAATAATGATAATTTCATCCATATTAGAAGTATTAATATGATTGGTTACCATCTCCATGCTTTGTTTGGGGGATGCTGGTAATTGAGGGCAAAACCATTCAATGTGGCCTTCACTTTCAGGAAAGGCTTTAATAGCATGCTCAGTCATCACGGCTTTGCTCGACCTTGGTGAAGAGCGAAAGCCGTGAAGATAAACAAGTAATTTAGTACGAGGCATCATTTAAAAAAAATCAGTTATGCCTTTTGCCCAATTTCAAAGTTAGCTAACTTTTCCAATGCCTTCACCATCGCCGAATGATCCCAGGCGTTACCACCATGCGCAGAGCAGGAATTAAATAACTCTTGAGCAGTTGCAGTATTTGGCAAGGAAACACCTAGCGCACGTGCGCTACTTAAGGCTAAATTCAAATCCTTTTGGTGTAACTCAATACGAAACCCAGGATCAAAGGTACGGTTAATCATTCGCTCCCCATGAACCTCTAAAATCTTGGAGCTAGCAAACCCACCCATTAATGCCTGGCGAACTTTTGCAGGATCTGCCCCAGCTTTAGAGGCAAATACCAGTGCCTCAGCTACCGCCTCAATGTTTAATGCAACAATGATCTGGTTGGCAACCTTTGTTACTTGACCTGCCCCATTTGTGCCAACTAGTGTAATGTTCTTGCCCATCAATTCGAAATAAGGCTTTACCTTTTCAAATACAGATTCTTCACCGCCAACCATAATGGTTAAGGCTGCATTTTTAGCGCCTAATTGGCCGCCTGAAACAGGAGCGTCTAGGTAATCGCAACCTAGTGCATTAACTCGTTTTGCAAATTCTTTAGTGGCGATTGGTGAGATGGAGCTCATATCAACTACAACCTTTCCTTTGGAAAGGCCTGAGGCAATACCCTTGTCTCCAAACAAAACCTTTTCTACATCAGGTGTGTCTGGAACCATCATAAAAATAATGTCTGCATTTTGTGCAACTTCTTGCGGGCTTGAGCAAGAAATCGCGGCTGACTTTGCTAATTCATCGGCAATTTTGCTGCGCGTATTGATAAATACTTCATTGCCAGCAGCCACCAAATGGCAAGCCATTGGTGTTCCCATAATCCCAAGGCCTACAAAACCAAGTTTTAATTTATTACTCATTTCTAAATACCTTTTCAATCAGTTGAGGAAGTAAAAAATAGCTGAAGGCTTGTTATTTTAATACTTCAGGGTTAATGCATGTCTGTGGAGCCTCGCAATTTAAGACGCTAATTACATTATTGATGGCAATCTTACCCATTGCCAAACGAGTTTGTATCGTAGCAGAGGCAATGTGCGGAACAATAACTGCATTCTCTAGTTCGACCAAACCAGGGGCTAGTTTTGGCTCATCCTCAAACACATCTAGACCGGCAGCAAAAATGACTTTATTTTTCAGGGCCTGAACCAAGGCTTTTTCATCAATTAAGGGCCCACGGGCGGCATTAATGAGGATAGCAGTAGGCTTCATTTTGCCAAGTTCTTTTTCACCAATATAGTGTTTGGTATCTGCCAATAAGGGTAAATGTAAAGATAAATAGTCAGATTCTTTTAGCAAGGTTTCCTTGTCTACAAATCGGGCATTAAATTCCTTTTCAAAGGCTAAGTCACGATGCTCGTTTGTATAAATGATATCCATATCAAAGGCGATGCCTTTTTTAGCAAATTTTTTGCCGATACGGCCAAGACCAGCCACGCCTAATGTTTTTCCATCCACATCCTGCCCAATAAAGGCCATAGGAGCCCACCCCTCCCATTTACCATCGCGTACATACCTTTCTGATTCTGAAATGCGACGTGCGGTAGTAAGTAGCAATGCCCATGCATGAGTAGCCGTTGCATCATCCAGAACGCCTGGAGTATTGGTCATAACAACCCCTCGCTCAGTGGCGGCCTTAAGGTCAAAGTTATTAAACCCTACGGCATAATTGGCTACGATTTTGCACTGTGGTCCTGCAGAATCTAATACATCACCATCAATAGTATCGGTCAGTAAGCTGATGATGGCATCACGACCTTTAACCGCCTTAAGTAGCTCCTCACGAGTTAACGCTCTATCAAGTTCGTTAACCTCTACATCATGTAGTTTTTTTAATTCATCAATGGTTTCCTGAGGAATCATTCGGGTGATATATACATTGGCTCTTGCCATTTTGGGCTCCTAAGAAAAGAAAATGCGCAAGACTTGAGGTCTTGCGCGTGATAAAACGAAACTAAAAGAACTAGCCTCAAAAACTTTTACATTTTTATATGCTTTCTGCTTTCTTTTTTGTGCGGCGATACATATATGCAGTCAAAATTGGCGTTAAAACAGCAGTAACAATAACTGATGCAGCAACTTGAACCGTTGCAAGAGGTGCAATAGCAGCAAAAGTTGGGTCAGCTAAAGCAACTGCTTGCGGTGTACCAGTTGCATTGCCAGCAGTGCTCGATGCAGCAGCGCCAGCCACCCCGGAACCACCCAATAAACGATCAGCAAGAATACAAACAAACCCTGTAATCACTAGGACTGAAAGGCCAAGCAAAATACCTGGGAGCCCAGCTGTTGTAACGGCTGATAAATTGATGCCTTGACCTAATGTAAATGCCATAAAAGGAATAATGATTGGTTCGTGTGATCCAAAAAAATCACGTATATCTTCATCTAAATTTCCTAAAATAGCACCAGCAATAATTGGTGCAATAACAGAGAACATAGTCATCCAGGGAATCACGGCTAATCCAGCGCCAACTAAAACTAACATAGTTAGAAACGGGCCCGTCTCAATACTCTGAGGTACATAAGTCCCCGCATCTTCTTTATTACCAAAAGTGCTTGTGAGCGCAAGAAACATGCCACCGTTTGTATCATTCATTGCAGCTAGAACAGCCAAAGTAGTCAGGCCCAAAACATCGCCATTAAAAAAGTGGGCTAGACCTAAAGCAATTGCGATGGCCACTCCAACTTTTGCAAATAGGATACCAAACCCTCTTTTTAACATCGTGGGAGCTGCATTTAATGTCATCTTAGTACCCACTGTAAATAGGTACATAGCTAAAAATGTTGGATAACCTTGATTGGTAAGGGCCTGAGTAAAGCCACCAATCTTTAAGGCATTTGGAGCAAATGTATTTAATAACATTCCAATAAATAAAGGCACCACCATTAAACCGCCAGGTACTTTATTAATTGCTTGATATATTTTCATGACTTACCTTTCCTTTAGCAGGAAGAAATCTGTTGTCCCAATGGCAAAATTTGCCTCTTTTTATATTTTTCTTAAGTTATGTTGATAACTCAACTTTTAAAAAATTTATTAAAGCAATTTGCCATCAATTGTCTATTGATATTGATCAATCTTGAGAGTAAACACCTAGTAAAAAATTAAAAAATCGCCGAAACGAAACCAAAAAAAAGACCTAATGTGCAAAGTTTGTTAACAATTTATTGCAGTGCAGTAATAAAAAATAAATTCTTTTTTATATCAAGACCTGACTGGTTAAGGAGAAATTCAAAAGTGCTTTAGGGTAGCAATAGCACCAACCCTAAAAAATAAATTCTTTGGAATAAAATTTGTGACGTAAGCTGGTCCTGAAGGCGCATAAGCTGTTGGATTTTTGACTCGGATGGTTTTAATCTCGCTGACTTTTCTTAGTAGCTACGGGGAATTAGCCATAAAAGTGCGCTAATATAACTATAGACCATTTCTAAACAAGGAAAGTTATGAAAATTCAATTCACTCCGCTTTTGCTCGCCACTACTATTTTGCTCACAGCCCCCACACTAGTATTGGCTCAAGCTCCTAATGCAGCAAAGCCAGTTGTAATTGATGCCGCAGTTACGGATAACGTATATCAGCTTTATGAAGGTACTGTTACGAAGATTGATAAAAAGACGCGGACTATCATTTTTAAAAATAATGACGGTGAATCTATATTTGTTGCTGGGCCGGAAATCAAAAACTTTAACCAAATTAAAAAAGGCGATCACTTGAATGTGAACTACCAACTCGCCGTAGCAATTGAACTTATTAAAACTAAGAGTGATGGCATTAGAAGTAAGGTAGAAACAGCCTCAGAGACCACTGCTAAAACAGGTCAAAAGCCCTCACACAGTATTTCAAATACCACAACCATTATTGCTGACATTGTTGATGTTGATCGCGTTAAAAACTTAGTATCAGTCAAGGGCCCTAGTGGAAAGGTGACCGTTGTTAACGTAAAAAATCCCACGCTGATGGCAGATGTAAATGTTGGCGAGCAAGTTAAGGTAGTTTATTTTGACGCTATGGCTGCCTCCATCACCACCCCAAAGAAGAAGTAAATGCTATAGGCACAAGGGGGGGGGGGCTCTAAAATCCGCAACCTAACCCCATTTTAGAGCCCCCCCCCCCTTGTGCCAGCATAAATTATGATGATTAAATTCTTTTTGCTATTTTCACTAGCCTGTTTGTCATTCTTTACTTACGCACAAAGTGACATACCCGATACCCTCCCCGATCATATTGTTGGGGATATTGGAGCAGCTATATACACATCGAATCTACATATCGGCACAGAAGGGGCTCAAACTTTAGTACTTCCTTATGCCTATTTTGATTACGAACGTTTTTTTGCTCGGATTGATGAGGTCGGCATTAAAACATTTAAAATTGGATATGGGTATTTAGAGGTTGTTGGAAAAATTAATTTAGATTCCTACAAAATTAAGTCGCCTTATAACGGAAATTCAATCAATAAAAGTGATCCAGTGCCACTAGGCATCGGAACACTTCAAGAAACACCATTAGGTTCAATATTTCTAAATGCTTATCATGATTTCGGTAAATCCAATGGCGCACTTTATGAACTTCTGTATTTCGGTGAAATAGAAACTGTTAAAAATATTATTGTTTATCCAGAAGTCGGTATTGAACGTCAATCATCTCAATATGCAAACTACTATTATGGGCTGAGTCAGGGTGATGCTCAGTTAACTGGCTATAGCTCCTACACTGCACCAGCAACAAACAACATGTTGGCAGGAATGATGATTGAAATTCCAGTGATGGAAAACTGGTATATCAACGTTTATGCTAAGCGAAAATGGATGGGAAGTGGCATCAACAATAGTCCGGTAATGAGTAAGCCATTCCAGGACAACATATTTGCCGCGCTTGCCTATCGATTTAAATAAGCCATCCATGAAATTGGTAAGTGCCATTTTAAATTAAAGTGATGATACGAATTCCAGTCAAAGATGGTATTGTTTTAATGCTAGATGATGCAACATAAAGCTGCAATTTAATGAACTGATAAAGTCCACACTTAATATGAGGAGTCTGTAATGAACGCAAAGATTGACATTGGCATTAATGAAAAAGATCGAAAGGCAATAGCTAAAGGCCTATCAGCACTCTTGGCGGATAGCTATTCTTTATACTTGATGACTCATAACTTTCACTGGAATGTGAAAGGCCCTATGTTCAACACACTTCACATTATGTTCATGGCTCAATATACCGAACAGTGGGCTGCATTAGACCTTATAGCAGAGCGTATTCGGGCGTTAGGTGAGCCAGCCCCAGGAACTTACAAAGAATTTGTAAAGCTGACGTCAATCGAAGAAGTAGAAGGTACACCTAAAGCCATGGAAATGGTAAAGCACCTTGTAAAAGCTCAAGAGGCAACCGCAAGAACTGCACGAAAGCTATTTCCACTTGTAGAAAAAGCAAGCGATCAACCAACGGCAGATTTACTTACGCAACGACAAGATATTCATGAAAAAACTGCTTGGATGCTAAGAAGTCTATTGGAAGAGTAATCTAATTGAGCCTTTTTTTAGTTGTTGCTTGAAATACAAGGCAGACTATGCAAGGGGCTCTTTTAGCGAAATTAACACTCTTCAAATAGCTGAAATACATAATTAATAAGACTGATGCGAGGGATTCTGACTTCGCATCGGTTAGTCTCTAATGCCCAACTGTGCCTGAACAAAGGCGCATACCTTTAAATTAAATGGTGCTGGATGCCCTGCATCCAGCACTTCACAAGTTTTTAGCAATGGGATGTAAGTTTTAGCCTCATCTACCCTTTGCTTTGTACATATTTCTGATTTACCGCCATAGATAAGCCCTACCTTGCCCTTAAAACCTTCGAGCGCTTCATGAAAATTCATACCCCAAATATCGGCGCGATAAGAGAGATCAAAATGGCCGGGACGCTGAACATCTGCAATCGCTTTTTCATCAACGTTCAAATCATTAGCTAGCTCTCTTACTTCTTTAAATCCAATTTCGTTTTTCATGGATTTATATAAAGCATATAAGGACGTCCAATTAACGGTCAATGCAATATCGTTTAAGATAATTCCGGCAATTCTTGTTTTAAATATCTTCGTCAAATACATAGCAAGAACACCGCCCATACTCGTACCTATGATGGTTATTCTTGTAGAGGGGTTTTTATTAATCAGGATAACTTGGTAAATCAAGGCGCTAATCTCAGATAGATATAAGGACATAGTGTATTCACTGCCCTCATGAATAAAGTCAGACTCACCTCGGCCAGAGACATCAATGCTGATTACTTGGCATTCATCAAATTTTAAAAAATATGCATGCAAAATTAAGAATGACATCTTAGTTTCTAAAAGCCCAGGAAGACATAGCAATACTTTATCCGCGTTTAAATTTCCAGAGATCGTATAAGCTATTTTCTTTACGTACCCCAGTTCATTGATTTCAAAGTAACGCGTTTCAGGAACAAGTGCTTCAACAGATAATTGAGATACAGGCGTTTGAAATGGTGGTGGCTCAACGGCATCTTCCTTGCGCTCTGCAATTGATGAATCCATGATGATTTCATCACTATTGACTCTTGCTGGCGCTGCTGTGGTGTCTAAATTATTAAAAGACTTCATCACCTCAGACTTAATTGCATTTAGGAAGTCAAATATATCTCTTTTCATGCTAACTTGATTCTATTTAATATCAGAAGGAAAAAAAATAGAGTTTTCATTTATACACTATATAGGGTGTAAATGACGATAGTATTAATGGTGTTTAAAGCAAAGTTAATTGGGGCGAAAGGAGGTAAGCCACAATAAAGAAAAAGATAAGAATTACCAAGCCAAGCTAGTTCGAGATAGTTTTTTAATACTAGACTCACATAAGCCTCTAGTTCTCAGTCGCTCAGCTTTGAGCCAGCCTATTGCAAATAAAAGAAGTGGATCAGACTTTGCCATCAACTCAATGCGAGTGATTGAAACGCAAATATCATTAAAATTCCCCAGATTATCTAGTGTAAGGCTTAGCTGCTTAAAAAATGGAGTAAATTTATCTTGACGACAAAAATCCTTAAAAAATTCAAGCGAATAGCGCAAGAACTTTAGTTTCTTTCTTAGCGTGTGAAGTGCTTCATCCTCCAGAATGTCGATCTTAGGAACCTGTTCAGAAAAGAATTGAAATGTTTTATTTAATATTTTGTAAACAGTTTTTTTAATTATATTTTCGAACTTCTCATTGCTGCGGAAAACCTGAGAGGGGGAGGCTAACAGGGGATCTAAGGACATTATTTCAAGGAGAAATAATTGAAATTCAGCTTGTCGCAAAAAAATGCTGGGATGGGGTAAATTCTGAGTGGCTTCCATTTCAACGGGCTGACCGTTGTGGGCTTTTAGTATTGGATTCAATACTTCAGATACGTAGTGATTATCCCGATACTTACCCAATGTAGAAAATACTTGAGTAAATATAGCTCCACCTTCATCGCTTAGTAAAATATTTTGGCAGGATAGATATTTTAATAATGTTTTCAATCTTCTTAAGCCAACACGTAATTGATGGAGGTGCTCATCATAACCTTCAAAATTAGCAGCTAAGGCACTTTGGTTTGGCAGTATTTGAGCTAGGCAGGAGTTAATTAAAAGACTAATTACCTCCTCCCTAGTTTTTAATTTCTTTAGCTTAATAGCGCCAGCCCTGTTAGCTGGGCTAACTTGCTTACCTATTGCTAATAAATAGCCCCGCTCTGATTTGCTGCGAGTATCTAGCCTCGCTTTAAATCGCTTAATCATGGCTTTAGCATGATTAAGCACATCGATTGCATGGCCTTCTTTGAGCTCAATTTCTAGCTCTTGAATGAGCTCTGTCTTTGGACCGCCTTGAATATTGCTATAAATAAATCCTTGATCAAGGGCATATTCCAAAACGCCTGATCTTGTATTAATGCAAGCTTTGCGACGCCAAACATCAATTCGAAACTGCGCGCTTAAATTATTTATGGGCAATTTTGGTAATCTTTTGATCACCTCTTGCCATGCTGGGTGTTCATAATGATATGAAATCGACCATTGGGGAATTTCTGCACCTTTGGCTTCTAGTCTGACGTTGTGCTCAATTCGATCTAAAGGATTTAAGGTAGATATCTTGAGAGTTTGCACCCATTCCCGCCCCTCTCTCCTAAGCCTAAAAGCTATGCCGGCATTTAGCAACAAAAAGTCAGGCGTATCAATATAGTCAGCTAAAAGGTGCTGACGACGCACCCCACCCCTAGAAATAATAAATTGTTCTATCGGCTTTAATTTATTTTCAGGGAATAAAAGTTTTATTTCAAATTCACGACTGGAATTTTGCATATATATTTTTTATTTTTACAGTGAACACAAGAAGCTAATTTAGTAAATTTAGTTTTATTAGATTATTTTTATTAATGCCATCCCAGTCCTTAATCTCAAAAATAAGCTCAACCATGCTGCATGTATCCATGGAGATAGATTTACCTGAAAGATAGGATGCCAAGCCAGATATTTCAGGGTTATGACCAACAATTAGAAGGCTATTTATTTTATTAGCGGTGCTGGCGATAAGATTCAATATAGCTTCCACATTGGAGGAATATAAATGCCCTTCAATCGTAATATCATTTTTTTTGTAACCCAATCCTTTTGCAACCAATTGAGCTGTTTCAATCGTGCGCATTGCAGGGCTTGTAAGAATTCTATCAAATCTAAAAGATTTTTTGAGTAAGTTCTCACCTATGCGCCTAGCATCCTTTAGGCCTTTTTCTGATAAGGGTCTATCCTTGTCCTCGTAAAGAATGCCTCCTTCCACAGCCTTTGCGTGACGTAAGAGGTAGAGCGACTTTAAGGACATATTAGGATCTAGATTTCCTCAGAGTAAATGCGACGTACAAATAGTGACTAATAATTTCGCCTGAAAGATATGGATAAACCCTAATGGAATTGTCCCAACTTTTCTACGAGTTCAGATAATTTTGAAATAGATAAAAGTGACTCACTTTGATCCATTTCAACATCCAGATCTTCCCAATTAAATTCCACTGAGAAATGGGAAGATTCGATAATGAGCTCATAGCTAGATGATGCTTTGGCGGATGTTGTATTAACCATTTCAAGGATGGGCATTTCTACCGATGCAATAGCCTCTAATATTGAGGTCACCTCGGCAAAAGTGAGTTCGCGAGAATGGAGTACATCATCGGTTCGCTTTACTGAGAGTGTCGATTCTTTATCAATTGTGATTTCATACTGATTGATTCCTAATTCAACCCAAACAGTTAATTCAAGGGCAATAGGATATCTGTTCATTTAATCCACCTCGTCAGTTAAGGATTCATTGAAACGTTCTATATGGGGCTTTAATTTAGCCTCTAATTGCGCCGACTTACCCTGCTTATTCCTATAGGCGCAATTTTCAGAATGATTTTCTAATAAGCCAAAGATTGTGGTTGTAGGTATCTTGCAGAAAATGCAACGATAGGCATGCTGATAGTCATCAATTTTCTCTTGGGGGTAATCAATATAAAAAGATTTCACGGGGCACCCTTGATGAATGGGAAGTAGTAAAAGTAATCTTACCCCCAATAAACCGATGGAACAGCATAAATTAGCCAACAAAGCTCAAAAATTGATAGCCCCAAACAAAGTCATGATCATCTGATTGGTATAGCCCATTGCTAGGCTATTAAAATTCGTGACCTATTATTTTTTTGCTGCTGCTGCTGGTGCTGGTGGTGGTGGTGTTGGACTTGAGCCCTGCGGAAGTCTTGGAGGTGCTGGGGTAGATACGCCAGAGGGAACCTGCTTGCTTGGGGTATATTTCGAAGTCGTAGGCGAGGATGGCAAAAAAGGATTAACACCCAACCCAGCCGAAAAGGCGGGGACGGCAAAAAGGAAACAGGAAGTCACTCCGAGAAAAATCTTCATAACCGCTAAGAATAGACTAAATTGGTCAAGCGTGCACGCTAAGTTATTGATGTAAATCAATAATTAATCAATATCCCAACAATTCAATTAACTGAAGAGATTGGTGCTTTTGGAGCGCTTCCAGCGTCATGGCCATGTTTCAGAGAGTAGCTTGCCTGGGCTAGAAGTCGATATCGACTATCGCTCACTTTAGAAATCAAAACTGCCTTGTAGCGCTCCCTCTGAAGCCACTCAATAACTCCAACAGCAAGCAAGGCAATTAAGATGTAAGAGGCGAAAACAAAGGCATCTTGAGCTGTTGGTAGGTCAAAAGAGTCAAATGGAGGGATAAAAAAGAAAAAGGCCAGCGGGACGGATAGGACAATAGTCAAAAGACTGGGAATATAGCCGTAAATAAGCGCGATAATAATCGTGTTTAAGATAAAAAATGTCATTGGAAGGGCCCCTTCTAAAAAAGGGTGCAAAGTGTATCGAATGCAAAAAGAAATAAATACGCCAACAATGGCGAAGTAAAAGCCTGAAAAGCCTGGTTTTGACCATCTTCTTACATTTTTAAGCTGCATCAGCAATAATCACTCTTTAAATTAAACGCGACAAATTCAGGATTTGAATGACTAACGAGTCAAATACAGAACACTTCGAGGCATTCTATCAAGGCTCAAGCAATCATGTAGTTATTTTGCTGCCTGGTCTTTGCGGCTCTGAATTAGAGATGGGAGTGATTCCCAAGCTAATACGTCAATCTGGGCACACTTTAGTTGTGCCGCGAATACCAGGGTACTCTGCCCACACTGGCCTAACTAGCTATATGACATGGATCGATTTTGTTGATCATTTGGTGCTGGATTTACTAAAAACGCACCATTCAGCGTCTATTGTGGGGCTTAGTATGGGCGCTACTCTAGCGCTGGCAGTAGCCGAGCGAAATGAACAGATTCAAAGTTTGGTTATTTTGGCGCCCGTGCTTGTATTTGATGGTTGGTCCATACCCTGGTATCACTCACTACTATCCTTGGCTTATCGTATGGGGTTCCGAAATTGGCACTATATGGAAAAAGCTCCTTATGGCGTGAAAAATCCTGAATTGCGACGACGTATTGAGAGAGCCGTAAAGTCAAATATGGTGAGCGAACTTGGTGCAGCTCACCTTCCAGCTAGGCATATATGCGAATCCTTAATGCTCGCTTCAAGTGCCAAAAAAGGCCTAAATCAAATTTATGCCGATCTACTTATTATTCATTCCATTGATGATGAGACTGCCTCACCAAAGAATCCGGAAATGATTTTAGAGCTCGCGTCTTCTGAGACAAAAAAAATAATATGGCTGGGCAATTGTTATCACATGATTACTGTTGACAACGAAAGAGAGATTGTTGCCAATGAAACAAATAGCTTTATAAATCAAACTCTTGATGCGGCCCTATCAGCGGAAAGGCATAGCCTTCAGAATGCTGATTTGGTGATAAAACTTCGCGAGCCTAGAAAAATTGATTAAGCTATATAAAACCAGTTATTACTCTATTGGCATATTTGCTTTTATCCACATTGGAATAGTCAGCGCCCAGTCTCTTCCGCCATTTAGCGATAATAATGAGCGCTATAAGCCAATAATAATTTCTACCTTTTTGGATGAAGTGAATTCAAACAATGGCACTTTAAAAGTAAGAAGATTAGGAGCGGATTCTGCCACTGCAATATCTCAGCGTGCTGGAAACTTATTGTTAAGTCCAATCATTACCTATGCACGCGGCAGTATGTATACGCAATCACCATATGTCGGCTACAACAATCCATCTTCCAATACATTGGGAGCCATGGTAACTGTTGAGGGTTGGGGTAAGCGCTCCGCTCGGGAAGCTCAAGCACTAGCTGAAGCAAACCGCTTAAATACAGAGATGATTACCGAATCAAAGACTATTGAAACCGAAG
>Ga0364915_10102_pt1 | contig 34913 bp, 37 predicted proteins | sample ExccelJu500001D4_3_FD_206958 | JGI IMG/M metagenome (GOLD analysis project Ga0364915, IMG submission 206958) | Enriched cells from Trout Bog Lake Hypolimnion, Wisconsin, USA - BchlTB.June25.5000.01.D4 | ecosystem: Environmental > Aquatic > Freshwater > Lake > Hypolimnion/Profundal zone | place... | reverse complement strand
ATATTTCCTTAATCAACACTTCACAGTACAACTTTAAATTGAGTTCACAGCTTAGTGGATATCTTTCCAATAAGCCTTATTCAAGCGCCAAGCAAACAAAGTAAAGATCGCCAAGAACAACAGAACGATTACTCCTAAACGCTTACGCTCTAGCTGAACAGGTTCAGCCATCCAGGACATGAATGACACCAAGTCTGCGATGTTGTCATCGTACTCTGCAGTCGTCATTGTTCCGGGCGTCAACTGCTCAAAGCCAACAAATACTTTTTCAGTTCTTGACTCGTCATGGGGATCTTTATGCTCTTCAAACTTTGCAGCACGTTGACCCTGAAGTTGCCATAAAACATGGGGCATACCGACGTTTGGATAAACCAAATTATTCCAGCCAGTAGGACGCTCGTCGTCTTTATAGAAAGTGCGCAAGTAGGTATAGAGCCAATCAGTACCACGCGCTCTAGCTTCTACAGAAAGATCGGGTGGAACTTTGCCAAACCACACTTTAGCTTCTTTTGGTGACATCGCAATCGTCATCAAATCGCCAACTTTGGCTTCGGTCAAAATTAAGTTATCTTTAATCTGCTGATCGGTTAAACCAATATCGCGCATCCGGTTGTAACGAACGCTAGTTGCTGAGTGGCAACCAAAGCAATAGTTCACAAAAAGTTTTGCACCATTTTGCAGGGAAGCGTTATTACTTACGCGATTTGGAGCAGCATCTAATGGAAAGCCACCTTCGTTTGCATTTGCAGTAACGCTCACTCCCAAAGCTGCAACTAGCAGACTAACTTGGCAGAGGCTTTTCAAGGTTTGCAGAATCTGTTTCATACTCGTTCCTAATATCTCTCTGGTATCTGAATTAATGCGCTTCAAAAGTTACGCGTGATGGAACTTGCTTAAATTTGCCAAGCTTGCTCCAGAACGGCATTCCCAAGAAAAAGCCCAGATAGTAAATCGTGCAGACCTGAGAAATCTTTTCAAATGTTGGTGATGGTGGCTGAATACCCAAATAGCCCAAAATCACAAAGCTCACTACGAAGATTCCATAAATGTATTTGTGGAATTGTGGGCGATAACGAATTGACTTCACTGGTGAGTGATCAAGCCATGGCAAGAAGAACATGATCACTACTGAACCACCCATGATCACTACACCCCAGAACTTCGCGTCTAAGAATTTAAAGCCAACCGCCAATACAACTAAGATTAACAAACAAATCCCTTTGGTCTTCCATGTCTTAGCCATTCTGGCAAACATCACCAAAATCACTGCCAAGAAAATCCACAATGGCAACAGGAAGTTACTGGTAGTTGCACGCAACATTGAGTAGAACGGTGTGAAATACCAAACTGGTGCAATGTGTGGAGGTGTTTGCAATGGATTTGCAGGGATAAAATTATTGGCTTCTAAGAAGTAGCCACCCATCTCAGGAGCAAAGAATACGATCAGGGCAAAGATCATCAAGAAACCACCCAAGTACATCACATCATGTACTGAGTAGAAGGGATGGAAAGGAATTCCATCAACAGGATGGCCTTGTGCATCGAGCGTATTTTTAATTTCTACGCCATCAGGATTGTTAGAGCCAACTTCATGTAAAGCAATGATGTGGGCCGCAACCAAACCAATAAGCACCAATGGAATCGCAACTACGTGGAATGCAAAGAAGCGATTCAAAGTGGCATCACCCACTACGTAATCACCACGAAGCCACAAAGACAGGTCTGGGCCAATTAACGGAATAGCGGAGAACAAGTTCACAATCACTTGAGCACCCCAATAAGACATTTGTCCCCATGGCAGCAAGTAGCCAAAGAAGGCCTCGCCCATTAAGCACAAGAAAATAGCGCAACCAAAGATCCAAATCAATTCACGGGGCTTACGATAGGAGCCGTAGATTAAGCCACGGAACATGTGCATGTAAACCACGACGAAGAACATCGACGCGCCTGTGGAGTGCATGTACCGAATGACCCAGCCCCATGGCACTTCGCGCATGATGTATTCAACAGACTCAAACGCTTTAGCAGCGTCTGGTTTGTAGTTCATCACCAAGAAAATACCGGTAGTAATCTGAATCGCTAAAACAACAATAGCGAGTGCGCCAAAGATGTAAAAGAAATTGAGATTCTTAGGAGCGTAGTACTCGCTCATATGCTTCTTAAAGGTCTCCGTCAACGGAAACCGAGAGTCAACCCATGCTAGTACTTTTTCACTAGCAGATGCGTTAGCAGGAACTTCTTTTTCGTGGAATGCCATTTATCTCTCCTTAGGCCTTCTTATCATCGCCAATCAGAATCTTGGTATCGCTCAAATACATATGGGGCGGTACTTCAAGATTATCTGGGGCTGGTTTATTTTTGTAGACACGGCCTGCCATATCAAAGGTGGAGCCATGACATGGGCAAAGGAAGCCTCCTGGCCAATTATTTGGGAGGGATGGCTGTGGGCCAGAGTCAAACTTTGCAGAAGGTGAGCAGCCCAAATGGGTGCAAATACCCACCACAACGAGGTATTCAGGCTTAATCGAGCGCCATTCGTTACGCGCATAAGGCGGGGTCAAGGCATCTTGATTCCGCTTGGACTCAGGATCTGCCAGGTTTGAATCATTTTGAGGTAATTCAGCTAGCTGAGCCTCGGTACGGCGAATAACCCAAACTGGCTTTCCGCGCCACTCAATGGTTCTCATCTCATCTGGTTTCATACCAGTAATGTCAATTTCAACCGCAGCACCAGCGGCCTTAGCGCGCTCAGAGGGCTCAAAACTGTCAATAAAGGGGTAAAGGGCTGCAGCGGCACCAACGCCTCCCACTGCTGAAGTAGCGATCAGCCAATTGCGGCGATCCTTATCCATACTGGGCTTGTCACTCATTTACAAAAATCCTCAAAAGACGCGTTTAATAGTGAAAATTGCTTAAAGGTAGGATTTTAAAGTAAAAAGTGGGGTAACGAAGAAAGATCTGGGGTTAATCTTCAGCAAAGCAGTATCAGACGAAAAAGTGAGGGAATTATGGGCGTTTTAAAGGAATTTAAGGACTTTGCCGTCAAGGGCAGCGTAGTCGATTTGGCCGTCGGCGTCATTATTGGCGGGGCTTTTGGAAAAATCGTGGATTCTTTGGTGAATGACATCGTCATGCCCATCATTTCGACCCTTCTTGGCGGTCATATCGACTTTACTAACCTCTTCATTCTGCTTGGGACGGCCCCCGAAGGCGTCCCCCATACTTACGATGCCTTAAAAAAGGCCGGGGTTCCCATGTTTGCCTATGGAAACTTCATCACCATCTCAATTAACTTTGTTCTACTCGCTTTTGTGATATTCCAAATGGTCAAAGTAGTGAATAAGATTCGCGCCAATGATGCGCCTCCACCTCCACCCACTCCAGAAGATGTTGTCTTGCTGAGAGAAATTAGAGACAGTCTCAAAAAATAAACCGAGGCAATATAAAGCAGATGCTCAATCGACTATGGCTTCTTTTTGCCCAGGCTGTCACCATACTTCTGGCAGCATGGTTCATTCTCATCACACTGAAACCAGATTGGTTGGCGCAAACCAATATCACCACCATTGTCGATAGCGTTACCCTCAAAGAAAATGAAGATAGCTCTAGCCTGAGCCCAGGTTCATATCATGAGGCAGTAAAAAAATCGATGCCCGCAGTCGTCAATATTTTTACTAGCAAAAACTCAAATAAACCAGCTGGCACAAAAGACAAGAATAAAAAATCAGATCGCTTCAATCAATTTTTCTTTGGTGACAGCCCTGATAGCGATCCCATATCTAGTCTAGGCTCCGGAGTCTTGGTGAGTCCAGAGGGTGTGATCATCACCAATCATCATGTCATTAGCGACGCAGATGAAATTGAAGTCGCTCTTTCTGATAACCGAAAATTTAAAGCAAAAGTCGTTGGCAGTGATCCCGAAACCGATATTGCCGTTTTAAAGATAGATGCCAAACAACTACCAAGCCCAATCACGCTTGGAAAAATCGATTCGGTCCATGTTGGTGACGTTGTGATGGCGATTGGCAATCCATTCGGAGTTGGAGAAACAGTAACCTCTGGAATTGTGTCTGCAATGGGCAGAGACCACGTTGGTATTAATACTTTTGAAAATTTTATTCAAACTGATGCTGCGATTAATCCCGGAAATTCTGGTGGCGCTTTAATTGACACACGCGGCAATCTGATTGGCATTAATACTGCGATCTTCTCAAATAATGGTGGCTCAATGGGCATTGGATTTGCAATCCCCATCAACCTAGTGAAACAAGTAATGGAATCGATTATTCAGAGCGGTAGTGTTACCCGAGGATGGATTGGCGTTGAACCACAAAATGTCTCTCCAGAGCTAGCAGAGTCGCTTGGACTTAGTAAAGATACTCGAGGGGTCCTGCTCTCAGGCGTTCTAGATCAAGGCCCTGGTGACCGCGGCGGCTTAAAACCTGGGGACGTCTTGCTATCTGTCAATAGTGAAAAAGTTTACGATGTTCGCAGCCTACTCAATCTCATTGCCCAAGAAAAACCCGGTGATGAGATCAATCTCAAAGTGATTCGTAAAAATAAAGATCTGGATCTGAAAGTACGCGTCGGGAAACGCCCAAGCCCTCAAAAGTAATTAGTGAGCAAGAATCTTCGATAAAAAATCTTGCACGCGGTGCGAGCGGACGCTGGGATCGCCAAAGAACTCATCTTTGCTGCAGTTTTCAATAATCTTCCCTTGATCCATAAAGATCACGCGATCACTGACTTTGCGAGCAAATCCCATTTCATGAGTGACGCAGCACATCGTTGTGCCATCATTCGCTAGACTCACCATCACATCGAGAACTTCACCGACCATTTCTGGATCAAGTGCAGAGGTTGGCTCATCGAACAACATCACAATCGGGTCCATGCTTAATGCACGGGCAATTGCAACACGCTGTTGTTGGCCGCCAGAAAGTTGTCCTGGAAATTTATCCTTCTGTGTAATTAAACCAACGCGATCAAGATACTTCAGTCCGTGAGTCTTAGCCTCATCAAGTGAACGACCGAGGACTTTCATCTGGGCAAGCGTCAGGTTTTCAGTGACGCTCAAATGGGGGAATAATTCAAACTGCTGAAAGACCATCCCAATTCGCGCTCTTAACTTAGGCAAATCGGTTTTGGGATCATGCAAGTTGATGCCATCGACGATAATCTCTCCCGCCTGAAATGGCTCTAGAGCATTGATGGTTTTAATCAGGGTAGATTTTCCGGATCCGGAAGGGCCGCAAATCACCATCACTTCACCTTTGGTAATGGAGACGCTGCAATCTGTCAGCACCTGAAAGGAGCCATACCATTTGGAAACGTTTTTAAGTTCGATCATGATGGATTAAGTAATTTATGCAAAATAATTAACGAATAATGGCCACTTTGGCTTGAATTCTGCGAGCCAGTCTGGAAAGCGAAAAACAAATTACAAAATAAGTAATGGCAGCTAATGCATAGGTTTCAATTGGGCGACCATAATTTTTACCGGCGATCTCAAAGCCTTTGAGAAGATCATAGGCGCCAATGGCATAAACCAAAGATGTATCTTGAAACAAAATAATGACTTGGGTCATAAAGACTGGGATCATATTTCTAAAGGCTTGTGGCAGAATAATCAAGCGCATATTCTGACCATAAGTCATACCCAAAGCTTCTGCAGCGTAGGTCTGACCTAAAGGAACTGATTGAATGCCGGCTCTGACAATCTCAGCAAAGAATGCGGCCTGGAAAGCAATGAACGTAATGATTGCTGATAAATCAGCACCAATAGGTCTACCGATCAACATTGGGATGATTAAAAAGAACCACAGAATCACCATCACCAAAGGAATGGATCGCATCGTATTGATATAGAAGGTAGCGGGGTATTGGATCAGGGCTTTTCCTGACAGTTTCATCAGTGCCAGAATGGTTCCAAATGCAATCCCACCTACAGTTGCAATGATGGTGAGCTGAACGCTAAAGATAAAACCTTTTAGCAAGTAATTAGTAACCAGCTCCCAGTTATAAAAACTTAGATCAAGACTTAACATTTCATCACCATCAATGCGCTAATTTAGCATCTGGGGACATGCTGACCACGCCAGGAATGCGACTTCTTTTTTCGATTACAGTCATCACCCAATTGACAAAAAATGCAGATAGCGCATACAGAGCAGTGACAGCTAAATAGACTTCGATACCATGGGATGTCTCTTCCTGGGCCTGCATTGCAAAGAGCGTTAACTCGGGGACCGATACCGCAAATGCAACGGAAGAGTTTTTTATGAGATTCATACTCTCCGAAGTCAGTGGTGGAATCACAATTCTTAAAGCGATCGGTAAAATCACATAACGATAGGTTTGCAAAGTTGTCAGGCCCAAGGCTGTTGCCGCAGCACGCTGTCCGCTTGGAATAGATCCAATACCTGCCCTCACCTGCTCTGCAATTCGAGCGGAAGTGAAAAACCCAAGCGCCATGCTCACCAGCCAAAATGAAGGAACCGCCTTCAGGGGTGAAATAAATGCGGGTATTACGTAATACCAAAGGAAGACCTGAACAATGATCGGAATGTTCCGAAATAGTTCAACCCAGCAAGTTGAAAACCACAGTAGCCATTGATAGACTACTTTTGTATCAGGCAGAGTCCGTAAGGCACCCATCAAAATACCGAGCACAATGGCAATGGCTAGACCTAAGCCAGATACCAATAAAGTCCACCCCCAGGCACTAATCAACCAATCTAAATAGCTTGGATCGCTATTGCCGGCTAAGCCAAGGATGGACGAGAAGCAGTGATCAACCACTCCTCCGTCTAGGGTATTTTTACAAAAGATTCCGAAATCTAAAGCCATGCCTTAAGCCATCATCAAAGTAGATAAGTGCTTACTTGGCAACGTAGTCTTCAGCAGGCTTGTCGTTCAAGTGTGCCCAAGCATTTTTAGTTGCTGGAGAAAGTTCTAAACCAACGACGATGCCTTTAGGGGGAATGGGTGATAAAAACCATTTGTTCCAAAGCTTTGGCATATTGCCATTTTTTACAATCTTAGCAATCGCGGCATCGACAGCAGCCTTAAACTCTGGATCGTTTTTCGGAAGCATGATGGCGATTGGCTCAACACTTAAAGGCTCGCCTACGATCTTAAAGTCTTTTGGATTTTTCGCATTTGCAATATTACCCGCCAAAATAGAGCCATCCATCACAAACGCATCTGCACGACCCGTTTCTAAGAGGAGAAAGCTATCGGCGTGATCTTTGCCATATACCTCTTCAAACTGAATATCTTTCGCTTTCTTGTTCTTTCGGATTAACTGTACAGAAGTGGTACCTGTCGTACTGGCAACCTTTTTTCCATTGAGATCTTCAATCGATTTAATATTCGAGTTTGCTTTTACTGCTATGCGAACTTCTTCCACATATAAAGTATCAGCAAAGCCAACGTCTTTGCCACGCGCAGCATTGTTAGTGGTGGTGCCGCACTCAATATCCACTGTACCGTTTTGAACCAATGGCACTCGGTTTTGAGAGGTTACTGGCTGGTAGTTAATTCTTAAGGTGCTCATGCCGAGCTTATCTTTGATATCGCCAAGGATCATGCGGCAGATTTCGACGTGATAACCATCGAAACGGCTATCTCCGGTGGTGTAAGACATCGGAATAGATGACTCTCTTACACCCATGGTGACAGCCCCAGTGGACTTCATCTTATCTAAGGTTGGGCTAGCGGCTAAAGATCCTAATGAGATGGTGGCTAGCAGTAAGCCGAGGAAATATGCAGTATTACTCTGTATCTTGCTCTTCATTTTTAACTATCTCCAATTAGTCTATTAACAATGCAGCGGGTGTTTAAAACATTTTATAAACCATTAGTCCCATTATGACAAACAATCTTTGGCTTTCTGTACTTTTTTGACCGATTAGATATAGAGGTGATCTGGGGGTAAATCAGCCTGATAGCGCTCATACATCTGCGTGTAAGCAGCCTCAATATTTTGGGTATAGCGTGGGGTATCAAAAAGGGGTTTAGTCAGGCGATGGTCCTGGATTTTTTGCTTGATTTGCGCCAGCTTCTCAGGATGGGTGGCTTGCTCTACTGCAAGTGCCTCATACTCTTGCTGGTTTTGGGTGATGAGCTCTGGTAAATCCATGGCATTGAGTAAGCTTGCAGCAACGCGAGCAGCAAATGACTGCCCTATTACAGTGAGGACGGGTAAACCTGCCCAAAGTGCATCGCTAGCAGTAGTATGGGCGTTGTAGGGGAAGGTATCTAAAAAGAGATCTGCCAGTGCATGCCGAGCTAAATGCTCTGAAGTCTCAAGACGGCCTGCAAATACCAAACGCTCTGGGGCAATGCCTCTTGCAAGGGCTTCTTTCTGTAGATTGTCTTTGGCTAGTGCGTTATCTTCTAGCAACCACAAAACACTGCCGGGAACCTGCTTCAAGATTGTGGCCCAGCAGTCAAATACCTGGGGATTAATCTTAAAGTTATTGTTAAAGCAACAGAAGACAAAGCCCTGCTCTGGTAAGCCAAGTTCAGACTTGGTGAACTGTTTTGAGGCAATCTGACGTTTGCGATCATTAGGCTGATAGGTATCAGGTAGATAGGCGATTTTTTCTACATAGAACTCTTGGCTTTGCTGCGGAATCAAGATCGGATCAGCGACGATATAGTCCATATATGGCGCTCCCATCGTACCCGGATAGCCTAGATAGTTCACCTGAATTGGGGCTGCGCGGCAAGCAAAGATGCCAGTTTGAGCGTACTGTGTGTGTCCACCTAAATCTACCGCAATATCAATCTCTAGCTCTCTAGCTAAGGCAGCAATTTCTTGATCCGTTTTATTCTCCACTTCATAGAAGTGATCAAAAGAATCTTTAATTCTTAGACGCAAATCGTCTTCATTCTCGGGATCTCGTAGTGAAAAACCATACAACTCAAAACGGGTTCGGTCATGGCGCTCAAATAACTCTACGATGAGTTGTGCTACAGGATGCTTTCTGAAGTCGGCTGAGAAGTAAGCAATTTTGATTTTTTGGTGCTTTGGGTGTTTAGGGGGCGGTACAGTTAAATTAAGTGTAAAAAGATCATTTGCATAAATCTTTGCAGCATCCAACATGGCAGCTTCGTCATCAAGCAGCAATGATGCAGAAAATGGATCAATAGATTTTTGACCATCAATCAAGGATTTTGTAATTACTTCAGCAAATTCATTATGAGCATTCCACTGACAGATATTTCGCCGCTGCTTCCAAATCAGTCCAAACAAATAATCCTTTGATGGAAATAATTTATAGGTTTCCTCAAAAGCGTGGAGAGCATCTCCATAAAAACCCAATTGATTAAGAGACAATCCCCTATTAAACCAAGCGGGCATTAAATCTGGCTTTAATTTTAGGGCCGTCCCATAACATTCCAAGGCATCCTTATGCAATCCTATATTAGATAAACTTAATCCATAATTTAGCCATGGCTCGAAGTTATTGGGATCAACTTCAACGGCCTTAATATGATATTGAATTGCTTCTCTATCTTTTTTAAGATCAGTTAATGCTTTGGCGATATTGAAGTAAAGGGATGTATTCTCTGGTGAGAGCGCTAGGCATCTTTTAAAAAAACTGAGCGCATGATCTGGTCGTTTTTGAAGCCCGCACACCACCCCCATCAGCTCTAAAGCAACTACATTACTTGAATCCGAATGCAGTATTTGCGATAGTAAAACTTCGGCATCGTCGAACTTGTTTTCTTGCAAAGCTTGGAAAACTTTTTGTAGCATACCTAGAGTTAGTTCTTTTTAAGCAAATAAATGATTAAGGAATTGAAGGCCATTATGACAAACAATCTTTGGCTTTCTGTACTTTTTTGACCGATTAGATATAGAGGTGATCTGGGGGTAAATCAGCCTGATAGCGCTCATACATCTGCGTGTAAGCAGCCTCAATATTTTGGGTATAGCGTGGGGTATCAAAAAGGGGTTTAGTCAGGCGATGGTCCTGGATTTTTTGCTTGATTTGCGCCAGCTTCTCAGGATGGGTGGCTTGCTCTACTGCAAGTGCCTCATACTCTTGCTGGTTTTGGGTGATGAGCTCTGGTAAATCCATGGCATTGAGTAAGCTTGCAGCAACGCGAGCAGCAAATGACTGCCCTATTACAGTGAGGACGGGTAAACCTGCCCAAAGTGCATCGCTAGCAGTAGTATGGGCGTTGTAGGGGAAGGTATCTAAAAAGAGATCTGCCAGTGCATGCCGAGCTAAATGCTCTGAAGTCTCAAGACGGCCTGCAAATACCAAACGCTCTGGGGCAATGCCTCTTGCAAGGGCTTCTTTCTGTAGATTGTCTTTGGCTAGTGCGTTATCTTCTAGCAACCACAAAACACTGCCGGGAACCTGCTTCAAGATTGTGGCCCAGCAGTCAAATACCTGGGGATTAATCTTAAAGTTATTGTTAAAGCAACAGAAGACAAAGCCCTGCTCTGGTAAGCCAAGTTCAGACTTGGTGAACTGTTTTGAGGCAATCTGACGTTTGCGATCATTAGGCTGATAGGTATCAGGTAGATAGGCGATTTTTTCTACATAGAACTCTTGGCTTTGCTGCGGAATCAAGATCGGATCAGCGACGATATAGTCCATATATGGCGCTCCCATCGTACCCGGATAGCCTAGATAGTTCACCTGAATTGGGGCTGCGCGGCAAGCAAAGATGCCAGTTTGAGCGTACTGTGTGTGTCCACCTAAATCTACCGCAATATCAATCTCTAGCTCTCTAGCTAAGGCAGCAATTTCTTGATCCGTTTTATTCTCCACTTCATAGAAGTGATCAAAAGAATCTTTAATTCTTAGACGCAAATCGTCTTCATTCTCGGGATCTCGTAGTGAAAAACCATACAACTCAAAACGGGTTCGGTCATGGCGCTCAAATAACTCTACGATGAGTTGTGCTACAGGATGCTTTCTGAAGTCGGCTGAGAAGTAAGCAATTTTGATTTTTTGGTGCTTTGGGTGTTTAGCTAAGGTCCCTAAAACCGTATTGCTCGCATCGTTTTCTGAGTTATAAATGCCTGCACATTTCAACTGTATCTTGGGATCATCAGATATTGGTAATAACTGGAAAGGGCTGATTACTCTTTCATATTTATCTATTTTTGTTTCTAAGTTAATTCCATCCAAATTAGTCTCAGCCCAAGAGCATATTTTGCTTTTGCAATCTAGCATAGCACCGTACATCCATGCAGCTTTTGAACTCAATCTCAAATAAGTCTCATATAGCTTTATTGCTTCTTGATATTTTTTATGTATGCTGAGAATGATTCCTTTATTCGACCATGCTTCTGCATAGTTCGGATTGATTAATATTGATTTATCGTAGCATTCTAGTGCCTCGGCATACTCCCCCAGATCACTATGGATATTCCCTTGATTTGACCATGCTTCGTAAAAATTTGGGTTTAGGTCAATTGCTTTTTTGTAGCAAACGAGAGCCTCATCAAAACGTTTTAAAGCTTGGAATGTAATTCCTTTATTCGACCATGCTTCTGCATAAGATTGATCGAAACCTAAAGCTTTGTTGTAGCAAAGTAAGGCTTCTTTATAGTTTTTTAATTCATTGAGTACATTGCCTTTGTTGGACCAAGCCTCTACAAAATCGGGCTTTAATGAAATGGCCTTGTTATAAGAATCTAAAGCGTCTGAAAACTTCTTCAGTGCCTGCAATGTATTTCCCTTATTGGACCAGGCCTGTGGGAAATCGGGCTCCAAGCTCAGGGATGTTTCATAACACTCCAATGCCTCACTATAGCGTCCAAGTTCATTCAGTGCATTTCCTTGATTGGACCAAGCCTCTGCATAATCAGGTCTCAAGTTGAGCGCCCTCTGGTATTGATTTAGTGCCTGATCAAAGCTCCCGCATTCAAATAGTGATTTACCGTAATTGCTATGTGCAAGAAAGTCTTGAGGATTAAGCTCAATAGCCTTTTCATAATATATATTTGCTTTATTGAAATCCCCTAAATCACAAAGAATATTGGCGGCATTGAACCATAAAACTGCCATGTTTTGATCCAGGGCTAAAGCCCTCTCCAGAGCCATGATTGCCTCATGATGTTGCCCAAGCGAGTTCAAGCATGAGCCCCAATTTGATAGTGCAGATATGCTTTTAGGATTCAGCTTGAGTGCATTTTGGTACTGCTTGTTAGCCTCCTCCTGTCTACCTTGGTTTGCATAGACTAATGCCAGTAGATGACTTGCATCAAAATGATTTGGGCTTTCACTTAAGAATCCAGATAATAAATATTCAGCCTGAAGTAAATTTCCTTCATGAAACGCTTTTATTGCCTGATTAAATTGAGTAGGTATCTGGGCATTCATGGATATATTTTATTGTCTGCACGCAACTGAATTTCTGCGGCAGGCAGATTGATCTCAATCATACAAGATCAAAAAAAAGCACTCGCTATTTCTAGCGAGTGCTTCAGTACTTTTATATAGCAGAGTCTATGCGAGCACTCTATTTAAACTATATTAGAAAGTGTGACGAATACCTACAGAGTAGTTATTCTGGTTAAACGCAACAGGGTTTGAACCTTGAGCTGTTGAGTAGTTGCTTGTTGCTGTTTGACCATAGATTGCGTACAAGTTTGAACGCTTGCTCAACCAGTAGTTAGCACCCAACTGGAATGCATTCAAGTTAGCGGCGCTAGGCATGTAATTGCCAGATGCTGAAACAGTTGATGGGTAAGCAAAGTACTTACCAATCGCTGCTGAACCCCAAACTTGGATTGTAGGCGTTACGTAAGAATTAACACCGATCTGCTGAGCAGTATATTTTGAGAACTCAGTGCTGTTTACATCATTACCAATCTTACGATTGATGTACTGAGCATAGGCCTTCAAAATACCAAAGTCGTAGGTTGCAGCATAGTACTGGTTAGAGTCATCAGCATTTTGAGCAGCTGTTGTAGCGCCCGATGGAGAAAACTGAAGTACTGTTGTAGAAATGGTGTTAGCAGTGCTTTGTGCCTTAAATGCCTGGTAGTTGGCGGTCACAAACAGCTTTTGCCATGTGTAGTCAAGACCGATACCGTAACCATTTTGGTTGTTGGTTGCGTCATAGGTTGTTGCGATCTGAGTTGTTCCCAATGTATCGGAAGTCTTAACTTGACCTTGACCACCAGTATTTGTACCAGTTTGTGTGCTGTTACCGGCTGAAGAAAGAATCAAAGCACGTGCTTGGAAGCCTGAGAAATTATCAGTCTTAATAGAAGCAGTGTTAGCTAAACGAGTAGCGTATGGCTGGTTAGTGGAAGTACCTGATGCAACTGGGGTTGCGCCTTGTGGGCCTTTAGCAGAAGTAGTAACCAAGTTACCAGCGATATTGTTAACTGCGCCTGGATCAGATGCCAAAACAGCGTCATAAACAGGAGTGTTTTGTGTACCAGCAGCGATAGAGCCCCAGCCATTTTTCTTAACACCAACAAACGCTTGACGAGTTGTAGACCAACCAGATTTATCGTCGTTATCAACTTTAAATTCGTAGGTAAAGAATGCAGACATACCGCCGCCTAAATCTTCAGAACCTTTCAAACCAATACGGCTTGTAGACTGGTTGCCAGAAGTAAAGCCGAGACCGGTTGTTTTAATGTTGCCAGTAGAAGAACCTGCAGCGCCACCAAGGCTGCTGTTTGTATTACCACCGGTAAGACCTTCGTCAATGATGCCGTATACGGTTACGCTTGACTGAGCATGTGCAACGCCAGCAAGTGCACCAACAGCTGCGAGTGCGAATAGCGATTTTTTCATTCTTTAAATCTCCATAAATTGAAAGTAATGCCCAATAAAGCTGGGACCTATGAATTTTGCTGGTTTTGAACTACGAGACTGGGGGTTAGAGCAATTACAGACTCTTTTTGCTTGTCAAAAGGGAGTTTTTTGGCTTTCTTCGTTGTATCTCGACAACAAGGGCTCTGTTTTCTATCTTTTTACTGCTTTGAATGACAAAATTGTCACATGGCAAGCCGTGAATTCTTAAAAATCCTCAGTTCTGCGCGACTAGGTGATGTATCTGCGCAACAAAATCTGGCTTCAGCCTATCTCAACGGCTCTTTCAAAACCCCCATTCAGCCTGCGAATGCCTTGATTTGGCTGGAAAAGTCCTATTTTTCTATTACAAATCAGTCACTTGAGATTAGTTCCTCAAATTTCAATCAACTTTCATCACTTTATGAATTGATTGCCCAAATTCCCCTGATTGAGGTCTTCAAATCTCCTTCGTTTGGCTTCGCATGGGATCTTTTTTGGAAACTCGCTGAAGAAAATTCAATACCAGCAAAGTGGCAACTCGCCAATTTACTCATGAACCCCGCTCATGCAGAACTACAAGCAGAGCTCAAGCAGTGGTTTAAACATGAAAAGCCTTCATCAACAGATGCAACATTATCGAAGTACAACTTTGAGAGCCTTCAGGAATTAGCCAAACAATATCTTCATGAGCTTGGAGATGCTGAATCAGCCTACCAACATTTAGCCAAAGAATTATTACTGCAACTTCAGCCCAAGAATCAGGCCCTGTCATCTCTGTGGGATGCTTGGGTAAATGATGGCAGCGAAGAAGCACTATATCGTTGCGCTGAGCTAGGTCTCACTAAAGCCAAGCTTGCTCTGGGTTTGCGACTCGCGCGCATTGATCAGAAGGAAGAGTTAGAAAAATCATCCGCTACTAAATCAAATGCTTCATTAAAAAAAGCAGCGCATTGGCTAGAGCTAGCTGCTAAAGATAGTGATCGAGATGCCTGGTTTGCTTTAGGTGAAATTTATCGGCGCCCTCAATTTTCTGGTTACAGCGCCGCAGAGAGTGATCGTTGCTTTGATCGTGCCGCTGATCTAGGACACCCTGAAGCTCAGTTTCGGAAAGGCGCAAACTTGTGGCGCAAGCGAGAAAAGTTAGAAGAGCCGGTTCGCGGTTTGCAAGCATCCTATTGGGTATGGCAAGCGCATCAGCAAGGGGTTAGTGAAGCAAGCGAATTGCTACAGAAAATTCTGGAGAGCGTTCCCACCCCCAAACAGAATGATTGGCACGAACTTGCCACCTTGGCAGAGCATGCGCTGAACCACCATGCTGAACACAAGTTAGATGAAGAATGGATCTTGATGTGTCATCGCCTGGTCATTGCCAATCAGTTTCAATTGAGCAAGGCGGAGTTACTCCTCTGTGAAGTCAGTCAGATGCAACATGAGCATTGTGTAGTGGTGGATATTCGTTGGGAATTGCCAAAAATATTACCTCGGCTCATTCAGATTGAGACGGTAAGTCAACGTCGCAGTTTGTTGGCCGCAGGGAAAGCCTTTGCAGGCATCCCCCCTGATCAAGAAGGCAACCTCAGACAAAGACGCTACCGATTTGATCGCGTGACGGACTGGCTGAAGACTCGAATCAATAAACGCCAGCCGGATGAATCGGATATAGAGCTCGCTTAATTCTCGTTGTCTTTTGGAACATACAGACGCGCAGCCAAAAGACCGATTTCGTAAAGCACGATCATGGGTAAAGCAAGCAATAGCTGAGACAGCACATCTGGCGGCGTGACTACCGCAGCAATAATGAAGGCGCCCACAATGACATAAGGGCGAATCTCTTTCAACTTCGCCAAGGTAACCATTCCCATGCGGACCAGGACTACGACTACAACGGGCACCTCAAATGTAATACCAAATGCCAAGAAGCTGGTCATGGCAAAACTCAGATAATTATCAATGTCAGTCGACATTTCCGCACCCAGTGGAGCGTTGTAACTCGCCATAAATTTAAAGACTGTTGGAAAGACCAAGAAATAAGCAAAAGCCATCCCAACAATAAATAGGGTGTAGCTACTAATCACCAGGGGCACAATTAATTTACGCTCGTGCAAATAGAGACCAGGGGCAATAAAGGCCCATAGTTGATACATCACGACTGGTAGTGCGATCATAAAAGCAGCCAGCATGGTGACCTTCATGGGCACAAAGAAAGAACCCGTCACATCAGTCACAATCATTTTGCCGCCAGCAGGCAATGCATTGAGTAAGGGCTGCGCAAAAAGATGAAAGATATCTGGCGCCCAATACACCAAGCCAGCAAACACAATCACAATGGCTAGACCCGCCTTGATGATCCGATCTCGCAATTCAAATAAATGCGATAGGAAGGATTCTTGCAATCCAGAATCTTCAGTGGAATGGTTTTCTGTCATGTAGAGCTAAAAATGGGTTTACTTAATGGCGCTATGGTGAAAGCGCTTCATTCTAGCTGCGCCAGATTGCACGCGCGCCCGAATTCCAGCAGACCGTTTAAACCACAAAGGTCTTGCTGCTCTTTTATTTGCCCAACTATTTCTACCTTGACGTTGCGTTCTCCGAATCACATCTTGCTCGCTAGGAATAGCCTCGGAGAAGTTCGTTGAGCTTGCCAAACCAATATCGGCTTGATCACTTAAATGCGTCGTCACTTCTTGTGCAGTGGAATGAATACTGTTCTCAACCTCTTTAAGGGCTGCCACACTGTCTTCCCGCAATTTTCTGAACTCTTCCATCTCCATTTGACGGTTGACTTCTGATTTCACCTCAGACATGTAACGCTGAGCGCGGCCAAATAAGTTCCCTGCGACGCGCGCCACTTTAGGTAGGCGCTCTGGGCCGACCACAATTAAAGCGACGACCGCAATCAGCGCAAGTTTGGAAACCCCAAGATCAATCATGTGAACTCATTAATGCTAATAAGGTCACTTATTCAGATCTTTAGCTTGCACATCAACCGTTTTATCTGTAGCTGTGCCACTTTGAGGGATTTGCTCTTTAGTTGTATCGGCACTATTCATGCCGTCTTTGAAACCTTTGACTGCACCGCCAAGATCTTGACCAATATTGCGTAATTTTTTGGTACCAAAAACTAACATCACAATCACCAAAACAATTAACCAATGCCAAATACTGAATGAACCCATCATTTTCTCCTTGGATTATTTTTTCCAGGGGCGTGGACCGCCCAAAACATGTAAATGCAGGTGATAGACCTCTTGTCCACCATCTGCGCCATTATTGACCATCACCCTAAAGCCGCCTTCTTTTCCAGGACGACAACCCTGCTCTTTGGCAAGACGAGGTGCTAATTCCATCATTCTACCGAGCAAAGGCGCATCTTGACTCTGTGCAGCCTCCAACATCGGAATATGTTTCTTCGGAATCATTAAGAAATGGATTGGGGCACCAGGATTGATGTCCTTAAAGGCAAAGATTTCCTCGTCTTCATAGACCTTTTGCGAAGGAATCAGACCTTGGGCAATCTTACAAAATAGGCAATTAGGATCGTGACTCATCAGCTTTACTCTTGACCTGTTGCTTTACGAGCAGCCTTTTCTTCAATACCTGAGGTTCCCAAGCGACGATCTAGCTCAGCAATCACATCCTCTGGCCTTAAATGAAATTGGGATAAGGCAATCAAACAATGAAACCAGAGATCTGCCATCTCACCAACCAAGAGTTTTTGCTGCTCTGGAGCAAGCTGAGACTGACGAGCATCTTTAGCAGCCATAACTGCCTCGGTTGCCTCTTCACCGATTTTCTTCAGAATTCCATCATCGCCCTTTGAGAAGAGCAAAGCGGTATAGGAAGTCTTAGGGTCAATTTGGCCAGCCTTGAATGCATCTCGACGCTGATCCACGACATCAGCCAAATGGGCTAAGGCCGAATCCAAGCTTGATCCCGATTTTGCAGAATTATTCATGCCTCAATTTTATGTCTTTTGTCAGACTAAGGCTTACTTGCCAGCTTTTGATTCATCTACCCAAGCCGATTTAGCACTATTCCATTTGAGGAAGAAACAGCTGTGCTCACCCGTATGGCAGGCAATTCCGTCTTTTTGCTCTACTAGAAGCAAAATCGTATCGCCGTCACAATCCAAACGAATTTCTCTGACTTTTTGAGTATGGCCAGATTCCTCGCCTTTGTGCCACAGTTTTTGCCTTGAGCGGCTCCAATAGACAGCCTCACCTAAACGCAATGTTTCAAGCAAGGCATCTCGATTCATCCAGGCCATCATTAAGACGTCTTTACTACCCACTTCTTGGGCAATGACTGGCACGAGGCTTTGTTCATTCCAGGAAATGGCATCCAGCCAGCCATCCGCCTGCAAGGATTGATTAGGGGTAAATGTGCTCATAGCTTTACTTTACTGCTAAATGCGCACTGGGATTCCTTGGCTGGCCATATATTCTTTTGCTTGCCCAACTGTGAATTCCCCATAATGAAAAATACTTGCCGCGAGGACTGCATCGGCGTGGCCTTTGGTGATGCCATCCACCAAATGCTGAAGATTGCCAACACCGCCAGAAGCGATTACGGGCACACTCACGGCTTTGCTAACTGCGGCAGTTAACTCAAGATCAAAACCATCTTTACTGCCATCGCGATTCATACTGGTTAATAAAATTTCCCCAGCACCACGCTCGGTCACCTCTTTGGCCCAAGCAACAACATCAATACCCGTTGCAGTTCTGCCACCATGGGTAAATACTTCCCAAGCACCACCTGCTGTTTGCTTAGCATCGATTGCCACCACAATGCATTGAGAACCATAATGAGCAGCAGCATCTGAAACTAAATCGGGATTGGCCACTGCGGAGGAATTCATGCTCACTTTATCTGCACCGGCATTCAGTAAGCGGCGTACATCAGCTACCGCTCTCACACCACCACCAACCGTCAGCGGAATGAAAACCTGTGAAGCAACATCTTCAATGATGTGCAGAATCAAGTCGCGCCCATCGGATGTTGCAGTGATGTCCAAGAAAGTGAGCTCATCTGCGCCTTGTGTGTCGTAACGTCGCGCAATCTCAACGGGATCACCCGCATCGCGCAGACCTACAAAGTTCACACCCTTAACCACGCGGCCCGCAGTAACATCTAGGCAAGGAATAATTCTTTTAGTGAGCACTGTTACTAGCTAATTTTCTTAGCGTATTTGAGCGTCATCTCATCAGCGTATTTTTGCGCTTGAGTCAGATCAAGATCGCCAGCATAAATTGAGCGCCCTGCAATCACACCCATGACGCCCTCTTCTTCTACTGCACAGAGCGCTTCAATATCTTGGTTATTGGATAAACCACCGCTAGCAATCACGGGTATACGAACAGCTTGTGCCAGCTTCACGGTTGCCTCAAGGTTCACGCCCTTGAGCATGCCATCACGACCAATGTCGGTATAGATAATGGCTTCAGCGCCGTAGTCCTCAAATTTTTTACCGAGATCAATGACTTCGTGGCCAGTGATCTTGCTCCAGCCGTCGGTTGCCACCTTCCCATCACGAGCGTCCAAGCCAACCATGATGTGTCCTGGAAAAGCGGTGCAAGCATCTTGCAAGAAACCAGGATTTTTTACGGCTGCGGTGCCGATGATGACTGTACTGATGCCATCATCCAATAAACGCTCAATGGTTTCTAAATCACGAATGCCGCCACCGAGCTGTACCGGGATCTCATCACCGACTGCTTTGAGAATGGCCTTAATCGCTGCTTCATTTTTTAGCTTGCCAGCAAAGGCGCCATTCAGATCTACCAAATGCAGACGACGCGCACCTTTTGCAATCCAATGCTTAGCCATCGCACCTGGATCTTCAGAAAAAACCGTAGCCTTATCCATGTCACCCTGCTCTAATCGAACGCAGTGGCCATCTTTTAAGTCAATTGCAGGAATCAGCAGCATGTCAAAATTTTAAGGTTGCCAAGAAACAAAGTTTTTATATAGTCGCAGCCCATATTCTGCACTCTTTTCTGGATGAAACTGCGTAGCAAAAATATTATCTCGCGTTACTGCAGAAGTAAACCAATTCCCATACTCGGTTGATCCGGCAATACTTTTCACTTCTTTTGGTACAACATAGTAGCTATGCACAAAATAGAAGCTCGTCAAATCCGGAATGCCTGCCCAAAGCGGGTGAGCGATATCTTGACGGACTTGATTCCAGCCCATGTGGGGGACTTTGTAATCCGAGCCATCAGCTTGTTTTTGTCCTTGCAATTCAAAACGACGCACCTCTCCTGGAATTAAACCCAAGCAAGTCGTGAACGGAGAACCAGGGCGAACCTCAGCGCTTTGATCAAAAAGCATTTGTTCGCCAACACAAACACCTAGCAAAGGCTTATTTTTGGCGGCCTCCAAAACCGCCTCCAACAAGCCGGAGTCTGTTAGCTGCTTCATGCAATCCGGCATGGCGCCCTGACCAGGGAGAACCACCCTCTGGGCCTGAGCAATTTCCTCAGGTCGCTGAGTCAACACAATATTGGCTCCAGGGGCAACGTGATGAAAAGCTTGATACACAGAACGAAGATTGCCCATTCCGTAATCTACGATCGCAATGGTTTGCGCCAACTTTTAACCTATTTTCCGTTTAGTCTTGGTCCAGCAAGTTCTGGTTAGAGGCTGCCTTTGGTTGAGGGAACAGCACCCGAAGCACGGGGGTCGATCGCCAAAGCCATTCTTAATGCGCGACCAAAGGCCTTGAAGACTGTCTCAATCTGGTGGTGGGCGTTAATGCCCCGAATATTATCGATGTGCAAAGTGACCCCGGCGTGATTCACGAAGCCACGGAAAAACTCAATACTCAGATCCACATCAAAATCACCCACTCGGGCACGCGTAAAGGGCACATTAAATTCCAAACCGGGACGACCAGAAAAATCAATCACGACTCTGGACAAGGTTTCATCTAGTGGGACATAAGAGTGCCCATAACGCGTAATGCCCGCTTTATCGCCAACCGCTTTTGCAAAAGCCTGGCCCAAAGTAATGCCGACATCCTCAACGGTATGGTGGTCATCAATATGGGTATCACCCTTTGCAAGCACTTTAAGATCAATCATTCCATGGCGTGCAATTTGATCAAGCATGTGATCCAAAAAAGGGACGCCTGAGGCTAATTCAGCCTTACCAGTTCCATCCAAATTAATGGAAATATCGATTTTGGTTTCCGAAGTGTTTCGGGTAACGTCAGCTTGCCGCATACTTCATAGCGCCGTGAGGCGAAGTGTTGAATGAAGCCTCATAATATCATTCCTACTAAATATAGAAATAGCGTAATTCACTGGTTTCACCCTAAATATAATTTTAATCATTGACTTGAGTACCCCATGAGCCGTTTTTGGAGCCCCGTTGTAGCAACCCTCACGCCCTATGTTCCGGGGGAGCAGCCGCAAATGCAGCGCTTGGTTAAGCTCAATACCAATGAGAGCCCCTATGGCCCCTCTCCTAAAGCATTGACCGCGATTCAAAGTCAGACTACTGATGATCTTCGACTGTATCCTGATCCTGAGAGTAAAGCTCTCAAGGCTGCGATTGCAAAGCTACATGGGCTAGAAGCAAATCAAGTGTTTGTTGGTAACGGCTCCGATGAAGTTCTAGCACATCTTTTTTTAGCGCTATTCAAGCAAAAGCAACCCATCTTATTTCCAGATATCACCTATAGCTTTTACCCCGTTTATTGCAAACTCTATGAGATTGAATATCAAACGATGCCATTGGGCCCAGAATTCGAGATCAATACCACTGACTATGAAGTGCCTAATGGCGGAATTATTTTTCCCAATCCCAATGCGCCTACTGGTCGATCTATTTCGCGCACGGAGATTGCAGCCCTACTAAAAAGAAATTCAGGCTCTGTTTTAGTCATCGATGAAGCCTACGTGGATTACGGAACTGAATCTTCCATTCCACTTTTGCGTGGACCCAACTGCCCAGAAAATTTACTCGTGGTGCACACCCTATCCAAATCACGGGCTTTAGCAGGTCTTCGGGTTGGCTTTGCAGTGGGACATCCCGATTTGATCGCCGGACTAGAAAGAGTCAAAGATAGTTTTAACTCCTACCCATTGGGCAGGCTCGCGCAGGCTGGGGCAGTTGCCGCGGTCGAAGATCAAGCCTATCTTGAGCGCACCTGTTCAAAAGTGATGCAGACACGTGAGCAATTAGTTGAAGCGCTTAGCGCTTTAGGTTTTGACACTTTACCTTCAAGCGCCAACTTTATTCTGACCAGGCATCCAAAACATGGTGGCGAAAAACTCTATCAAGCGCTTCGTGAACGCGGCATTATCGTGCGCCACTTTAAGACTCCACGTATTGCGAATTTCTTGAGAATCACTATTGGTACGGATGAGCAAACCCAAGAATTACTCTCAGCACTGCAAGAAATCTTGAATTAGTGCTTGCTTTACTTCTTGAGACGCATCTCTGCTGCACGTGCATGTGCTTGCAGACCCTCACCATGAGCCAGAGTACTGGCTACTTGACCTAAAGTCTGTGCGCCTGCTTCACTGACCTCAATCATGCTTGAGCGCTTGATGAAATCGTAAACGCCCAAGGGGGAAGAAAAGCGTGCTGTACGAGCGGTTGGTAATACGTGGTTGGGTCCGGCGCAATAATCGCCTAGCGATTCACTCGTATAGTTACCCATAAAGATAGCGCCAGCATGGCGAATCTTCTCAGCCCATAGGCGAGGCTCAGCTGCACAAATCTCTAAGTGCTCAGCCGCAATAGCATTGGCAATCTCGCAAGCCTCATCCATATCTTTCACCTGAATGAGTAAAGCGCGGTTCTTCAACGAAGTCTCAATGACTTGCTTTCTGGGCATCTCAGGCAATAACCGATCAATACTGGTTTGTACTTTTTCAATAAATGCTGCATCTGGACATAGCAAAATTGACTGAGCCAATTCATCATGCTCAGCTTGTGAGAACAAATCCATCGCAATCCAATCAGGATCAATCGAACCATCACACAGAATCAAAATTTCCGATGGGCCTGCAATCATATCGATGCCAACCGTACCAAATACGCGGCGCTTAGCTGCAGCGACATATGCATTGCCGGGACCAACAATTTTATCGACTGAAGGAATGGTTTGAGTGCCATAAGCCAAAGCTGCAACGGCTTGCGCCCCACCAATCGTGAAGACCCGATCAACTCCAGAGATCCATGCAGCCGCTAATACTAGAGAGTTGCGGGCTCCATCAGGAGTGGGCACCACCATCATGACTTCTTGAACACCAGCAACTTTTGCAGGTATCGCATTCATTAATACAGATGAAGGGTATGCGGCTTTACCACCAGGCACATAAATGCCCACCCGATCCAGAGGTGTCACTTTTTGTCCTAAGCGAGTACCGTCTTTCTCGGTATATTCCCAAGAATGGCAACCCGCTTCTTTTCTCTGTTGCTCGTGATAAGCCCGTACTCTTTGTGCAGCAATATCTAAGGCATTTTTTTGCTCTGATGACAATTGCAGATAGGCGGCCTCAAGATCGCTCTTAGGAATCTCTAGTTCAGTGACACTGTTGACATTGAGGCGATCAAATTGTTTGGTAAAACCCAAGACAGCAGTGTCACCGTCAGACTTCACTTGATTGAGAATATTGACTACCGCCGCATCAATCGCTGCGTCGTCAGCCATCGGTAAAGACAGGCTGCCCAATAATTTCTCTTTAAAGTTCGCATCTAGACTATTCAGACGCTGAATTGGAATTGCTACAGTCATTGTTTTACTTCAATTGCTCAAAAAAGGGCTGTAGTTGATCGCGCTTCCGTTTATAGGAGGCTTGATTGACAATTAAACGTGCGCTGATATCGGCGATTGGTTCGACCTCTACCAAACCGTTTGCACGCAAAGTGTTGCCAGTAGAAACTAAGTCTACGATCGCATCGGCCAAACCAACTAAAGGCGCCAACTCCATCGAACCATATAGTTGAATCGTATCGATGTGAACACCTTTATTCGCAAAGTGTTCGCGTGCGCAATTCACATACTTTGTCGCAACTCGTAAGCGTGAGCCCTGCTTGACTGCTGCTGCATAGTCAAATCCTTCGCGCACTGCTACTGACATTCGACACTTGGCAATATTGAGATCAAATGGCACATATAGTCCATCGACTCCTTTTTCCATCAAAATATCGAGGCCAGCCACTCCAAAGTCAGCGCCACCAAATTGCACATAGGTTGGCACATCTGAGGCACGCACAATAATCAAGCGTACGTCAGGATTAGAGGTTTCAATAATGAGTTTGCGTGACTTCTCAGGATCTTCCAGCGGCCGAATGCCGACCTTGGACAAGATCTCTGCGGTTTCTTCGAAAATGCGCCCCTTTGAGAGGGCTAGAGTCAACTTCATGGACTAATTATCCATCAGCCTTACTTAACGCGCTGAATGTTGGCCCCCAAGAGGGTCAGCTTTTGCTCCATACGGTCATAACCCCTATCCAGATGATAGATCCGGTCAACCTGAGTTTCCCCTTGAGCAGCCAAGCCAGCAATCACCAAACTTGCTGAGGCCCGCAAATCCGTGGCCATGACGATGGCTCCTGAAAGCTGTTCAACGCCCTGCGCTATCGCAGTATTGCCCTCAATCGCAATATCTGCCCCCAAGCGATTGAGTTCTTGGACGTGCATAAAGCGATTCTCAAAAATGGTTTCGGTAATGCTGGCACTTCCTGAAGCAAGTGCATTGACCGCCATCAGCTGTGCCTGCATATCTGTTGGAAAGGCTGGATATTCGGAAGTTCTAAAGCTCACTGCCTTTGGACGAGAATGCATCGAAGCCTTGATCCAATCGGCACCCACTTCTATTTTGAGGCCCGCTTCTTTGAGTTTGACGATTACCGCATCCAATGTATCTGGACGGCAGTGCTTCAAAGTAATTTCTCCACCAGCTGCTGCTACTGCACACAGAAAGGTGCCCGCTTCAATCCGATCGGGAATTACAGAATGTTCCGCTCCATGCAGACTTTCAACACCTTCAATGATCAGGCGATCAGTTCCAATTCCGGAAATCTTTGCTCCCATTTTGACGAGCAGCTCAGCAAGATCGCTCACCTCTGGCTCGCGAGCAGCATTTTCTAAAACGGTAGTGCCTGAGGCTAAAGTAGCAGCCATCAACAGGTTTTCGGTGCCAGTAACCGTAATCATGTCGGTCACAATCGAAGCGCCCAACAAACGATTCAAGGGCGGCTGAGTTTCTGCCTGAATATAGCCGCTCTCAATCTTGATCTTTGCGCCCATCGCCTTTAAACCCTTGATGTGCTGATCGACTGGACGCGCACCAATAGCACAGCCCCCAGGCAAAGAGACTTTAGCGCTATGCATGCGGGCAAGCAATGGACCCAGCACCAAGATCGAAGCGCGCATGGTTTTCACCATTTCGTAAGTTGCTTCGGAGCTTTTGATCTTGGCAGCATTGAGGATTAAGTGGGTGCGGTCATTGGCGTCTGGATACTCAACAGTCACCCCAATCTCTTGCAACAGTTTGAGCATCGTTCTGACATCTTGTAATTCTGGAACATTACGCAAAGTAATAGCTTGATCTGTGAGAAGGCAAGCACACAAAATCGGGAGGGCTGCATTCTTTGCTCCCGCTATCACAACCTCTCCCTTGAGGGGCGTGCCACCCACCATACGCAATTTATCCATGATTCTGCTCAAACTCTTCGGGGGTAAATGCTTTGATCGAAAGCGCGTGCACTTCAGCCTTCATACGATCGCCCATTGCGGCATAAACCAATTGATGACGCTGCACCAGACGTTTACCGACAAAATCGGGGCTCACGATAGTGGCAAAAAAGTGTTGGCCATCGCCCTCAACCTCAATATGTGTGCAGGCAATACCTTGCTGAATATAGCTTTCAATTTGCTCGGGGGTGGGCAACATAACAATCTCCTAATACTCATTAATGCTTTAACTTATAGCCTGTTTGCAGCATTCGCAATGCAATGGCAGATACGCAAATGAGGAAGCTGCCAATGATAGTCACACTGGTCCAAGGAGACACATCTGATACCCCGAAGAATCCATAACGAAATCCATCAATCATGTAGAAGAATGGATTAAAGCGTGAGATAGCCTGCCAAATTGGGGGAAGCGAGTGAATTGAATAGAAGACTCCAGACAACATCGTCGCCGGCATGATGAAGAAGTTCTGAAAGGCTGCAAGCTGATCAAATTTATCAGCCCAAATTCCAGCAATGAGTCCAAGACTTCCCAGCACTGCTGCACCGAGAAAGGCAAAAATAATAATCCACAGAGGATATTCCAGCGCAGGTAAGCCATACCAGGCAGTAATCAAAAACACGCCGAAGCCCACCACGACTCCACGAAAAACCGCAGCCAATACATATGCTGAAAAGAACTCAAAATGACTTAGCGGGGTAAGCAGGATAAACACGAGATTGCCAGTAAGCTTTGATTGAATCAAAGAGGAGGAGGTATTGGCAAAGGCATTTTGTAAGAGGCTCATCATGACTAAACCGGGGATTAAGAAAGCCGTATAACTGATATGGCCATAGACCTCTTTCCCCTCCAAGACATGCCCAAAAATCATCAAGTACAAAATGGCAGTTAAAACGGGAGCGGCTACTGTCTGAAAGGCAACCTTATAAAAGCGTTTAATCTCTTTACGTAAGAGAGTTGGGAAGCCGCCCCCATACTTCAAAGTGTTTTTCTCCATCACGCTACTCATGAAGCATGTCCTGACATGATGTTCATAAACACTTCTTCTAAATCGGTTTTACCTTCACCATCTTTTTTCACTGAACCATACCGACTCAATAAATTGGCTGTCGTATCTAAGGCGACAATATTGCCGTGTTTGAGCATGGCGATGCGCTGGCAAAGCGCCTCCGCCTCTTCAAGGTAGTGAGTGGTTAAGACGATGGTATGTCCATCTTGATTTAAGCGACTAATAAATTGCCAAAGTGATTGACGCAATTCAACGTCAACACCTGCGGTTGGTTCATCCAAAATAATCACGGGGGGTCTGTGCACTAAAGCCTGTGCAACTAAGACGCGACGCTTCATGCCGTCGGATAAAGAGCGCATATTGCTATCAGCTTTGCCGGTGAGATCCAAATTGGCCATGATCTCATCTATCCATGCGCCATTATTACGAATCCCAAAATATCCAGACTGGAACTGCAAAGTCTCTCTAACCGTAAAGAAGGGGTCGAACACCAATTCTTGGGGAACCACTCCAAGCATACGGCGTGCTTGACGAAAATCTTTTTGCACATCCGCGCCCATAATGGCTGCATGACCGTGATCAGCTTTTACCAAGCCAGCCAAGATTGAAATCAGGGTTGTTTTACCTGCGCCGTTTGGGCCCAATAAACCAAAAAACTCACCCTGTTCTATCTTGAGCGAAACCTGATCCAAGGCCTGCAATGCACCATAATTTTTTGAAATAGCTTGAATCGAAATTGCAGCGCTCATATTAGTTCAGACCTAATAGGGCAGATACGCCATAGACATTAGCAAGCACCTTTAGTTTTTCAGGGGCATGATGAATGGCAATCGATTGATCTTTTTCCTGTAATTTTTTTTGCCATGCCAATAGCACCGTCAATACAGTGGAATCAAAATCGACTAATTGTGAACAGTCGATCGATTGAAGGCTTGCGATATTGAGTAAGCCTTCATTTTCAAGAGCAACTACGTTTGCTTGTGTAACTTTGCTAGGCAAGGAAAATGGCATTGAAATCGACTTATGAATTCGCAGGTTTAGCGGAAGCCAATTGCTTATTGCGGTCTTGTAAAAACTTCACTAAGCCATCGATACCATTTTGACTAATTTGATTTGAGAACTGGTTACGGTAAGCCTCAACCAACCATACACCCATGATGTTCATATCGTAGACTTTCCAGCCGTTTGGCGTTTTTTCCAAACGGTAATCCAATGGCACTGGATCACCGTGACCCAATACAACGGTTTTCACAGTAACTTCTTGATCATCGGGCGCTGCTCTCAATTGCTTAAATTGCACAGTCTGATCTCTCAGCTGACTTAAAGCGCCAGAATAAGTGCGAATCAGCAAATTCTTGAATTCAGCAATCAATTGAGCCTGTTGTTCAGGAGTCGCTTTTTTCCAGTTAGGGCCCATTGCCATTTCGGTAGTGCGACGCATATCGGTGTAAGGAACAATCTTTTTTTCTACCAGATCGACGATCTTAGGGATATTTCCTTTTTGAATTTCTGGATCAGACTTTACAGAGCTCATCACATCCGACACCACGCTTTTGATTAAGCCATCTGGAGTCGACTGATCAGGGGCTTGTGCATATGCATTCACGCTCAGCACGAGAGCACAAAACAGGAACGTAAACCACTGTCGAATTGTGAAAGGGTATTTCATAGATTCCTAGATTTGAATAAAGCAGAGTAAGCCCTTATTTTAGCTCTCGAACAGGGAATATCGTTTATTCGTAGGGATTTTCGTAGGTAGGCGACTGAGGCTCCTCATCGTCCCGACCTTCATTAATTTGATACTTGCGTCGCTGAATATAAGCATCACGTAAAAAGCTGTATTTATCAATTGCAGCGCCATCCAATAAATCACCTGCCTCATAGTAGGTATTACGGGCATTGACCACGCGCAAGCCCGTTAAGCTATTACGCAATCCCACATTGGGAATATATTTAAAGAGGTAGTCTGTTTCTAAATCAGCCACTGTACCGAAGGTATCGCGAACAGAACTGGGTCCAAAGAAGGGCAGAACTACATAAGGGCCTGAAGGAACTCCCCAAACCCCGAAGGTTTGTCCAAAATCTTCTTTGTGTTTTTCTAAACCGCCAGGAGTAGCAAGGTCAATCAGGCCGCCAAGACCCATCGTCGTATTCACGACAACTCGCATCAGATCGTTAAATGCATAGTCGGGCTTGCCTTGCAATAAATTATTCAGTGCAGTGTAGATATCGTTGTAGTTGCTGAAGAAGTTATAAATACCTTCTCGAACAAATTCAGGTAAGACAAAACGATAGCCAGCTACGACGGGCTTCAAAACATATGCATCTAAGCCTTCGTTGAACTCAAAGACAGAACGATTAAATGGCTCCCATGGATCATCAGGGGAAGGCGGAACACCAGCCGGGATGGAAGCACAGCCAAACATCAAGGCCAATAGACTAAGCACAACAAGACGTTTAAAACTTAGCCACGCGTTCATTACTTAGCGGCACCTTTATCTTGACCGCTATCGGCAGCTTTGTTGTAAAGGAATTGACTAATCAAGTTTTCTAAAACAATGGCTGATTGAGTCTGAGTAATTTTTCCATTATCTGCCAACATCTCATCCGAGCCGCCAGCCTCAAGGCCGATATATTGTTCGCCCAATAAGCCTGAAGTCAAAATCTTGGCTGATGAGTCTTTAGGAAATTGATAAGTCTGATCAATCGTCATCACGACTGTTGCTTGGTAGGTCTTATCGTCAAAAGAAATATTGGCAATTCGGCCAACAACCACGCCGGCACTTTTGACTGGCGCACGCGGTTTCAAGCCACCAACATTGTCAAAACGTGCAGATACTTTATAAGTTGGCTGGAATGACACAGCATTCATATTGCCCACTTTCAAAGCAAGAAAGAGTGCCGCCAATAAACCCAAGGCAACAAAAATTCCCACCCAAATATCAATTGCACTTTTTCTCATATGAGCCCTAGTTTATCTTTCTAATTTGAAAACATCATGGCGGTCAATAAAAAATCCAGTGCCAAGACTGACAAGGAAGAAACGACTACCGTTCGAGTGGTTGCTTGCGATACGCCCTCGGGGGTAGGCTTTGCCTCATAACCCTGATAAAGCGCTATAAAAGTCACTGCAACACCAAAAACTAGACTTTTGATCAGGCCATTGCCAATATCCGAGAAAAGGTCTACCCCGCCCTGCATTTGTGACCAGAAAGCACCCGAGTCCACGCCAATGAGCGGGACGCCTACAAAATAACCGCCCATCACGCCGACCGCAGTGAAGATCGTTGCCAAGATCGGCATCGCAATAATACCGGCCCAAAGACGAGGAGCAATCACCCTGGCCAATGGGTCTACAGCCATCATCTCCATAGCACTTAATTGCTCTCCAGCTTTCATCAGCCCAATTTCAGCGGTAAGTGAAGTGCCTGCGCGGCCTGCAAACAATAAGGCGGTAATTACTGGTCCCAGCTCTCTTGTAAGCGAGAGTGCTACCAGTAAGCCTAAAGCCTGTTCGGAACCGTAGCGATTCAGCGTGTAGTAACCCTGTAAGCCGAGAACAAAGCCAACAAATAATCCTGAAACTGCAATGATCACAAATGAATGATTGCCTACAAATAAAATTTGATCAACCACCAGACGCGGCCTTTTTAGCAGGAAGGTAGAGCGATAGATTGCAGCAGTAAACATTCTTGCTGCCAAACCTAAGCTGGTCAGGTTTCGACGAACAAAGAAACCAAGACTCCCAAAAAGATCGAGCACGGTATGCAAAATCATCATGTGTTTCTCAATCCAAAATCTTGAGCCAAACTTGGGCCAGGATAATTAAAGGGTACTGGGCCATCTGGTGAGGCATCTAGGAATTGACGCACAAAAGGATCCGTTGAACGGCTTAGCTCTTCGGGTGTACCTTCTGCGCCAATACGACCATTGGCAATGAAGTAAACATAGTCTGCAATTGCAAAAGTTTCTTCAACGTCGTGCGTTACCAGCAAACTGGTAGCGCCAAGTGCATTATTTAAATCCCGGATCAATCGCGCTGTAATGCCCAAGGAAATCGGATCGAGACCTGCAAAGGGCTCGTCATACATGATCAGCGGCGGATCTAAAGCAATAGCACGGGCTAGTGCAACGCGCCGAGCCATTCCACCAGAAATTTGAGCGGGCATTAAATCACGCGCTCCACGCAAGCCAACTGCATTGAGCTTCATCAACACTAAGGAACGCAATAGCTCTTCAGTTAAATCAGTATGCTCACGCAAAGGAAATGCGACGTTTTCATAAACACTTAAATCTGTAAAGAGCGCGCCGAACTGAAAAAGCATTCCCATGCGACGGCGTGCATTCATCAACTGCGCAGAATTCATTCTGCCGATATCTTGGCCTTCAAATAAAACCTGACCTGATTGAGCGGCGTATTGTCCGCCAATGAGTCTGAGAATGGTGGTCTTACCGCAACCAGACCCACCCATGACGGCGACTACTTGTCCACGCTTGAACTCCATATTGAGCCCAGAGAGAATCTGACGCTCTTCAGGCGCATAAGCAAAGTTCACATCCCGAACCGAGACAACAACATCACCCGCAATGGATTCGGGTTTCCCTTGGCTACTTTGCAAAGTGGAGCAGTTGTCGTCAGTCATGCCGCATATTATCGCGGTAAGACTGATGACCCCATTAAATATTCATCAACTGCTTGCGCGCACTGGCGACCTTCACGAATTGCCCAAACCACTAAAGACTGACCACGACGCATATCACCCGCAGCAAATACCTTAGAAACATTCGTTTGATAAGCTTTTTGGCCGTCTACAGTTGCTTTGGCATTGCCACGCGCATCTTTTTCAACACCAAAAGCACTCAATACTTGTTGCGCTGGAGACACAAAGCCCATAGCTAACAGTACCAGATCGGCTTTAATCTCGAACTCAGAGTTTGGCATTTCTGACATTTTGCCGTCCTTCCACTCCAGGCGAACACCAATCAGCTTCTCTACTTTGCCATTTTTACCTTCAAAGCGTTTTGTTGCTACAGACCAATCGCGCTCACAACCTTCTTCATGCGAGGAGGATGTGCGCAATTTTGTTGGCCAGTAGGGCCATACCAAAGACTTGTTTTCTTCCTCTGGAGGCTGAGGCAACAACTCAAACTGAGTCACCTTACTTGCACCATGGCGGTTTGAGGTACCCACACAATCAGAACCAGTATCGCCGCCACCAATCACGACAACATGCTTATCAGTCGCACGAATCTCATTCTTTAAATCACCAGCATTTTCTTTGTTCTGAGGAATCAAAAACTCTAAGGCGTAATGCACACCAGCCAAGTCACGTCCAGGCACTGGTAAGTCACGGGGTTGTTCTGCACCACCAGTAATAACCACCGCATCAAAATCTTTCATCAGTTGATCTGGTGAGACGGTTTTGGTGGCGTAGTTTTTTACCTCAGCACCAATGGCCTCTTTTCCAATAAAGACGCTGGTTTCAAACTTCACGCCCTCGGCTTGCATTTGCTCAACACGACGATCAATCAGCCACTTCTCCATTTTGAAATCAGGAATGCCATAGCGCAACAATCCGCCAACTCGATCATTTTTTTCAAACACGGTGACATCGTGGCCAACACGCGCTAACTGTTGGGCTGCAGCCATACCAGCAGGTCCACCACCAACGATGGCTACTTTTTTACCAGTCTTGATTTTCGATGGCTGCGGTTTAACCCAACCGTTTTCCCAGCCTTTATCAATAATGGCGTGCTCAATGGATTTAATGCCAACTGGCGCTTTATTAATTCCTAATGTACAAGCAGCTTCACATGGTGCGGGACAAATCCGCCCCGTGAACTCTGGGAAATTATTGGTAGAGTGCAAAACTTCTAAGGCATTTTTCCAATCATTGTGGAATACTAAATCATTGAAATCAGGAATGATGTTGTTTACGGGGCAACCACTGTTACAAAATGGAATGCCGCAATCCATACAGCGCGCACCTTGCACCTTTGCCTGCTCATCAGTTAGTGCATGAACAAACTCTTTGTAATGATGCAGGCGCTTTACAGGAGCTTCGTAGGTTTCATCTACCCGCTCAAACTCCATAAATCCAGTGATCTTACCCATATCTAATCCTTAGTATTGATTCTTTGTATTCACATTCGTTAAGCAGCAATAGGAGTATTTTGGGATTTTTCCCAAAGCTCGCCCAAGGCCCGCTTATATTCGGTTGGAAGCACCTTCACAAATCGAGTGCGCGATTTATCCCAATCAGCCAATAAAGACTTAGCACGCTCGGATCCGGTGTGACGGAAATGACGCTCAATGAGCTCTTTCAGAATCTGCTCATCCGTTAAACGTTCGCCGCCATCTTTTACATCGATTGGTGCGTGCCATTGAGACTTAGGCATTTTGGCAATCTGCTCAGCAGATGGCAGGACTTTTTCAAGACTCGCCATACTCGTGTTGCAGCGCTTTTCAAATAAACCATCCTCGTCATACACATAAGCAATACCACCGCTCATCCCTGCAGCAAAGTTACGGCCAGTATTACCCAAGACCACAACTGTTCCGCCTGTCATGTATTCACAGCCATGATCGCCGGTGCCCTCAACGACTGCAGTGGCACCAGAGTTACGCACTGCAAAACGCTCTCCAGCGACACCATTGAAGAAAGCTTCTCCGCCGATAGCGCCGTACAGAACAGTGTTACCAACAATAATATTGCGAGCAGTATCACCACGGAACTCATGGGGAGCGCGCACGATGACACGACCGCCGGATAATCCTTTGCCCACATAGTCGTTACCATCGCCGACTAAATCGAGCGTAACGCCCTTTGCTAAGAATGCAGCAAAGCTTTGTCCAGCAGTTCCATTGAGTTGAATATGAATCGTGTCATCTGGTAAGCCAGCGTGACCATAGCGTTGAGCGACTTCACCCGATAACATCGCGCCCACCGTGCGATTAACGTTCTTCACAGGAACAATGAAAGAGACTTTCTCGCCTCGCTCCAAAGCAGGCTCACTCTTCTCAATCAAAATGTTATCTAACGCACTGCCAAGGCCATGCTCTTGTGTGAGCACTTGATAGCGTGGTACATCGGTAGCAACATCAACCTGAGCAAAAATCTTACTGAAATCCAAGCCATGGACTTTCCAGTTCTCGATGCCCTTGCGGGTATCTAATAAATCTACTCGACCGATTAAATCATCAAACTTACGAATGCCTAATTGCGCCATGATCTCACGCGCCTCTTCAGCAATGAAGAAGAAGAAATTCACCACATGCTCTGGCTTGCCTGAAAACTTTTTACGCAATTCAGGATCTTGAGTAGCAACGCCAACTGGGCATGTATTTAAATGACACTTGCGCATCATGATGCAACCCTCAACAACTAATGGTGCAGTAGCGAAACCAAATTCATCCGCACCCAATAAAGCGCCAATGACCACATCACGCCCGGTCTTCATTTGACCATCAGCCTGAACACGGATACGACTCCGCAAACCATTCAATACTAAAGTTTGTTGAGTCTCAGCCAAGCCAAGCTCCCATGGGGAACCAGCATGCTTAATAGAAGAAAGCGGTGAAGCACCTGTGCCACCATCATGTCCGGCAATCACAACATGATCTGCTTTTGCTTTGGCAACTCCAGCAGCAATCGTACCAACGCCAACCTCAGAAACCAATTTCACTGAAATATCTGCTGCAGGATTCACATTTTTCAAATCATGAATTAGCTGAGCCAAATCCTCGATTGAATAAATGTCATGGTGTGGAGGAGGAGAAATCAAGCCAACGCCTGGTACCGAGAAACGCAACATACCAATGTAGTCAGACACTTTTCCACCGGGGAGTTGTCCGCCCTCACCTGGCTTAGCACCCTGCGCCATTTTGATCTGGATTTGATCAGCAGAACGGAGATACTCGGTTGTTACCCCGAAGCGCCCAGAAGCAACTTGCTTAATCTTGGAGCGCAATGAATCACCATCTTGCAAAGGAATATTCACTTCGACAACATCCTTGCCTAAGATGCTGGCTAAAGTTTCGCCTTGCTTAATCGGAATACCTTTTAGTTCTTTAACGTAGCGATTAGGATCTTCACCACCTTCACCCGTATTAGATTTACCGCCAATACGATTCATGGCAATTGCTAAAGTCGCATGTGCCTCAGTCGAGATTGAGCCCAAGGACATTGCGCCGGTAGCAAAGCGCTTCACAATTTCTTTGGCTGGCTCCACCTCATCAAGGGGAATAGCCTTAGTTGGATCAATCTTGAACTCGAATAAACCACGCAAGGTCATTTGACGCTTACTTTGGTCATTAATGATGTTGGCATACTCTTTATAGGTCTGATAGCCCTTTTCGGCACCAATGCGAGTGGAGTGCTGCAGTTTCGCAATCGTGTC
>Ga0364915_10084_pt2 | contig 35885 bp, 37 predicted proteins | sample ExccelJu500001D4_3_FD_206958 | JGI IMG/M metagenome (GOLD analysis project Ga0364915, IMG submission 206958) | Enriched cells from Trout Bog Lake Hypolimnion, Wisconsin, USA - BchlTB.June25.5000.01.D4 | ecosystem: Environmental > Aquatic > Freshwater > Lake > Hypolimnion/Profundal zone | place... | reverse complement strand
GCGCTTCGCGCATATCATCCGTATTCGGTTTAAATGCCAGGCCCCAGATCGCAAATTTCATATTGGTCAGATCACTGCCAAAACGTTTCTCGATTTTCTCCACCAGAATCATTTTTTGCGCTTCATTAACCGATTCAACTGCTTCCAGAATCTTCAGATCCCTGCCATATTCCATGGCTGTTTTAGATAGTGCAGATACATCTTTTGGAAAGCACGACCCGCCATAGCCAGTTCCAGAGTACAAGAAGCCATAGCCAATGCGTGAGTCTGAACCAATCCCTTGGCGTACCGCTTCAATATCAGCACCTACCAGATCGGCTAGGTTGGCTAGTTCATTCATGAAAGAGATGCGGGTAGCCAACATCGCATTGGCTGCATACTTTGTGAGCTCAGCACTTTTGACATCCATGTAATAGGTTCGCTCATGATGGCGATTAAATGGGGCGTAGAGTTTACGCATTTGCTCTTTAGCACGCAGACCCGCCGGATCACTCGACGTTCCAATCACAATGCGATCGGGACGCATGAAGTCATCGACTGCAGCACCTTCTTTCAAGAACTCGGGGTTCGAGACGACTGAACAGAGTTCTGGGGAGAGATCGCGCATGCTTAATTCTTTGATGATGGCTTCTGCCACCTTATCAGCAGTGCCGACCGGTACAGTTGATTTATCAACAATCACTTTGGCAGTAGTCATGTGGCGCCCAATATTGCGCGCTGCAGCTACGACATATTGCAAATCAGCAGAGCCATCCTCATCTGGAGGAGTACCAACAGCAATAAATTGAATATCTCCGTGGGCAACAGAAGCAGCGATATCGGTAGAAAACTGCAGGCGCCCTGCTGCGCGATTGCGGTCAATCATTTCTTTTAAGCCAGGCTCGTAATTTATATGAGCCAAGCGCCATGCGCGAAGTTGGTATTGAGTACCACGGCATTGGGCGTCATAATTAAACCCATTTATATTTGAAAAGTAGCCCCGTGGAAAAAGCAAACCGAGAACAATTTTCAAAGACCCGCTTATTGGTAGTGGGCGATGTCATGCTCGATCGTTACTGGTTTGGCGACACCAACCGGATCTCACCAGAAGCCCCAGTCCCAGTAGTTCAGGTTGGCAAGATTGATGAGCGTTTAGGTGGCGCTGCAAACGTGGCTCGTAACGTAGCTGCTTTAGGTGCTAAAACAACTATTCTTGGTGTTATTGGAGATGATGAGTCAGGTCGTCGTGTTACCGATTTACTGGGGTCTAGTGGTGTTGATAGTCAACTCGAGATCGATGCAAAGGTTCCCACAATAGTGAAGTTGCGTGTCATTGCACGCCAACAGCAACTGATTCGTTTGGATTTTGAAGAAACTCCTAGTGAGGCAGCCTTAGCTCATAAATTAGAGCGCTTTGAAAAATCATTAGGTGATGCCGATGTAGTGATCTTGTCAGACTATGGCAAAGGTGCCTTAGGTCAAGTTGCCCTCATGATTGAGCAAGCAAGAAGCCAAAACAAAGTCATTCTGGTTGATCCCAAGGGTGAAGACTACGAAAAGTATCGTGGTGCCACGGTCTTAACCCCTAATCGTAGCGAGTTACGACAAGTGGTAGGTCAGTGGACGAGCGAGGAAGATTTAACGCAGAAAGCGCAAGCATTGAGAAAATCACTCAATCTGCAAGCTTTATTGCTGACGCGTTCAGAAGAAGGGATGAGTCTGTATACCGATTCAGGTGTGACTCATGTTAAAGCGCAAGCGCGCGAGGTATTTGATGTTTCTGGTGCTGGAGATACTGTGATTGCCACGCTTGCAGTGGCATTGGCATCTCAATGGCCGCTAGAGAAAGCAATGGCGCTGGCCAATCGAGCTGGTGGTATTGTCGTTGGTAAATTAGGAACCGCAACCGTAACAGCAGAGGAATTGCAATGACCATCATTGTCACTGGCGCAGCCGGTTTTATTGGTGCCAATATCGTTCAGGCCCTCAACGCACGTGGCGAGAAAAATATTATTGCCGTAGATGATTTACGTCCGGCTGATAAGTATCGCAACCTTGCTGATTTAGACATCATTGATTACCTGGATAAAGATGAGTTTTTAGAAGCTTTTAGAAGTGGGCGCCTTGGCAAAATCAGGGCAGTCTTTCATGAGGGGGCTTGCTCCGACACCATGGAGACTGACGGTATTTTTATGATGGCGAACAACTATCGCTACACCATGGATTTACTCGATATCTGTACTGAGCAAAAGGTTCAATTGCTATACGCTTCTTCCGCTGCTACTTATGGCGGCTCTGATGTATTTGTGGAAAGTCGTGAGCATGAGAAGCCATTGAACATCTATGGCTACTCTAAGTTTTTATTTGATCAAGTCATGCGCAAGCGTTTTGCAGAAAAGGCCACTAGCGCTCAAGTAGTCGGTTTTCGCTACTTCAATGTCTATGGTCCACGCGAATCCCATAAAGGTCGCATGGCTTCAGTAGCTTTTCATCAATATCACCAATACAAAGCTAACGGTCACGTAAAGCTGTTTGGTGAATATGGTGGCTATGGTCCGGGCGAGCAAAGCCGTGACTTTGTCTCAGTCGAGGATGTTGTAAAAGTAAACCTCTTCTTTTTGGATCACCCAGAAATCAGTGGTATCTTTAATTTAGGTACGGGGCGTGCACAACACTTTAATGATGTTGCGCACGCGGTGGCCAATGCGATGCGCAAGCTTGATAAGGCGCAACCAGCAACCCTACAAGAGTTAGTGAAAGAAAAAGCCATTGAGTACATTCCCTTTCCGGATGCACTCAAAGGTAAATATCAATGCTTTACGCAAGCAGACTTAAATCAGCTTCGTGCTGCTGGATATACCGAGCCCTTCTTAAATGTAGAGCAGGGTGTAGGTAAATACATTGAGTGGCTATCAGCCAATGCTGATTTTCTGGCAAATCCGCTTTAGACACTCCCATTTAGTCAACACCTGCTTTAGTTCTCCGTTGTAAATGATCCATGTGCACTCTGTGCCCATGGATTTTTTTATTAATCAATGGAGATTCGATGACTACATATCAAAATTTAAATAAGCTAATTAGTTTAGTAAGGTTGCTTGCAGTATCCAGTACGCTCGCATTTACTTCATTAAATGGGGCTATAGCCGCACCTGTCAATGTCAACACAGCAACACAGTCTGAGCTTGAAAGTATCAAGGGGATCGGCCCATCAAAAGCAAAAACGATTATTGCTGAACGTTTGGATGGGGGTCATTTTCAAGATGCCAATGATTTACAAAAGCGGGTGCGCGGCATTGGGATGAAGTCGGTAGAAAAAATGGTTGATAACGGCTTAACCATTGAGGCCCCTAGCGCGTTTCGTGAACCAAACGGCAGAACTGGCAAGGAAGCGGCTAGCTCTAATAGACGTGGTTCGCGCAATCAAGCTGGCTCTCGCAATAACGCGGATCGTACAGGCTCATCTCGCAGAAATTAAGCCTGTTCGTATTGATGGGAACTTATGGCTAAAATGACTTAATGAGCAGACCTTCATACTTAACCATTTCACAAACAGTGGGCAATACTCCGCTCGTTCGTTTACAGCGCATTCCAGGTGCGGAAAACGATATTCGAAATAATGTGATATTGGGTAAGTTAGAGGGTAATAATCCAGCCGGGTCGGTGAAGGACCGACCTGCGCTGTCGATGATTTTGCGTGCGCAAGAGCGCGGTGAAATTAAGCCTGGTGATACTCTTATAGAGGCGACCAGTGGCAATACGGGCATCGCATTGGCCATGACTGCTGCGATGCTTGGTTATAAGATGGTATTGGTGATGCCGGAGAATCAGAGTATTGAGCGTCGCCAAAGTATGGCCGCTTATGGTGCTGAATTAATTCTCACTGCTGCATCTGGTGGCATGGAGTTTGCTAGAGACTATGCCTTGCAATTGCAAAAAGAAGGTCGTGGAAAATTACTGGACCAGTTTGCTAATCCAGATAATCCGCGCGCTCATATTGAAACCACTGGTCCAGAGCTTTGGCGTGATACAGATGGACAGATTACCCACTTCATTTCTGCGATGGGCACTACCGGCACTATTACAGGCGTGTCTACCTATTTGAAGTCGATGAATCCTGCTATCCAGATTATCGGAGCGCAACCAGAAGCGGGTTCGCAGATTCCGGGTATACGGAAGTGGGCTCCTGAATATTTACCTAAGATCTATCAAGGCGATCGGGTTGACCGCATTGAGTACGTTACACAGGCAGACGCAGAAGAGATGGCGCGCCGACTGGCAGCTGAGGAGGGCATCTTTTGCGGTATCTCTGCCGGAGGTGCACTGGTTGTTGCTTTGCGAGTGGCAAGGCAAGTTGAAAACGCGACTATCGTCTTTATTGTGTGTGATCGTGGCGATCGTTACCTATCGACAGGCGTCTTTCCAGCCTAATTGTTGGCTTAGCTCAGAGTGGATTTAATTCTGACTCTGCTTAGGCTTTTTCTTAGCGGACGATTTTTTCGTTGTGGATTTAGCCGGCTCAATTACTGGAACAGCACTTTGATTTTTATATCCCAAAGCTTCTGCAAATTCAGCAACACTTTGTGCGTAAAAGTAACTGCGGTTGTATTGCACAATGGCTAAGAAGTTATTTAAACCCACAAAATATTGCGCTTGATCATTTCCATCTTTATCAGGGTAAGGTAGATCGATAATGAATGCTTTACTTTGCGGGGCAACACCTCCTTGCTGAAGGTCGCCTTGGCTAGGCTTGAGGATGCCCTTGCTAATGAGTTCTTGCACGGTGTATTTCAGGAGGGGCTCACCATCAGCTAGCGCTTTGGCTTGAGCAATGCCTGCTTCTTGAACCGGGAAATAAATTGGCATACCCGCTTGCCAGCCTTGGGCTTTTAGAAAGTTGGCTACGCTCGCAATGGCATCCTTAGGATTTTGTCGTAAATCAATATGGCCATCGCCATCGCCATCTACAGCGTAAGTACGAATGCTGCTAGGCATAAATTGCGGTAGACCAATCGCGCCTGCATAAGAGCTGTTTTGATTTAAACAGGCATTTAGTTGAACCTTATTGACTCCCAAATTGCTATTTTGGGAGGGTAGTTTGCCGCCCGCGTCATTCCAGCACATCAAAATCAACTCTTTTAATTGATCTTTGAATAATTGCTCTCTACTCGATTTATTGGGTGTGTCTGGATAACTAAATGCTAGGGTAGCCAATACATCCTTCACCCTAAAATTGCCCATCTGGCGACCATAAATGGTCTCGATTCCAATGATGGCCACAATGATTTGAGCTGGCACCCCGGTTTCTTGTTCGGTTTTGCTTAAAAAGGCCTCATTTTGCTCCCAGAATGCCCCACCAGCCTTCAGTCGGACGGGTTCCACAAAGCGCTTGCGATAGGAAAGCCAGTTCTTTTTGAATGTGCTGGATGGGGGTAATACCAATTTGCGTATTGAGGGAATCGTTTTAGCATCTAGAAAAGCAGATTGCAGGGTATTTAGAGGGATTTCTTGGGTTTGTGCCACCTGAACTAATAGTGACTCCAGATTCTGGCTAAAGTGCGCCTCGCTGGCTGCATCATCTGCTAGATTTGGGATAGTCTCATACTTAGTGGTTTGCTGTGTGGGTGTGCTAGAACAGGCGTTCAATAAGAGAATAAAAATAAATGTAATGAAGCGGAATTTCATAGCAAGTCGCAGCCAATGATGATGAAGTAATCATCTATTAGATTATAAAAACAGTAATTTAGATATTAGGGGTTTTGCTTTATGGCAACAGGATACATAACTCATCCAGATTTCTTAAAGCACGAGATGGGTAGTCACCATCCAGAATGTCCAGAACGGATTCAGGCAATCAATGATCAATTGATTCGAAGTGGGATCGATGGCTTCCTGCAGCATTTAGAGGCGCCATTGGCTACTGAAGAGCAAATTGAGTTAGTACATACTCCAGAGCATGTCGCCTTCGTTAAAGAACGCTCACCAGAAAGCGGTTACGCCATGATTGATGGTGACACGATTATGAACCCCCATACATTGAGGGTGGCGTTACGCGCTGCTGGCGCTGCAATTGCAGGGGTCGATGCGGTGATGAAGGGAGAGGTTGAAAATATTTTCTGTGCAGTAAGACCTCCTGGTCATCATGCCGAGCCAGATCGTTCCATGGGCTTTTGTATTTTTGATAGCGTGGCGGTAGCTGCTCGCTATGCAATTGAAACTTATGGCATCGAACGTGTCGCCATTATTGATTTTGATGTACACCATGGCAATGGTACCGAAGCCGCTTTTTTTAACGATCCCCATATTTTGATGTGTAGTTTTTTTCAGCACCCCTTTTATCCCTATAGCGGTCTAGATGGCAGCAAGAATATGGTGAATGTACCTTTACCAGCATCAACCCGCGGCGATGTAGTGCGCTCAATTGTTCAAGAGCGTTGGTTGCCAGCATTGAGAAACTTTGAACCTGAGCTCATCATGATTTCTGCTGGCTTTGATGCTCATCGTGAAGATGATTTGGGGCAAATGGGTTTAGTCGAAGATGACTATGCTTGGATCACTAAACGGCTCAAAGAGGTGGCAGACGAGTTTGCCCAAGGCCGCATTGTGAGTTGCTTGGAGGGTGGTTACAACTTATCTGCATTAGGGCGTAGTGTAGTTGCGCATATTAAGGCTTTGGCCGACCTATAAGTACAAAACAAAGATGAGAACGAGACATGCACAATCAGTTTGAGCAGGGCTTAGAGCGTAATGCGGCTAACTTCACGCCAATTACACCTTTATTATTTATAGAGCGGGCAGCCCAAGTTTATCCAGAACGAATAGCAATCGTTCATGGAAATTTACGTCAGACTTGGAAGCAAACATATGAACGCTGCTGTCGCTTCGCAGATGCCCTGCAAAAGAATGGAATTGGGCTTGGTGACACCGTTGCTGTCATGCTGCCCAATACACCGCCAATGGTGGAGGCGCATTTTGGTGTGCCCATGTCAGGCGCTGTTTTAAATGCCCTTAATACCCGTTTAGATGCAGAGTCGCTCGCTTTCATGCTGAACCATGGTGAAGCAAAGGCAATCATCGTCGATCCAGAATTTTCTGGAGTCATGAAAAAAGCGATCGCACTAGCAAAGCAAGCGAGTGGCAGAGAGTTTTTGGTAATTGATGTTGAGGAAACTCAGTTTGACATTGCCGGCGAGAGGCTGGGCAGCTTAACCTATGAGCAACTATTGGACTCAGGTGATCCAAACTTTGCATGGCCGATGCCTGAAGATGAGTGGCAGGCAATTTGTTTAAATTACACCTCTGGCACCACAGGAAATCCAAAAGGGGTGGTCTATCACCATCGTGGCGCGGCGATGAATGCAGTCTCCAATGTTTTGGATTGGGATATGAATAAACATCCGATTTATTTGTGGACGCTACCCATGTTTCATTGCAATGGTTGGTGCTTTCCTTGGACGGTAGCTGCGCGTGCGGGAGTGAATGTGTGCTTAAGACGGGTTGATGCGCAGCATATATTTGCAGCAATTAAAGAGCATCAGGTGACTCATTATTGTGCGGCGCCCATCGTACACAATCTGCTAGTCAATGCGCCTGCAGAGATGAAGCTAGGGGTTCCTAAGGGTGTGAAGGGTCTGATTGCTGGTGCTCCACCGCCGGCATCGATTATTGAAGGCATGGAAAAACTTGGCTTTGATTTGACTCATGTCTATGGCTTAACTGAGACCTATGGGCCTGCCGCAGTTTGTGTAAAGCAGGATGAATGGAATGATTTAAATATTGGTGAACGCGCTCGTCTCAATGCTCGTCAAGGAGTGCGATATCACCTGCAGCATGCAATTTCAGTAATTAATCCCGAAACAATGGAGCCGGTTCCAGCTGATGGTGAAACCATGGGTGAAATTATGTTTAGGGGCAATATCACCATGAAGGGTTACTTAAAGAATGAGCACGCTACCAAAGAAGCTTTTGCAGGGGGGTGGTTTCATTCGGGAGACTTGGCTGTTATCAACCCTGATGGCTATGTAAAAATCAAAGATCGCAGTAAGGACATCATTATTTCGGGTGGGGAGAATATTTCCTCTATCGAGGTGGAGGATGTGCTTTATAGACATCCTGCTGTAATTGCGGCAGCTGTTGTGGCGATGCCGGACCCAAAATGGGGGGAGACCCCTTGCGCCTTTTTGGAGATTAAGCCCGGGGTCGAGGTCACTGCTGCCGATATAGTGACCCACTGTAAACAGCATTTAGCAGGCTTTAAAGTGCCCAAAGCGGTTGTTTTTGGGGATTTACCAAAGACTTCAACGGGGAAAATACAGAAGTTTGAATTACGCAAGAAGGCAGGTTCAACTGGCGCAATCGATGTTTGATATTGAATCTTAGTGATCAGTTAAAATAAAACGATCGTGCTTTTTGAAGTAGCTTTATCTTTATTACACATAAATCGAAGGAATTTCTTAGATGAAAATCTTAGTAGCCGTGAAACGCGTGGTTGATTACAACGTTAAGGTGCGCGTCAAGTCCGACAACAGCGGTGTTGATATTGCTAACGTCAAAATGAGCATGAACCCTTTTGATGAGATTGCCGTTGAAGAGGCTGTACGCTTAAAAGAGGCTGGCGTTGCTACTGAGATTGTGGTCGTTTCTGCCGGCCCCACTCAATGTCAAGAGACCTTACGTACTGCCCTTGCCATTGGCGCCGATCGTGCCATTTTGGTCGAGACCGAGTCTGAATTACAGCCTTTGGCAGTGGCTAAATTACTCAAGGCATTAGTAGATAAAGAGCAAGCTCAAATGATGATCCTTGGCAAACAAGCGATTGATGACGATAGCAATCAAACTGGTCAGATGCTGGCTAGTCTTTTGGATATTCCTCAGGGCACCTTTGCCTCTCAAGTGGTAGTTACAGATGGAAAAGCTTCGGTTACCCGCGAGGTAGATGGTGGCCTAGAGACGCTTGCACTCACATTACCTGCCGTGATCACCACTGACTTGCGCCTCAATGAGCCACGTTATGTTACTTTGCCAAACATTATGAAGGCCAAGAAAAAAGTGATTGATATTGTGAAGCCTGAAGATTTGGGTGTAGACATTAGCCCACGTCTCAAAACGATCAAAGTAGAAGAGCCACCAAAGCGCTCTGCAGGCGTGATGGTTGCTGATGTAGCGGCCTTAATTGAAAAACTTAAAAATGAAGCGAAGGTGATCTAAATGGCTGCTCTTGTTATTGCTGAACACGATAATCTTTCTTTAAAGGCTGCAACCTTAAATGCAGTGGCAGCTGCTCTGCAGTGCTCTCCTGAGGTGGATATTTTGGTAGCCGGAAACCAATCTGATGCTGCTGCTCAGGCGGCAGCGCAAATTGCTGGTGTTAGCAAAGTAATTCAGATTGACGCTCCTAATTTAGCTGATCAATTAGCGGAGCCGTTGGCTGCGCAAATCTTGGCATTGGCCTCCAGCTACACCTATGTCTTAGCACCTGCAACAGCAAATGGAAAGAATGTCTTGCCTCGCGTAGCTGCTAAGCTAGATGTGGCGCAGTTATCTGATGTTACAAAAATTGTCTCACCCGATACTTTTGAGCGTCCAATCTATGCTGGCAATGCAATTGCTACTGTGCAGTCAAGCGATCCTATTAAGATCATTACGGTTCGCACAACTGGTTTTGATCCGGTATCAGCTGCAGGTGGATCTGCTGCAATTGAAAAACATGCTGTTGCTGCTGATGCTGGGAAATCTGCTTTTGTGGGGCGCGAGTTGACTAAATCGGATCGTCCTGAATTGACTGCTGCCAAGATCATTGTCTCTGGTGGTCGCGGCTTGGGTTCGGGTGAAAAATATCAAGAATTGATTGCTCCCTTGGCCGATAAGTTAGGCGCAGCTTTAGGGGCATCGCGCGCTGCGGTCGATGCAGGTTACGTTCCTAATGACTATCAAGTAGGTCAGACCGGCAAGATTGTCGCTCCGCAGCTCTATGTTGCTGTTGGGATATCTGGAGCCATTCAGCACTTGGCTGGCATGAAAGATTCCAAGGTGATTGTTGCGATTAATAAAGATCCAGAGGCGCCAATATTTAGTGTGGCTGACTATGGATTGGTTGCTGATTTATTTACTGCAGTGCCCGAGTTAACCAAGGCATTAGGCTGAGGAATGAATAGCCTTTTCTTGAATTACTTTTTGCTGATGAATTACTAGGAGTTGAAATGACTTACGTAGCCCCAGTCAAAGACATGCTGTTTGTGATGAATGAATTAGCGGGGCTTGCGGATATCGTTGCTTATCCCTCTTATGAGCAAGCAGGTGCTGACCTTGATTTAGCTCCAGCAGTCTTAGAAGAGGCTGCAAAATTTAATCAAGATGTTCTTGCGCCTCTCAATTGGATTGGCGATCAAAATCCAAGCTCATGGAAAGACGGTGTAGTTACAACTACCCCCGGATTTAAGGAGGCGTTTGAGCAATTTGCAGCTGCGGGTTGGCAAGGTGTTATTCATCCGACTGAGTTCGGCGGGCAAGGTCTTCCCAAATTGATTTCAACCGCCTGCTTGGAGATGATGAATTCCGCCAATCTCTCCTTTGCTCTTTGCCCTTTATTGACTGATGGTGCCATAGAGGCCCTACTTACTGCAGCAAGCTCAGCTCTAAAGGATCAATTTATTCCTAATATGGTTGCCGGAAAATGGACTGGCACCATGAATCTCACTGAGCCACAGGCAGGTTCCGACCTTTCTTTAGTGCGTACTCGAGCGGTGGCTCAAGCGGATGGTACTTATAAAATTTCTGGCACAAAAATTTATATTACCTATGGCGATCACGATATGGCAGAGAATATCGTGCACCTAGTATTGGCGCGCACCCCAGATGCACCTGAAGGTATTAAAGGTATTTCACTGTTTGTGGTTCCGAAGTTTGTAGTCAATGCAGATGGCTCTTTAGGCGAGCGCAATGATGTGCAGTGTGTCTCGATTGAGCATAAGCTGGGAATCAAGGCTAGCCCTACTGCGGTTCTTCAGTTTGGTGATCATGGCGGTGCAACTGGCTATTTAGTCGGCGAAGAAAATCACGGCCTGGAATACATGTTTGTAATGATGAATGCAGCCCGCTTTGCTGTCGGCATGCAGGGTATTGCTGTAGCCGAGCGAGCATATCAAAAAGCGGTTCAGTACGCTAAAGATCGCGTACAAAGTCGTGACTTAGCAGGCTCACCAGGCCCAGTTGCCATCATTCATCAGCCTGATGTTAAACGGATGTTAATTACAATGCGTTCATACATTGAGGGTTCTAGAGCATTGGCTTACTATGCAGCGGCTGCTTATGATGCGCAACATGCATCTCCCAATAAGGTGAGTGCGAAAGAGAATCAAGAGCTCTATGAGTTTTTGGTTCCGATTGTGAAGGGATTTTCTACAGAGATGTCGATTGATGTAGCTAGCTTGGGCGTTCAGGTGCATGGCGGCATGGGTTTTATTGAAGAAACCGGTGCCGCTCAATACTACCGTGATGCACGTATTCTGACGATCTATGAAGGCACTACTGCGATTCAGGCAAATGATTTGATCGGTAGAAAAACAGTGCGTGATGGTGGCGCAGTAGCAAAAGGAATCGCTCAAAAAATATTGCAAACAGAAAAAGACTTAGCTGCTAGCGGTTCGGCGGATGCTAAAGCAGTGCTAAAGCAATTAAGCCCAGCGCGAGAAGCATTTGAAACATCGGTAACTTATATTGTTACCCATGCGAAGACCGACATTAAGGCAGTATATGCAGGCAGCTTTGCCTACTTACGTTTGTGTGGCTTGCTTTTTTCTGCCTGGCAAATGGCCCGGGCTCTTCTGGCGGCTGAGCGCTTGCGCGCTGGAGATCCTAGTTTCTTCGATGCAAAAATTGCAACGGCGCGTTTCTTTGCTGAAAATCAATTGCCCCAAGTGCAGGCTTTAGCAACCTCTATTTTAGAGAGTGGGCATTCAACCAATGCACTTGCAGTAGAGCAGTTTTAACTGCGCTGATATTGATGCATTAAAACTATCCCAAACTTACTGGGATAGTTTTTTTGCTTCGTAAATCTGAGAAATAAAGAATTGCTCAAAAGCAATTGCAAAAAAGGTCATCATTACTCCCGCCCCCAAAACCAATGACAAAATCACAGTTAGGATGGTGAGCCAGCCAGATTGGGTTTTACTCTCTTCGCCCGATCTAAACTGAGCATCCCAACGTTCGTCTGGGCGCAAGCCAAGCGCAATCGTGGTCAGCCAAGATGCCTCTATTGCGATAAAGCCAAGGGTAATAAGCACCCAACCTGGCGCAGAGTTAAAGTGCTCTAGCTTTAGTAGAGACCAGCCTAGGATGCCGCAAAGAAGCGCCAATAATTGAGCCCAAGCCCAAAATGATTTAAGGCCGAGCAAATAAAAACAGTTCAAACCAGTGCCTGGAAAAAATAGTCCTAAGGAGCAAAAAATGAGTTTAGAGTTTTTCATAAGGTAATCGTAGTGCTACAAGTGGCATGATTCTGAATTTATTTTTTAATGGGATTGCGCTGCGCAAAGGTGAGTACTTCACGGTCATTGCCAATCATCAGCATGCGGTCACCATCACGCACGATGGTGCGGTAATCGTTGAGCTCGTATAGAAAATCATTTTCTAATTCCATACGTGGGGCTGCACAAGCCATTTTTGTGGTTGCAATTTTATTTAAAGTGAATCCGCGAGAGTCTTCATCTAGTACTGCCGTGAAACGATTGCAGCCTGTAAAACCACTCAACTGTTGTCCGGAGCTATCAAAAGACATTTGAATTGGGTTGCTGCTTTCGCCTTGGGGTATTTGTCTGGCTCGCACCTCACCAGTGCTATTGGGTGGTAAATTCCAGCGAATTAACTCCCATTTGGTATTCCTGAGCTCGCTGCTAGGAGGGCTGGTTTTCGCTGTGCAAGGGGGAATAATGTTGGCGCAAGCAGTTAAAAGAGACAATCCCAGGCAAGAAAGCATGAAAAAAAAGCCATTTGAGGGGCCTCGATATGAAAATAAAGTATCTTTTTTAACGGACATTTTTATGTAAATTACTGTTTTTAAAGGTTAATTTAATGATACTGGGTATTTATTCTATCTACTGGAAGTCTTAAATAGGTAGAACAAATAGGGGTTTTCGTCTAGAATATGAGGTTTTCCGCTTTACCGTGCATTTGTTTTGTTGATTTGCTTGGTGACGGAGCCCAAGATTTTTTGTAGAAACTTCATTGGGTTGTAATCAACCTGTTTTCATTTTAGATTTTAAGGAATAAGTATGGTCGTCATTCGACTGGCACGCGGCGGTTCTAAGAAGCGCCCTTTTTATAGCATCGTTGCTACTGATAAGCGCAATCGTCGCGATTCGAACTTTATCGAGCGTATCGGTTATTTCAATCCACAGGCAGCTGCTACTGAGCAAGCAATGCGTATTGCTCAAGACCGCTTGACCTATTGGACTGGTGTTGGTGCTCAGATTTCTCCAACTGTTGTGCGTTTGATCAAAAATAATCCTGCAGTCTAAAAATCTTTTAGATCCAGACTTTTTCGTAATGATGAAGTCGTCAGTTGTTGGATTGCAATGTCGTGTTATCTGGGGAAAATGGGTAACTTCACTATGAGTACGCCCTCCCTAGATACCTTAATTGAGCTGGGCGCAATTGCTGATGCTCAAGGCTTGCAGGGTCAAATTAAGGTCAGACCGCATTCGACCGACCCTGTAGCGCTTCTCTCCTCAAAGGAAATTTGGCTATCTCTCATCCCTCGTCGGGATGCGGGAGTCTCTGCTTCTCATGAGCAGGCCTCTTTGCGCGCCTATAAAGTGAAACAGGCCAAGATGCATAGTGGCACTGTGGTGATGGCTCTGGATGGCGTAACGGATCGAGATCAAGCTCTTGCATTAAAGGGTGCCAGAATTTTGGTGGGTCGTGAAGTTTTTCCAAAAGCGGAAGCGGATAGTTTTTACTGGGTAGACCTCATTGGCTGCCAAGCTAAAAATCTCCAAGATGAAATCTTAGGCGAGGTCATTGATATGACTGAGCATGGTGCCCATGGCGTTATTGCAATTGGCGATGCCTCCACCAAAGTCATTAAGCAATTGGTGCCTTTTGTAAAAGAGGTTGTTCAAAATGTCGATTTACCCAATAAAGTAATCACCCTAGATTGGCAGTCTGACTGGTAACTATGCGCTTTGATGTTGTCACTTTATTCCCGGAGATGTTTTCGGCGCTGACTCAGTGGGGGGTGACGGGACGTGCATGTGAGCACAATTTGGCAAGTGTCCACCTCTGGAACCCGCGTGATTTTTGCACCGATCCTCGCAAAACAGTAGATGACCGAGCTTATGGCGGTGGGCCTGGCATGGTAATGATGGTGAAGCCGCTGGAAGATACCGTTTGTGCCGTAAAAGCCACACATCTCACAAAGGGCATTCAAAGCGGCCCAATTTGCCTATTAGCTCCGCAAGGTGAGACTTTTTCTCAAAAAATAGCCGAAGATATCCTCAATTACGGTAATTTAACCTTCATTTGCGGTAGATATGAAGCTATTGATCAACGTTTTGTGGATCGGAACGTCGATTTACAGCTTTCCATAGGTGATTTTGTGCTCTCTGGAGGTGAAATTCCTGCGATGGCAATGATGGATGCTGTTATTCGCTTGATCCCAGGGGCATTGGGAGATGGCCAGTCAGCGGTTCAGGATAGCTTTGTAAATGGCCTTTTAGACTACCCACACTACACCCGCCCAGAAATATATGAAAATTTATCGGTGCCGGACGTGCTTTTAGGCGGACATCACGCTAAAATAGCGGATTGGCGTCGGCAGAAGTCTTTAGAGCTGACGTTCAGGTTAAGGCCGGATCTTATAGAAACGGCTAGAGCCAAAGGGTTGCTAACCCGAGAAGATGAACAATATCTTCGTTCACTGTAAGCAATTACGGTAACGAATTCAGAGTTTTGATTTTGGTTTAGTGAAAATTGTTTTAACTGCATCCTCTATCAGGTCCGTTGATTGATATCTCGGGATTAAACGCTGACAAGATGTTTAAGGATTAATAATGAATTTGATCGAAAAAATTGAGCAAGAAGAAATTGCTCGCTTAAGCGCCAATAAAACGCTTCCTAGCTTTGCTCCTGGCGACACCGTGGTTGTTGGTGTAAACGTTGTTGAAGGTACACGTAAGCGTACTCAGGCATTTGAAGGCGTTGTGATTGCTAAACGCAATCGTGGACTCAATTCCAGCTTTATCGTTCGTAAGATCTCTTCTGGTGAAGGTGTTGAGCGTACATTCCAAACTTACTCACCATTAATCGCTAGCATTGAAGTCAAGCGTCGCGGTGATGTACGTCGTGCCAAGTTGTACTACTTGCGTGATCGTTCTGGTAAGTCTGCGCGTATTAAAGAGAAGTTGCCTGCTCGTAAAGTGGCTGCTACTCCAAACGCTGCATAAGAATTACGATGAGCAAATAAAAAGGCGACCTCGGTCGCCTTTTTTGTTGGCCTAAAATAAGAATATGCCTAAGATTGATACCGCCGAAGAAGTGCTCAATGTTGCTGCGCCTTTAGGGTTTGATGCACAAGCTATTCCAATTGAGTCGATATGCACTGGGCAAGTTGAGGTTTCAAAACAGATGCTGCAGCCCGAGGCTATTAGGGCGCGTTTGGCAGCACCTCCTGCTTGGCATCCCGAAATCACCGATGAGAATCGACATGTCATTGCAGCAGACATTATTGCCAGGCGGCAGGCAGCCGGTAAGGTCACTCGCGCTGCCGTTTTAATCCCTTTAGTTTTGCAATCGGAGGGCCTAGCGGTTTTGCTGACGCAGCGCACCAATCATTTACGTGATCACGCGGGTCAAATTAGCTTTCCCGGTGGACGTATGGATGAGGGCGATAAAGATGCGATTGATACAGCTTTGCGTGAGAGCCAAGAAGAGATTGGATTGAGTGCAGATCACGTCGAAATTATTGGATGTTTGCCAGAATATTTGACGGTTTCTGGATATAGCGTTACCCCGATTATCGGTTTGGTAAAACCTCAGGCAGAATACGTATTAGATGAATTTGAAGTGGCGGATGTTTTTGAAGTGCCATTACGTTTTTTAATGAATCCGGAAAACCATCAAGTGCGGGTTTGGGAAAGTGCGCAGGGCAGTCGACGTTTTTATGCCATGCCTTATGAGAATCGTTTTATTTGGGGTGCAACTGCAGGTATGTTACGTAACCTTTATCATTTATTAAAAGTATGACTTTCTTTTCTATCCTCTTCGCATTAATTGCTGAGCAATATCGCCCGGTCACTGCCAATCACTGGATTCGGAGGGTGAGTGCGCGCTGGTTAGATTGGGTCGCGGGTGAATTTGGTGGAAAAACAGAAGCAGGTGCAAGCCCGATTGGTGCGCGTCTGGCTTGCATGGTTGCTTTCATATTGCCAACTTTTTTTGTCTTTGTTGTGTATGTCAGTTGTATGTTGACCTACCCAATACTGGGATTTTTATGGAACATACTCATTGCCTATCTTTTCTTTGGTTTTCGCCAATTTAGCCATTCTTTTACGGCAGTTCATGAGGCGATTGAGAATCATGATTTGCCTGCCGCTCGACTTGCCTTGGGTCAATGGTATGGAGCAGACTTGGATGTTTCGGATTTAACCGAAACAGAAGTAATCACTTTGGCATTGGAGCGGGCGATTATTGGCTCCCAGCACCATGTGTTTGGTGTCCTCTTTTGGTTCTTAATGCCGATCGGACCGGCAGGTATTGTTTTATATCGTTTGGCAGATACAGCCTCTATGCGCTGGTCCGAAAGAGGTGATTTCAATTTAAGCGAAGCGTCTCGCCATTTCTTTTACGTTTTAGATTGGATTCCATCGCGTATCACTGCAATGGGATTTGCAATTGTTGGCAACTTTGAAGATGCCGTCTATTCCTGGCGTCATCTGACACAAAAATGGTCTGATCCTTTATCGGCTGTGATCCTGGCAAGTGGCAGCGGCGCCTTGGGTGTTCGTTTAGGTGAGCCCTTGACTGAGCCCGATAGTGATGAGGCTTTGCGAATGGCTGAGGCTGGTGAGCCACTCATTTATGAAATTGGTCTTGAGCCTACTGAGCGAACGATGCGTTCAGCCGTTGGCTTAGTCTGGCGCTTGGTTATCGTTTGGATGGCTTTATTGCTAATGCTGACCATCGCTCTTTGGCTTGGCTAATACCTTGAATTTGGGTGTCTGCTGTTTTTGAGTCAGACCACAATTGCCTAAATAGCGCTAGTCTCTCTGGCGCTATTTCATTTCTGTCTACAGCTTCGCGAACGGCGCAATCAGGTTCACTGAGGTGTGCGCAATTATGAAAGCGACACTTGCCTAGGTAATCTTTAAATTCTCTAAAGGCATGTTGCAATTCGCTTACCGACATATGGGCTAAACCAAATTCCTGAAAGCCGGGAGAATCAATCAGCGCCCCTAATTTGCCATCTGCATTACGACCCCAAGATTGTGGCAATTCAAAATAGCGGCATGCAGTCGTGGTGTGTTTGCCGGTATCGAGTCGTACCGAATATTCTTGGGTAAGGGCAGCGGCATTCGGAACCCAGGCATTTAAAAGGCTAGATTTACCCATGCCAGATTGCCCAACAAATACGGAGACCTTACCTTGGAGAGCGGGGCGTAGAGCATCAATTGATGCCGGATCAAATTTGGCTGAAACCTCGCTCACCGGGTAGCCCATGCGAGCGTAAGGCTCAATTATTTTGCGTGCATGCGCTAAATTATCTTTGAGATCGCACTTATTCAATAGGATATGCAGGCCAATTTGATTTGCTTCTGCAGCTACAACCGCCCTACCAAGCAGGTCGGGTGAAAAAGCGGGTTGGGTTGCCAGTACTACTAAAATTTGATCGACATTAGAGGCAATTAATTTGCTCTTAAATGCATCGGAGCGATAAAGCAAATTTTCTCTAGGTTCAATCTGAATAATGCGCGCTTGATCAACTGACGTCATCTCCAGCAGCATGCGGTCACCCACGGCGCCGATATGTTGTTTCGCTGGCGTGCTTACTTGAATCAAATCGCCCTGTGGTGACTCATGACCGGCAGAATCGGTCACCAAGCGCTGCGCTAAATAGTGCCTTCCATAAGATGCAATCAATAGCGCGTGAAATTGGTCCATGCCAGATTAATGAGGGCGCGCGAGGTTGGCAATGCGCAAAGGGGCTGGTGGATGGGAGCTATAAAAGGCAGTGTAGATTGGGTCTGGTGTTAAGGTTGATGCATTATCTTGATATAGCTTTACCAGCGCCGAGATTAAATCTTGCGCAGACGATTTTTCTGCGGCAAAGTTATCCGCCTCGTATTCATGTTTGCGTGATGCCAAGCTTGACAAAGGTGTGAAGAAGAAACTAAATACTGGAGACACCAGCATAAAAAGAGCCAATGCTAGACCACCATTAAAACCATAGGGATCAGGCATGACACCTAGGTCTAAATAAAACCATGCTTGCGTACTGAGCCAACCTAATAGGGCAAACATTCCAAAGCTCAATGCAAATGAAACCAGCAAACGCTTGCGAATGTGGTTGCATTTGTAATGACCTAACTCATGCGCCAACACAGCTTCTACTTCGCCGGGATTGAGCTTCTCAATCAGGGTGTCAAAGAAGACAATGCGCTTGGCTTTGCCCATACCGGCAAAAAATGCATTGCCATGTGCACTGCGCTTGCTGCCGTCCATGACAAATAAACCTTGACTAGCAAAATCACAGCGTTGCAATAGGGCCTCAATCTGAGTTTTTAAAGGACCATCTTCTAGGGCCTTGAACTTATTAAATATGGGCGCAATAAAGCTTGGGAAAATCCACTGCATGAGCAGGCTAAAGCCAGTAATGACAGCCCAAGCCCAGAGCCACCAGAGACTGCCAGCTTTGGCCATCAAGCTCAAGATTGCCCAGAGTAATGGGGCGCCAATCACAATAGCAAGTGCAATGCCTTTGATCATATCGGTAAAGAATAATTTTTTACCCATGCGATTAAAGCCAAATTGTTCTTCTAGGTGAAATTGCTTGTACCAAGAAAATGGCAGATCAATTGCTCCGGAGATAAGGGCGATTGAACCAAGCAAAGCAATTTGCTGAATCATTCCTTCGCCAAGCCATTGGAGTAAGGCGAAATTCAGGATCTGTAAACCGCCCATGAGGGTAAAGGCAATCAATACAATAGCACTCACACCATTTTCTAAAATACCAAGACGTAATTTCGCGATAGTGTAGTCAGCTGCTTTTTGATGATCGACCAAAGTAATCTTTTCCGCAAACTCTGTTGGTACGGATTCACGGTTTTTGGCTACATGGCGAATTTGTCGTTGAGCAAGCCAATGGCGTAGGCCAAAACTGGCGATAAAGGCGATTAGAAAAACAATTGTGAATGTCATGAGATCATTATAGATATGAGCGAAATAAGCACACCAAGCAACCCCAAAACCCCATCCCCCAGCGATCATCTCATTTGGGTGGACATGGAAATGTCAGGCTTAGACCCTGAAAAAGAACGTATTTTAGAGGTTGCCATCATTGTTACGGATGCGTATCTGAATACTATTGCCACAGCGCCAGTATGGGTTATTCATCAAGAGGATGCCCTTTTGGATGGAATGGATGCCTGGAATAAGGGCACGCATGGACGTTCTGGTCTGATTGATAAGGTAAAAGCCTCTACTTTGGATGAGGCAACGGCCGAAGCCCAGTGCATTGCCTTTTTGAAGCAATATATCAAACCAGGTATAGCGCCAATGTGTGGCAATACGATCGGTCAAGATAGGCGCTTTATGGCGCGCTACATGCCCAAGCTAGAGGCTTACTTTCATTATCGAAATATCGATGTTTCTACCCTCAAAGAGCTTTGCAAACGTTGGCATCCAGAATTGGTAAAAGGCTTTACTAAAAAGCAGGCCCACACGGCTTTAGCTGATATCGAAGAGTCTATCGAAGAGCTGAAGTACTACCGCGATACATTTATTGTGCCTTTACCTTGAGGGCACTTTTTGGTCGAAAGGCCTTGATGAATGCTTCATTGGTTTGAATGTAAGGTCCACCGATCAAATCAATGCAATAAGGCACTGCCGCAAAGATTCCTGGAACAATAGATTTACCCTCGGCATTTTTAAGGCCTTCCAGCGTTTCTTGAATGGCCTTTGGTTGCCCCGGCAAATTAATCACGAGGGCAGCATGCCCAGGGATTTCTCTGAGAACAGCAGTTTGGCGAGACAGGATGGCAGTAGGGACAAAGTGCAGGCTGATTTGGCGCATTTGCTCGCCAAAACCCGGCATCTCACGCGTTCCAGCGTCCAGGGTAGCCTCAGGGGTCACATCCCGTCTAGAGGGGCCTGTACCGCCTGTGGTGAGCACCAAATGGCAGTGATGCTCATCTACTAGTTCCGTAATCGCTTTCGTGATAGTTGCACGTTCATCGGGGATTAAGCGCTCTTCAAAAAGAGATGGGTTGCTGATGGCAGCGCCGAGCCAATTTTTGAGGGCGGGCAGACCCTCGTCAATATAGATACCCTGGCTTGCACGGTCTGAAATCGAAATCAGACCAATTTTGACAGTATCTTGCTGCTCGTTTTCTGGGGCTTGGTTATGCTTCATGTTTCTATTCTAGCTATTATTAGGGTATGTTCACATACACATCAAATCAGTTCCAAGAAATCATTGATTTCATGCTTAAAGAAGCGCGTCGCCGCGGAGCCTCCGATGCAGTCGCGGAGGTTTCTGAGGGTCAGGGTTTATCCGTTACGGTTCGCAAGGGTGAAGTAGAAACCATTGAACAAAGTCTAGATAAGCAGGTCGGGGTCACCGTTTTTTTGGGCCATCGTCGCGGCAATGCCAGTACCAGTGATTTCTCGGTCGATTCATTACGTGCCACTGTAGAAGCTGCGTACCATATTGCTCAGCACACCGCTGAAGATGACTGCGCGGCACCGGCAGAAAAAGATTTATTGGAAAAAAATCCACGCGATTTGGATTTATTCCATCCCTGGGCTTTAGATGCGGCACTAGCAATTGATATTGCACGTACCGCCGAAGGCGCTGCTTTTGCAGTTAGTAAGCAAATTAAAAATAGCGATGGCGCATCAGTATCAGCCCATCATGCGCATTTTATGATGGGCACCTCTCAAGGCTTTATGGGGGGCCATCCATTTTCACGTCACTACATTTCCTGTGCGCCAATCGCAAGTGAGGGCGGTAAAAAATCTCCTATGCAACGAGATGATTGGTATTCCAGTTCACGCATTCCTGAGCACTTAGCTGAGCCAGCCTCCATTGGTGCGTATGCCGCCCAACGCGCACTTTCCCGCCTAAAAGCAAGATCATTAAGTACTCGGCGTTGCCCAGTCATTTTTGAAGCGCCTTTAGCTGCTGGATTGCTAGGTTCTTTAGTGCAAGCGGTATCGGGGGGCGCTCTCTATCGACGCTCTAGTTTCTTATTGGATAGCTTGGGTAAGCAAGTGCTGCCAAAACACATCAGTCTTTTTGAAAATCCCCATCTCAAGTCGATGACGGGAAGTGCGCCATTTGATGAGGAGGGTGTCAAAACCTCTCCAAGAACAGTGGTGAATAAAGGTATTTTGGAAGGCTATTTTTTATCAACTTATTCTGCGCGTAAGCTAGGCATGAAGACCACTGGCAACGCAGGTGGTTCACACCATTTAACCTTGCAGAGCCGCAAGACACCCCAAGGTGGCTTACCTGCTCTATTAAAAGAAATGGGCACCGGTTTATTGGTCACTGAATTAATGGGTCAGGGCGTGAATTATGTGACTGGTGATTATTCTCGTGGCGCATTTGGCTACTGGGTTGAGAATGGTGAAATTCAGTATCCCGTTGAAGAGCTCACAATTGCTGGTAATTTAAGGGATATGCTGTTAGGCATTGAGCTCATAGGAAGTGATTCTTTAATTCGCGGTACCAAAGAAACCGGTTCGATATTGATTGGTTCAATGACGGTGGGTGGTAAGTAGCGCCCTGGGAAAACTGAGTGGCTCAAAGGAGAAATGGACCCTGTTGGGTCCATTTTTTATTTTCGCTCGAGGGTGATAAATCGAAAATTAATATCACCTTCAGACCCTGGCGTCTTCTCGATTTCTTGCCAATTTTCAGGGTCAGGGATTTCAAAAAAGGTATCTCCATCCACAATATCAATATCGATTTCTGTGAGGTATAGGCGATCCGCTTTAGCAAAACTTTGCCTAAATAGTTGTTCCCCACCAATCACAAAAACCCGTGGTGATTCAGATAGGCGATTGAGTGCATCATCCAAAGAGCTGGCTACTTCTGCACCAAGCAAATGCAAATCAGCGTTTCTGCTGACCACAATATTGCGACGGCCAGGCAAAGGACGACCAATCGATTCCCAAGTTTTTCTGCCCATGATCACTGGGTGGCCCATGGTGACGCGTTTAAAGAATTGCAAATCAGCGGAAATCTTCCACGGCATCTGATTATCTTTGCCAATGACGTGATTACGCGAGCGTGCAACGATCATAGATATAGCAGCTTGTGTCATCTTGTTCTTAAACTGCTACAGGAGCTTTAATGGGTGGATGGGATTCATATCCGACAATTTCAAAGTCTTCAAACTCATAATCAAATAATGACTCTGGTTTGCGTAAGATATTTAATGTGGGTAATGGATAGAAGTCACGCGATAGTTGTAAATCAACCTGCTCGAGGTGGTTGCTATAGAGGTGGCAATCACCGCCAGTCCAAATAAAATCACCTACTTCTAGATCGCATTGCTGAGCCACCATATGCGTCAGCAAGGCATAGCTTGCAATATTAAATGGCACGCCTAAAAAAATATCTGCACTGCGTTGATAGAGTTGGCAAGATAGCTTCCCATCGGCTACATAATACTGAAAGAAGGCGTGGCAGGGTGCTAAAGCCATCCGAGGAATATCGGCAACATTCCAAGCCGAAACAATAATACGGCGTGAATCTGGGTTGGTCTTAATTGTCTGAATGACCTCAGCAATCTGGTCAATATGCTGCCCATTTGGCGCAGGCCATGAGCGCCATTGGTAGCCGTAGATTGGACCTAGGTCGCCATCGGGCGCAGCCCATTCATTCCAGATTGATACGCCGCGCTCTTTTAGCCAGTTATTGTCGGTACTCCCTTTGAGGAACCAGAGTAATTCATAGATGATTGATTTGAGATGCAGCTTTTTGGTTGTCACCATGGGAAAGCCGTCGGCTAGATTAAACCGCATCTGATGACCGAATACAGAGATCGTGCCAGTACCGGTTCTATCGGACTTTTGAACTCCTTTGGCAAGGACTTCCTTCATGAGGTCGTGGTATTGGCGCATGGGACTAATTTATCAGTGGTTAAGTATTAGCAAGAGCTTACTCGATATTGGGCGAACTAACACCAAGCGCCTTATGGAGCTTGGGCGAGGTCGTGGTGTACTGCAATGGAATCTGTTTTTCCGGTTGGAGATAGGCTGCAGCAGCAAAGGCGGCTAAAGCAGCCTCATGAAATCCTGACAAGATCAACTTCTTTTTTCCTGGATAAATATTGATGTCACCAACTGCATAGATTCCAGGAATATTGGTTTGAAACTTTTCAGTGTCGACAGTAATTTGTTTGCGATCAATATTTAAACCCCAGTCAGCAATAGGCCCTAATTTTGGTGAGAGACCAAAAAAGACTAGCAAATCATCGACGGGGATTGTTTGACTTAGCCCATCAATATTGGTGACTTGAAGTGCGCAGAGACGTCCATGCTTCGTTTCAAAGCTGGAGATTTGACCAATCAGCAGCGCCATCTTTTGTTCGGCGCAAAGTCTGCGCATTTCGCCAATAGCCTTAGGAGTTGCCTTGAAATCATCCCTGCGATGAAGGAGGGTAACGGATTTGGCTTTACCCACCAAATGCAGCGCCCAATCCAGCGCGGAATCACCGCCACCACAAATTACGATTTGCTTATCGGTAAAGCGCTCGGGATCATTGACGTGATAAAAAAGTTGTTTACCTTCAAATGCTTCAATGCCCTCAAGCTTCAGGGTGCGTGGCTGAAAGGCGCCTACTCCTGCAGCAACAAAAACCGTCTTACTTAAGAATTGCTTGCCTTGTGAAGTGCTCACCAGAAAGTGTCCATCACCTTGGCACTCAAGGCTTGTAACCTCTTGTCCCAGATGAAATTGTGGGGCAAATGGTTCAATTTGCTTGAGTAAATTATTGGTGAGTTCTCGTCCAGTGCAAACTGGAATGGCCGGTATGTCATAAATGGGTTTATCTGGATACAGCTCGATACACTGACCACCTACTGCTGGGAGGGAGTCAATGACATGGCTTTTTATTTCCAGCAAACCAAGCTCAAAAACCTGGAAGAGGCCCACTGGACCTGCGCCAATAATCAGGGCATCGGTTTGTGTGGGCTGATTCAAACTAAATCTCTTGGATATAGCTTAGTGGGTGAAAAAGTAAATAAACCTTACTTCACCAATTGATCTAATTTATTTTTAACGTCTTTCCATTCATCGGCCTCAGGCAAGGCGCCCTTGGATTTGGTAATGGATGTCCATGAAGAAGCTAACTCTGCATTGAGCTTGATAAATTCTTGTTGATCGCCTGGCACGTCGTCTTCGGCATAAATTGCATTGACTGGGCACTCAGGAACGCAAACGGCACAGTCGATGCATTCGTCCGGATCGATAACTAAAAAATTAGGGCCTTCACGAAAGCAGTCAACTGGGCAAACATCTACACAGTCGGTGTACTTGCAGCGGATACAGGATTCGGTAACAACGTAAGTCATGGCAGAGTAGTTTCAATGGCCCAGTGAAAATGGGCTGACAAGTTATAAAAATACAATTTTAGCCGAATTAGCCTATTTTTTAGGTAAAGTGAGGGCTATGACCACTTCAATTAAATGCATATGAACACCTCAGCACAATCCCATTCCCTTCAAAAACCCAAAATTTTGGTAGCTAGAGCTATTTTTCCAGATCAATTGGCAAAACTAGAAGAATCTTTTGAGGTTCAGTCAAACCAGGAAGATCGCATTTATTCTGCAGACGAGTTACAAAAAGCCCTGTCTGGTGTAGTCGGCGCTCTGGTTACCGGCAGCGAACGAATTGATGCAGGCGCCTTGGCAGATGCCAAAGATTTGAAAATCGTGGCCAATATTTCAGTGGGCTACAACAACTTTGATGTGCCAGCGATTACAGCGGCTGGTGTGATGGCATCTAATACTCCTGATGTTTTAACGGATACAACTGCAGACTTTGGTTTTGCTCTTTTGATGGCTACGGCAAGACGGATTACAGAATCTGAGCATTGGGTGCGCGCCGGCAATTGGAAGCAATGGTCGCTGATCAATAATCCACTTGGGATGGACTTGCACCACACTACCATTGGCATTATTGGTATGGGGCGGATAGGCCAGGGGATTGCTAAGCGTGCCTTAGGCTTTGGTATGAATGTCATTTATCACAACCGCAGTCGTTTGCCCGAGGCAGATGAAAAAGCATGTCGTGCCACTTACGTTTCTAAAGAAGAATTACTAAAAACTGCCGACCATGTAGTTTTGGTGTTGCCTTACACCCCAGAAAATCATCACACTATTGGTGAGAAAGAATTGGCCTTAATGAAGCCGACTGCGACCCTCGTCAATATTGCGCGCGGTGGCATCGTAGATGACTTGGCTTTAGCGCAAGCCTTGCAGGCAAAAAAGATATTTGCAGCAGGTCTAGATGTATTTGAGGGTGAACCGACAGTCAATCCGGAATTGCTTAAATTGAGTAATATTGTGTTGGCACCCCATATTGCCAGTGCGAGTGAAAAGACGCGCAGAGCCATGGTGGATTTAGCAGTGAAAAATCTCACTGCAGCAGTTGCTGGAACTAAGCCACCAAGCTTAATTAATACTGAAGTCTTTAAGGGCTAAGTAAGAAAAAAATCGAAGCCGATTTATTCGGTTTCGATTTCTTCTGGTAATTCTCTCAGGGCTACTTCGATGCCGCCAAAGGTGTCTGCAACCCAGTTATACACTTTGCAGGCAATCCATAAGAGCGCAAAGCCAAGCAAGGCATTCAGAATCAGGGCTGATAGAACGGTGAATCCTGGGATTGCACCATCACGGATGAAAGCCACAAATAGTGCCAAGAGCACAATTGGGAATGAGAAACAGAGATAAACCAGAACCAAGGTTTTGGCGGTATGGACTGGATCGACGAAGACGATTTCTTTTTTGGTGAGTTTCATAGCCGCAATCTTAAAGCAGTCCCTCAAAAAGTGCCACATCTACCCACTCTCCTGCGGCTACATTGCCTTGCTCGTGATTGAGAATGACAAAGCAATTTGCCTCACTCATGGAGCGTAATATGCCGGCACCTTGACTTCCAGTCAGCCTGACCGTGGGCCTGCCATCCTTATTGCGCCCTAGAATGGCGCGCTGAAATTCTGTTCGACCCGCCTTTTTGCGAATGGGAGCTTGCGCAATAGCCTGCATCAGCGTTGGTTCAGTTTGTGAGGCGCCATTCAGAGCAAGCAGCGCTGATTGCACAAATTGATAGAACGTCACCATGACTGCTACGGGATTTCCTGGAAGGCCAAAAAATAGCGTTCGTTTTCTATTGGCTTGCCCATCTACTGGCTTGAGTGTGCCAAAAGCCATGGGCCGACCTGGACGCATCGCAATCTTCCAAAAGCCAACATCACCCAGTTCTTGCATGATTTGTTTGGTGTAATCGGCTTCACCCACTGAAACGCCGCCCGATGAAATCAATACGTCTGCTTGTTTGGCTGCATCACAAAAGGCTTTTTTGAGAGAGGCGGGATCATCACGGACAATCCCGCAATCAATGATTTTGAGATTGAGGCGATTTAATAAGCCAATCAGACTATAGCGATTGCTATCGTAAATTGTCCCGGTGCTTAAAGGCTCTCCGAGTGGGCGTAATTCATCACCAGATGACAGAATTGCCACTTTTAATTGAGGGCGTAAGGGCAGCTCTTTGATGCCAAGGGAGGCTGCCAAACCCAAATCAGATGGCCGTAATATTCTTCCTGCCGATACCGCAGCCTTCCCCTTTTGTAAATCTTCACCGCGCAGACGACGATTATCGCCAGCCTTGAGCAGCTTTTTCTCAAACTCAATAGTAGCCACATTGTTTGATGACTCAATTATCAATTCTTGTGGAATGACGGTGTCGCATCCCGCTGGCATGAGTGCGCCTGTCATGATTTTGACGCATTGGCCACTGGAGACTACTTTATCAAATGGCTTACCAGCAAAAGCTGTGCCTACTATTTGGAGCCGAGCGAGATCGCCATCATCTTTGAGGCATGCGCCATCAAATGCATAGCCATCCATTGCAGAATTGTCTGCTGCTGGTACATCAATAGGTGAAAGTAAATCACTGCCCAAGATGCGATTAATAGATTGATCTAGCGGTGTTAATTCAAAAGTAAGGGGGGTCTGCTTTTGAGCCTCCTCTAGCAATTCCTTGACTAAGTCAGCGATAGCCTCGCGGGCCTTTTCAACTGGCAAAGCAGGGTTTAAAAGTGGGGGCCTGTTAGGGGAATGCGGTTCCATATAGCTTATTTTGCTGCATTCTCTAGTGCATGCAATTCTTCAGGCGTATTGACGTTGGCAAAAGCATCTTCATTTTCAAAGACAACAGTACTAGTGCGTAACTCTGTAAACCAGTGATCAATCTTTAAATCACCCTTGCTCAAGAAGGTGCGTAAAGAATCTGCCAAATCACTGCGCATCAAACAAAAAACCGGCTGAGCCCAATGCTTGCCATTTGCACTCTTGGTGGATGCATAAACTAGTTGTGCGTTGGTCTGCTCCAGCTCTACGGCGAGCATCTGAGCTAGATCTATGGGAAGCAATGGAGAGTCACAAGGTGAAGTGAGTAGGTAAGGTGTTTGAGCTGCCTTGAGGCCAGCCAAGAAACCCGCTAAAGGGCCTGCAAAGTCTGGCGTCTCATCGGCAATCACTGCGTATCCATACACTGAGTATTTTGTGATGTTGCGATTGGCGTTAATCATGATCGGCCCAACTTGCTCCTTTAGCCGGGTAATGGCGCAGTCAATTAAAGGTTTTCCTTGAAAAGAAATTAAGCCTTTATCAATGCCGCCCATGCGTTGGGCACGACCACCCGCCAAAATCAAACCAGTAATCGCTTCTTTTTTAATCATTAGCCGCCAATATAAGACATCTCGACCTTGCGGCCATTGGATATCTTTTCTTCAGAGTGTGAGCCCCTCATTTCTGAGTAGTTATCCGTGCGCTGTGACCAAGTGCTCATAATGGCATTGGCTATTTCAAGATCTGACTTTCCCGAACGCAGTAGCGTTTTAAAGTCAAAACCGGAATTAGCAAATAGACAAAGATACATTTGGCCATCAGTGGAAATGCGTGCACGCGTACATTCATGACAAAAGGTTTGTGTAACGCTGGAGATCACACCGATCTCTCCAGAACCATCTTGATAGCGCCAGCGTTGCGCCACTTCGCCAGCATAGTTTGCCTCAATGGGTTCAAGCGGGAGGACGTTATTGATCTGGGCAATCACGTCTTTGGATGGAACCACTTGTGCCATATCCCAACCATTTGAACTGCCAACATCCATGAACTCAATAAATCTCAAAATGATTCCGCTGCCCTTGAAGTGTTTGGCCATTGCCAAAATTTGATGTTCATTGCAACCCTTCTTAACCACCATATTCACTTTAATGTCGGTGAAGCCGACATCTTGTGCAGCCAGAATGCCATCTAAAACATCGGTAACAGGAAAATCGACATCATTCATTTTTTTTGAAAACGGCGTCATCTAAACCATCCAAGCTCACGGTGATTCTCTGCAGCCCTGCTACTTTTAAAGCCGCAGCTTTTTTGCGCAAGATGCTACCGTTGGTTGTTAGCGTCAGATCAAGCGGTCTACCCGATGGCGTGCGAATCTTTGCCAACATCGCTATGAGTACTTCCAGGTTCTTGCGAAGTAAAGGCTCGCCGCCAGTAAGACGAATCTTTTCGATGCCAGTAGTGGCAAAAATAGTACTGAGCCGCGTGATTTCCTCAAAGCTCAATAATTCTTGATGAGAAAGATAGGGGTAGTTCTGATCAAAGATCTCTTTGGGCATGCAATAGGTACAGCGAAAGTTACAGCGATCGGTTACAGAGATGCGTAGATCACGTAGCGGTCTGCTGCGAGTATCTTGAGTCAGATTGCTAGCGGGTACGAGTTCGGTTGGAATGGACGGCACAAGACCTGTACCTTCAGCAATTCGTATTGGGATTACTTTTTCAACCATGGGTGAATTATGGCTGTGAATGAATGTTTCTGCCAAACCGCCATAAATCCTTTTGAGATCTATGGCAGCCTGGAGAAAAGTTTAAATAGTTTTTTCTTGCCCACCGGTTTCAACAAGAACCATTGGACCTTCTGGCAGGCTAGCAGCCGGTTTGGGGGCTCTTCCTAAGTTCAGGGAGATTGGCTCTGCACTGATCTGATTCTGAGCTTCAGCATGCTTATTCGCATCGGTAGCAACCCAAACCATACCCGCTGATTGAACAACATGATGCAAAGGAGTTTCCTCAAGCGCCTGGAAGGACACCTTTGGAAGCTCTGGCGCTGGTTTAGCGGCCACTTCAATCGGTGCTACTGCGGTCACTACTTGGGCTGGTGCTGTAGCTGTTTCAGTTGGGCGATTGTTTTGACGGGGCGCGCGTGGTGCCCTTTCAATTTTTGGCTCAATCGCGGGTGCGCTGACATGAAAGCTCTGCACAATATCTTTGATTGGCATAACAGAAGATGCGCCCGACATTCCGGCAGGAGGTCCTGAGAAGTTTGGCGCTACAGCATTGCTAGGCGCTGTGGCTACATTCTCGTTGTTCGCATCTGAGTTGCCTTCGGTGCGCTCACCACGTTCGCGTTGACCACGTCCACGACCACGACGATTGCGTCCACGACCACGACGCTCTTCTCCCTCAGCTGTTACTGGAGTTGCTTCGTTTGCTGGCGCAGCTTGTGTTGCTGGTGTCACTACTGCTGGCTGTTCTGGCTTTGGATTATTGCGATTACCTTGGTTGCGGTTGCCATTGCGGTTGCGACCTTCTTGGCGAGCTTTGCCTTCAGTATTCGCAGCAGCTCCCTCAGCATGATTGGATGCACCCTCTGCGTTGGCAGCTGGACGATCACCACGATCATTGCGTTCGCCGCGACGACCACGATTGCGATTGCGATCGCCGTTGCGGTTATTTTGGTTGCGACCACGGGGCGCGCTTGGGGCTGGTTTTGCTTCTTCCTCAGGAGCAGAGACAAAGAGGCGCTTGATAAAGCCAAATAGACCACCAGAGCTTGCAGCGCTTGCTTTAGGTGCAGTACGGGCTGGGCGTGGCTGGCTTACTGGAGCAGGTTGATTGGGAGTAATTCCTTTAACCGCCGCCTCAGGGCGAGCTTTTAATTCTGCATCTTTACGGCTAACGGTAGTGTCAGTTTCCAATTCACGCGCAGCTTCTTCCGCCATCACATAGCTTGCCTTTTGGTCATCCAAGCGAGGATCATCATGGCGCAAGCGTTCGAGTTTGTAGTGTGGTGTTTCCAAATGTTTATTTGGGACCATCAACACATTCACTTTGAAGCGAGTTTCAATTTTAATTACTTCAGCGCGCTTCTCATTTAACAAGAATGCAGCGACTTCAACTGGTACTTGCGTATGAATCGCGGCAGTGTTCTCTTTCATTGCTTCTTCTTGGATGATGCGCAAGACTTGCAATGCAGAAGATTCAGTATCACGAATATGGCCTGTGCCATTACAGCGAGGGCAAGTCACATGACTGCCTTCAGACAGGGCAGGGCGCAAACGTTGGCGCGACATTTCCATCAGGCCAAATTTGGAGATCTTGCCCATTTGTACGCGTGCACGATCATGGCGTAAAGCATCGCGCAAACGATTCTCAACGTCTTTCTGTGCCTTGCTTGACTCCATATCGATGAAGTCAATGACAATCAAGCCACCCAAGTCACGCAAACGCGCTTGACGAGCAATCTCATCGGCAGCTTCTAAGTTGGTACGGGTGGCCGTTTCTTCAATATCAGAGCCGCGGGTAGCTCGTGCAGAGTTGACGTCAACTGAAACCAAGGCTTCGGTGTGGTCAATCACAATCGCACCGCCAGATGGTAATGGCACGGTACGGGAATAGGCGGTTTCTATCTGATGTTCAATCTGAAAGCGAGAGAACAAAGGCACATCATCTTGATAACGCTTTACTCGGGAGAGGTTGTCTGGCATTACTACAGACATAAATGCCTGAGCTTGCTCGTAAATGTCATCGGTATCGATCAAAATCTCGCCGATATCAGGCTGGAAATAATCGCGGATTGCGCGAATAACCAAGCTTGATTCAAGATAAATCAATAAAGGAGCTGAGTTGCCTTTGGCTGCTTCATCAATTGCACCCCAAAGTTGCATTAAGTAGCTTAAGTCCCACTGTAATTCAGTGGCATCACGACCAATACCGGCGGTACGGGCAATGATGCTCATGCCATCGGGCACCTCTAATTGAGCCATTGCTTCGCGCAGCTCTTGGCGATCTTCGCCTTCGATGCGACGCGAAACACCGCCTCCACGGGGGTTATTGGGCATCAATACCAAATATCGACCAGCCAAGGAGATAAATGAAGTTAAAGCAGCGCCTTTTTGGCCGCGCTCTTCTTTTTCTACTTGAACAATAATTTCTTGCCCTTCGCGCAAGGCATCTTTAATGGACGCATTGCGAACATCGATACCTTCTTTGAAATAAGTACGGGCTACTTCTTTAAATGGCAGGAAGCCGTGGCGTTCCTCACCGTAATTTACAAAGCACGCTTCAAGCGAAGGCTCAATGCGGGTAATAACACCTTTGTAAATGTTGCCTTTGCGCTGTTCGCGTCCGGCAGCTTCGATATCAATATCGATGAGTTTTTGACCATCGACGATGGCAACTCGCAACTCTTCTTGTTGAGTTGCATTGAATAACATGCGTTTCATAACACTCTCCTATGGGGGAGGGTGTCGCTGCGGCGGTGCGTTAGGGGACAGGTTAGATCGCTTAAGGCAGGGCCTATGGGCGAATGGTGAGTGTGGGTCAAGCTAATCTGGGCATATCTTGCCCAGTCCACCAAGTTCAATGTTTGTTAAACCGGTGCCACACTTGACGATCGCCGCAGAGACCTCCTTTAGGTCATCAATGCAGGCGCTCGCCTGAAAACTGTCTTCTAATCGCGGGTCGCGGCATACGGCACACCAACCCTGCGCCTCATTACAACGGGGGAGGGGCAACCCCGGGAGTCTATTAAGGGCGACTCCAAGCTCCACGATTCAAACCTGACTTCAGGTTGGGATCAAGCTAATAAATTAGCTAGAGCGTTGATTATACGGCACAAGTTGAATGACAATGGGGTATTGTTAAGTCCCTCGCCGAGGTGGCGAGAGAGATAAATCATGAAATCAGCACCTATTCCGAAGACCCCACAGCCAAAAATAGCCACACCTGCAACTGTTCATTTGCAGACGATCGGTCCCGAGGAGGCTGGGCAGCGCTTAGATAACTATCTTCTTCGCTGGGCCAAAGGGGTTCCCAAAAGTCACGTATACCGGATTATTCGTTCTGGTGAGGTGCGGGTCAATAAGAAGCGGGCTGAGCCGACTACTCGCTTGATTGAGGGGGACGTGGTCCGTTTACCGCCCGTTCGCTTGGCTGAACCAGCTCAGATGGCAGCAGTCAATACAGCTCAAACCAAGTCACGTGCCCGGGGTTATTCAGACAAAATGCCCATTTTGTTTGAAGACGAGGCGCTCTTAATCGTCGATAAACCACCGGGTTTGGCGGTTCATGGTGGTTCTGGGATTGCTTTGGGGGTGATTGAGACCCTGCGAATCACTCGCCCAGAGCTCAAGTTCTTGGAGTTGGTGCATCGTTTAGACCGAGACACCTCCGGGGTCTTGCTCTTAGCCAAGAAAAGAAGCGCTTTGGTTGAATTACATCGCCAAATCCGCGAAGGTCAGACCGATAAGCGCTATTACTTGATTGCACATGGTGAAATTGTCCAGACTGCAGGCGTAATGCAGTTGAAATTTCCTCTCCATAAATACCTACTCCCTAACGGTGAGCGCCGTGTGCGGGTGGATCCGGATGGATTACCTAGCCACACTGCCTTGCGGGTCAGCAAAATCATGAAACAGGGCGACCTTGCTATTACTTTGGCAGAGGCGCAATTGAAAACAGGCCGTACCCACCAGATTCGGGTGCATTTGCAAAAATTAGGCCACGCCATTCTGGGCGATGATAAGTATGGTTTTGAGGATGAAGATAAGAAAGTAAAGTCCAAGCGTCTCTATTTGCATGCGCATTTGGCTGGGTTTACCCATCCAAGAACTGGTGAAAAAATGCGCATTGAATCACCTTTGCCGGACGAATTTACCGCCTTGATGAGTCGTTTTGAGTCACACGAGTAACGTAGTATTGCCGCCATGAATGTAGATAAAAAGCTCGCTAGACGCTACGACCTGATTGTTTGGGATTGGGATGGCACCATCATGGATTCCACCCCAACGATTGTTGAGTGTATTCAGCAGGCCTGTCGTGATTTGGGTTTTAAAGAGCCCAATGATTCTCTGGCGAGCTCTGTCATTGGTTTGGGGATTCATGATTCTTTACGTCGTGCAGTTCCTTGGATTGAACCTGCGTATTTTTCTAAATTGACTGAACGTTTTCGTTATCACTATTTGGCTAAAGACCATGAACTTCATTTATTTAAGGGCGTTCGCGATTTGCTAGAAAAATTACGTGCAGATGGTTATCTATTGGGAGTAGCTACCGGTAAATCACGCGTTGGTTTGGACCGCTCTTTGCAGCACCATCAGTTAGAGCATCTCTTCCATGAGACACGTACAGCAGATGAATCCTTCTCTAAGCCTCATCCTGGCATGTTGTTAGAGCTGTCCGATGCTCTCCAAGTGCCAATGCGTCGCATGCTGATGATCGGTGATACCACGCATGACTTAGACATGGCAGTCAATGCTGGGGTGGATGCGGTTGCGGTGACCTATGGGGCACATCCACCGGATACCTTGAAAGAATCTACGTCACTTGCACATGTAGATGATGTGCCTCAGTTAGCGCAGTGGCTTGATACCAATTTAGTTATATAAGAACTGGGTTAAATGAAATGAGCGATATGAATCGTAATAACAATGACAGTGCAAATTGGGAGCGCCAAGCACTGGAGCACTTATTGCTTGAGAACTTAAAAGAGACGCGTAAAGCACGCCGTTGGAAAGCGGTATTTCGGGTTCTCACATTACTGATTTTTATTGGAATTGTGTTGGCGGTCTTCGATTTTCGTTTGCCAGGCGGTAGCATGAGTGTTGAGAGACACACTGCATTAGTTACGCTTGAGGGTGAAATCGCTGCAGGTTCAATGGCTAATGCCATGGACATTAATTCATCGCTTGATGCTGCTTTTGAGAATGAGCATAGTGCGGGTGTGATTTTGCAAATCAATAGCCCAGGCGGCTCGCCAGTCCAAGCCGGCATGATTAATGATGAAATTCATCGCTTACGCAAGCTTTATCCAAGTAAGCCTTTTTATGTAGTAGTTGAGGATATCTGTGCCTCAGGTGGATATTACGTTGCTGTTGCTGCCGATCAAATTTTGGTTGATAAGGCCAGTCTGGTTGGTTCGATTGGTGTGATTATGGAAGGCTTTGGTTTTACTGGCCTAATGGATAAATTAGGTGTGACACGCCGTATGATCACAGCGGGTTCCAATAAGGGCATGATGGATCCATTCTCTAAAGAAAATCCTCAGCAAGTAGTCATGATGAAAAATATGATTGATGAAATTCATCAGCAATTTATCGCCGTTGTAAAAGAAGGGCGCGGAGCACGACTCAAAGATGTACCTGATTTATTTTCTGGTCGAGTTTGGACTGGTGAGCAAGCCGTCAAAATTGGTTTGGCTGATGGTTATGGCACAGTAGATTCGGTTGCCCGTGACGTCTTTAAGGCACCAAGCGTGCTTGATTACACAGTGAAAGAAAATTTTGCTGAGCGCGTAGCAAAACGCTTCGGAGCTGAAGCAGGAAATGCGGCTGGTAAAGCCTTGCTGAAAACTCCTGACCTCAGATAAGTTTGCTTTGTAAATTAGCCCAACAACAGAAATACAGTTGGTCTATTTTGCAGGCCTACAAACGCAGCTTCATTAGGGTAACGTTTGCGCCACTCGGCAATAGTCAGAGTGGTAGTCATCTCTGATTTGAGACTCAGGTCTACTCCAAGGCAAAGTAGTGTTTGCGGAGCAAGGGCGCTCAGGCAGGCCATCATCATGGCGGTATTGCGATACGGTGTTTCAATCCAGATTTGTGTTTGCTTTAATTTGCGCGACTCAATCTCTAGTTGCTTAAGGCGGGTAATTCTTTCCTGAGCATCATGGGGAATGTAGCCTTGAAATGCAAAGCGTTGCCCATTTAAGCCGCTGGCCATGAGCCCCAGTAAGATTGAGCTTGGCCCAATCATAGGTCTTACTTTTGCTCCAAGCTGATGTGCAGCCAATACCAGTTCAGCGCCTGGATCAGCCACTCCCGGGACACCTGCTTCTGACATCAGCCCCACATCATGACCCGCCAGCAAGGGCTTTAGAAGTTCGCTAGGTTTGACTGCATCACCATACTTTGCGTTACGCGCTGCACCACGCCACTCGCTCATTTGCATGGTTTGAATCGAGCATGCCAAAGGGGAGATGTTATCAACTGCTTTTAAAAAGGCGCGCGCTGTTTTAGCATCTTCCACAATCCAATGAGTCAATTTAGCTGTTTGCAAAATTGTTTCATTAGGCAGAACCCAGGGCAATTGCTCCACTCGAGAATCCTCTCCCA
>Ga0364915_10091_pt1 | contig 36249 bp, 35 predicted proteins | sample ExccelJu500001D4_3_FD_206958 | JGI IMG/M metagenome (GOLD analysis project Ga0364915, IMG submission 206958) | Enriched cells from Trout Bog Lake Hypolimnion, Wisconsin, USA - BchlTB.June25.5000.01.D4 | ecosystem: Environmental > Aquatic > Freshwater > Lake > Hypolimnion/Profundal zone | place... | reverse complement strand
AATTTCAGCAAAGAGGTTGACAAAGTGACCTTAAATGATTTAAATCGCCGCAGGTTAAAGGATGCTATCAGCCATGAGATGGAGGCAAGAGGGTATCAACTCTCTACAACGCCCGATTTGTTGGTTAATGCCTTTGTTAAAGGGCAAGCCAAATATTCGGCAAATGCCAATACCAATTCATTTATGTATATGAGGGGATTTGGTAATTCCAATACCTATGTCGATGTGAATAAATCGATTGAAGGGACATTATTCATTGATCTGATTGATGTACCCCAGAAAAGAATGGTCTGGGAAGGGATTGCTGAAGGACTGGTCAATCCACGCACAGAAACGCGGGAAGAAAAGTTAAACAACATTGTACAAATGATTTTTAAGGAGTTTCCGCGGTAAGCAGCTTCTAATTTTTTCATGCGTTAAGGCCGGAATTCAGTTCCGGCCTTTTTTATCTTTTCAGGTCGTGAGGCCTCAAAAACTAACTTAAAGGTCTGAGAACATTAAATTCACCGCTTCCGAACCGAGTAAATCAGATAGTCCAAGGATGGGAATGAAAATTTTCCTAATTTTGCTGCTCTTAAATTTTAAAATTTTATGACTGAAAAGAAACTTCCGTTTACAAGAGAGACGTTAGAAAAAATAATTGAAACATATCCTACACCCTTTCATATTTACGATGAAGCCGGAATGCGATCTTACGCAAAGCGATTTGTGAAAGCTTTCTCATGGAATGAAGGATTCAAAGAGTATTATGCGATAAAGGCTGCCCCAAATCCTTACCTGATGAAAATTTTACGTCAGGAAGGTTTTGGCATCGATTGCAGTTCAATTGCGGAACTGGAGATTGCTGAAAAGGTTGGAATGAGCGGAGATGAGATCATGTTCACTTCAAACGATACACCGGTCGATGAATATAAAAAAGCTGTTGCCCTTGGAGCCATCATAAACCTGGATGATATTTCCCACATTCAATATCTTGATGATAATATCGGGCTACCTGAACTGGTATGTTTCAGGTACAATCCCGGATCGTTAAAGGAGGGAAATGCCATTATCGGGCATCCGGAAGAGGCGAAATATGGTTTTACAAGAAGCCAGCTTTTTCAGGGGTATCAGATGTTAATTGACAAGGGGGTAAAAAGGTTTGGAATTCACACGATGGTGGCCTCCAATGAACTTGACCCCGACTATTTTGCGGGAACAGCCCAGATACTCTTCGAGCTGATTGCCGATCTTTCCAAAAAACTGAACATTAGTTTTGAATTTGCCAACCTGGGCGGGGGGATCGGAATTCCGTATAAGCCTGATCAAAACGAGGTTGATCTGGATCGGATGAGCAAAGGAATCAAGGCCAATTATGACAAATACATCACTGGAAACGGATTGAGTCCGATTAAACTTTACTTTGAATCCGGTCGTGCAATCACAGGTCCTTATGGCTACCTGGTTAGTACTGTACTTCATATCAAGGATACTTATAAGAAATATGCCGGACTTGATTCAAGTATGGCCAACCTGATGAGACCTGCTTTGTATGGTTCATACCATCACATCTCCGTTCCCGGTAAGGAAGAATCGACAACAAAGATCATGTACGATGTTACCGGATCACTGTGTGAAAACAATGACAAATTTGCCATTAACAGGGTATTGCCAAAGCTGGCCGCGGGCGATATCGTGGTTATTCACGATACCGGTGCACACGGGCATTCGATGGGATTTAATTACAATGGGAAGCTTCGTTCTGCAGAATTATTGCTTCGTGAAGAGGGAGAAGTCGTAGAGATCCGAAGAGCCGAGACGCTGGATGATTATTTCGCGACGCTGGATCTCAACGGAATAGACTCTTTTAAAGTATAAACCACCCTAAAAATCAGGGATTACATCAAAAATATGAAAGTTTGCGGTTTTAGTTTCGTTAAAAACGCAGTGAAATTCGATTATCCAGTTGTTGAAGCAATCACTTCGATTCTTCCGGTATGTGACAAATTCATAGTGGCTGTGGGTGATTGTGACGATGGCACCAGGGAGCTGATTGAGTCTATCGGTTCGGATAAAATCGAAATCATTGATACAGTCTGGGACCCCACTTTACGTGAAAAAGGGAGGGTTCTCGCTTCCGAAACCAACAAGGCTTTTGATGCAATTCCTGCCGGATACGATTGGTGCTTCTACATTCAGGGAGATGAAGTCTTACACGAAAAATACCTTGCTGAAATTGAAAAATCATTACATAAATACTTGAATATAAAAGAAATAGATGGATTAATCATGAATTACACCCACTTTTACGGTACCTATGATTATTATGCTGATTCAAGGCAGTGGTACCGGAGTGAAATTCGGATTATCAAAAATAATAAAGTGATCAGGTCGTGGAATGATGCCCAGGGATTCAGGTGGAAAGATGGCACCAAACTGACCGGCAAATTTATTGATGCCACCATGAATCATTATGGCTGGGTCAGACCGCCAAAACTTATGAAGGATAAGCTCGAAGGGTCTAAACAATACTGGTCTGTAAAATCGAAGCATGTCAAAACCGAAGGCCAGGAAACTGAAGAGTTCAAATATGAAGATGGGATTGACAGTCTCCAGCGTTTCAATGGGGACCACCCTAAAGTGATGCTTTCACGTATTACTAATCTCAACTGGCACCCGCAACTTTCAATCCGAAAGAAGAAATTCAAGGCCCGATATTTTGTATTGTATTGGTTTGAAAAGATTTTCAACTATCGTCCTTTTGAGAATAAACATTTTATTGAATTCAAAGAGTCATGAGTACCAGTTTTAACGACGATATTGTCAAAGCTGTTGAAGTACTTCGTTCAGGAGGAATCATCCTTTACCCAACAGATACAATCTGGGGAATTGGGTGCGACGCAACAAATCCAGCCGCAGTAAGGCGCATCTATGAAATAAAGCAACGAATAGACGCAAAAAGCATGCTCGTTTTAATGGAGAATCCAAATCTGCTCAATTCCTACATTACTGAAGTCCCAGAGATTGCCTGGGATTTAATAGAAGTAGCAGATAATCCGCTGACAATCATCTACCCTGGAGGAAAGAATCTGGCACCCAACTTACTGGCAACTGATGGCAGCATTGGAATCAGGATTACTACTGAACCCTTTACCCAGCAATTGATACAAAGGTTTCGAAAACCGGTAGTTTCAACTTCTGCAAATATTAGCGGACAAAAATCACCACAAAATTTCAACGAAATCAACGATGAGATAAAGCAAATGATGGACTATATCGTTGCATACCGCCAGGAAGACCTGTCGAAATCCAACCCGTCAGGAATTATTAAACTCGGTGTTGGTGGTCAGATAGAGATTATCAGGAAATAATCCCTACTCTTTTCTCACATTTCCAGAACCTAATATAGTGCTGTCAACTAATGGATTCCCTTTGTAAATCACGTTTCCTGACCCTGCAAGCTTGGCAACCAGATTTTTTACTGAATTAACCCAGCAGTTTCCTGATCCTCCAATTTTTACATTCACATCATCAGCCGGGAAATCGGTGGTTCTAACATTGCCTGAACCTGAGATAGTCACTTTCAATTCGGCAGAAGTTCCATCACCTGAAAGCTTAACATTTCCTGATCCTGACAAAATCACCGAAACCTTCTCTGCAATGAGATTCGGGAGATTTATATCACCACTCCCACTGAGGGTAAGAGTCAGAATCCTGGAATTAATCTTGTCTTTTGAGTCAATGGAGCCTGAGCCAGAAATCGTCAAGGCATCAATTTGGGGAATTGTTACAAAGATATCTACTCTTCCTGGATTCCATTTCTTAAACCAGGTATCAGTGGGATATTTAATGACTAATTTCCGGTCATTTACTTCAGTAATCAGTCTGTTTAGCGTTTCTCCATTCCCTTTCACTTCGACAGACTGTGAATTCCCCTGTTTCAGATGAACATTGGCATCAATCTTTAATGAGATTTCGGTGAAGGCAGAAACAGGCCTTGTTTGACTTGTTTGTGCAATAAGTAGCTGTGATCCTGCAAACATGATAACTGCCACAAGGGTGATAAATTTTGATTTCATATTTTGAAAATTAGTATTTACAATTGAAAGATGCATTTCCCGGAAAAATGTTGCATGACTGCTGTACTTTTTTTACTCCAGGTAAATTTCGATGAGTCCGTCAGGGCAATTCAGGTGGATTTCCCGGCTTGTTTCATCCATCGAGGATATTACTTCATCAGAAAGGGGAATCATAATTTCAGCTTGTTTATGATTCACAGTGATGACCATATTACCTGAAAAATCATCTACACGGCTGATCAAACCAATCTTACCGAATTTTGTATCAAAGGCAGTCATTCCGATTAAACCTGACACAACTCCCTGATTTTCAGATTCGATTATTTCGTTTTCCAAAATAAAAACCTTGCAGCCGATTAACTCTTTTGCCGTGATCATCGAATCAATAAAGCGGAGTTTGCAGATCGCACTTTCGTTATTTCGAAAACGGAATCCTTCCTCCTCTATTAAGAAAGGAACCACTCCCCCATCTACTTCCACAAAGATCCACTCAATATCTTCGAAAGTTTCCTCAAACTCCTGTTCGAAAGCCAAAATAACTTCGCCCTGGAGGCCGTGCGCCTTCTGAATATACCCGACTTCAACGCAATCGCTTTTATTTATCTGATTCATATTCCGACAAAGTTACAAAAAAAGGCGATGGTTGAAATAACCATCGCCCTTTGAAATTCTTCCTGTTAAATATTGAAAAAATGATTTTTTTCAGTATTAGACCTCCTCTGTTGGTTCTACTGAAGTTTCTGCACCTTCAACCTCTGCTGCTGAATTTTCTGCAGGTTTCACCGCAGCTGCTGCTGCAGCTGCAGCATTTTTCCTGGCAATCTCGGCAAGCCGCGCCTCGTTGACCTTAACTTCAGCTTTAAGACGTTTTTTCATCTCATCGCTAAAACCGGTTGCAAGCGCATCCTTTTTCGCCTGTACTGCATTTTCCTTTGCTGTTAACCAAGCCTCAAACCGGTTATCAGCCTCAGCCAAATCAAAGGCACCTTTTTTAACGCCATCAAGAAGGTGTTTTTTCATCATAACCCCCTTGTGTGACAAAATAGTCCGACAAGTATCGGTAGGCTGCGCGCCATTATTCAGCCATGAAATGGCTTTGTCGAAGTCAAGATCGATAGTGGCAGGATTAGTATTTGGATTGTAAGAACCAATCCTCTCAATAAACCTACCATCTCGTGGTGACCTGCTGTTTGCTACCACAATGTGGTAATAAGCATGTTGTTTACGGCCATGCCTTGCCAAACGAATCTTTACTGACATAACGTGTTACGTTAAAATTTATATTTTAAATTTGCGGGGCAAAGATACTACATTAATCGGGATAAAAAATGTCTGCAATTATAATTAATCCAAGGGACTGAATTATTTAGGAGCGTTGAAGTACTTTTTAATTTGAATTTTCATTCTGACCCAAAAGCAATCCTGAGAAATCAAAAGATCACGGCTGACTGACCAATATAATTATTCAGATAATTTGGAATAAATTTACAGATAAATGAAGTAACATTCTAGTTTTGGTTAACTTTGGCACATGCTTTGTAAAGTAAAAAAGCATTAAATTAAAATCGAAAATCAAATTAATATGTCACCTAAATTACTCATAATGAAAATATTACGTTTTTTAGTCCTGGGATATTGCATTCTGCTGGGTTTAATCGCATGTAAAAAATCTGCTACTGAAGATATAGCTTCTGCAGATGTTTTCATTCAATCTATTAAGAACCCTATTGACACAACTCAGACTCTTTATGCTGCAGTCAGTTCAATATTCTCATACAGTTCCATGACCAGTGTTTCTGTTATTGACCCCAACAATAGTACCAAGCAATTAACCAATTATGCTAATTTGGGGAATTCTTTTTATAACGATCCGGTCTATTCAGCAACACTGCCCTCAGTTGGGGTTTACAACTATACTGTGAAATTTTCTGACGGACAGTCAAAAGCGTACACTAATACGTTGTTAGCTGCAACTCTCCCCCCACCTGTTATTACTTCACTTGGTAAAAATGTGGCAAATGATTCTATTAACATTACATGGAAGGCTGTAGCCAATGCCCAGGCGTACCAGATGAAAGTTACTAAAGGTACAGGAACATCTTTGACCCAGGTATATTATTTAGCCCCGTTTTACGATGCGAGTACACCTTTAAGACCTGTTTTGACTATGGGAGTCCCATTGGTCACCATATCGGCATATGGTACAGGAACTTACACTTTTGAGATAGATGCGATATTATACGAAACCTCTGCATATACCTTTATTCAGGCAGTTGGCATTTCAACGCAATATTTTACTTATTAAATTGTATTGGCTGAAACCAGGGACCAGGTCAAGAATCTGTTTTTAAGTCAGATCATCCTTATTATATTGCTGAATATTTTAAGCCGGGTAATTTCGGTAAGATTAAGAAGAAGATCTGTGAGGTCTTCTTCTTGGTTTTAATATTTGATCAAAGCCAGCTAAATCAATGTTTAGTCTACAATTATTTTCTAAATTTGAGCAATGAAAAAATTACACATAATCCTCCTTATAAGTTTCATTCTGTATGGTCTTGCAGGATGTGAAAAAGCAACGATTGTAGATCAGGCTACAGCTGATGCATTTATTCAATCGATAAAAAATCCGACGGATACAGCTCAGGTTGTTTTTGCAGTGGTTCATTCTGTATTTTCCTATAACCGGATGACCAGCGTAACCGTTATAGCCCCAATAACTGCTGCTTCTCCGGATAGTATTACAACTAATCTGATTAATTATGCCAATATGGGTAATTCATTTTACAATAATCCTGTTTATTCGGTATCTCTGCCAACTCCGGGTTCTTATACCTATGACGTGACTTTTAAAGACGGACAGGCAATATCCTTTAATAATACGTTGACTTATAATATTTTGATACCTCCAAATATTACATTTCTGGCTAAAAACGCAACACCCGATTCTATAGATATTTCCTGGAATGCTGTTACAAATGCCCAGGCTTATCAGGTAAAAGTGACTAAAGGGACACTTACAGGGCCCTCTGCTATACAGGTTTTTTATGTCGCTCCGTTTATTGATTTGAGCAGTCCTCTTAGAACAAATCTGACAATAGGAGTACCATTGTCCACTGTATTATCCTATGGTGCAGGAACCTACACATTTGAAGTTGACGCTTTGTTATACGAATCAACAGTAGGAGGTTCTCTCCAGGCAATAGGTACCTCCACGCAAGCTATTACCTTGTAATTTTCCTATTTTTAACCATGCGACCAATTGCATTGCCGGGAATCAATATTTCTATTCATTCATAAGTTTTTAACTATGGTATCATTTACCCATCTTCATGTTCACAGCCAATATTCAATCCTTGATGGTGCAGCGGCAGTTGTTGATTTGGTTAAAAAGGCAAAAAAAGATGGCATGACAGCTATTGCATTGACCGATCACGGAAGCATGTTTGGGATAAAGGAGTTTCATGAAATTTGCAAGAAAAACGATATAAAACCTATCCTTGGGGTGGAAACTTATGTAGCTTCAAGGGGAATTCATTTCAAAGACAAAAGTGAAAAAGAAGACCGTTCAGGAGACCACCTGATTTTATTGGCCAAAAACGAGAAGGGATATCGAAATCTATTAAAATTGGTAACCGTAGCAAATACCGAAGGATTCTATTATAAACCACGGATAGACAAGAACTTACTCGAAATGCACAGCGAAGGTTTAATTGTATCCTCTGCATGCATTGGAGGTGAGATTCCACAGTGTATACTCAAGGGAGATCTTGCTGCCGCGGAGGAGGCGATAAAATGGTTCAAAAGTATTTTTAAGGATGATTTCTATCTTGAAATCCAGCGTCATAAAACCACTGAACCTCAACTGCCCACTGATGTATATGAAAGTCAGCTAATTGTCAACAAGGAACTTATCCGTTTAGGTGAGAAATTTAGCGTGAAAGTGATTGCCACCAATGACAGTCATTTTACCAATGGAGAAGATGCAGATGCTCATGATTTGCTCATCTGTCTGAACACAGGAAAAGATCTTGACGATCCGTCCCGCATGCGTTATACCAAGCAGGAGTGGCTCAAGACCACTGAAGAGATGAATCTGCTGTTTGGTGATTTGCCGGATGCTCTTGCCAATACCCAGGAGATCACTGAAAAGGTCGAGTTTTTTGAACTTGATTCTGAACCTATCATGCCTGAGTTTCCAATTCCGCCATCCTTTGGTACCATAGACGCATATCGAAACCAGTTTCCTGAAGAAATATTAATCGAGGAATTTAAGGATATACCAAAAAGGGCGGGTGGTTATGAAAATGCCTTAAGGGTTAAGTTCGAATCTGATTACCTGACTTATCTGGTCTACGAGGGAGCTAAAAGCCGTTACGAACAGCCGCTCTCTCACGAGCTGATTGATCGTATAGAATTTGAGCTTGAGACGATAAAGACAATGGGATTCCCAGGCTATTTTCTTATTGTTCAGGACTTTATTGCTGCGGCTCGTAAAATGCATGTTATTGTTGGTCCCGGCCGCGGATCTGCTGCAGGTTCCGTCGTTGCCTACACAACCGGAATTACCAATGTAGATCCCATTAAACACGATCTTCTGTTTGAACGGTTTCTGAACCCTGACCGGATATCTATGCCCGATATTGACATCGATTTCGATGATGACGGTCGTCAACTGGTGCTCAACTGGGTCAAGGAGAAGTACAGCCGCGATAACGTAGCTCATATCTGTACCTTTGGAACGATGGCCGCAAAAATGGCCATCAGGGATGTTTCACGCGTTTTAAAATTGCCCCTTTCCGAGGCCGACCGGCTTGCCAAGATGGTTCCAGAAACACCCAAAATTACACTTGCAGAAGCTTATGCCAAGAATCCGGCCCTGGAGGCAGAGAAAAAATCAGATAATCCATTGATTATAAAAGCATTAAAGTATGCAGAAACTCTTGAAGGGTGTATCCGGCAATTCGGGGTACATGCCTGTGGAATCTTGATTGGCAGGGATAAGCTGGATAATCATATCCCATTAATGCCAACCAAAGATGAAGATCTGCTGACAACCCAATACGACGGCCATTATGTGGAATCGATCGGTTTGTTGAAAATGGATTTTCTGGGATTGAAGACCCTTTCAATTATTAAAGAATGTCTCGAAAATATTCAGCTTTCAAAAAAAATAACGGTCGATATTGATAAAATTCCGTTTGACGATCCAAAAACTTTTGAACTTTTCAGTAATGCCAATACAACCGCTATTTTCCAGTTCGAATCAACCGGAATGAAAAAATGGCTGCGTTTATTGCAGCCCAGCAGATTTGAAGATCTTGTTGCAATGAATGCGCTCTACCGCCCCGGACCAATGGATTATATTCCCAACTATGTCAACCGCAAAACGGGACGGGAAGAGATCGTTTATGATCATCCGATTATGGAACAATTCTTGTCCGACACCTACGGGATAACTGTTTATCAGGAACAGGTGATGCTCCAGGCACGCGCATTAGGACAGTTCACCAGAGGAGAATCGGACTCATTGCGCAAAGCGATGGGAAAAAAGAATTTGCCCCTGATGGAGGAGCTAAAAACTAAATTTACGGAGGGGTGTAAAAGCAATCAAGTGTTTATTGAAGGGTGTAAAACCGTAGGAAAACCTGCTGATACGGTAATCGATAAAATATGGAAAGACTGGGAAGCATTTGCTCAATATGCATTTAATAAGTCCCATTCAGTCTGTTACGCTTATATTGCCTATCAGACCGGATATCTTAAGGCAAACTATCCCTCTGAGTTTATGGCCGCTGTATTGAGTTGTAATCTAACCAATGCAGATAAAATCTCCATTTTTATGGATGAAAGTAAGTTCATGGGGCTCGCCGTTATGGGGCCCGATGTGAATGAATCACGTTCAAATTTTTTTATTAATAAAAATGGAGGATTGCGTTTCGGGTTATCAGCTATCAAAGGGGTCGGAGCAGGAGCTGTTGCTGATATTATCAAAGAAAGGGATGTAAACGGAGATTTTAGTTCCATCTTCAATTTTGTGGAACGGGTTAATTTACAGACCATAAACAAAAAAAATCTTGAAGCATTAGCGATGGCCGGTGCCTTCGACAGTTTTGAAAATATCCATCGGTCACAATACTTTGGAGATAGTGGTGATGGAAGCAGCTTTATCGAAGCACTAATTAAATACGGGAACCGGATTCAGGGAGAGAAACAGTCATCAATGGCCTCGCTTTTTGGCGATATTCAGACTATTGAAGTTAAATTGCCGACTATCCCCAATGTCCCTGAATGGCCGAAAATTGTGGCACTGGAAAAAGAAAAAAATCTGATTGGTATTTATCTCTCCTCCCATCCGCTTGATGATTATGCATTGGAGATCAAGAGTTTTTGCACCAAGGACATCAATCTGTCTCATCTTAACAGCGAGATTGAGACTCTGAAAAACCGTGAGCTTAGTTTTGCCGGAATTGTCACCGAAACACAGGAGGGGTTCACAAAGAACGGAAAACCTTTTTCTTCCCTTACATTAACCGATTACTCCGATTCCTATAAGTTGATGTTCTTTGGAAATGACTATGTGAATTTCGGAAACTTCTGCAAAAAGGGGTTGTTTCTGCTGATTCGCGGAAAGATAGCAGCGAAATGGCAGGGAGGCGATCAACTCGAATTTAAAGCCGGCAAAATAGAACTTCTTCAGGAATTAGCCGAAAAAACTGAAAGCCTGCGCATTACGTTTACTGTCGAAACGATGACTCAGGCATTGATTGAAAAGCTTGATCAAAAACTCAGCCAGTCACCCGGAAAAACATTACTCAAGTTCTCGGTATTCGATCCCGAAACAAACATCAGACTTCACCTGTTTTCCAGAACCCGGCGGATTGGATTAACCGGTGAACTGAAAGCTTATCTGCAAAAAATTCCAGATATCGTTTTTACTCTAAATTAATTCTTAAATTTGCTGATTCAAAAATTTTTGACTTTTTAAACAATTTAAAATATTTTATCATGGCAATAGAGGTAACAGATGCAAATTTTGACGAGGTGGTTCTTCAATCAGCAAAACCAGTCTTAGTTGACTTTTGGGCTGAGTGGTGCGGACCATGCCGGATGATCGGACCACTTGTAGCAGAGCTAACTGACGATTACGAGGGAAGAGCCGTGGTGGCAAAAATGGATGTTGATACAAATCCCGGAACTGCCGCTAAATTTGGAATACGTAACATTCCTACTATTTTATTCTTTAAAAACGGTGAAGTCGCCGATAAACAGGTAGGCGCTGTTCCAAAAACAATTCTCGCTTCCAAGATTGATGCGTTGTTGTAGGAGTTTTAAAATCCTCAATGAATAATACAATACCCTCAAGGTTTCCAAAACCTTGAGGGTATTTTGTTTAAATCTGCCTACTCAACACTTATCTGACAATGAATTGGAAAATGATCTGAGTAATAAACCCGGTCCCGATGGTAGTTTTGCACAGTAAACTTTTGGTCTAATAGTATATAATCGATTCTGAATGAAGGTAATTCACCATTGTAAGTATTGGAGGTACCCCAACCCGATTCAATAAACGCATCCTTCAGACTACCCCTGACTTTCCGGTAAGTATACGAAACCGGTGTATCGTTGAAATCGCCGCATACCAAAACCGGATAAGGAGATTTCCGAATATGTTCCGCTAATTTTCGGGCCTGGGAAGCTCTACAAATGAATCCGTTCCTAAGTTTAAAGGTGACTTTCCGGGCCTCCTCTATTTGATTGGTTTTTGTGGATGATCCAATGGAGTCAATCACAGAATAATCATCAGGGTCAATAGAATACGATTGCAAATGGCAATTATAGACTCTGATAATCTGACGATCACTTATCCTGATATCCGAAAACTGAACAAGGATGGATGGAACCGGAAATTTAAGTTCACCTTTATTGATGATTGGATATTTAGAAAAGGTAACCAGATCGGAATAACTTCCGGATGATACTACCTGAAAATAATTAATTTCCGGCAACGCCTCTTTGATCCCCTGGGGACTTAGCTTTCCGGTTTTAAATTGAGTTCCCTCCTGAAGACAAATGATAGAAGCCCCGGTAGATTTAAAATATTCAACGATTTTTGGATTATTTAAACGGTGAGCCCTCTGATCAGACTTAAAACCATGCACATTATAGCTCAATACTTTAATTCCTGATTTAGTAGAATTTGATCCCGGAATTAGCTGATAGGTATTTGTAAAATTGGTAAATCCGATTAACAGGCAGGCTAACGAAAGCACGAATCTCTTTGACCTTTTCAGAGCCCAGAAAACCAGAAATATCACGTTTAGAATCACCAGGTAAGGAAATGCCAAACCAAAAAATGCAATTGGCCAGAATCGATCGGGTGGAACAAACGGGGCTAAATCGGAGATCAGAAGCAGGAAGGAGACTCCCAGATTCAGTATAAAACCAATTTTAGAGAATGATTTTCTCACTTTATTATTTTTTTCTACCCATTTTAAAAAGAATTTCACGCTCCTCAAAGGTCAGACTATCATACCCGGATTTGCCTATTTTATCCAACACCTGGTTAATTTCATGTTGCTGACTTACTTTCTTCCTGTTATATTCATAATCAGGATTAGGTGAATTATACTTTATTTTAAGCTTTCGGCGCCTTCTGAACCAGGAAAAGAAAGTGTCAGTTATCCGATCAAAACGACCGGTGATATTTCTTCCGGCCATCAATTGCGACATATAAATCCAGCCCCAAACGGCGCCACCAAGGTGAGCAAAATTTCCTCCTGCATTATCGCCTGAAAGGCTGATCACATAAAGGATAACCGAAACAAATGCGATCCATTTGATCTTTACCGGACCGATAAATGCAAGGTGAATCAAATGGTTAGGAACATAGACGGCAATGGCAATAACAATAGCGATCACGGAAGCCGAAGCTCCAAGCAGCTGACTGTTAATAATCCGTTCATGAAATACAGGCAACCAATTGTAGGCCATCATAAAAGCAAGGCCGCCGGAGAGACCCCCCAAAATATAAAGGCTCAGTAATTTCTGCTGATTATGGTACTCCAAAAAAATCTTGCCGAACCAATAAAGCCATAGCACATTAAAGAGTATATGCAGAAGCTCAAAATGGAGGAACATATAGGTTAAAATGGTCCAGGGACGTGAAATGAAGAGCTCAAAGGATGCGGGCAACGCAAGCCAGCCAAGCATCAATGAACCGTCAGAACCACTCAGCGAATAGCAAACAAAAACCAGTCTTACAATTACCCATATCGCAATATTAATATATATGAGCTTTGTAAGATATGTACCATTTTTAAACGAAAGCTTAATCTCATCAATAATTCCCATCCTATCAATAGAATTTTTGTGAATGTTTGCTCCAATATTTCAATAAGATAAATCCGAATAACATTCCACCTAGGTGGGCAAAATGAGCTACACCCCTTTGGGATCCTGTAACACCAAGGAAGAGCTCAATAGCCCCATAACCCATCACAAAATACTTGGCTTTGATGGGTATCGGGGAAAATAGCAGCATCAGTTCTGTATTCGGAAACAAATACCCGAAACCCAGCAAAATACCGAATACGGCACCCGAAGCTCCAATTGTAGGAGCATTAATTCTCATGGTGAAAATTTCCTGAACCCAGGCTGTTGATTGTTGAATGTAATTAGGGTTAGTCAGTGAGACACTCCAGTTATTTACCAAATCTGCAACCTCAGAAGGATATTGTCCAAAATTCGATTTTACAAAAGCCTGTAAAAGTTCAGGTGAAGGGGTATTTACAAATGCAGCGACGCTTTTCTGGAGAGACGACATTTCGAGGTAGGTAACATAAGAGTGAAGCAAAGCAGCACCAAGACCTGTAACAAAGAAATAAACCAAAAACCGTCGGGGACCCCATACCATTTCAAGAACTTTTCCAAACATATATAAGGCGAACATATTAAAGAACAAATGAAAGAAATCAGCATGCATAAACAAATGGGTAACAAACTGATAAGGCCTGAAAAGTGGCGATCCGATATAATGCAGGCCCAATTTTTCCGTAAGATCAATACCCATATTCATGAATGGATATTTGGCAATCCACATCAGAACATTGATCAGGATAAGGTTTTTGACAACGGGCGGCATCGAAAAGGGTGATGTCTGATATCTATTCATATTAAATATATCTTGTTAATGGTGCAAAAATAACGATTCAGATTGATTGTGGAAGATTGTTTAAATTTTATTCAAATTAAAACAGTTCACTTCTCACCGGATCAATTTTTCAAAATCCTGAAACGATACTATTGAGACGATTGTTTTCCCTGACGGGGAATAATTGGGAGTCTTACAGGCAAAAAGCAGGTTAAAAAGTTCCAGTATCTCCTCACTCTTGAGTGCGACTCCATAATTGATCGCTGAAGACTGAGAAAGCAGCAGGGCAATATGTTCCTTGATCTCCTCCTTCACATCCACAGGCCTGTTTTTAAAATCTTCAATAAGCTTTATAACCAGATCGGAAGCGTTCAGATGACTGAGCAGGGCGGGAATTCCTTCGACATAATAAATGTCTTCGCCACTATGACGAATCTCGAAGCCCAACGCCCTTAGTTCTTCATCCAACACAACCAGGATCTCCTGATCCACCGCGTTTAACTCGAGCTTTGCCGGGAAAAGCTGCCGTTGACTGATTGCCAGATGATTATCAATAATCCGCAGGAAATTCTCGTACAAGATCCGTTCATGAGCCCTCCGCTGGTCGATGACCATTAAGCCTGATTTTACCGGAGTCAGGATATATTTATTTTTAAACTGAAGGAAGTTATGATTTTCTATGGAGAGCACTTCATTCTTAAATTCCTGCTGCACCCCTTCCTGGTTCACCCAGTCTTCCTGATTATCAGAATGATCACCTCTGGATAGGCCGTTTTGATCTGCTTCCCTTTCAAATCCGCGATAAAGTGCCTGCCAGTTATCCATGTTCCGTTCATCACGATACGAAGTTGGACTGGAATAGGACCGGTCACTACCCCGCTCCTTTTCAAAAGGGTTGAAATTAGGGTTGATTCGTATCTCGGGTTCAGGAACCGATGAACCCGGGAGAGGACTCAGGGGTATATCAATTGATCCGGCCTGATCAAAATCGATGGAAGGCATCAGATTAAATTTTCCAATGGCCTCGCGCACCGATGCCTGGATAATATGCCAGGAAGATTGCTCATCTTCAAACTTAATTTCAGTCTTTGTCGGGTGAATATTGATATCAATGGCAGCCGGATCAACCTCAAAATAAAGAAAATAGGAAGGGAATGTTTCCGGAGGAAGTATCCTGTCATAAGCCTGTTGGACAGCCCGGTTAAAAAACGGATGTTTCATGAATCTTCCGTTTACAAAGAAAAACTGTTCCCCTAAAGTTTTTCGGGCACTTTTGGGCTGACCTATAAATCCGGAGATATTAATCAGGGAAGTATTGGTATCGACTGGAATAAGACTCTGGTTGATGTTTTTGCCAAAGAGTGAAATAATCCGTTTCCGGACATTCTCCGATGGGAGGTTATAGATGACTGAATTGTTATGATACAGAGAGATAGCCAGTTCCGGATTGGCCAGGGCTACGCGCTGAACTTCGGTGATGATGTATTTTAATTCAGAGCTGTTCGATTTGAGAAATTTACGCCGGGCAGGAATATTGAAAAAGATATTCTTCACCGAAAAGTTTGTCCCTTCGGCACAGTGGTCCGCCTCCTGTTTCTGAATCGAAGAGCCGAGAATATGAATAAAGGTTCCTAGCTCCTCTCCATGCTGGCGGGTACGAAGTTCCACATCCGCCACACCGGCAATTGAAGCAAGCGCTTCTCCCCTGAAACCCATGGTTCGGATAGAGAAAAGGTCGTTGGCCTCACGAATCTTGGAGGTGGCATGGCGCTCGAACGACATACGGGCATCAGTCGGCGACATCCCTTTGCCGTTATCAATCACCTGGATCAGCGTGCGCCCCGAATCTTTGATATTAATAGTTACTGCTGTTGAGCCGGCGTCAATCGCATTTTCGACAAGCTCCTTAACAACCGAGGCGGGGCGTTGAATCACCTCGCCTGCAGCAATCTGATTCGCAACGGAATCGGGTAAGAGTTGAATTATATCGGGCACGTGAAATTTCTTGAGTTACTTACACTGAAATTAATAAACCATTCACCAAACAAATTTTGATTGGTTTACAAATATAACTCTTTAATCATTTTAAATAATCACTTACCTTTCGGCTTATCCCCTTTTTTATGACCTCCCAGGTTTGACCTTTATAACTTACCGGTGTTTCACTTTGATCAGCTTCACTAAAGTAGGTAATGGCATTAGGAATGCTGATTGCTAACATTTGACTTGGGTATTTCTGTTTGTGCCATTCAATCAGCTGATTCAGTGTGTAATGTTGGAGTAATTCATAAAGATCCCAGAAATCCTTTTTTTGTGCCCGCCCCAATATGGCCTGAATTTTCATCGCAGCAATGTCAGCGCTACTGTAAAACCTTATGTTTTCCTGCTCAACTATATCCGCTATGGGCAGATGTGGAAAATAAACAATATCAACCTTAATATTTTGAATATTGCAGAAAATACCAATCTTCTTATGTCCACTTTCATAATCAAAATCTCTTCCAAATTCGAGACTCAATTCCTCCTCAATTTTGGCATATTCAAATCGTTCATGAAAAAATAAGTCTAAATCAACAGAGCTTCGATGGCCATACCGAAGAGCAAGTGCTGTTCCTCCTACCAGAGAAAATAGCTGAAGAGAGGGTAAAGCCATCAACCTTTTCAGTAAGGAAAGAGTCCCGGGTTCGACTGTCTTAGTATGTAGCATCTGAATTCATTTAGTGGTTTGTCGATAACTGCGCTTGCAAGATGCATCCTGTGCTCGGGTAGAAATTTAGCGCTTATTAAAGCTAAGGCTACTTTTTCATCACCATAATACCTGCGGCACTGGCGGATATCCTCCACATCGCCACGCGAAAAAACCCGCTCAATAACCCAGCTGGCCTTGGCATCATAGTCGATGCGCTCAAAGTTCACATCCCAGAAGATGCGTTTGGCGAAGATGGGTTTTGGTTTCTGATCCATACTGCAATTGTATTAAATATACGGTTCTGATTAGAGGTCAGCGGAACTCTTCTGATTGATCAAACAAATATACGAAAGAAATGTAATCAATAAATAATTGAAATATTGTCCTCCGGAACTACTACCTGATATTTTCAGATATTTTAAAATTGTTGAATTGGCTTTGGGGCTTTCTATTTCGTCCACTACGGGACGTGAGGATAGTGTGGGTTCCATATTTTCTACCCATATCTTGTGCCTGACGGCACAATTAATACCCTTAAGCAATTCATCGCGAAAATAGATCTCAAAAAAATCCCGTTAGGGATCCGCCAACTGGCGGATGGGTAGAAAACGGGATTGTGGTCAGATGTTCCGTCCCGGATGGGACGGGATGATTTATTCGCCTTACAGCACATTCAATCTTTTTTCAAATTCCTGCTCCTCCCAGAACACGTCTCGTCTGTACACAGTGTAGCTCCACCAGTACATGTCTGAGTATAACCAGAAGGACAGTTGAAACTACAATCTTGCTCGCAACCACCAGCTACATTAGGATCCTGCCAAGACACACATGCCATTTTATTATGTACCAGATATCCATCAGCATAGTAAGTATGATCACCATCTAACTTAAAGTTATATCTAAGACAAAGACAGCAATTAATAATTGTATCAAAAAAAATATAAGAACCGTTATCAATTGCAAGCAATGATAACGGTTCTATATATTATAATTCACACTATTTAAGTTGTGAAAATTTAAACCTTTGTGATGAAAATTTAAAATTAGGATTTCCAATATAAGGAACGAGATCGTTCAATATAGTTAGATAAACTCCATCCAGCTGTTCAATCTTCCAAACAATAGTTACATTATTTGATTTATGATTAAGAACAGGCGAATTTTTCTCTTCTCCAGTTATCGTCCAGGTTCCACCTGATTCAAATCCTGAAGCATCAAGAGCGTAACTGCCATTAGGCAAAAAAGTATAAACATACTGAGTTGCCCCTGTGACACCCCAAAGTAAATATCTACTCCAACTACCATCTGGTTCAAGATTTGCCACAGAATCACATTTCCCTTGAGCCAAATACCTGCTCAATGTTTTCCTATAGGTCACCCCAACCTTATAATTCTTTAGGATATTTGTCAAAGTATAAGCACTTTGGTTCACTGTTTCGGGTAAATTATTAACCTTGAAGGTATCTTAAGCAAAGCCAAATTTTGGCGTCATTGTAAAACTCAGGCTACTACCACTGACCACCTCGATCCTACCAGATGGGGGAATTACACCATTTGTATCGGAAACAGCCTCAACCGTAAATTTCTGTGGGTTTACATTTACGATTGCTGAAGAATTGGCTGATCCACCTCCGCCGCTGGCAGTAATATTAAACGTAGTATTTTTTGTCAGTGAAGGAGTTGTTAATGATCCTGAAGTAGCCACCACTTTGCCATCAAGCGTGCATGAACTGGCATTGGTTGATGACCAGGTGACGGTAGAAGTAGTTCCATAATCAACTGTTGCCGGAAGAGCGGATATTGATACTGTTGGCGGAGCCTCTTTTTTGCATTGCCATAGAGTTACGAAAAACAGCATGCAAAGCACAAATTGTTTGGTTTTCATGGTTACCTATTTTAGGATTAAGGCCTTTCAAATTTTCAAAATACTTTATTATTAAGTAATTCAATTCCAATTTATAATCATTCCATGTAAAAACTCCGGGTCCCACTTGAAGTGGGGCTCGGAGTTAAATGCGAGTGGGACTCGGAGTTATATGAATTAGCTTTGAAGGTTATTGATTAAATCCTTTAATTCCTTGTCAGAGATGGTAGATGTTTCACTTTTATCATAAATCGCGATCAGGTTCACATAAGTAACTTCTCCATCCATTTCTATTACGCCAATTATTTCCGTATCAATATGACTTATAACCCTTAGTCCTCCACTTCTGCCTTTTCCTTTGCTCTTTACAGCAATTCTAATTTTATATGAGTCATGACCTAAATATTTACCTAATTTGGGATTACCCATCAAATCTTGTTCAAGCTGAACTAATTCCATTTTTAGGGAAGAGAATCTCTTCAATAATGGTTTAGCCTGCCTTTTGAAACTTTTGGTAATCTTAACTATTACTTTCATTTAAGAAGTCAGATAGCGTTTGTAACTTTTTGCCTTCTCTTTTTGCAGTTTTTAACTCAACCAATCCGTCTTGAATAGACAAAAACAGTTCCAACTTATTTTGAAGCTTTTTGTAATCAGAATTGATTTTTTCCCATTTATAAAACGGAACAATAACAGAAGTTTTAACTCCTTGATTGTCGACAATGTATTGCATTGTATTTTTCATATGCCAGCATTTTTTACAAATTTAGTGATTTAAGAAGTCAGTTGCAAGTTTAAGATTATTGATTCCAGATGTTGAGCGAATCGATATAAAATTCATTTATTTATCGTACATTTAGATGAGATTGTTAACCTCCGGAATTATGCTTGTTAAAACCTACGGCAGCGCCGTTCATGGAATTGATGCCACAACAATTACCGTGGAAACCGATGTTTCCCGCGGAATCCGCTTTAATCTTGTCGGCTTGCCCGACAATGCGGTTAAGGAGAGCCAGCAACGGATAGACTCCGCTTTGCGCTTCAACGGGTACAAACTTCCCGGCAAAAAAGTGGTAATCAATATGGCGCCCGCCGATATCCGCAAAGAGGGTTCCGCCTATGATCTACCCATTGCCATTGGTATTTTGGCAGCTTCAGAGCAAATAAAAGCCCCCGAGCTCAATAAATATATGATGATGGGTGAGCTTTCGCTCGATGGCGGGTTGCAGACAGTGAAAGGGATACTTCCAATTGCGATTCGTGCGCGTGAGGAGGGATTTGAAGGGTTTATCGTTCCGCTCCAGAACGCCCGGGAAGCGGCAGTTGTGGATAAGCTCAAGATTTATGGCGTTGAAAATATTAAAGAGGTGATTGATTTTCTGGGAGGTCGGACTGGCCTGGTTCAAACTATCATCGATACACGGGAAGAATTCAAGGCTAAAATCTGTAACTACGACCTCGACTTTGCCGATGTCAAAGGGCAGGAAAATGTGAAACGTGCCCTTGAAATTGCGGCTGCAGGTGGTCATAACTTGATCATGATCGGTCCGCCAGGAGCCGGTAAGACAATGTTAGCCAAACGGATACCTACCATACTCCCCCCTTTTACCCTAAAAGAAGCGCTCGAGACGACAAAAATACATTCGGTAGCCGGGAAAATTGAGCAGCATACCTCGCTGATGACTTTGCGCCCTTTCCGAAGCCCTCATCACACTATCTCAGATGTGGCCCTTGTTGGCGGCGGTACCTACCCGCAACCCGGAGAGATTTCACTGGCGCATAACGGAGTATTATTTCTGGATGAATTACCGGAATTTAAACGGACAGTTCTTGAAGTGCTGCGACAACCCCTTGAAGACCGCCTAATTACAATATCGAGGGCAAAATTCTCCGTTGAATATCCTGCCAGTTTTATGCTTGTTGCTTCTATGAACCCATGTCCCTGCGGATTTTACAACCATCCAACCAAACAATGCGTTTGCGGACCTGGAATGGTCCAGAAATACCTGAGCCGAATTTCGGGACCGCTACTAGACCGGATCGATATCCACCTCGAAGTTGTTCCGGTACCATTCAATGAACTGACGGAGATGAAACCCGGTGAAAAGAGCATGGTGATCCGGCAAAGGGTGATAGCGGCCAGGGAAATCCAGCGTGAACGGTTCCTCGAGACCGAAATCTATTGCAACGCTCAGATGAATACCAAATTACTTCATCAATACTGCGTTCCTGATCAGGCTGGCCACCAGCTCCTGAAAAATGCCATGGAAAAATTAGGGCTTTCGGCCAGGGCCTATGACCGGATTTTAAAGGTCTCCAGGACTATTGCCGATCTTGAAGGTGCAGATTCAATTCAGGCCGATCACCTGGGTGAGGCAATCCAGTACCGCAGCCTCGATCGCGAAGGCTGGGGGGCATAAGAAACCGGAACAAATATAATCGACATATAAAAGTGAGTTTATTTTGCAACATGAATACCTGTTAGTTTTCTGAGATTGATCAGGCACGTAAACAAACGGATTAGGGAAATTTGTCGAGCTACTGTCGGATCACAGAGCCGACTGTGCCAATTTAGTTGTTGATCACAAGCTGAAAATTCAATTTCGGGAGAAATCATTACATTTGAAAAAAAAGATGCAACTTCTCATTGAAAAAAGGAAGGAAGATTCAGAGAACATCAATTTTAAGTAAAAACTTCAGCAAAATCTAATAAATTTTGATTTCCTTTGGTTGTCGGTTAACCTGCCGACAAGTTCAGGCTTCAAATTAAAATTCAATAAAATCAATCGTTATGGCAGACAAATTTTCAGATCCTATCGGTCGACTGATGGGTTTGCGATATAAATCGCATCCCTGGCATGGTGTTCACATCGGAGACCATGTACCGGAAAAGGTAACCGCGTTTATAGAGGTTGTTCCAACGGATACCGTCAAATACGAAGTTGACAAAGACACTGGTTATCTGAAGATTGACCGCCCTCAGCAATACTCAAATGTTGTTCCTGCTCTTTACGGATTCATTCCCCAGACCTATTGCGGGAAGAAAGTCGGAAAATACTGCATGGACAAAACAGGTCTTAAAGGGGTGAAAGGTGATGGCGACCCACTGGATATCGTTGTCCTCACCGAAAAAAATATTGCCCATGGTGACATCCTGGTCACGGCACGTCCCATTGGCGGTTTTAGGATGATCGATGGGAACGAGGCCGATGATAAGATTATTGCAGTACTGAATAACGACTTTGTTTACGGGCATTTTAATGATCTTGACGATGTCCCTGAAACAATAATTACCCGGCTCAGGCATTATTTTCTGACTTACAAAGACTTACCGGGAGAAGAGAAAAACTCGGTCATTACTCACGTATATGGTCGCGGTGAAGCCTATGAGGTGATGCAATGCTCCATTGACGACTACAATTCCAGGTTTGAGAACCTTGGAAAAATGATGGTTCTTGATGATTAAAATGGATTTAAATTAAAACGGCTAACGCATCCAGTTTTTCATTCAAGCACACTAATATTGGATATGGGGATCAGGTTTCGATTGACATTGATGAATTTTCTTCAATTTTTTATCTGGGGATCATGGCTGATCTCCCTGGGAAGCTATCTTGGTAATACGCTTCATTTCACCGGAGGTCAGGTTGGCAGTATTTTTGCAACGATGGGGATTGCTTCACTCTTCATGCCCGGATTATTAGGGATTGTAGCTGATCGCTGGATTAATGCAGAGCGTCTTCTTGGCATGAGTCACCTTTTGGGAGCAATACTTCTTTTTTGGGCTTCCAGGGTTACCGATTCTGACAAGATGTACTGGATCTTGCTCTTCAACGCCATGGCTTACATGCCAACCATCGCATTGAATAATACAGTATCCTATCATATTCTTGAAAAAAAAGGTTATCAAGTAGTCAAAGATTTCCCTCCCATCCGGGTTTGGGGTACCATCGGATTTATCTCGGCTATGTGGGTTGTTGATTTAGTCGGATGGAGTCTAAGTCCTTTACAACTCTGGATTGGATCAACAGCTTCCTTGATTTTAGGTGTTTATGCTTTTACCATGCCTGCCTGTCCTCCGGTAAGACAAACAAAAAGAAGGTCGTTGGTCTCAGCTATGGGCTTTGATGCTTTTATTTTGTTCAAAAGGACAAAAATGGCTACGTTCTTTATTTTTGCCATGTTATTAGGTGCTGCCCTGCAGATCACCAATACCTTCGGACAATCATTCCTGCATGATTTCACTCCCGTTTACTCCCATTCTTTTGCGGTTATCCATCCGGGATTACTGATGTCGGTATCCCAGATTTCTGAGGTTCTTTTTATACTCGCGATTCCGTTTTTTCTGAACCGTTTTGGCATTAAGAAAGTAATGATGATCAGCATCTTTGCCTGGGTAGCAAGGTTTGGCTTTTTTGGACTTGGAAATCCCGGAGACGGTCTGTTTCTGTTGATCTTTTCGATGATTATCTACGGTATCGCCTTTGATTTCTTCCTGATCTCAGGTTCGCTATTTGTTGAGACAGAGACTGAACCGGGCATCAGGGCAAGTGCACAAGGCTTATTTATGATTATGACTAACGGTATCGGGGCGTTCATCGGCGGGGTTTCGAGCGGGAAGGTTATTGACTTCTTCACTCAGGATGGTGTCAAGGATTGGCATAGTATCTGGTTTGTATTTGCCGGTTATGCCTTGCTCCTGGGAGTTATCTTTCCACTTGTATTCAGGTATAAACACGAACAAAAATACATCGAAATAACTGAAGAAGAACTTGTTGTAAGCGAAACCTCAATTCAGCCCTGATCCATAGCAATCTGTTATCAACTAAAATCTTTTGCTCTAAATCCTCTCCAGATCAATATTTGAATAATTGAAGTTGTTCTTTTCGTCAAACAAATCTTCGCGTGAGAGCTCCTTCCACTCCTTGAAATTGATTTCCGGGAAAAAGGTATCGGCCTCAAAATCCCTGTGAGCCATAGTGAGATAAAGCTTTCCTGCAATTGGATAGAACTGGCGGTAAATCATCCCTCCCCCAATTACAAAGGCGATTTCCTCGTTCTTAACCACTTCAACGGCTTCAGCAATCGAGTAAACTGATTCGCAACCTTCAAAAATTTCACCCGGAATGTCGGAGATTACAATGTTTCTGCGGTTGGGAAGAGGACCTTTGGGCAGGGAAAACAGGGTTCTTTTACCCATTATGACGGCGTGTCCTGAGGTAATTTTCTTAAATCGTTTCAGATCGTTTGGGAGATGGAATAACAGATCGTTATTCTTCCCGATTGCAAAATTCTGTGCAATTGCGACGATTATGGCGATATTTGGATAGATCATGGAATGGCTGATAAAATTGCAAATTAAATTTTAAGAAATTGTTTAGAATTTATTTTTCATATTAATCAGATCAATTCTTTTTCTTATGATTGTGCCGTCGGCTTAAAATATGGGTGGAAGATAAACAATACCGTAAAATATCTCGTTCCATCCGGGACGTAACCCTTTATTATATTTTGTTTTCTACCCACATTTAATCCCTGACGGGATTGAAAATCTAATTTTAAACTTTCTCTTAATTTACATTGGATTGATATTGTTAAAGTCTAATAGTCTAATTCCTACAGCCTAATAGCCTACAGCCTAATTGCCTACAGCCTAATAGCCTACAGCCTAATTGCCTACAGCCTAATAGCCTACAGCCTAATTGCCTATCCTCACACCGAAACCTCTCCCTTAATATGCGGATGTGACTGATAATTAATCAATTCAAAGTCGTCATACTTGAAATCAAAAATTGATTTTACCGCCGGATTAATCTTTAATTGCGGCAGAGGCAATGGGGATCGGGAAAGTTGAAGATTGACCTGGTCAAGGTGGTTATTATAAATATGGGCGTCGCCAAAAGTGTGGACAAAATCACCGGGTTCCAATCCTGTCACCTGCGCCACCATCATCGTCAGCAAGGCATAGGAAGCAATATTGAACGGAACTCCCAGAAATATATCGGCACTTCGCTGGTAGAGCTGGCAGGAGAGTTTCCCCTCATTTACATAGAACTGAAACAATAAATGACATGGGGGAAGATTCATCTTATCCAGGTCACCAACATTCCAGGCACTGACTATTAATCTTCGGGAAATTGGATAGGTTTTAATGTCATGGATCAATTGGGAGATCTGATCGATGGACTTTCCTTCGGGTGAGGGCCACGACCTCCACTGGAAACCATAGATATGGCCTAAATCACCTTTTTCGTCCGCCCATTCATTCCAGATCCGGACTCCGTTATCCTGAAGGTATTTCACATTGGTATCACCGGCAAGAAACCAGAGCAATTCGTGGATGATAGACTTCAGGTGAAGTTTTTTGGTAGTTACTACAGGAAAACCCTCCTTAAGATTAAACCGCATCTGGTATCCGAACACACTTTGTGTTCCCGTGCCGGTCCTGTCTTCCCGTGGTCGGCCGTGATCAAGGACATGCTGTAAAAGATCCAGGTATTGTCTCATATCAGGGTTTTCTCTTTTTGATTTCGTCCCTGATTTCAGAAGCCTTTTCGTAATCTTCGTCAGTAATTGCAGCTTCGAGCATCTCATTCAGTTCGTCAGGCGAAAGATCCGAATAATCGATGTGACTTGCCGACTTTTTTTTGATCATATCGGAATCTTCAGACTCGTCATTCACCTCACCGTTTTCATCAAACTCCATAATAATTCCTGCTTTCTCAATAATCTCTTCAGTAGTGAAAATAGGACACTCAAACCGAAGCGCCAGCGCAATGGCATCTGATGTTCGCGAATCAACTCTGATTCGGTTAGCATGTTGTTCACAAACAATCTCGGCGTAAAAAATTCCTTCTTCCAGTTTATGAATAAAAACTTCGGTAATCTCAATGTCAAACGCCAAAGCTACATTCAGAAACAGATCATGGGTTAACGGACGTGGAGGTTTAAGCCCTTCCAACTGAATTGCAATAGCTTGTGCTTCAACTGCTCCGATAATTATAGGAATTCTTCGGTTGCCATCAGCCTCGGAAAGGACTAGTGCATAGGCTCCTGTTTGTGTCTGGCTGTAGGACAAACCAAGAATGTTTAATTTTACTTTTTTCATTACGAAAATGAGGTGGAACAATTAGCCAACAAATATAAAAATAGTTTCTCTTGAATTTTATTTTGTTCTTACAAAAACCAATGTAGTATTCTTTTTCCCGGTTTCCCGTTCATCGATTTCAAATTGGTCGAAACTTTTGATGAGAGGAACCAACTTTTTAAATCCGTAATTCCGGGGATCAAAATCGGGCTGTTTTTTCAAGATCAGGTTACCCAAATCGCCTAAAAAGGCCCAGCCATTTTCGTCGGCAAGGTCATTAATACTGTCAGAAATTACCTTTGCCAACCCTTTATTCACGGTTTCTATTACATTAACCGGTGGCGTTTGAGCAACCTCTTTAACCTTCGAGCGCGATTTGGATTTAACCTTTGGGGTTATAATTTGTTTTACAACAGGTTCTGCCGGTTTGAGAATTTCAAGATAGATAAATTTATCGCATGCCGCAATAAATGGTATCGGGGTTTTCTTTTCTCCAATGCCATAAACCTTCATTCCGGCTTCCCGCAAACGGGTGGCAAGCCGGGTAAAATCACTGTCGCTCGATACAATGCAGAATCCATCAACCCTGCCGGTATAAAGAATATCCATTGCATCGATAATCATCGCCGAATCGGTAGCATTTTTCCCGGTCGTATAACTGTATTGCTGGATTGGTGTGATCCCATTTTCCAAAAGAACCGTTTTCCATCCTGCTACCGTTGGTTTGGTCCAGTCTCCATAAATACGTTTAAAGGTTGGCGTTCCATACTTCGCAATCTCCGCAAGCATCCCCCGCACATTAGAATAGGGAACATTATCCGCATCAAAAAGTACCGCAAGTCTTGGATCTCTTGTTAATTCCATGGGTAAGGATTATCTTAACTCTTTATTTTAGTCAACACTCAAGTCCAAATATACACAAAAAATCTGGCGCAATGACCTTTTCGAAAAAATTGGGATAGCTCTGGATCGATTCGAATTCCCTAATCTCCAATAAATCAATAACTATCAAAATATATCGGAAATGACAAAAATTAATTGAATTATTTTTTTATTTCCGGAATTATTTAGATATTTGTCTAATTATGCAATTATATAAAAGTGAACACATTTTTTAAGGCATTAAATGACCCTACGCGACGCGAGATTCTGGAATTGCTGAACAGCGGAGATCTCACGGCAGGTGAAATAGCCAATCATTTTAAGATAACCAGGCCGAGTATTTCACACCATCTTGATCTGCTTAAACAAGCGGGATTGGTTGTTTGTGTCAGAAAGGGTCAGTTTCAGAAATATTCGATCAACACCACTGTATTCGATGAAATTCTCAAATGGATGATGCAATTTAAATGACTTAATACCAGGAACAATGAAGAAACAAACCATGATCAGAGAGCTCTTTTTATTTCTTTTAGCAGCTCTTCCAGTACTCTACCTACTCTTTAACTGGAGTTCGGTTCCTGAAAAGGTACCGATCCATTTTGAATTAAACGGTGATCCAAATGATTACGGATCAAAATTGATTTATGTATTTTTACCGTTAGGTATTTACTTTCTTATGCTTATCCTGCCTATGATCGATCCCAGGAAAAGCAATTATGAAATATTCAGCCTGACCTATTATAAACTTAGGATCGTCTTGGGATTATTCTTCGGATTAATCGATACTGTTATAATTTACAATGTGTTACACGGATCTGACAAACTGGGATTATTTGTTCCGATCTTTGTCTTCCTCCTTTTGACCCTTCTGGGAAACTATATGGGGAATGTACGACAAAACTATTTTATCGGGATTAAAGTTCCCTGGACCCTGAACAATGCTGAAGTATGGACCAGAACCCATCGGATGGCCGGAAGATTATGGTTCTGGGGTGGAATTGCAGGTGTTTTTGCCCTGATTATTTTCAAAGATCCATTTTTCGTTCTGCTACCTATCCTCGGCATCTTGATTTTAGTTCCAATTATCTACTCCTACATCATTTATCAGAAGATTGATAATCATTAATCCACCATTATTATTCTGTACGGTTTAATCAGGCGTATCCCTTTTGCTTCTTAAATTACAATTCCTCACTAAAAGCGAATAATATGAAAATTACTTATTGCCTTACGCTGGTTTTAATAGTCTTGAGTACAAACCTTTTCTCCCAGACCGAAAAGACCGTTTTGCTTAAAACGGGGACAGGTGACCTCGAAGGGACATTGATCGTTCCTGCCCCGAATAATTTGAATATGGTGGCGTTATTGATTGCCGGCTCAGGCCCTACAGACCGTGACGGGAATAATAGCGGGTTGAACAATAATTCTTTAAAAATGTTGGCGCAGGAGTTGAGTAAAAATGGGATCGCATCGCTCCGGTATGATAAGCGGGGTATAGCAGGTAGCCGGAGTGCCGGACCCAAAGAGGCCGATCTCCGCTTCGACAATTATGTAGATGATGCGAAAGGATGGGTTCTGTATTTGAAAAATGAGTTGAAATTCAATAAGATCATTGTGATTGGCCATAGCGAAGGTTCATTAATCGGAATGATTGCTTCCCAGAGCAAAAACGTGAATAAATATGTATCAATTGCAGGTGCAGGTCAACCGGCAGACAAAATAATCCGGGAGCAGCTAAAAAATCAGCCACCTTCGGTCACTATTGAGGTTAACGCTATTCTTGACAATTTTGTAAAGGGAAAAACCGTCGAAAACACTCCTCCGGAATTGGCGTCCTTGTTTCGAAGCTCTGTTCAGCCCTATATGATTTCATGGATAAAATACGATCCGCAAAAGGAGATTGCCAAATTGAAAATTCCGGTTTTGATTATTCAGGGGTCTACTGATATCCAGGTAAGTTTAAACGATGCAAATCGCCTTGCCAAAGCGCTTCCCAAAGCTAAACTGGCTATCATTGAAGGGATGAACCACATTCTGAAACCGGCTCCCTCAGACCGGAATCTGAATATTGCTACATATTCACAGCCTGATTTGCCGCTTAAAAGAGAGCTGATTACAAACCTGATCCCTTTTTTGAAAAGTAAATAATAGGTTGAATCAGGTACTGATCAATTTTCACAATCTTTGTCCCTTCGGCTTAAAAGCCTGATTTACATATGGAAAAAATCGTTTCATTATTCAGAAAAGACAACTTTGCCCGAGGGTGTGGCATTGAAATCGAAGACGTCACACCTGGATTTGCCCGATGCTCCATGCAAGTGACCGGAAATCATCTTAATGGCATAGGAATCCTGATGGGCGGAGCTTTGTTCACCCTTGCTGATTATACCTTTTCACTGGCGGCCAACAGTTACGGGAAAATAGCTGTCACACGGACCGCTTCAATTGTATATATGCGAAAATGCAGGAGCGGAGTGGTATCTGCTATTGCCACAGAAATAAGCAGAAACGAACTAACGGGGAATTATGTGGTTGAAATATCAAATGACCAGGACCAGGTAATTGCCCGGGTAGAAGGAACAGTTTTTTATACTAGGGCAAATATCTGAAATACAATACTTTATTCATTCAACGTACTACGAGATCCAAATATATTAAGCCTTTGAAGATATAAGGTCAGTTTTCAGGAAGGTCTGATTCAATACCCGGGTTACGATCCTGCAGAATGCCCATGGATAGTAAATACCCAATGTGATCACCGTCAACAGGATTTGTTTCCAGATATACAGAAAATCGGTAACCTGATCACCATCATATCCCATTGTAATCTGCTTTCCATCAACGATATTACTTTTGGTATGTTCTGCAAAGTAACGGTAGAGGCGAATAAAAGCCATCGGGAAATAAAAACCGGCAGTGATGATTGCTAAAACGAGCTCGATAATAATTTTTCCTGTCGTAGGTAACATACCGGAATTCCGCCAGATTTCAATTGAGAATAAAGTTAGCCTTTGAAATATGAATACTAAAATAACAGCCAACAAGAGTTCAGTTCCAATCTTCCCCATTGCCCGGAAAAATCCAGTATCCAATCTGATCAGATAATTTTTATAGCGGATATCTACCATCCATTTAAATGTCAGATAGATCATTGAAACAAGACTGGCAATGACCAACACTTTATAAATCCAGATCTCAATATTTGAATTCAGGACAGTAAACACAATGAATCCAACAACAATAAAGGGGATAAAGATAGCCAGTGTCATAATTACAAACAACCTGCCTCCTTTTCCTCTGAAAGCGAATTTATGGGAATTATAGGTCGCCCCATGAATAAAAAACCGTTGCAAATTTTGGGTAAACCAGGGAATATAGATCCCAAGTGTAACGATCGAGAGGACCAGACCCGAGACGATTATTCCAATGTATTTTCCCGAATGAAACTGGCATTCAACCTTTGATCCGTTAAATTCAAGACTTTTAATTACCAGTCTTGCCCTATAGTAAATAAAGGTAAAGCTAACGGCCAATAGGATAACAAAATAGAGAAAAAACCGTAAGGAAGGTCCACCAGCGGGAACCTCTGTGGCAGTAAGTTCAAAAAACTCTTTAACCAGTAAATAAAACGGAATCAAAAAGAAGATAAAGGATGCAATCCAGACCGGGAATAACTGCCCCCCCTTTAAAGTGAAATTCAGATAACTCTTCATGCTTATGCCAGGGTATATAATCGATAAAATTACAAAGATCTTCCGGAATTAGGGTACCCTACCCAAAAATTTAATGATAATTTATTTTTAGCAAAGATCCCGATTTCAATCATTTCCAGTGAATTTAACAGGTAGAGGCGGATCTTTCTCTTCTTAACAGCAGCAGGAGAAAGATAAGGCCAATTACAAAAAACAAAGCTATAGTCAGGACGGAATAACGCATGCTGCCGGTTAACACTTCGATTATCCCAAAGCTGAAGGTTCCGGCCACTGTAGCCAGTTTCTCCATAACATCATAAAAGGAAAAGTAAGACGTATGATCGGTCGTTGTATCAGGCAACATCTTGGAATAGGTTGAGCGGGCCAGCGATTGTGAGCCTCCCATCACAAGACCAATAAACAGGGCCGCCACAATAAAACCAACGGCTCCCTTGATGGTAAAAGCATATACACAAATAACTATCCACACAATTACCGAGATAATAAGGGCCTTCAGGTTACCGATTTTACCCGACAACCGTGCAAAAAACCATGCCCCAAACATAGCAACCAGCTGAATGCCCAAAACTGTGGGGATCAGCACGCTTTCATTTAAACCAAGCGCTTTCTCCCCGTAGGTCGCAGCCATGAACATCGTAGTCAGTATCCCCATCATTAAAAAGAAGAACCCGGTAAGATAGATGCTTAGCTGAAAGGATTTCCGGACTTCATTAAAAACAGTTTGCAATTCCCGGTATCCATTCACGAAAATACGACCACCCTGGATTCGCTTGCTGAAAACATATTTAGGTAAATATCTGAAGGTTATCGAGGAAAAACCAATCCACCAGACAAACACAGAGAGAAAAGAAATTCTAGCCGGCATGTCGGATTGTTTGGAAAATCCAAACAGTTCAGGTTTGGTAATCATCAGCAAATTGAATAAAAGCAGAATCACTCCTCCCAGGTAACCCATCGAATAACCGCGGGCGCTGATCCGGTCCTGGTCTTCAGGCTCAGCAATGACCGGTAGAAATGAGTTGTAAAAAACGATGCTCCCGCCATAGCCCAATGTCCCCAGGGCAAATGAGATCACCCCCAGCTCAATATGATTGGCATCAAAAAAGAAAAGCATTCCACAGCCAAGAGCCCCTATAATGGTGAAGAAACGCATAAATCCTTTCCGTCGTCCGGTATAATCGGCCATCGATGAGAAGAGCGGTGACCCGACCGCAACAATCAGATAAGCTGCAGCAATGGCCCAGGAGTATAGGGCCGTGTTGATCACCCTAAAGCCAAAGAATGAAACCATAAAATCAGTTCCATGACGGGTCACGGTGTTGTAATAGATCGGGAATATGGTAGAGGCAATGGTTAACTGGTAAACTGAGTTAGCCCAGTCGTACATCACCCAGGCATTCACAACTTTACGATCGCCTTTTTGGATAACCTGGATATCTTTTTTCCGAATCACGGGCAAATGAGTTAAAGATCAGGTTATAAAAGTAACAATTTCCGGATTCAATTTTCCTTATCGAACTCAATTCCCTTGGTATATTCTACCTGGAACTGACCGTTTTGGTCCGCATAAATCATATAGGCCTCAAGCTCGGGATGACGCTTTAACACGGCTCTCGCCCCTTCCAAACCAAGTACCATTAACGGCGTATCATAGCCATCAGCAGTCAGCGCATCCTTTGCAATCACTGTCACACTGAGTAAGCTGTTTTTGTATGGATAACCTGTATGAGGATCAATAATATGAGAAAATTTACGGCCATCCTCTTCGAAAAATTTCCGGTAATTCCCTGACGTGGTGATCGATTTATTATCAATAAGTATCACTGTTTGCAAATTTTGTCCCAGTTTGCTGGACCCTTCACTTGGCTTGTCAACCCCCACTCTCCAGATTGCACCATTTGGGTTTTTCCCTTTGGTCCTTACTTCACCCCCAATTTCGACCACGAAATTCTTAATTCCAAGGGTTTCAAAGAAACTGTACATCACATCAACCGAATAACCCTGGGCGATCGAATTGACATCGATTTTAATCCCGGGAAGGTCTTTAATCATCTTTCTCCCCTGAATTCTGATCTTTTGCATCCCCACATACTGTAGAATACTGTCCACTTTGGCCTGGTCCATCTTCAACTTCCGATCCGGTCCAAAACCCCAGGCACTTACCAGGGGATACACCGTAAGATCAAGTGCACCATTGGTTTCATTGCTGATTTCCACCGACTTATTGTATAGCTCAATAAACATATCATTTAAGACCACTGTGGAATCGTTGTTATTAATTCTGGATACCATCGAATTAGGGATATATTCAGAAAAAGTGAGATCAAAAATTTTCAGCAGGGAGTCAACCGGTCTGGTCAGATCCTTATTGGCCAAATCTTCATAGGTGATATGATAGGTCGTTCCCTGGGTAAAACCCGCAATCTTCCGAAATTGGGTGGGCTTCGTTTTACTGCAACTAACGAATAGTACTACGATTAAAACATAAAAAAAGCGAATTCTCATTTTCGATTTTTAAGGGTTGTTCCTAAAGGCTCCAAAGGTAAAAATAAAGGGGAAATGAAAAGCGCCATTCATAAAGTTAAAATGGCTCTATGACGATCAACATGGGTAAAGATGATTTTCTTACTGCTAATCGGTAATAATTCGCGGCTAGCTTGGATGGCTGTGACTAATTGACTTATATTCTTAACCATTTCCACTTTCCACACTCTCCAAATCACCTTTTCTCTCCATCCCCTTTTTGGCCTGCCTGATAACAGAAATTTTGTACACTGCCGAAGCAATCAAAAAGTAGACAATCATTTGGCAAAGTAAAAAGAGAAGTTCCGGTTTTACAGCGCTGATCGGAACACCCATAGTCCGGACTCGCAGATAGGCCGGAACCATTGTCGTACTGGGAAAAATCTGAGCTATTAGACTTAACAAGTGAGGTATAGCCGTCTTCGGCCATGATAACCCACTAAGAAACAACACAATAGGAGAAAAGAAAACCAATGCCATAATGGAATGTTCGCGACGACGAAACAACATGGAAATCATAAGCCCCAGAAAAATCACAGAAAACAAATAAGGAACCAATAAAATACAGACATCAGTAAAACTGCCCTTATCCGGGAATCCAAACCATTTGGAAAGATATACCAATGTGAATGCAATATTGGGTATGTAAATCAGGAAATAGGCCAAACCCTTTCCGAAAACCACTGAGAACATCCCCTGCCTGACCCTTACACCTGGTTTAATTTCCTGACTATTTCGCCGTTCCTTCCCTGCCCCACCGATCATCCCAATTCCGATCAGCAGAGTTTGCTGCAAAATGATCAGGATCATTCCGGGCATAATACTTGAGCCGTAGGAGCCTGCGGGATTATACAAACTATAGAATTTTGCCGGCATTGGATCACGTTGCTGCTTCGCTTGTTCCTCGCTGCTGCCTGACGCGAGAAGTCTTTTGATTTCAACCCCGGCAGATAAAGTTCCGGCCGCCTGAATGGTACCGCTGAGAGTCTCTTTATAAATTAAAAAATAACTTGCATCGCAATAAACACCCACCGATGTCTGGAATCCTTTGGACAAATTCTTTTCAAATCCCTCAGGAATAAGTATAATCCCTTTAGAATCGCCATCCCAGAAAAGCTGCTTCGCTTCCTGTAGACTTCCAACCTCATGATTTACAGATATTTCTTTTGTGGCACCAAGCATTCTTGTCAGTTGTCGGCTAACACTGGTTTTATCAAGATCTACGATTGAGACCGGAATATCCCTCACTACATTGTTTTTATACGCGATAGAATAGACCAGAGGGTATGAAAAAACTGCAAAAAACAAGATAAGCATGGCTCCGCTATCGCTGAAGATGGTTTTAAGCTCATCGATCAGGGAAAACCAGGTCAGTTCCAACCCTGAAGTAATATTGTTTCGGATATTTATGAATCGCATTGCCGGTTTATATAAAATCAATTTAAGCTTAACTTTTACTTTAAAAATTTTTGCAGTTATTCCCGAAACCAATATTTTGAATGCGTAAGTTTCCTTTTAATTCCCGGGAATGCCAGAAAACCTCCAAGGATAAATGGGATAAACGCCAGAAAAGAGACAACTACTTCAGTTATTGGCTCACCCCGTAAAGTTTGACTCATAAAAATCCTGAGCCAGAAGGTATAGGGAAAGATTAAAGAAAACAACTTTGCCAACAAAGGCATTGCCATGGATGGAAAGGTAAGGCCTGAAAATGTGAGTGCCATCATTGTATAGGCGCTGCCCAACGACAATGATAATCGGAGATTGGCTGTAAGTTTCAAAAACAGGATAGCCAGCAACTGGTAAGAAATAATCAGCAATAATTCGGACAATAGTATAGCCATCAAACTTCCTTTCAGAGGAGTTCCTAATGTTCTGATCAGAAAGATGTTCATAATCATCATATCCATAAAAAACAGGAAGGTATAGGGAAGCATCTTACCAATTAATGCAACTCCAACCCGATTCTCGGCCAATGAGATCAGTTCTCCTGCTGTCCCTTCCTTAAATTCAATACCTAAGGCATACACCGAACCAAGAAAGATAAAAACAACGGCCAATAGGGGCAATAAACCGAGCACTAAAAAGTAAGAATAGTTGCCAAATGGATTAAAAAGCAGATGAAAATTGACTTTTACCGGTCTTGCCTTTTCAATTGCCTGTGAAGGAGTCTGCCCTTTTTTAACAGCGATCTGCACTTTTACACCAGCAGAGATCGTTGAAAGCGTTGAATACAAACCGGACTTAAGGGCACCCCCTTTTACCACATTGGTATTGTTGATATAAACAGCAATTGGCGTAGCCTCGTTATCCAATAATTTCTTCTCCAGGTCACCAGGTAGTACAACTATTGCATCAATTTTGCCTGCTTCCATCAAATGTCTGGCCCCATCCACCGAATTAAGCCGCCACCTTACTTTACATACCTGGGTGGCATCCACCATACGGGTGACCTTTGAAGAAAAAGCGGTATGATCCTGGTCAACCACAGCAATAGGCAGATCCCTGACGACTCCCGATGAAAAAAGCCAGATGATAATGAGAAATGCTGTAACCGGTGCGATCAGTGTAGAAAAGATCAACACCCAACTATCGGCAATTCGTGCTGTTTCACGCCTAATAACCAGGAAAAGCGGGGTGTTCATTAGATTGTTCATTACCAGATCATTTATTCAAAAACAGATTAAAATTTAATTTTATCCCGCCAGGGATTTAATACGGGTAGAAAATTGTAAGTATGGTAACATTTCGTCCTGTCCGGGACGAAATGCCTAAATATATATTTAACCTCTACCCATATTGTGTGCCCATGGCACAATCGAAGCAATTAGAATTGGAATGAGTCGGATGAGATATTAATTTTCAACCGTATTTCTATTTCCTTCCAAATATTTCTATCTATTTCATTTCTTCACTTCATCCCATTTCACCAATGCTGACATCCCCGGCCTTAAACCGTTCACTTTTTCGATTGGAACAGCATGAACTTCAAATGTTTTCATATCAAAATCACCAGAAGTTTTGGTGGCATTCCAGGTAGCAAATTCGCCCAGAGCATTAATATAGTTCACCTTAAGCATTACTTCTTTCATCCCGAGTGCCGGAAATCTGGCCTTAAAGGTCGATCCTTTCTGAATTGCAGCCAGTAAATCTTCACGCAGGTTAAAAGTTATCCAAACGTCATCGAGATCCACAATGGTGATTACAGGATAACCTGCAGGTATGAGTTCGCCCCGTTCAGACATGATATTGGCAATTTCCCCTTTAATGGGAGCAAAGATCC
>Ga0364915_10079_pt1 | contig 37844 bp, 29 predicted proteins | sample ExccelJu500001D4_3_FD_206958 | JGI IMG/M metagenome (GOLD analysis project Ga0364915, IMG submission 206958) | Enriched cells from Trout Bog Lake Hypolimnion, Wisconsin, USA - BchlTB.June25.5000.01.D4 | ecosystem: Environmental > Aquatic > Freshwater > Lake > Hypolimnion/Profundal zone | place... | reverse complement strand
CGCGTAACATCAAACTGTTTACCCACCTCTTCGAGAGTGTGATCGGTGCTCATCTCAACACCAAAACGCATGCGCAATACTTTTGCCTCGCGTGGAGTCAATGAGTCAAGAACGTCTTTCACAACATCACGCATTGAATCATGCAACGCCGCTTCTGCTGGAGCCAAGGTATTGCCATCCTCAATGAAGTCGCCCAAATGAGAATCTTCATCGTCACCAATTGGCGTTTCCATGGAGATTGGCTCTTTAGCGATCTTCATAATCTTGCGAATCTTATCCTCAGGAATTTCCATCTTGAGAGCTAAGGTTGCAGCATCTGGCTCATGACCAGTTTCTTGCAAGATCTGACGACTAATGCGATTCATCTTATTGATTGTTTCAATCATATGCACTGGGATACGAATCGTACGCGCCTGGTCGGCAATAGAACGTGTAATTGCCTGACGAATCCACCAAGTTGCATAGGTTGAGAACTTATACCCCCGACGGTATTCAAACTTATCCACCGCTTTCATTAAGCCGATATTGCCCTCTTGAATCAAATCCAAGAACTGCAAACCACGGTTGGTGTATTTCTTAGCAATAGAGATCACCAAACGTAAGTTGGCTACAGTCATCTCACGTTTTGCTTCGCGGGCGCGCTTCTCGCCAGCGATCATCTGCTTGTTTACTTCCTTTAATTCTGGAAGTGGAATAACAACGCGAGTCTGAATATCAATCAACTTCTGCTGAAGTTCTTGAATCGCAGGCACGTTACGTTGCAAGAGTGCGTTGTATGACTTGTTCTCTTTAAGCAACTTGTCCGTCCAGCCAAGATTCATCGACATCTTGGGAAAATCTTTTAATACTTCGCCACGATTTACGCCAACCTTGTCTACCAACAAACTCACGATACCGCGCTCAAGCTTCCAAACCTGGTCAACCTGGGAGCGCATGGTGTCGCATAATTTTTCAACACTCTTAGCGGTTAGACGGAAACCCAGCAACTCGCCACGAATCGCTTCTTGAGCTTTCAGATACGCGGGGCAGTTATAACCCTCTTTATCAAAAGCGCGGCGCATCTTGTCGGCTTGTGTGCGAACAATTGCAAACTTCTCCAGAGAGATTTGTTTCAACTCTTCGAGCTGTTTCGCATTCGCCGTTGCGGCACCGCCGCCACCGCCGCCGCCTTCATCATCACCAACATCTTCACCCTCTTCAGCATCGGGATCCACTTCTGGCTCTTCAGGTCCTAATTTAATATCCTCGGCATTTGGATCTACCAATCCATCCACGAATTGATCGATCTCCATTTCGCCACCGGCAATCTTGTCAACATTGCTCAAGATTTCACCAATGGTAACTGGGCAAGCAGCCAAAGCCATCACCATGTCCTTGAGGCCAGCTTCAATCTTCTTGGCAATTACGATCTCGCCTTCGCGAGTCAATAAATCCACAGTTCCCATCTCGCGCATATACATACGGACTGGATCTGTTGTACGACCGAACTCTGAATCAACGGCGGCTAAAGCGGCTTCCGCCTCTTCTTCCGCCTCTTCTTCAGTAGTGGTTGCTGATGCATTCTCATTGAGCAGTAATGTTTCCGCGTCCGGAGCCTGCTCATAGACAGTAATGTTGATGTCATTCAAAAGGCTAATCAGCGTTTCCAATGCATCGGCATCGGATAACTCATCAGACATCACGTCATTCATTTCGCCATGAGTTAAGTAACCCTTGGACTTGCCCATCTTGATCAAAACCTTCAAGCGGGTACGACGCAACTCTTGCTGCTCTTCGGAACCTAACTGCTGTGCTGCGAATTCTTTTAGGAGCGCCTTCTCTTTTGCTTTACGCTCGCGCGCCTTTTGACGATCCGTCAAAACTGGCTCAGCACCCTCTACTGGGGCATCGGCCTTTGCTTTGCGACCACGGGTTTTTTTCTCTTCAGCTGCAGATTCGGCAGCCACCTCAACTTCTACGGATTTTGCTTTTTTGCCTTTAGCGTCCGCTTTTGCCTCAACCTTTACTTCAGCCTTAACAGCCTTTACAGGCTCCGTCTTAACTGCAACAGGTTTACCTTTTTTGGCTGGCTCAACCTTAACAACTGGCTTAAGCACCTTCGCTGGCGCTTTAGCAACTGGTTTAACGGTCGCCTTAGGTGCGGGTTTCGCAACGACTTTTACAGATTTTGCTGGAGTTTTTGTAAGCACCTTGGATACAGGCTTGGCAACAGTCTTAACCGGCTTAGCTGGAGTCTTTGCCTTGGCAACTGGTTTAGCTGGAGCTTTTGCTTTTGGAGCTGGTTTAGCTGGTTTTTTCTTGATATTTGGCATTTATTAGCACTTACTCACGTTACTGTTTATTGATATCGACTGATTAAGCACAGCCACGTTGTCCACTTGCCCAAAATTTCATCAAAATAAAGTGCAAGTGGCTGAATTAAATCGGTTTTTTCTTGGAAACAGAGGATTATAGTCGATTGTGACTTTTTTACCCCCACTCATAGTAAAAATATGGGGTAAATTTCTCAGTTTTCTAGAGTGAAATCAGTAATTTCTTAGGTAAATTTCAGTCTTTCGCCCAACTCGCGATATCTGGCGCGATCTTGCTCGCTTGCAGTACTTCCGGCAATTTTTTGGGCGATCTGCGTCATTTCCAGTTTGAGATGGGTTAACTCCAGCTTTTTGAAGGCCCCTTCTAGGTCGGCACTAGCCCCCTCCAGATCCAAATCAGAACCCATCACGCGTTTTCTAAGGGCCTCATACATAGACGCAAACTCACTTCGTGACAACTGCTCCTGAAACATTGCAAAAGCGCCAGCCCCAACCACTGCCGGCTTATCACCTTCGCCAGGGATCAATTCCACTTGATCGCATTGCGCCAACAAATCCTGCATCAATGTAAGCGTATTGGCCGAGCGTTGCTCGGATGCTTGCAAAGCGAGCGATCTTTTATTCGCATCCAAGGCTTTGCCTAAATGCGGATACTGAATAAGGACTCGTAAGATTTGCACGGCTAAATCAGTGGGGGCCTGAGGGGGTGCAATATTTTGTGTAAACACCCTTTTTGCAGATCCTTTTGAAGTTTGCCAAGGCGCGCCTTGAGTCCTGTTGCCAGAGTTTGTATTTGTAAAGCCTGGGGCGCGAGTTGAGTTTGCAGAATACGATCCCGTTTGGACTGGTGCAGGCACTACCGTCAGGCCGCAGAAGGCCTCCAATTCCGCCGGGGTTGAATTAGTACGAATCGCCAACTCACGCAGTATTTGCGTACGCAAAGCGATTGGCGGCATCGAAAGTAGCAACGGTTTAGCAGCATGGTGTGTCTGCGCCCTTCCCTCCGGAGTGGTGAGCTCGTGTCCTTCGCTGGCAATCTTGAAGAAGAAGCTTGAAATCGACATTGCCTCTTTGATCACCTTCTCAAAAGCAGGGGCGCCGTATGCGCGCACATAACTATCGGGATCGTGTTCGGTAGGTAGGAATAAAAAGCGAATCTCTTTATCGTCAGACATCAATGGCAGGCAAGCTTCTAATGCACGTTGGGCTGCGCGCTGCCCGGCAGAATCACCATCAAAAGAAAAGACCACGCGATCAGTTTGACGAAGCAGCATACGCACATGATTCGCAGTACATGCCGTACCTAAAGTAGCCACAGCATTCGGGAAACCCAGTTGCGCGAGAGCCACCACATCCATATAACCTTCACACACCAAGACATACTCTTGCGAACGAATAGCTTGCCTTGCTTCGAATAAGCCATAAAGCGTATTGCCCTTAGAGAAAAGCGGGGTCTCTGGAGAATTAAGATACTTGGGCTCACCTTGATCTAGAATGCGCCCACCAAAACCAATCACTTGACCTTTGGGGTTGCGAATAGGGAACATGATGCGATCACGAAAACGGTCGTAACGCCTTGCCGGTTGATTGCCTTCGCCTTGCTCACTCTGAATTAGCAGTCCACCTTCCAACAAAGTCTTAGCAACCTCATCATTAGAGTAACTACCAAAGACCGCTTCGAGTCCTTGCCAGCCATCTGGCGCATACCCTAGGGAATAGCGTTTAGCGATTTCACCAGTAAGGCCGCGCCCCTTCAAGTACTCCACTGCCCGTGGAGCTACTTTAAGTTGCGCGCGATACCAATCGGATGCAGCACTCATCACCTCACCAAGAGCCATGGCTTGCCGCTGTCTCGCAACATCTTGCGCAGTGCGTTCTTCACGCGGCACAGTCAGCCCGACAGATCGGGCTAAATCTTCAATGGCATCCACATAGCCAAGTCCGGAGTACTCCATTGCAAAACTAATGGCCGAACCATGAGCTCCGCAACCAAAGCAGTGGTAAAACTGCTTTGTTGGTGATACTGAAAAAGAGGGGGACTTTTCCGAATGGAACGGGCACAAACCCTGATAGTTCGCACCCGCTTTTTTTAACTTCACGTGCTGCCCAACCACATCAACGATGTCAATCCGATTTAAAAGATCGGCAATGAAGGATTGGGGGATGAGCGCCATCAGTACTAAGTTTGATAACTCACTTTGCCAAAGCAGCTTTCACTAAGGCGGAGACTTTTCCCATGTCCGCCTTACCGGCTAGCTGCGCCTTGAGAGCGCCAATCACCTTGCCCATATCTTGGGGTCCGGCAGCACCAGTAGAACTCACCGCTAGAGCTACCGCTGCTTCGACCTCGGCATCAGAAAGCTGCGCAGGTAAGTAAGTTTGCAAGACAGTCATCTCAGCAGTTTCAATGACAACCAAGTCATCGCGTCCTGCTTTCTCAAACTGGGAGATTGAATCTTTGCGCTGCTTAATCATTTTTTCTACAGTTGCCACCACTCCAGCATCATCCACCACAATTCGCTCGTCCACTTCGCGCTGCTTGATGGCCGCCAATAAAAGACGGATCGTACTCAAACGCGCCACGTCTTTTGCGCGCATTGCGGTTTTCATATCTTCAGTAATTTGATCTTTAAGGCTCATGACTTATTCCTGTTGTGCTTTATTTTCTGTGTTAATTCTTACTACTCGACTATTTATTATTACGCGGGCACTGAAAAAGCAAAAACCCGCTGCGTTTCACCGTCAGCGGGTTTCAAAGCTTCTCGGTGAAGAGAGCTTTAAATTCTATTAGTAAAGCTTCTTAGGCAACATTTGGCTGCGAATACGCTTGTAATGGCGTTTAGCAGCGGCTGCTTTTTTACGCTTACGCTCAGCGGTTGGCTTTTCGTAGAACTCGCGAGCGCGCAAGTCGGTCAAAAGGCCATTTTTTTCAATGGTGCGCTTGAAACGGCGCAATGCCACTTCAAAAGGTTCGTTCTCACGTAGGCGGACTGTAGTCATACTTGTTTAACTCGTATATGCTCGAAAAATATCGAAAAATTAACTGAATTACGGATTCTAGCACGACCAAGCGAAAAATGATTGTTTTAGGCATAGAAACTTCTTGCGACGAGACTGGGGTGGCTTTATACAACACCGAGCCCTGGGAAAACGCCCAATTGGCCTCCCAAGGCATTTTGGGGCAGGCCCTGCACTCCCAAATTGCCATGCATCGGGAATATGGGGGCGTTGTGCCCGAATTAGCCTCTAGGGATCATATCCGCCGGGTTTTACCCCTGCTGGATGAGTCTTTATCGCGGTCAGGTCTCACCCTGAAAGATATTGATGCGGTAGCCTACACTCAGGGTCCTGGCCTTGCTGGAGCCCTCCTGGTGGGTAGTGCTTTTGCCAAATCTCTGGCTCAAGGCCTCAAACTCCCTTCTATTGGAGTGCACCACCTTGAAGGACACTTACTTTCCCCTTTGTTGGGCGCCTCTGTCCCTCAATTTCCATTTATCGCCCTGCTGGTTTCTGGCGGTCACACCCAATTAATGAAAGTCAGTGGAGTTGGTCGTTATGAGTTGCTTGGCGAAACCCTGGACGATGCCGCTGGGGAAGCTTTTGATAAAACCGCCAAATTATTAGGATTGGACTATCCGGGTGGCGCGGCGATTTCTAAACTCGCAGAAAAGGGGCGATCCGGTCGGTTTGATCTACCCAAACCCATGATGCATTCCGGAGATCTAGATTTTTCCTTTTCTGGTCTAAAGACTGCTGTTCTAAATCAAGTAAAGAAATTTCAAGAAAAGAATGTTTTCAATGCCAATGAGATTGCGCAATTTCATGCGGATCTGGCCAGAGCCTTTATGGAATCTCTGGTAGCGGTTTTAGTCAGCAAATCAGAAAAAGCGCTCAAGCAAACTGGTTGCAAACATTTAGTGCTTGCAGGTGGCGTGGGAGCTAACTTGCAACTGCGCGCAGCCTTAAATCAAAAAGCAGCTAAGAATGGTTTTGAAGTACATTACCCACCGCTAGATCTTTGCACCGATAACGGCGTGATGATTGCTTTTGCGGGTGCGCTACGTTTGCTGGCCGAGAATAATGGCTCAACTACTTCTGGTGCATTCGATATCAAGCCCCGTTGGGACTTACAGAGCAATAACCTAAGCTAGCTTGTATTGCGCTTGCTTTATTTTGCGAAGCTAATTCTAGCGAAGGCGCTGTGATTATGAATCGACTCAAAATTCTCAGCCTCAACCACAAACGAAAGAATGCGTTCATCCCGTTTGAGCTGGCCGGCAACGTCGCGTACCAAGTCCTCAACAAATTTCGGATTGCTATACGAGCGCTCGGTAACCCACTTTTCATCGGGACGCTTAAGCAAACCCCATAGCTCGCTAGATGCTTCACTCTCGGCTGTAGCAACCAAATCTTCTACAGTCATTTTTGTTTGCGAGTCGAGCACCACTGTCATCGTGACGTGCGAACGTTGATTGTGCGCACCAAAATCTGAAATCTCTTTTGAGCAAGGGCACAAACTCATCACAGGGACCAGGGCTCGTAACTGCAACTCAACATCGATTGAGCCCGCAGTATTTTTCTTGCCTTTAGCCATCCAGGTCACTTCATAATCCATCAAACTTTCCACACCAGAAACTGGCGCAGCTTTTTTTACAAAATGGGCATAAGTAAATTGCACTCGGCCTTCCGCCGCATCCAGAAGCGGCAACATCTCCCGAACCATGGAAACAACTGAAGCGCTATCAATCGCCTCATCTTGTTTTTGCAAAATCGCCATAAAACGCGACATGTGCGTTCCCTTGATATGCGCTGGCAAAGCAACGTCCATCTCAAAACTTCCAACCGATGGGAAGTTGCCACTCTTGCTACGAATCGTTAGAGGATGGCGTACACCACGAATACCTACCCGCTCAATTGGCAAGGCGCGCTCATCCCGCGTGGATTGCACGTCAGGCATAGCGCTAGGTTTTAAAAAAGAGGCATTCATGTCGTTCATGGGTCTATTTTCGGGCAAAACCAGCTTATTTGCCTGTGACCAATGAATTTGCACTCAAAACAGCCGGAAAACGTTGCGCAATCGACTTGGCAATTCCTGCCGCATCAAGGCCGCACTTGGCCATGAGTAGCTTGTAGTCGCCATGTTCAATAAATTCGTCCGGAATACCCAATTGCAATATGGGCTTATTCAATCCGGCGGCAGAGAGCGCTTCTAAGCACGCACTACCTGCGCCACCTTGAATGGCGCCATCCTCGATAGTGACCAAATAATCATGATCAACAGCCAAGGACTTAAGCAAGTCAAGATCCAAAGGCTTTACAAAACGCATATTGGCAACGGTGGCATCAAACTGCTCAGCGACTTTTAAAGCAGGATAGAGCAAAGTACCAAATGCCAAAATTGCTACGCGACTACCAGCAGATGCATTTGATTTACGACGTACCTCGCCTTTGCCCAGAGGTAATGTACGTAATTCTTTCGAAGGAATGGTGCCAACACCAGCACCACGTGGATAACGCACCGCGGTTGGATGGGGTTGATGGAAAGCCGTTGTTAATAAATCGCGGCACTCGGCTTCATCGGCTGGAGTCATCACCAGCATATTCGGAATACAGCGCAAGAAAGGAATGTCATAAACACCCGCATGGGTTGCACCATCCGCACCCACCAAACCAGCGCGATCCAATGCAAACAACACTGGCAAATCCTGAATCGCCACATCATGAATCAATTGATCGTAGGCGCGTTGCAAGAAGGTCGAATAAATTGCGACGACAGGTTTCATGCCTTCGCATGCCATGCCCGCAGCAAAAGTCACAGCATGCTGCTCGGCAATGCCTACGTCGTAATAACGCTTCGGAAAATTCTTTTCAAATTCGACTAAACCGGAACCCTCGCTCATTGCGGGAGTAATACCCACCAACAAAGGATCAGCATGCGCCATATCGCATAACCACTCACCAAATACTTGAGTAAAGGTTTTCTTAGGAGGGATTTCAGGCTGCTTCACACCCTCCTCGGGATTAAATTTACTCGGCCCGTGATAAAGCACGGGATCAGCCTCAGCCAATTCATAGCCTTGACCTTTGCGAGTGACGACGTGCAGAAATTGGGGTCCACGACCTTCGATTGCTAAGCGGCGCACGTTTTGAAACATGGGTATCAAAGCGGCTAAATCATGACCATCAATCGGGCCAAAATAATTAAAACCAAACTCTTGGAAAATCGTAGATGGAGAAACCATGCCTTTGGCATGGTCCTCAAGTCGTTTAGCGAACTCTCGCAAAGGCGGCGCAATCGATAAAACGCTATCAATACCTTTTTTCGTTGCCGAGTAAATATTGCCGCTCAGTAAGCGAGCAAGATGGCGATTCAATGCGCCTACCGCTGGTGAAATCGACATATCGTTATCGTTCAGGATTACCACCAGTGGCAAATCATCATAAACACCCGCGTTGTTCATTGCCTCGAATGCCATGCCACCTGTCATCGCGCTATCGCCGATTACAGCAACAGCCACTTGCTTCTCGCCTTTGGTCTGAAAAGCTCTAGCCATCCCCATGGCCGCAGAAATACTAGTGGATGAGTGACCGGTACCAAAAGCATCGTATTCACTTTCAGAACGACGGGGGAAACCAGATAAGCCGTCAAGTTGGCGCAAGGTATTCATACGCTCACGACGACCGGTCAAAATTTTATGGGGATAACTTTGATGGCCCACATCCCAAACAAGCCGATCATGGGGCGTATCAAAAACATAATGCAGCGCGATCGATAGCTCTACCGTCCCCAAATTAGATGAAAGGTGCCCGCCTGTCTTGGAGACGGAATCCAATACAAATTGACGTAACTCAGCGGCCAAAGCGGGCAACTCTTCGCGAGAAACTTTCTTTAAGTCAGCGGGGGAATGTATGGAATCTAAAGTCATCGAATCTAATGTGAAACTTATTTGCCCCTATTTACAACCAACAGAGCCAAATCTTTTAGGGCTTGCCCTTTATTACCAAAAATCTTCAGACTTGCAATGGCTTCTTCTTGTAAATGCTTCGCCTGTGTCTGTGCATAGTCTAAACCCATCAAGGTTACGTAGGTTGGCTTATCGTTGGCAGCGTCCTTACCAGCGGTCTTTCCCAAGGTTTGACTATCTGCCGTTGCGTCTAAAACATCATCCACAATCTGGAAGGCCAGACCAAGAGCTCGGGAGTAATTTCGCAAACAGGTCATTTGCGCTAGATTCAGGCGCGCGACAATGCCGCCCAACTCCACTGCGCAAGACAGCAATGCGCCGGTTTTCATAGCATGCATTTGCTGAAGGCCGGCAAGATCCAATTTTTTGCCGACACTGTCTAAATCAATTGCTTGGCCACCTGCCATACCACGCGAACCAGACGCGGCAGCCAAGGCGCTAATCATACGCAAACGAACATCAACATCACAGTTGGCATTGGCCAAAACCTCAAAAGCGCGCGTTTGCAAGGCATCCCCCACCAACAAAGCAATCGCCTCATCAAAGACTTTATGTACCGTGGGTCGCCCGCGGCGCAAGTCATCATCATCCATGCAGGGCAAATCATCATGAACCAGTGAATATGCATGAATGCACTCAATGGCCACTGCCGCAGAATCCAATACCTCTAGCGTCACCGCATCTTTTGCATTACCCAAGGCGCCGGCCGCATAAACCAATAAAGGGCGAATGCGTTTGCCACCGCCCTGTGCGGCATATCGCATCGCTTCATGCAGTCGATGCGGAACGATTTGATTTGAATCAAGCAGCGCATCCAACGCAGATTCGGTTCGAGTAGCATGACTAGCAAGCCATTCTTGGAATTGAAAAACGGAAGTCATTAGGCCTCGAATACGCGCACTTGCTGCTCAACCTGAGCAAGCACACCCTGGCAATGCTTCAACAAAGCAGCGCCACGCTGATAAGCCAAAAGCGTTTCTTCCAGGGAAAATTTGCCGGACTCCATATCAGAAATCAGCTTTTCCAACTCCTTCACAGCCTCCTCATACCGCAATTTAGGGTCGATTAGGGTCTCTAAACCGGCTTTTTGACTATCGGATTTTTTGGCTGGCATAAGTCCATTTCCTTGATTTTTCTTGCACAAACAGCCCTACATATTAAAGCGAGAAGCCCCTCCGATGGGTATAATTCACCCCTTCCTTTCCAATATCGATTCGTCGATGGTTGGATTGGTTATTCCGCTTAGCTTCGGCTGACGTTTTCGGGGGTGGGGAGAATGACTAATCTGGCTACCGCGCAGAAGCTTGCGCCGTCCAATCTTCAGTTGCCGGTTTCGGCATATTTTGACGTTGATCTTTATCAGCGTGAAATTGAACTGCTTTTCAAGCAGGGGCCTGGCTATGTCGGCCACGACCTCATGGTGCCCGAAGTGGGCTCCTATCGCACTCTAGCCGCAGAAAATGAAGGTCGCATCCTAGTCCGCAATGAGACTGGTGTAGAACTGCTGTCGAATGTTTGCCGCCATCGCCAAGCACTTATGCTTAATGGCTCAGGCAAAGCGGGCAATATTGTTTGCCCACTTCATCGCTGGACCTATGATCTAGAAGGCAATCTCTTGGGCGCGCCTCATTTTGAAGACAAGCCTTGCCTCAATCTTGGCAAGTCTCCATTGCAAAACTGGCAAGGGCTTTTATTTGAAGGCCCGCGCGATGTCAGAGCAGACCTTGCCAACCTTGGCGTTACCGACGATCTGAAATTTGATGGCTACGTTCTTGATCATGTCGAAGTGCACGAATGCAACTACAACTGGAAAACATTTATCGAGGTTTATCTCGAGGACTATCACGTAGTTCCCTTTCATCCAGGCTTGGGTAAGTTTGTTTCCTGCGAAGATCTTCGTTGGGAGTTTGGTGAATGGCACAGCGTACAAACTGTTGGCATCCATAAAGACCTGGCAACACCTGGATCACCCGTTTATCGCAAGTGGCACGAAGCAGTGTTACGTCAATACGAAGGCAAAACACCGCGCCATGGAGCGATCTGGCTCACCTATTACCCCAACGTGATGGTGGAGTGGTACCCCGGCGTACTCTGCGTCTCGACTCTACATCCATTAGGCACCAATAAAACTCGCAATATTGTTGAGTTCTATTACCCAGAAGAAATTGCTCTGTTTGAACGTGAGTTTGTTGAAGCCGAGCGCGCTGCCTATATGGAAACCTGTATCGAGGATGATGAAATCGGCGAGCGCATGGATGCTGGTCGCGCCGCTCTATTGGCACGCGGCATTAATGAAGTTGGCCCGTATCAAAGCCCGATGGAAGATGGCATGCAACATTTCCACGAGTGGTATCGTCGTGTTATGAACTATCAAGGCATTTAATCTCATTCATAGAAGGTCAATATGACTCCTCTCATTTCCGCCAACCAGTTAGAAGAAATCATTAACAGCGGTGAGGATGTTTTGCTGTGCGACTGTCGATTTGATTTAGCCGACACAAGAGCCGGCAGAAAAGCTTACGAAGAGGGCCATATTCCCGGGGCTATCTACATAGATCTTGACCAAGACCTTTCAGGTGAAAAAACGGGTAAGAATGGGCGACACCCCTTGCCAACGCCAGCGGAGTGGGCCCAAACAAAAGCCCGCCTCGGCATGGATCAAAACAGTTTGGTTGTGGCTTACGATAAGCAAGGCTCTATATATGCCAGCCGTTTGTGGTGGATGCTCAAAGCTACTGGACATGCCAACGTACGCGTTCTAGATGGCGGGCTAGATGCCTGGAATGGCCCTATCGGGACTGTGCCACGTAAACCAACTCCAACCAGCCAAATAATTGAGGCAATGCCTTACGCGGGTCTTGTATCGGTTGATGCAGTCGTTGAGAACTTGCAAACCAAAAAAAGTGTGGTGATGGACGCGCGCGCCAATGATCGCTTTCATGGTCAAAACGAAACCTTAGATCCTGTCGGCGGACACATTCCTGGCGCACTCAATCACTTCTTTAAAGATAATTTATCCGCGACACTTTTCAAAACACCAGAGCAACTCTATAAAGAGTTTGTGGATTTCTTGGGCCCTATCAAAGCATCGGATGTCATTCACCAATGCGGCTCAGGAGTAACGGCTTGCCATAATCTGTTGGCAATGGAAATAGCTGGCTTCAAGGGCTCTCGCCTCTATGCGGGCAGCTGGAGCGAATGGTGCGCAGACCCCGCCAGACCTATTCAGATTTAATGCAAGTAGGAAAGTAGAATCACAAATCCCACGCCACACCCTATCAAAACTGTTTGACGCAAAGACTCAGCCCAATGGGGGCGACGATGCATTTGTGGAATCAAATCACTCACTGCGATATATATAAAACTGCTCGATGCCAGGACTAGTAAATAAGGCATTACAGCGTGAGCCTTGCCCAAAAAGAAGTAAGCCAGGATGCCGCCGACTACAGCGGCCAAACCACAAATGAGGTTATAAAGTAAAGCGCGTGCACGAGAGAATCCCGCGTTCAATAAAACAATAAAGTCTCCAATTTCCTGCGGGATCTCATGGGCAATGATGGCAAGCGCGGTAAAGAAGCCGACTTGATAATCAGCCATAAAAGCTGCCGCGATCAAGATGCCATCGACAAAATTATGGATGCCGTCACCGACCAAGATCATGCCGCCGCTGCGACCCGCAACCTCAGCATCGTGACCATGATGGTGATGGTGACCATCCCCTTCATGATGATGACTGTGGCGCAATAAAGCAATTTTCTCGAGCAAGAAAAAGCCCAGCAAACCCGCAAGTAAAGTAGCAAACAAAAGCTGAGGGCTTATACCCCCCATGCTAAAAGCCTCTGGTAAAGAGTGCAACAGGGCGGTAGCGAGCAAGATGCCAACCGATACACTCACCATGTCATTCACCATCTTGGATAGCAAAGTCAAAGAGAAGGTAGCGGCAATTGAAACGCTCACCACTCCGGCAAATGCTGTGATCAAAACGATGCTCTGGAGAATGGACATATTAATTAGATGACCCCATATTGTTTAAACCATGCCAAACATTTTTTCCAGCCATCTTTTGCTGGACCTTCGCGGTAAGACTCCCGATAGTCGGCATGAAACGCATGAGGGGTATCTGGGTAAACCTCAAACTGAGATGCTTTGGCTGCGGAATTAGTAGGCGCAGCTTTTGCTAAAGCAGCCCGCATTTGATCAATACTCTCCACAGAAATTCCGGCATCAGCAGCTCCATACAAACCGAGTACCGGGGCTTTTAAATCAGCGGCGATATCGATTGGGTTGCGAGGATTACCCTCGGTCTTTTCGCCAATTAAACGACCATACCAAGCAACACCCGCGCGCACTTGAGGAAGCGTAGCGGATAGCCAGGCAATACGACCACCCCAACAGAAGCCCGTGACACCCACTCGCTTCAAATCACCACCATTCTTACCCGCCCATACCAAAGCGGCTTGCACGTCACCCAGTACCTGTGCATCTGGTGTTTTAGAGATCACGTTGGTAAAAATTTCAGCAATGCTGCCATATTGACTGGGGTCACCGGCACGTATGAAGAATTCAGGGGCAATCGCCAGGTAACCTAACTTTGCAAAACGTCTGGTTACATCAGCGATGTACTCATGCACACCAAAAATTTCACACACCACAATCACGATTGGCAACGACCCCTTCGCCTTTTCTGGACGAGAAACATAGGCGGGGATTTTCTCTGTGCCGACTGGAATCACTTGTTCGCCTGCGATCAGGCCAGAAAAATCCGTTTGAATTGCGGCCGCCACTACGGGCTCGGATGCGGGAGCCAAACCGATACCAATACCCGTCGCCGCAATTGCGGAGGTTCTCATAAAATGTCTTCTGTCGCTTTGTACATTTTGTGAAGGTTGATGGTCGTTTTTACTCATGAAATTTCTACTCGGGTTAATGCGCTTCTTCCCAATTATCACCAATACCAATACTAACCAACAATGGAACCTTGAGATCCGCTACCGTACACATCAGCCCTGGCAATTTCTCCTTGAGCAGATCAATCTCATCCAAAGGCACATCAAATACCAATTCATCATGCACCTGTAAGAGCATGCGAGTCTTCAGTTGCTCTTTTTCCAACCAGTCCTCAACAGCAATCATGGCCAGCTTAATTAAGTCTGCGGCAGTACCTTGCATCGGCGCATTAATAGCTGCGCGCTCAGCGCCCTGACGACGTGGTCCATTAGACCCCTTAATCTCAGGCAGCCAAAGCCTTCTGCCAAAGACTGTTTCCACATAACCATGTTCACGAGCCTCTAAGCGAGTGCGCTCCATGTATTGCGCAACCCCCGGGTAACGATCAAAATATTTCGCGATATAGTTTTGCGCCGCTGAACGCTCAATTCCTAAATTGCCAGCCAAACCAAATGCACTCATGCCATAGATCAAACCAAAGTTAATCACCTTGGCATAACGACGCTGCTCAGAGTTCACCTCTTCTAAAGGCACGCCAAAAATTTCAGCGGCAGTTGCTTGGTGCACATCTTTACCAGCCCTAAATGCGGCAAGTAAATTCTCATCTTCGGCGATATGCGCCATGATGCGCAACTCAATCTGTGAATAGTCCGCTGAAAGCAGTTTGCAACCATCAGCAGGAATGAAGGCCTCGCGAATGCGTCGACCCTCTTCGGTACGCACGGGAATATTTTGTAAATTTGGATCGCTTGATGCTAGACGTCCCGTTACGGCTGTCGCTTGCGAGAAATTAGTATGCACACGACCCGTCTTGGGATCGGCCATACGTGGCAATTTCTCGATATAGGTTGACATCAATTTAGCCAAACTACGGTAGTCCAAAATACGGGCTGGCAGAGGATAATCTTCAGCCAGCTTTTGCAAGACCTCCTCATCAGTTGATGGCGCGCCCGATGGCGTCTTTTTAATCACTGGCAACTCTAATTGCCCAAATAAGATTTCAGCGATCTGCTTAGGTGATTGGATATTAAAAGGCTGCCCTGCGAGCTTATGAATCTCGCCCTCTAATTCAAGAAGACGTTTTCCAACTTGTTGGCCTTGTTTTGCCAACAAAGCTGAATCAATCCGAATGCCGTTGCGCTCCATGATCCCGAGCACACGCATTGCTGGCATTTCAATATGTTCGTAAACATAACGCAGACCAGGACTCGCCTCAATCTGTGGCCACAGCTCTAGATGCAAACGAAGTGTAATGTCAGCATCCTCAGCAGCGTAATCAGTCGCAATCTTCAGGTCGACTTGATCAAATCCAATTTGATGCGCCCCCCTGCCACACACCTCTTCGTAACGAATAGTCTTCACGCCAAGATGACGTTCAGCCAAGCTATCCATATTGTGCGGAAGGTGTGATTCCAGTACATATGACTCAAGCAAGGTATCAAACTGAACACCACCTAATGTAATACCGTAATTTGCGAAGATATGACTATCGTATTTTAAGTTTTGCCCCACTTTCAGGCAGGAAGCGCTTTCCAACCAAGTTTTCATACGCGCCAGCACAAACTCGCGATCCAATTGAACTTCGCCATGACGATGCGCCACCGGAATGTAACAAGCCTCGCCTGGATTGACAGACAAAGAGATCCCCACCAATTCAGCGGCGAGAGCGTCCAAGCCAGTAGTTTCAGTATCTACCGCTGTCAACTGCGCGCTTTCAATCTTTTTAAGCCACTTTTCCAAAGCGGCTTCATCAACAACGCATTCATACTTGCGCTCAATCGCGTCATGCAAATCGCTTTTGGCCTGAGATAAGACCGCTGTTGGCGCAGAAGCAATCTCTCTGGATATTTTTGCAGCCAACTCACCTGGAGAAATACCTGGCAATGGGCTACCAGCTAAATCAAAGTTAGGCCTTGCTTGCTCACCCTGATCCTGCGGATTATTCAGCTGCTTCTCCACATCCCGCAACCATGTCTTAAATGCATAACGCTCAAATAGCTCACGCAAAAGCGGAGCGTCTTCAGACTTGGCGTGCAACTCATCCAGACTCAGAAGATGGGGATTTAAATCGCAATCGGTTTTAACGGTGATTAGTTCGCGCGCTTTCGGAAGCCACTGCAAGCTAGCCCGCAGGTTCTCGCCAACCACACCCTTTACTTGATCTGCATTGGCCATCAAATTATCTAGATCGCCAAATTCAGCCAACCATTTATTTGCCGTCTTTGGACCAGCTTTAGGAACACCGGGCACATTATCGACAGCATCGCCAATAATGGATAAGTAATCCACAATACGCTCTGGTGGAACCCCAAACTTTTCAATCACACCCTCGATATCCAACTTTTCATTGGTCATCGTATTAATGAGCGTCACCGATGGATTAACGAGTTGCGCCAAATCTTTATCACCAGTAGAAATAATGGTTTCCCAACCCGCCTGAGTTGCCTGACAGGCTAAGGTGCCAATGACGTCATCGGCCTCTACCCCAGAAACCATCAGTACGGGCCAACCCAAAGCCTTCACCATCGCATGAATAGGCTCTATTTGCTTCACCAGATCTTCAGGCATTGGAGATCGATGAGCCTTGTATTCGGCATACATTTCATCCCGAAAAGTCTTGCCCTTGGCATCAAATACACAGGCAATATGGTCAGCCTTTAACTCGGATCGAGCCCGGCGCATCATATTGACCATGCCATAAATAGCCCCCGTGGGGTCACCAGCCCCATTCCTAAGGTCTGGCATGGCATGAAAGGCGCGGTAGAGGTAGCTAGAGCCGTCTACCAACAAGAGTCTATGTTTAGTCATACCGCAATCGTACAATCTAGTTGCTAACTACCCACGGGTCTGGTTTGGGAACCGGTCTGGAGTGGGGCTAAAAAGGTGAAAAATGATGCATACTCTAACCAACTTATTCAGTCGCTCTATGAGCCAGGCTCTTGTATTAACAAGCTTTTTTATGGCTTTTAGCGTCTTTGGGCTTAATACCGCTTGCGCCCAAAACACTAGCCACGCCCTCAGCCCCGAAGAGCTTCAGCAAATTAATAACCAGCCACTTGCACCCGCCGTAAGCGCATCTGGCGTCATGAATACCCCAGAAACTCGGCAGCCAAGCTATCAATACAAAAATGACCGTGGTACCACGGTCACCGAGTACAAAGATGCTAATAGCCCGACACAGGTACAGGTAAAGACCAAATTGACTACCTATGAAATGTCGCCACCAGACTCCGTTAAACCAGGCACTCAATCTGGCGAAGGTAGTTTGCTTAGTGTGCCCAGCATCAGCCTGCCAATTCAATAAATTATGGCTGTATTTACCCCGATCGAGCTTGGCGATATCTCCGACTGGATCGCACGGGATTTCAATATTGGGCAAGCAAGCGCCATACGCGGCATCCATGGCGGTATTGAGAATTCCAATTTCTTCTTAGACACCATTCAAGATGGCAAGAAGCAAGAATTCGTTTTAACGATTTTTGAAAGATTGTCGGCGGAGCAACTCCCCTACTACCTTAAACTCATGGGGCATCTGGCAGATAAAGGCATTCCAGTGCCAAAGCCAATTGCAAACAAAGATGGTGCTATTTTGTTTTCTCTCAAAGGCAAACCAGCGGCAATTGTGAGCAAACTCCCAGGCTTATCCAGATTGCAGCCTGAAGTTAATCACTGTGCGCTAGTCGGTGCGATGCTGGCGAAGATGCATTTAGCCGGTTCTGATTTTTCCAAGACACAGGAAAATTTACGCAGCATCGCTTGGTGGAAAAAAACGGTGCCTCAAGTACTTTCGCACCTGAACGCTAGCCAAAAAGAATTGCTGTCAAGTGAATTGGCTGCGCAAGAACAATTTTTTGCTTCAAACGAATATGCTTCTCTACCTCAAGGCGCAAGCCATTGCGACCTCTTCAGAGACAACGTCTTATTTGATCCGCAGAGCTCAAGCGATACATCCAAGGATCAACTGGGCGGCTTCTTTGACTTTTATTTCGCCGGGACTGATAAATGGCTATTTGATTTAGCGGTCACAGTAAACGACTGGTGTTTGGCCGGCAATAAAAAAGATTTGGATCCTGCGCGTTTTAATGCGCTAATGGAGGCTTATCAATCCGTCCGCCCACTGACTGCAAGTGAACAAACAAGCTGGCCAATGATGCTTCGCGCCGCAGCGCTACGCTTCTGGATTTCACGCTTGTGGGATTTTTATTTACCTCGTGACGCTCAAATGCTGACGCCGCATGACCCCAGCCATTTTGAGCGCATCCTTTTAAGTCGCAAAGCAATATGAAACTCAATTCGGTCGAAGCTAAAGAAGGCTATACATGGATTCGCCAAGGTATTTGGCTTTTCAAGCAAAATCCGCTCGGGTTCTTGATGTTAATTTTTATGTATGTTTTTATTGCCCAGCTTGCGGTACTGGTACCCATTATTGGCGTTTTCGCAGTATTGGTTCTGACGCCCACCTTATCCGTAGGATTCATGACTGCTTGCCGTCAGGCCATTCAAAAAGAACGTATTCGCCCCTTAGTGTATTTAGCAGCACTTCAATCAACCATGCTGGTGCGCAAAAGAATTCTGCAACTAGGCCTCATCTATGCGGCGCTGATTCTGGCATTAAGCTTTGTACTCAGCTTAGTAGTGGATTTTGAGTTGCTCCTCCCGCTCATGACGAGTGATAAACCAATTACTCCGGAAGCTGTTCGCCAAATTTATTTATTACTTTTTCTCGGCGCCATTCTTTATACCCCCGTTGCGATGCTAATGTGGTTCTCACCAATACTGGTCGCCTGGGAAGACATGTCAGTTCCTCAGGCCCTTTTTTCAAGTTGTCTAGCTTGCTGGGCCAATCGTGGAGCCTTCTGCCTATACCTCGCGATCTGGAGCATTGTTCTCGTAGCCATTCCATTATTGATAGGGGCTACGTTTGACTCAGTCGACTTCGGTCAAGCTGCATCGTTCGTAATTGCTCCGCTCTCTATGGCTGGGCTTACTGTGATGCATTGCTCTTTCTATGCCACCTGGAAAGCCTGCTTTACAGACAATGAAGCGATGATGTTGCCAGCCTAAACCGTCATTCAATTGCAGTGAGTTTGGCAATACTCAGTTGCAACCACTTCACACCATGACGCTTAAAGTTCACCTGCGCCCGCGCATCAGCATCATTACCCTCTAATCCGGTAACGCGCCCCTCACCAAATTTGGTATGAAACACATTTTGCCCAATCGTAAATGGGTAATTGCCACGTGGTGGCGCAGCCATTCTTTGAACAGCTGTTGAGGCCGAACCCACACGCCCGACACGCGCAGGGGCTGGGCTATAGGTTTGATATCGTACTTTTTGGCGATCACTCCCAGAATCAAAAAAGTCATTCGACTCGTACTCACGCTGGCGTGTGTAACCATCCTGCCAGGTTGATCCGGAACTTCTTCCGCTGCCACCCCAGCGAGCATCTTTTACTTTTGGAGTGAGCCATTTCAGGGAGTCGGCCGGCAACTCTTCCAAGAAACGGGATGGCATGTTGTAGCGTACTTGGCCATGCAACATGCGTGACTGAGTATGAGAGAGATACAAGCGCTCTTTAGCCCTGGTAATGGCGACATACATGAGGCGACGCTCTTCTTCCAGACCGTTAAGCTCGTTCACGCTGTTTTCGTGCGGAAACAAACCTTCTTCTAGGCCAGTAATGAACACAGCGGTAAATTCCAAACCTTTGGCTGAGTGGACTGTCATCAACTGCACGGCATCCTGTCCAGCCTGAGCTTGATTGTCTCCAGCCTCCAATGAAGCATGCGATAAAAATGCCGCTAAAGGGGAAATTGCAACCGCACCAGACTCATTCTCACTGGGTAACATAGCTGCCGCCGCATCCTGACCATAACCTTCCTCCGCTATAAAGGCGGTCGCGGCATTCACTAACTCTTGTAAGTTTTCTACGCGATCCTGACCCTCGCGCTCGGTCAAATAATGCTGAATCAATCCGCTGTTCTGAATGATGAACTCCACCGTCTCGGGCAAAGTATTGTGTCGTGTAGCTTCACGCATGTGATCAATCAAACGCACAAAGCCACTCAGTGATGCGCCAGCTTTTCCAGTCAAACTAGTAGCTGCCAAATACAAGGAGCATTGCTGGGCTCTTGCTTCATCTTGCAGCGCTTCAATGGATCGCGCGCCGATGCCTCGCGTCGGGAAATTCACGACGCGCGAGAAAGAGGTATCGTCGTTTGGGTTCTCTAAGAGTCGCAAATAAGCTAGCGCATGTTTAATTTCCGCACGCTCGAAGAATCGCAAACCGCCATAGACACGATATGGAATCGCTGCCGAAAACAAGGCATGCTCAATAATCCGAGACTGGGCATTGCTGCGGTAGAGCAAAGCAATCTCAGTACGCTTAATGCCGCTGTTGACTAATGCTTTAATTTCATCAATCAGCCAAGCAGCTTCAGCATGATCGCTGGCCGCATCATAAATGCGTACTGGCTCACCATGGCCTGCATCTGTGCGCAGATTTTTCCCTAGGCGCTCGGTGTTATTGGAAATTAGATGATTTGCCGTATCCAAGATATGGCCATGCGAGCGATAGTTCTGCTCAAGCTTCACCATCATGGGATGAAATTGTTTTTCATAGAGACGCATGTTCTCCACATCGGCGCCACGGAAGGCATAAATACTTTGATCGTCATCGCCAACGGCAAATACCGCGCTCGCACCAACGCTACTGCAATTGATTCGACTAGCATCATGTCCAGAAAGCAATTTCAACCAAGCGTATTGCAAGGCATTGGTATCCTGAAACTCATCAATCAGAATATGACGGAAACGCTCCTGGTAATGCGTCCGAATTGCTTCGTTATGTTTTAACAACTCATAACTACGCAACAGCAATTCCGCAAAGTCCACCACGCCTTCACGCTGACACTGCGCATCATAAGCATCATAGAGTTGTGCCATCTTGGCCTGAAAATCGTCACCTGACTCTAGCTCGCGTGCGCGCATCCCGCGCTCTTTGGCGTGCGCAATAAAATATTGCAACTGCTTAGGCGGGTATTTCTCGTCGTCGACCTTCAAACTCTTTAAAAGACGCTTAATTGCAGATAGCTGATCCTGAGTATCCAAAATCTGAAAAGTGGAGGGCAAACCCGCTTCTTTATGGTGTGCGCGCAATAAACGGTTGCAAAGACCATGAAAGGTACCAATCCACATACCCCGAGTATTGATAGGCAGCATGGCGCTAAGACGCAGCAGCATCTCTTTGGCGGCCTTATTGGTGAAGGTCACTGCCAAGATGCCAATAGACGAAACCTGACCCGTTTGGATCAACCAAGCTATACGGGTAGTGAGTACGCGGGTTTTGCCGCTCCCCGCACCGGCCAAAATTAAGGCTGATTGAGCCTGGCCATTTTCATTTACGGGCGGGAGGGTTACTGCCTCGCGCTGTTCTGGATTGAGGTTCGCGAGCAAGTCTGAGTACATCGTCCCAATTATAATTTGCCTCTTATGTCAAATGTTTCGAATACCCCTAATTCTCCAGCAAGCAGTCCTGCGGACCAGCTTGCCAAATCCTACGAGCCCGCACCCATAGAAGCCCATTGGGGCCCAGAATGGGAAAGCAGAGGCATTGCCACCGCCTCGCTCGATGATGGGAAAACAGACTTTAGCGTCCAACTTCCGCCACCGAACGTGACTGGTACCCTACATATGGGTCATGCCTTTAACCAAACCATCATGGATGGCTTGGTGCGTCACGCTCGCATGTCCGGCAAAAACACCTTATGGGTACCCGGCACAGACCATGCCGGCATTGCCACACAAATCGTCGTTGAACGTCAGCTCGATGCGCAAAAAGTATCCCGTCACGACCTGGGCCGCGAGAAGTTTTTAGAAAAAGTATGGGATTGGAAGGAAACCTCCGGTTCAACCATTACTCGCCAAATCCGTCGCCTTGGCGCCTCTATTGACTGGGGTCGTGAATATTTCACGATGGACAACAAGATGTCCAAAGCAGTCGTTGAAGTATTTGTGCGTCTACATGAGCAAGGCCTGATCTATCGTGGTAAACGCTTGGTGAACTGGGATCCGGTTTTGGGCACTGCCGTTTCAGACTTAGAAGTAGTAAGCGAAGAAGAAGATGGCTCGATGTGGCACATCCGCTATCCGCTCACTGATGGCTCGGGTCACTTAACCGTTGCCACTACTCGCCCAGAAACCCTCTTGGGCGACGTAGCGGTGATGGTGAATCCTGAAGATGAACGCTACAAACATCTCATTGGCAAGTCAGTCAATCTACCCTTGTGCAATCGCGAGATCCCCATTATTGCGGATGACTACGTTGATTTAAATTTCGGCACAGGTGTTGTGAAGGTTACCCCAGCTCACGACTTCAATGACTATGCAGTCGGACAGCGCCATCATTTGCCGCTCATCAACATCCTTACCTTAGACGCCAAGGTCAATGAGAATGCGCCAGCTGCCTACCAAGGCATGGAGCGTTTTACCGCTCGCGAACAAATCGTCGCTGATTTGGATGCCGCCGGTCTATTAGAAAAAGTTCAGCCCCATAAATTGATGGTGCCTCGCGGTGATCGCACCCAAACCATCATTGAGCCCATGCTCACCGACCAATGGTTTGTAGCGGTTTCTAAACCAAGTCCTGATAACAAATACCAGCCTGGATCATCCATAGCCGGCGCCGCATTAGATGCCGTCACCAAAGGCGATATCAAACTTGTTCCAGAAAACTGGATCAGCACCTATACGCAATGGCTCGAAAACATTCAAGACTGGTGCATCTCGCGTCAACTCTGGTGGGGCCATCAAATTCCCGCTTGGTATGGAGAAGAAGGGGAAATCTTTGTAGCGCGCTCCGAAGAAGAGGCAAAGGTAAAGGCGGCTGTCGCGGGCTATACCGGCAAACTTCACCGTGACCCCGATGTTTTGGATACTTGGTTTAGCTCGGCTCTAGTGCCATTTAGCTCGCTAGGCTGGCCTGAAGAAACGCCTGAGCTCAAACACTTCCTTCCGTCCTCTGTTTTGGTTACAGGCTTTGACATCATTTTCTTCTGGGTGGCACGCATGGTGATGATGACCTGCCACTTCACCGGAAAGGTTCCATTCAATACCGTATACGTTCATGGCTTAGTGCGCGATTCAGAAGGTCAGAAGATGAGTAAGTCCAAAGGCAATACCTTGGATCCAATCGACTTAATTGACGGCATCAAGATTGAAGAGTTAGTTGGCAAGAGAACTTCTGGCCTAATGAATCCCAAACAAGCTGAAAGCATCAGCAAGAAAACCAAGAGGGAGTTCCCGGAGGGAATTCCAGCATTTGGTACTGATGCCCTGCGCTTTACTTTTGCCTCCCTTGCGTCACTGGGTCGCAATATCAACTTTGATCAGAAACGCTGCGAAGGATATCGCAACTTCTGCAACAAACTCTGGAATGCAACTCGCTTCGTTCTGATGAACTGCCCTGGAGGAGATGAAGAGAACGGTCTTGCGCCTTGCGACAATCAATGTGGTCCAGATGGTTACTTAGATTTTTCACCGGCAGATCGCTGGATTGTCTCTCTACTACAAAGAACCGAAGCTGACATAGATAAAGGCTTCCAGAGCTATCGCTTTGACAATATCGCCTCTAGCATCTACCAATTTGTTTGGGATGAGTATTGCGATTGGTATCTCGAGCTCGCTAAAGTGCAACTGCAAACTGGCACACCGGCACAGCAGCGCGCTACGCGTCGCACCTTGCTACGCGTTCTGGAAACGATTTTGCGCATGGCGCACCCACTGATTCCATTCATTACTGAAACACTCTGGCAGATAGTTGCCCCCATATCCGGGAAAGAACTTGCCAAACAAAAAAAGCAAACGATTGCCCTTCAGCCTTACCCAGTCTCTCAACCGGAGAAGATTGATGAGCAGAGTGAAGCGTGGGTTGCCCAAATTAAATCCATCATTGATGCCTGCAGAAATCTACGCGGTGAGATGCAAGTGCCGCCCGGACAAAAAGTACCACTTTGGATTAGCGGGCCTGAAGCGTTCTTGAAGCAAGCGACTCCCTACCTCACTGCTTTAGCGAAATTATCCGAAGTCAAAATCTACCAAGATGAATCCGCTTTAGAAAAAGAAGCTCCTGGCGCCCCCATCGCTTTGATTGGCGACCTCAAGCTCTTGCTCAAAATTGAAGTGGATGTAGCCGCAGAAAGAATTCGTCTTGGCAAAGAGATTGAGCGCTTAGCCAATGAAATCGCCAAAGCTCGCGGCAAACTCTCCAACGAGAGCTTTGTGGCTAGAGCCCCAGAGGACGTAGTGGCGCAGGAAAAACAACGACTTGCGGGCTTTGAACAAAATCATGAAAAGCTTGTTGCACAATTAGAGCGTCTTCAGTAGAAACCAAAAAAGTCAAAAACGATCGGGATCACTATGCCTTTATCAACTAAAGTAGTTACTAAAGCAGTTTTTCCGGTTGCTGGCTTAGGCACTCGTTTCCTGCCCGCTACCAAAGCCAGCCCTAAAGAGATGTTGAACGTAGTGGATAAGCCGCTGATTCAATATGCCGTAGAAGAGGCAATTGCCGCAGGCATCACTGAAATGATTTTTGTTACAGGTCGTAGCAAACGCGCGATTGAGGATCACTTCGACAAAGCTTATGAATTAGAAGCGGAACTAGAAGCAAAAAATAAACAAGCTTTACTAGAAATCGTCCGCAGCGTTAAACCCAGTCATGTTGATTGCGTGTATGTACGCCAACCTGAAGCCCTTGGTTTAGGTCATGCGGTTTTATGCGCAGAAAAATTAGTCAGGGATGAACCTTTTGCCATCATCTTAGCCGACGACTTGCTAGATGGCCGCCCTCCGATCCTAAAACAAATGCTCAAGGTGTTTGATGGGCAGAATGGTTCTGTATTGGCCGTAGAAAAAATTGATCCGGCTAAAAGCAGCTCTTACGGAATTGTTGCCGGGAATGAAATTGCCAAAGGCATCTACAGACTCAATGGCATCATAGAGAAACCACAGCCCAAAGATGCCCCATCCAACTTAGCAGTAGTTGGTCGCTATGTTTTATCTTCGAATATTTTTAGCCACATTCGCAACCTTAAGCCTGGTGCTGGCGGCGAAATTCAACTCACCGATGCCATCGCTTCCATGCTAAAAGAAGAGCCTGTATTCGCATATGAATACGATGGTGTGCGCTACGACTGTGGCAGCAAGCTTGGCTACCTCAAAGCTTCAGTGGAATTTGCATTACGCCACTCTGAGGTTAAAGATGAATTCGCGGCTTACTTAAAGAGTCGGTCTTTAGCCTAGTACAACTTATTGGCAGCTAGCTCTTATCTTCTCTTCAAAAAGAAAACCAAAACATTACCCTCATTAGCGGTAGCGATTAACTCGTTGCCAGTTTGCTTGGCAAACGCAGGAAAGTCATGAGCAGCTCCAGAATCAGTTGCTTTAATCTTCAGCACTTCACCTGACTGCATTGTTGCCAAGGCTTTCTTGGTGCGCAAAATAGGCAGCGGGCAATTCATGCCAATAGCATCTACCTCTGCATTAAAAGCGATTTCGCCGCTCATTTACTTGCAATCCAATCTTTAACGCCAGCCAAAGCGGCATCTAAGGCTGCTGGATTATTTCCACCTGCCATAGCCATTTCAGGCTTACCGCCACCCTTGCCGCCAACCTGAAGCGCAACAAAATTCACAAGATCCCCAGCCTTCACCTTGCCAATCGAATCCGCAGTGACGCCGGCTACCAAACTCACCTTATTGCCCTGTACCGAGGCCAGCACAATGGCGGCGGTCTTCAACTTTGCTTTCAAGGCATCCATAGTCTCGCGCAGAACTTGCGCATCCGCGCCGTCTAAACGCGCTACCAATACTTTAAGACCGTTCACATCTATCGCCTGGGTCGCCAATTCATCCCCTTGGCTGGCGGCAAGCTTGGAATTCACTTTTTCCAATTCGCGCTCAGCTTGGCGCAAACTTTCTTGCAACTGCGTCACGCGACCGACTAAATCTCCAGGGTGCGTTTTTAATACAGCGGCAGCTTCATTAAGCTTATCCTCAAGACCCTGCAAGAAGTGCAATGCATTTTCTCCGGTTACCGCCTCAATACGACGAATACCAGCAGCTACACCACTCTCAGAAACAATCTTCAGACTACCAATGTCGCCAGTACGTTCAACGTGCGTTCCACCACAGAGTTCTTTGGAACTACCGATTTCTAACACGCGCACTTCGTCACCATACTTCTCGCCAAAGAGCATCATGGCGCCTGTTTTCTGCGCATCATCCAAAGACATCACTTTTGCGGAAGTAGCTGTATTCGTCAAAATCTCACGATTCACAATATCTTCAACCAAGCGAATCTCTGCCGCAGTAATGGGCGCGTTATGTGTAAAGTCAAAACGCGTCTTGCTTGCGTCAACCAAGGAACCCTTTTGCTGCACATGATCGCCCAACACTTCACGCAGAGCTTTATGCAGGATGTGCGTAGCACTGTGATTGCGTATCGTCTCAAGTCTTTGCTGGGTATCAACCAAAGCATTGATGGAGTCGCCCACCTTAAGCTCGCCCTCAACCACTTCGCCCTGATGGCCAAATACATCTGCTTGAATTTTAAAAGTATCTTCAACAGTAAAATGAGCAGATTCATTGCGCAATTTGCCCTTATCACCAACCTGACCACCTGATTCTGCATAAAAAGGGCTGTTATCCAGAACCACTACTGCGACATCTCCAGCCTTTACTGCTTGCACTGATGCTCCATCTAGATAGAGCGCGGTAATTTTCGCACCCTCCTGCTTCAAGGTGTCATAGCCCTGGAACTTTGTTGGCTGACCCGAGTACTCTAGGCCCTGGGCCACCTTAAATTTACCCGCAGCCCTTGCTTGATCGCGCTGCTTCTGCATCGCCAGTTCAAAACCCGCTGCATCAACCGTGACATCACGCTCACGACAAACGTCAGCCGTGAGATCCAACGGAAAACCAAAGGTGTCATGCAAGCGGAAAGCGGTTTCACCGTCAACCACTTTGGCGCCCCCAGACAACGCATCCTCCAAAATCTCCATACCGTTTGCAATCGTCTGGAAAAAGCGCTCTTCTTCCTGCTTCAGCACTTCGCTCACCTTGTCTTGCGCCGCTGGTAACTCTGGATAGGCATCGCCCATCTCTTTAACAAGAGCAGGCACCAATTGATAGAAGAATGGTTTACGTGCGCCTAACTTATAGCCATGGCGAATTGCGCGGCGAGCAATACGTCGCAACACATAACCACGTCCCGCATTACCAGGGACCACGCCGTCGACCACCACAAAACTACATGCGCGAATGTGATCGGCAATCACCTTAAGTGACGGACTTGTCGCATCACAATCGTCGCCACCAGCTGTATCTACCGCTTCTTTTGCGGCCTTTAATAAATTAACGAAGAGGTCAATCTCATAATTGGAATGCACCTGCTGCAAAATTGCAGCAATACGCTCAAGCCCCATACCAGTGTCGACGCTAGGCTTAGGCAATAGATGCATATTGCCAGCCTCATCCCGGTTGTACTGCATGAACACGTTATTCCAAATTTCAATGAAGCGGTCGCCATCTTCATTAGGACTTCCTGGAGGGCCGCCGGGAATATGTTCACCATGATCATAAAAAATCTCGGTGCAAGGTCCACAAGGTCCAGTGTCGCCCATCATCCAGAAATTGTCTGAAGCGTAGCGTGCGCCCTTGTTATCGCCAATTCGAATGATGCGATCGGCAGAAACGCCAATTTGATCTTTCCAGATCGCGTAAGCCTCATCATCTTCGGCGTACACCGTCACCAAAAGCTTCTCTTTGGGCAGCTTAAATGTCTGAGTCAACAAGTCCCAGGCAAATTGAATGGCGTCTTGCTTGAAATAATCGCCAAAAGAAAAATTACCCAGCATCTCAAAAAAGGTGTGATGACGAGCCGTGTAACCCACGTTGTCCAAATCATTATGTTTGCCACCAGCGCGGATACATTTCTGAGCCGTTGTAGCGCGACTGTATGGGCGCTTATCAAAGCCTAAAAAGACATCCTTAAATTGATTCATTCCCGCATTAGTAAAAAGCAGTGTGGGGTCATCCCCCGGCACTACTGGACTGGAGGGGACAATTTGGTGGCCTTTTGCGGCAAAGAAGTCCAGGTAGGCCTGGCGAATTTGGGAGACTTTCATGGGAATAATTATCGCATTGGCACCAGGCGAGGGCAAACCCTAGACAAGCCACCCCATTCCTGCCTTACAATCGCACGAGATTAATAAATAAATCGACACTAATGTCGATAACAAAGGAGCACAACTTGGAAATCCGCAATCAAAAAGATTTTGGTGCCGGCCTGATGTACATGATTATTGGCATCTTTTTCGCCTACATGGCCACCCAATATCAGATGGGAACCCCGGCAAAGATGGGGCCAGGCTATTTCCCCTTCTGGATTGGCGTCCTGTTAACAGCGATTGGCTTATTTGTCTTGGTGGGCTCACTAAGAGCAAAGGCGGTGATTGAAAAGATTCCTCCATTCAATTGGAAGGTTATTGGCCTCATTACTGCTTCGGTGGTGCTCTATGGCGTACTCCTTCCAACCATGGGATTTGCAGTCGCAATCATTGTTCTGGTATTCATGTCCGCAAGCGCTAGCCATGAGTTCAATTGGAGGGGGACTCTAGTCAACGCTATTGCCCTCGCTGTATCGACCTATCTAGTGTTCGTTTTAGGCCTGAAGCTGCAATTTCCATTGCTGCCATTCTTCTTACAACAATAACGAACCGGGACTCTAAAAAATGGACTTATTTAGCAACCTAGCGCTCGGCTTCGATACCGCGTTTACCCTTCAAAATCTTTTATATTGCTTTATTGGTTGCATCCTAGGAACCCTGATTGGCGTATTGCCAGGCCTTGGTCCAATCGCCACCATTGCAATGTTATTACCAGCAACCTATGCCCTACCTCCAACTGCAGCGCTGATTATGTTGGCTGGTATTTATTACGGCTCACAATACGGCGGCTCAACCACTGCTATTTTGCTCAACATTCCAGGAGAAACCTCCTCAGTGGTAACGGCGATTGACGGCTATCAAATGGCCCGAAACGGTAGAGCGGGTGTAGCCCTCTTTACAGCTGGTATGGGCTCCTTCTTTGCTGGTTGCGTTGCAACCTTGGTATTGGCCGCATTTGCTGCCCCACTATCTCAGTTGGCCTTTAAATTCGGTCCCGCCGAGTATTTCTCATTAATGGTCTTGGGCTTGATCGGTGCGGTAGTGTTAGCCTCCGGCTCACTCATCAAAGCCATCGGCATGATCGTTCTCGGCCTACTTATGGGTCTCATTGGTACGGACGTAAACTCAGGCGTCTCCCGCTATGCCTTTGACGTCCCAGAATTGAGCGACGGTATTGGTTTCGTCTCCGTGGCAATGGGGGTATTTGGCTTTGCTGAAATCATGACCAACCTTGAAAAGAAAGGTGAGGATGAGGGCTTCTTAAACAAGATGACCACCATGATCCCGACTAAACAAGACGTCAAACGCATGATTCCTGCAATCTTGCGTGGCACGACGATTGGCTCCATTCTGGGAATTTTGCCGGGCGGCGGTGCAGCTCTAGCCTCCTTTGGCGCCTACTCTGTAGAGAAAAAGTCCTCCAAATACAGTCATGAATTTGGTAAGGGTGCGATTGAAGGCGTTGCTGGCCCCGAATCCGCAAACAACGCTGCCGCCCAAACCTCCTTCATTCCGTTGCTTACCCTTGGCATCCCACCGAATGCCGTCATGGCCTTGATGGTTGGCGCAATGACTATCCACAACATTCAGCCTGGCCCGCAAGTCATGACCAGCAACCCAGCCCTGTTCTGGGGTCTCATCGCCTCAATGTGGATTGGCAATATGATGCTGATCATTTTGAACTTGCCATTGATTAGCATGTGGGTTCAGTTGCTCAAGATTCCTTACCGCTTTATGTACCCAGCAATTTTGGTCTTCTGCTGCATTGGCGTATATACCGTAAATAACACTGTGTTTGACGTGTACGTCACAGCCGCCTTTGGCATCGTTGGCTATCTCTTTACCAAGCTGGGCTGCGAACCCCCTCCGTTATTGCTGGGCTTTATCTTGGGACCAATGATGGAAGAGAACTTCCGCCGCGCCCTCTTGCTGTCTCGTGGTGATTTCTCAACCTTTGTAACCCGCCCACTCTCCTTGGGATTGCTTATTGCAGCAGCCCTCTTGGTAGTGATAGTGGCCTTGCCCTCGGTTAAGAAAACCCGCGAAGAGGCCTTTGTGGAAGATTAATCTCTAAATCAATACAGTAAAGAGCCCGCAGTAGTTTGCGGGCTTTTTCTTTATAGGCACGAGCTTTTCTCTACAATGTGGACATGTCCCAAGATAGCAAGCCCTCCAAAGTAGCAGCCGGCACCGTAGCCGAACCCTCTAACTTTTTACGTCAAATTATTGATCATGACTTAGCGAATGGCGCCTTTACTCAACGTACTGATTTGGCTGGGCAAGCAATTCCATCCATCATTACCCGTTTTCCGCCTGAACCTAATGGCTACCTCCATATTGGTCACGCCAAAAGTATTTGCCTGAACTTTGGACTAGCAGCTGATTACAACGCGCTACCTGGGGGCGCTCGCTGCAATATGCGCCTAGATGATACCAACCCGGTTAAAGAGGATGTTGAATACGCTGATAGTATTTTGGATGCGGTGAAATGGCTAGGCTTTAGCTGGGGCGATCATCTCTATCACGCTAGTGATTACTTTGATCGCCTGTATGAATTTGCAGAGATATTGATTCAGAATGGCAAAGCCTATGTCGATAGCCAAAGTGCTGATGACATTCACGCCAATCGCGGCAACTTTGGTCAAGCCGGAAAAAATAGCCCCTATCGCGATCGCAGTCCAGAAGAAAATCTTTCCCTCTTCCGCGAAATGCGCGATGGAAAATTTAAAGATGGCGAACATGTACTGCGCCTGAAAATTGATATGGCGCACCCGAATATTGTGATGCGCGATCCAGTGGTATATCGCATTCGCCATACCGATCATCACCGCACAGGCGATAAATGGTGCATCTATCCCCTATACGATTACACGCATTGCATTTCTGATGCGCTGGAAAATATTTCACACTCTATCTGCACGCTTGAATTTGAAAACAATCGCCCCTTGTATGACTGGATTGTGAATTCATTAAAAGAGCTCGGCATCTTCAAAGACCCAGTTCCACATCAATATGAATTCGCCCGTCTCAATTTAACTTACACCATTACCAGCAAACGCAAGTTACTCCAGCTCGTTGAAGAAAAGCATGTGGAGGGATGGGATGATCCCCGCATGCCAACGATTGTCGGCATCCGTCGCAGAGGCTATACCCCGGAAAGTATTCGCCTATTTTGTGAGCGCATTGGCGTTTCGAAAGCGGATAGTTGGATTGACATGAGCACCCTAGAACAAGCCTTGCGCGACGATTTGGAAGCAAAAGCGCCACGCGCCACAGCCGTACTGAAACCACTCAAACTCGTCATTCAAAACTTTGACGGCTCAGTCAGCGAACCTTGCTCCGCCCCTCGTCATCCCCAATACCCTGAATGGGGCAATCGCGAATTCAATTTCACGCGTGAGTTATGGATTGAAGCGGATGATTTTATGAAAGAACCCGTCAAAGGATTCTTCAGACTATATCCACCAATTGGCGATCAAACTGGTGGGCGTGTACGCCTGCGCCATGGCTTCGTAATCGAGTGCACCGGTTTTGAGATCGATGCTAATGGCAATGTCACTCAAGTCAATGCGACTCATTTTGCTGACAGCAAGAGCGGTACTCCTGGCTCAAATAATTACAAAGTCAAAGGCAATATTCATTGGGTAAGCGCTGCGGAAGCAATTCCCGCTGAAGTACGCATCTACGATCATCTCTTTAGCGACCCGCATCCTGATAGCGGCGATAAAAACTTCTTGGATGCCATTAATCCAAGCTCAAAACAAACGATTACCGCTTACCTAGAGCCTGGCATGAAAGACGCTAAAGCGGAAGATCGTTTTCAATTTGAACGTCATGGCTACTTTGTGGCAGATCAATTCGATTCGAAACCGGGCAAGCCCATCTTCAATCGATCGGTCGGTCTTAAGGATTCTTGGAAATAGTTTTCAAAAATTCTGCCACGCTGGGATAGAGAAGCGGGGTTTTTAATTCAGGGAGTCGGGCGTTGGTTACTCTTCTAGACTCCCGCATAAATGACCATAACATTGGACTGATTATTTTCTGCAACTCTGCCGCAGGCAAACGCGCTGGCCGCTCCAAACCAAAAGCATCCGCCACTTCGTCAAAGTAATCACCCATTTTAGTTTCGCCACCATCGCAGGCATTAATCACTCTCTGTGGTTTTCCGTAATACACCGCCGCACAAATCAAGCGCGCCAGATCATCGCTCTGAATGTGGTTTGAATAGGCATCTTCAGCGGGTAATAATGCTGGAGTTCTAGCTTGCAATCGCTCAATGGGAAGGCGATCAGCAGCATAAATACCCGGGACACGCAAAATCGTTACTGAGATCCCGTGGGCTGGCCCCCATAAACGCAAAGTTTGCTCAGCATCGATCCTACGTTTAGCGCGCTCACTTTGTGGCTTCACTGGCGTTACCTCAGAAACACGACCCCCTTGGTGGTCACCATAGACCCCTGTAGTGCTCAAATAAATCAGGCGCCTGACGCCAGCTGGGCCTTGGGCTAAAATTCGGGTGAGGTTGCGGGTTCGGCTATCACAATGACCTACGCTTTGGGGCGGCGCTAAATGAATAACGGTTTCTGCTAAACCACTTAAGCGCCAAAGAGATTCTAGGTGATCTAGATTCCCCAATATCGGAGTGATGCCCAGCCCTCTCAATTCTTGAAAACGGCCTTCCTGCGAAGTAAGCGCAAAAACGCGATAGTTCCGACGAAGCTGCTGAGCCACGCGGAGACCAATGTCGCCACAGCCGATAATCAGAATTCGAGGTTTGCCAAAAGATTGCATAAGTAACATCGTAACGATTAATTGAAAGGAATGAGAGTGTCCTACCAAGTCACGCTCAAAACGAGCGGCAAACAATTTACTGTTCATCAGGATGAAACCCTTCTGGAAGCCGCCCTTCGCCAAGACATTAATCTACCCTATGGCTGCAAAAATGGTGCTTGCGGATCCTGTAAAGGCAAAGTGCTTGAGGGCCAAGTAAATCATGGGCAGCATAGTGAAAGCGCCATGTCTCGTGCCGAGGAAACTGCTGGCGCGACTTTATTTTGCTGCGCCCACCCTGAATCGGATCTACTGATCGAAGCACGTGAAGTACAAGGCGCCGGGGATATTGCCATTCGGAAAGTGCCCTGTCGCGTTAATGCCATTAGCAAACCCAGCAGTGACGTCGCCATTCTCAAACTACAACTCCCAGCATCCGAGCGCTTCCAGTTTTTCGCTGGTCAATATTTAGAATTTCTACTCAAAGACGGACAACGTCGAGCCTATTCAATTGCCAACGCACCCGATCAGGAAGGTCCGCTGGAATTACATCTTCGCCACCTGCCTGGCGGACTCTTTACCGATTTTGTATTTGGCGCCAAAGAACCTGCGCTTAAAGAAAAAGATATTCTGCGTTTTGAGGGGCCATTGGGTAGCTTTTTCTTAAGGGAAGACTCCAAGAAACCCATCATCTTCTTGGCGGCTGGCACGGGATTTGCGCCGATCAAGTCCATCATCGAACAAATGCAAGTGAAAAAGATCCAAAGACCCGTCTCTCTCTACTGGGGTGGACGTCGCCCAAGCGACCTTTATATGCATGAGCTATGCGAAGCCTGGGCAGAGGATCTGCCAGATTTTAAATATATCCCCGTCATCTCAGACGCACTACCTAAAGATGCGTGGAAGGGTCGTAGCGGCTTTGTGCATCAAGCCGTAATGGAAGATCACCCTGATTTGAAAGACTTTCAGGTGTATGCCTGTGGCGCCCCAGTCATGGTTAATGCCGCACGCCAAGATTTTTCATCTAAATGTCATCTGCCTGAGGAAGAATTCTTTGCAGATTCCTTTACTAGCGCCGCAGATCTTGCGGGATAATAAAATTCTTTCTCCACTTACCAGTAGCAGATAGTGATCACAATGAATAAGCCAGCCCAATCCGTAGATGCTCACTCAATCATGTTCATCACCCAAAGACCAGAATTGGTAATGATGGAAGGACAAGGCTCATGGTTAACGGACAACAATGGCAAACGCTACTTAGACTTCTTACAAGGCTGGGCAGTGAACTGTCTAGGTCATGGCAATCCCGGAATGATTGAAGCGCTCAATGCACAAGCGAAGAAGCTCATCAATCCAAGCCCTGCGTTCTACAACGAACCCATGATTCGCTTGGCAAATTTACTCACTGACAATAGCTGCTTCAATAAAGTGTTTTTCGCCAATAGCGGCGCTGAAGCAAACGAAGGTGCAATTAAGCTGGCTCGTAAATGGGGTCAACTTAATAAATCAGGCGCCTTTGAGATCATCACCTTTGATCACAGTTTTCATGGACGCACGATTGCCACCATGAGCGCCTCTGGTAAACCGGGCTGGGACACGATGTTTGCCCCCCAAGTTGCTGGCTTTCCCAAAGCGGATCTGAATGATTTGGACTCCGTCAAAAAACTGGTGACCGATAAAACTGTAGCCGTCATGATTGAACCCGTTCAAGGTGAAGGCGGCGTAATTCCGGCAAGCGCTGAGTTCATGCAAAACCTGCGCAAATTCACCAAAGAAAACAACATCCTCTTAATCGTTGATGAAGTGCAAGCAGGCTGCGGCCGCACGGGTACTTTGTTTGCTTATCACCACTATGGCATCGAGCCAGACATCATGACCCTGGGCAAGGGCATTGGTGGTGGCGTCCCGCTAGCCGCCCTCATGGCGACTGATGCGGTTGCCTGCTTTGTACCTGGTGACCAAGGTGGAACCTATAACGGCAACCCCCTCATGACAGCGGTGGGCATCAGCGTGATTGAGCAACTCTTAGCTCCGGGATTCTTGGATGCGGTCAAAGCAAAAGGTCAACTACTACGCTCTGAGCTCATGGCAATCTCATCCGAATTTGGACTTGAGGGCGAACGGGGGGAAGGTCTATTGCGCGCCCTCATGCTAGGCAAAGATATTGGTGGAAAATTGGTTGATCTGGCGCGTGATCGCGACCCAGAAGGTTTACTGATTAATTCTCCAAGACCAAATCTATTGCGCTTTATGCCAGCACTCAATGTCTCTGATGATGAAATTCGTCAGATGTGCGATATATTGCGCGAGCTGTTAAAGCAAGTAGCTTAAGTTTTTAGCTTACTCGCCCAAATAGGCAGCGCGCACTCGCGGATCTTGTAAAAGCTCTTCGCCAGCCCCGCTAAAGGTAATCAAACCACTCTCCATCACATAGGCACGGTTCGCCATCTGCAGCGCTAATCGTGCGTTCTGCTCTACCAACAGAATTGTCATGCCTGTCGCGGCAAGATTGCGAATCACATCGAAGATCGTTTCAACCATGATGGGGGATAGACCCATGGATGGCTCATCAAGCAATAGCAGCTTAGGTTCAGCCATCATCGCCCTGCCCATGACCACCATCTGCTGCTCGCCACCCGATAGAGTACCCGCCAACTGAGAGGGGCGTTCTTTCAGCCTTGGGAAATAGGAGTAGACCTCCTCTAACTTTCGCTCAAAGGCCTTAGCGTCCGTTTTTAAAAAAGCGCCCATCTGTAAATTCTCTAAAATGGTCATTCGCTTAAAAACACCACGACCCTCGGGAACCAAACCCAATCCTAGATGCACCAATTCATATGCGGGCATTGATTTGGTCTGGTGGCGATTAAATTCAATCTCACCAGCCGATGGCGTTAGCAAGCCAGCAATGGCTTTCAGTGTGGAACTTTTACCGGCACCATTGGCACCAATCAATGCAACCAACTCCCCATCGCCCACATAAAAATCAACCCCTTTGACGGCATTAATTCCGCCATAAGCAATGTTGAGATTGTTTACCTTTAAAAGGACTTCGCTCATTACGCAGCCCCTTGTCCAAGATAGGCACGAATCACTTCTGGGTGAGTGCGCACATCTGCAGGTTTGCCATTAGCAATTACCTTACCGTAATCCAACACCGTCAAACTATCGCAAATACCCATTACCAAGCTCACATCATGCTCAATGAGTAAAATTGTTTTCCCGTCTGCACGGATACGGAACAGTAATTCACGCAACTCTAATTTCTCGGTAGCATTCATTCCAGCGGCTGGCTCATCCAAGGCCAAAAGCTTGGGCTCGGTTGCCAAGGCGCGTGCGATTTCTAGGCGTCGTTGATGACCATAGGACAAATTGCTTGCTTGCATATACGCAAACTCGCTCAAACCAACATAAACCAATAATGAAAGCGCCTTTTCACGAATGGAGCACTCTTCTCTCTTTGTGGACGGGGATCGAAAGATAGCCCCCAGTAGCCCAGCCTTAGATCGACAGTGGCAACCCACCATCACATTCTCAAGAACTGTCATTCCCCCAAATAATCGAATATTCTGAAAAGTTCTTGCCAGCCCAGCTTTGGTAACTTTGGCCACAGACTCTGGTGAATAAGCGACACCATTAAATAAGAAGATTCCAGCATCAGCTGGATACAGGCCGGTGATGACATTAAAAAAGGTTGTCTTGCCCGCGCCATTGGGGCCGATTAAACCAACAATAGAACCCCGTGGAACCTGCAAGCCAACATTTTCTAAGGCCTGCACACCGCCAAATCGTTTGGAAACATCTGTGACATCGAGTAGCAAAGTCATGATGCGCTCCGTTTCTGCCAAATGCCGCCTGGATGATAGAGCATCACCAAAATTAAGGCTAAGCCATAAATCAATTGACGAATGATCTCCACATCCACAACAACATGGCCAAATAAAAAGTTCTGCACAGGCTCAGCTACGCCGCGCAAGATCTCCGGAAAAACTGCGAGTAATACTGCGCCAAGAATCACGCCAGGAATGTGGCCAATGCCCCCCAAGACCACCATCGCCAACACCACAATTGACTCCCAAAGCGTAAATGATTCAGGAGAGACAAATCCCTGAAACGCGGAGAAAAATACTCCAGCCACTCCAGCAAATGAAGCCCCAATAGCAAATGCCAATAACTTCATGTTGCGAGTATTGATTCCCATTGCTTTCGCTGCAATCTCCTCCTCACGAATCGCAATCCACGCGCGACCAATTCGAGAATCTTGCAAATGAAGGCAAACTACTGCTACTCCAATTGCTAATAATGCGAAAAGGTAGAACACTAGATACAAACCTGGTACCTGCAGAAAACCGAGATCCCAGGTTTTTGCAAAATTAATGCCAAACATTTGAATGGGATCGATGGCGGTGATACCTTTCGGCCCATTAGTCAGATTAAGCGGACGATCCAGATTATTCATAAAAATGCGGATAATTTCCCCGAAACCTAAGGTCACAATCGCCAGATAATCTCCACGCAATTGCAAAGTTGGCAAACCCAAAAGAATGCCGAATAAGGCTGCCAAAATGATCGAAAAAACAGCAACGAACCAAGGCGAAAAATGCAACCCATCAGGGAAGGCCGCG
>Ga0364915_10063_pt1 | contig 38202 bp, 32 predicted proteins | sample ExccelJu500001D4_3_FD_206958 | JGI IMG/M metagenome (GOLD analysis project Ga0364915, IMG submission 206958) | Enriched cells from Trout Bog Lake Hypolimnion, Wisconsin, USA - BchlTB.June25.5000.01.D4 | ecosystem: Environmental > Aquatic > Freshwater > Lake > Hypolimnion/Profundal zone | place... | reverse complement strand
TATTTGCGCGTCAATCTATGGCCGAGCAAGAGCGAGTCTTTAGCCCCGGAAATGGTCGACGCATCATCTTGACCACCAACGTAGCGGAAACTTCGTTAACCGTACCTAATATTCGTTACGTCATTGATAGTGGCTTAGCCAGAGTCAAGCGCTACTCATACCGAAATAAAGTGGAGCAGTTACAGATTGAGCCGATATCCCAAGCGGCGGCAAATCAACGGGCGGGTCGCTGCGGTCGCGTTTCTGACGGTATCTGTATACGCCTCTACAGCGAACAAGATTTTCTGAGTCGCCCTAAATTTACGGATCCAGAAATTCTGCGCAGCTCATTGGCAGCGGTGATTCTGCGTATGAGTTCATTGCATTTACCCAAGATTGCGCAGTTTCCATTTATTGACAAACCATTGGGTCGAGCGATTGCTGATGGTGTGCAGCTTTTAGATGAACTAGGCGCAATTGAGAGCGACGTTTCTCAAGATCCTGATGGTAAAGATTTCAACAATCACTTTAAGTTGACCGCCATTGGTAAGCAGCTGGCAGATCTACCACTTGACCCTCGCATTGGCAGAATCTTGCTCGCAGCAAAAGAACAGAATGCTTTGCGTGAAGTGGTCATTATTGCTTCGGCGTTGGCAACCCAAGATCCGCGCGAAAGGCCTCTAGAGCAAGCAACTGCCGCCGATCAGGCGCATCTACAGTTTGTGGATGAACGTTCCGAGTTTCTGAGTTTTGTAAAGTTGTGGAATTGGTATCAAGATGCCTTGCAGCATAAGCACAGCAATCGCCAACTCGAGACTCTGTGCAGAACAAAATTCTTATCGCCACGTCGACTCAGGGAGTGGCGCGATGTACATGGACAGCTCCATACTATGCTGGGCGAAAAGGGCTGGAAGGACAATGGCCTTGCCGCAACATACGAGCAGGTGCATTTGTCATTGCTTACCGGCTTGCTTGGTTATGTTGCCAAAAAAGAAGAAGACGAAAAATCACAAGAGCGCGGCAGTAAAACGGGCGGTTATATCGGCGCACGGGGAATTCGTCCATTTATTTGGCCTGGGTCTACTATTGGTAAAAAAGCTGGGGCATGGATTCTGGCAGGCGAGCTTCAGGAAACCAATCGCATGTATGCACGCACGATTGCCAAGATCGAGCCGCAATGGGTTGAGCGCGTCGCCGCTCATCGACTCATTAAATCTTTAAGTGATCCCTTTTGGGATAACCGTCAAGGTGAAGTTATGGCTTTTGAGCGCGGAACTCTGTATGGTTTGCCGATCTATCACGGTCGTAAAGTGCGCTATGAGCCCCATGATTCAGGTATGGCGCGTGAACTCTTTATTCGCCAGGCTCTTGTGCAAGAAGGGATGTTTGGGCGCATGGATTCTCCAGCGCTTGAACGCGAAACCGAGGCGGATGCAAGAAAAAAATATCCAGATTGTTTTGGTTTCTTTTGGCATAACCGCAGATTAATTAAAGAAATCGAGGCCCTGGAACATCGCTCACGCAGGCCGGATGTCTTGGTCGATGATGATTTGTTGTTTGCTTTTTATGACTCACGCATTCCAAAAGATGTTCTAAGTCGCGAAAGAATGAAGGCTTGGTTGAAAAAGCCTGACTCGAGTGGCGAAAAGGTCGATACACAACTGCGTTTGACTAAAGTGGATTTAATGCGTCACGAGGCCGCCGGAATTACGCTAGATCGCTATCCCAAAAAGATGGTGGTAGGGGGCGCTGAGCTGAGCATGACATATCACTTTGAGCCAGGTAGCCCAAAGGATGGCGTAACGCTTGTTGTTCCGTTGACTTTATTAAATCAAGTGGATGGTCGACGTTGCGAATGGCTCGTTCCTGGAATGTGCGAAGAGAAGACTCTTCTGTTGCTGAAGTCTTTACCGCAAAAACTGCGACGTCATTGTGTACCCCTGCCTGATTATGCAAAGTCCTTTCTTGAGCGCATGCTGGAAGAAGGGGGTTTTGGGGTTGGGGATTACTTGGATAGTTTGATTGCGGATATCCGCAAAGAGCGAGGTTTAGAAATCAAGCGAACAGATCTTAGACCTGAAGCGTTACCAGCTCATTTATCAATGAACTATCGTTTAATTGACGAGTATGGACGTCAATTGGATGTTGAGAGAAGCCTCTCGCGACTTCGTGCTCAGTATGGCGAAACGGCGCGTAGTGCATTTCAGGCGATTGCCCAAGAAGCGGCTCAGGCCGAGCTTGGAGCTGAAGTACGACTTGCGATAACACCAGGAAAACCAAGAGCTGAGAGCAATGTGCGCAAAGTTGAACAGGGTGGATACAAGTCTTGGGAGTTTGGCGAGTTGCCCGAAACACTCGAAATCCAAAAGGGAAATCAAACCCTCTTTGGGTATCCCGCTCTCGTTGATCGCATCAATACCTGTGATTTGGAAGTATTTGATGATTTACTGGATGCGAGAAAACATCATCGGCAAGGTTTACGAAGACTCTTTTCTTTGTCGAACAAGGAAACGTTAAGGGCCTTACAAAAACAGTTGCCTGGCATTCGTGAATTGGGTCTCTTATTTATTAATGTGGGTTCTGTTGATGGGTTGATAGAACAAATTCTCAATTTGGCGGTGGAGAGGGCATTTTTAATGGATCCTCTTCCGATCAATGCCACTCAGTTTGAAGAACGCATTTTGGAGGGTAAGCCGCGTTTAGCGCTGATTGCCCAGGAAATATCTCGACATGTCTTGAATGCGCTTCAGGCTTATGCGGATTTGCAGAAAAAGCTTCCGCAAGCTAAGGCAACTTCCGTCGCGGCCTATGCTGATATCCAGACTCAGCTTGCTGGCTTAATTTTTCCGAAATTTGTAGCCGATATCCCATACACCCAATTAGTCCACTTACCCCGCTACCTTAAAGCGGTAGCTTTGAGAATTGAGAAGTTGCGTTCTAATCCCATTCGTGACGCGCAGTGTCAAAAAGACTGGGAATCTATCTGTCGACCTTGGCAAAAGTTGCTACAGGGCTCTAAGGGTTCGGCTTCATACGTTTTGGTTGAAGATCAAGGTTTGCAAGACTTTCGCTGGCAGTTGGAAGAGCTGAGGGTGGCTTTATACGCGCAAGAGCTTAAAACTCCTACGCCAATATCCCTTAAGCGCTTAGAAAAGGTTTTGGCCAGCTTGCGCTAGGTCAAAGCTTTGCCTTTTCAACCCCGATTGACCTCTCCAAATTGCTTACAATGGGGCATGTATATATTTCAACAGATTCATCGCTTTCATGGTCTTGTAGCCGGAATTTTTCTGGCGCTTATTGCGTACAGCTCATTGGTATCGGCTCAAGCAGTTCAGGCTCCCACACCGACCGAGCCTAAGCTCGCCATTGTTTTGAATTCCGCTGAAGCAAGCGTCAGTTTGATTGATATGCCGACTCGCAAGGTGATTAAGACGGTTCCCGTTGGGAAAGAGCCTCACCATTTGATGATCACGCCAGATCAAAAAACCTTGCTCATTGCCAATGCAGCCGGAAATGATGTGGTTCTCATGAATCCCGTGAATGGCGAATTGACCGGCAAAATTCCAGACATCATTGACCCGTACCAAATTGGATATTCACCAAACCATAAATGGTTTATCGCCAATGGCAATCGTTTGGATCGCGTGGATATTTATGTCGCTGATGGCAGTAATTTAAAGCTGGCTAAAACAATCAAGATTGGAAAAACGCCCAGTCATATCGCCTTTACGTCTGATAGTAAGATCGCCTTTATTACCTTACAGGATTCAAGCGAGCTGGCCGCGATTGATTTAAGTACGCAAACGGTGCTCTGGAAAATGCCAACCGGTAATACTCCGGCCGGGGTGTGGATGACGCCAGGCGACCAATACTTATTGCTGGGCATTACTGGTGAAGATAATGTTCAGGTGATTGATTGGAAAAATCGCAAAGAAGTGAAGCGCATTTTCACTGGCAAAGCAGCGCACAACTTCAGGCCTCTTGGGGATAAGAAGCATGTTTTTGTCAGCAATCGAGTGGCCAGCACTATCAGCCTAATTGATATGCAGACCTTAGAAAAATTAGGCGATATTACCGGGCTACCTTCGGGGCCTGATGACATGGAAATAACCCCGGATGGTAAAACAATGTGGGTGACATTCCGCTTTGCTAAAAAAGTGGGCGTAATTGATATTCCGTCGATGAAGTTAATCGCTACGATCCCGGTTGGTAAATCACCGCATGGCATCTTTTTTACACCACGCGCTGGCTGGGAATAAATGCTTCGAACACACCTTAAGCTAGGAGCCCCGGCTTTCTTAGCCGTCATTCTTTTTGTGGGCTGTGTATTTCCAGTCTTGGCTCAAACTGCCGCATGCAAAAAAACGGTTTATTTAACTTTTGATACAGGCAATATGTCGGTGGCGCAAATTGTTGCTGATGTATTGAAAAGACAGGATGTGAGAGCTACTTTTTTCTTGGCCAATGAAAAAACCAGCCGCGGTGATTACGCTCTAGACGATTCTTGGAAGACCTTTTGGCAGGATCGTTTGCGCGAAGGCCATCATTTTGGTAGCCATACCTATGATCATGTTTATTTTGTTAAAGATGCCCCGAACAAGGAAGTTTTTGAGAAACCTCAGTTTGGACCCAAGGCCGGGGAAAAGATTCTCTATAACGAAGCGAGTTTTTGTCGAGAGATTCGCAGGGTCGATGATCGCTTTAGGGAATTGACGGGCTCTTCAATTCAAAAAATCTGGAGAGCGCCTGGAGGTAAAACATCAGCACGTCTTATTAATATCGGTAATCAGTGCGGCTACCAACATATTGGATGGAATGACGCCGGCTTTTTGGGCGATGAGTTGAACTCTCAAGTCTACCCAAACCTGTTGCTATTAGATAAAGCCAGTCGGAATCTTCAGGATGGGGATATTGCCATGGCTCATTTGGGGATTTGGTCTAGAAAAGACCCATGGGCTCCAGGAGTTCTCGAACAATTGATTATCAATCTCAAAAATCGAGGCTTTTGTTTCGGAGTCTTACCAAAGTAAGCTCAATCAGCCACAATAAGACATGGATCTCAGCTTAATCACCGACCCCATTTCGGCAGCATATGCCGATGTGCAAGAGTTTATATTTTCTAAAATCGTTGCGCCGATTCTGTATCAATTCAATCTGATGGCGTGGGCCGAAGATGTATTTGATGGTTTAGATTGGTTTTTGTTCGGCTGCATTCAGATTCTGTTGATTATTTTTGTTCTTAGGGTTTGGGAGCGTATTGCTCCAGCAGAAAAGCAAGAGCGTCTGTCTCACTCGTCCAAGGCTGACATCATTTACACCTTATTCCATCGTCTTGGCATATTTCAGGGTTTTATATTTATTGCTTTATCTGGATTCTTTTTTCAGATGGACTCTTTGTTGCATGATTTCCGTTTCGAGCGTCTGAACATTGAATTATGGTGGCCGCCACTCACATCCTTGCCATTAGTCAGTTTCTTGATTTATTTAGTGTTACTGGATTTTGTTGATTACCTGTATCACCGCGCGTCACATCGCTTTCATTGGTGGTGGCGGCTGCATTCATTGCATCACAGTCAAACTGTAATGACGGCATGGTCCGATAATCGTAATCACATTCTTGATGATATTTTGCGAGCGCTTGTATTTGCATTATTTGCTTTATTGTTTGGTGTCTCGCCAGGTCAGTTCATTTTCTTGGTTGTCATAAGTCAATTTATTCAAAGTTGGCAGCACGCTAACATCAAAGTTAGCCTTGGTTGGTTTAGGTATTGTTTGATTTCTCCGATGTTTCATCGCATGCATCATGCTGTTGGTTACGGTTATGAGGCTGTCGGCAAACCAGGTGTGCTTGGCGGCTGTAACTTTGGTATTCTTTTTCCTTGGTGGGATATGTTGTTTAATACGGCGATCTTTCCTAAGGAGGTATATCCAACCGGAGTAAGGGGCTTGTCAGTCTCGGATAATGTATTTGTTCAGCAATGGCAATGTTTTCTTCTCTTTTTTGGAGAGATTAAAAAAATATTGCGCAAGCCATAGTTCTAAATTCGTACTAGGGAGTGCCATGGAAGGTTTGCAGCAAGTCTTTAAATCGTTTGGTTTGGCGCTAGTTGGCTCCATGCACCCTCGCATGATGTGGTTAAGTTTTAGACCATTTCTCATTATTTCAGTGTTGTGGGGGGGGCTTAATTTGGCTAACATGGACTCCCGCCTTAGAAATGTTGAGTGCTTTTCTGACAACATCTATCTTCACCAGCTGGATTCAGGACGGCTTAATATGGGCTGGCTTTGAAAATGCGCGTGTATGGATTGCCCCATTATTTTTTGTGATGTTGTTGATCCCTCTCATCTGTATTAGCCTGTTGGTGTTGATTGCCTTTTCAACGGTTCCGGCGATTCTGAATGCGCTTTCTCGCCAGCCCCAATATCAGGATTTGGAGCGCAGAAGGGGTGGTGGAATGATTAGAGGTTTTTTCTACGCCTTGTGGTCTGCTTTGATTTGTTTGGCGCTCGTGCTGCTGACCCTGCCAATTTGGTGGATGCCGCCATTGGTTGCGGTATTGCCGCCTTTACTTTGGGGTTGGTTGACTATGCGTCTAATGTCTTATGACGTTTTAGCAAAGCACGCAAGCTCCGAGGAGCGTGATCTCTTGCTGGAAAAATATCGTTGGCCATTGTTGTTGATGGGCATTGCCTCTGGAATGCTTGGCGCTGTGCCCACGTTCTTTTGGGCAACCTCCGCATTGGCTTTGGTGCTATTTCCAATCGTCAGTTTTATCGCTCTGTGGATCTACTCTTTAATCTTTGTTTTTGCTGCATTATGGTTCAGTCACTTCTTGCTGGGCGCCTTAAAAGATTTGCGACAAGAGGAGTTGGAAAAATCACTTACAGTCGAGACGCGGGTTATTGAATCGGAGCTTCCTTATCATGGTTGACGCGCTTAAAAAGTTTTCTATCGATGCCCCTGCAAGCGCTGTGCGCCGCTTCGGCTTAATAGTGATCGGCGATGAAATCTTATCCGGCCGTCGTCAAGATAAGCATTTAAGCAAACTCATTGAGCTCTTAAATGAAAGAGGTCTCAGTCTTTCTTGGGCTCGCTATATTGCGGATGATCCTGGGCAAATTACCGCAACACTCAAAGACAGTTTTGCCAGTGGTGACATTGTGTTTAGTACTGGTGGCATTGGTGCGACACCAGATGATCACACTCGTCAATGTGCCGCTTTGGCTTTAGGTACTAAAACAGAATTACATCCCACTGCGCGTGAGTTGATAGCGGGTCGAATTCAGTCGATGGCAGAGGGTGATCCCATTAAGGCTGATTTGAGTACACCAGAAAATCAGCATCGCTTCAAAATGGGCGAGTTTCCACTTGGTAGTGAGGTCATTCCAAATCCGTATAACCAAATTCCGGGATTTCGTATCCAGGAACATTATTTTGTTCCGGGTTTTCCTGTGATGGCTGCGCCGATGATGGCTTGGTGTTTGGATAGTTTTTATAGGGACCTATTTCATCAAGAAGATTGGGCGGAGCAGAGCTTTATCGTTCCTAGGGGTGTTGAGTCAACCTTGACGCCTTTAATGGAGCGTATTGAGGCGAATTTTCCTGGTGTGAAGGTATTTAGTCTTCCCTCAGTGGGTGATGCTTCCAAAGGCGGCGTATTCGCTGAGCGACATATTGAATTGGGTATCAAAGGGAACGCCAATCTTCTTCAAGGCGCTTGGGGTGCACTGCGTACAGGGACCCAGGAGCTGGGTTATGAGATTCATGACTTGGGCTAGGGGTCTATTGCACTAATATGGTGCTTTTATCCTTTTTTCTGTCTTTGAGGCCTTATTTGAGCACTTAAATAGTGCAATAATGAGCGATCTCACTTGTTTGCTTCAGTAAATTACATCTATTGGGCATGTTTGATGCCTGGAATGAACAAGGGTGTATGCCTTAAGCTTTGAATTCCAAATTTAGTTAATAGAGGAGAGTTGTATGACCACCAAAACCGTCGCTGATGTGATGAAGTTAGTTAAAGAAAAAGAATGTACTTTTGTCGACTTCCGCTTTGTAGATACAAAGGGTAAAGAGCAGCATACAACTGTGCCTATCTCCGCTTTTGACGAAGATAAATTTGAGAGCGGTCATGCATTTGACGGTTCTTCTATCGCTGGCTGGAAGGGTATTGAAGCTTCCGATATGTTGTTGATGCCTGATCCTACTGCTGCCTATATCGATCCATTCTATGAAGAGCCAACGCTGGTGATTACATGTGATGTGATTGAGCCATCCGACGGCAAAGGCTACGATCGCGATCCACGTTCTATCGCTAAGCGCGCTGAAGCTTATTTGAAGAGTACTGGTTTGGGTGACGCAGCATACTTTGGCCCAGAGCCAGAGTTCTTTATTTTTGACGGCGTTCGTTGGGGTGCTGACATGCAGGGCTGCTTCGTGAAGATTGATTCCGAAGAAGCGCCATGGTCTTCAGGTGCTGAAATCGAAGGTGGCAACACTGGCCATCGTCCGGGTAAAAAAGGCGGCTACTTCCCAGTTGCTCCTGTAGATACATTCCAGGATATGCGTTCTGAAATGTGTTTGATTCTTGAATCATTGGGTATTCCGGTTGAAGTTCATCACCATGAAGTTGCCGGTCAAGGTCAAAATGAATTAGGTACAAAGTTCAGTACATTGACACAACGTGCCGACTGGACTATTTGGCAGAAATACGTTATTCAAAATGTTGCACATGCTTACGGCAAAACTGCAACATTCATGCCAAAACCAGTTGTTGGCGATAACGGATCTGGTATGCACGTTCACCAATCAGTTTGGAAGAATGGTGAAAACTTGTTTGCAGGTAATGGCTATGCTGGTTTGTCAGAGTTCGCTCTTTACTACATCGGCGGTATTATCAAACACGCTAAAGCATTGAATGCGATTACCAATCCAGGCACAAACTCATACAAGCGTTTGGTTCCAGGTTTTGAAGCTCCGGTGAAGTTGGCTTACTCTGCACGCAACCGTTCTGCTTCGATTCGTATTCCACACGTTTCTAGCCCTAAAGGCCGCCGTATTGAAACTCGCTTCCCTGATCCATTGGCCAATCCATACTTGGCATTCTCTGCCTTGTTGATGGCAGGTTTAGATGGTGTTCAGAACAAGATTCATCCAGGCGAAGCTGCGGATAAGAACTTGTATGACTTGCCACCAGAAGAAGATGCGAAGATCCCAACCGTTTGCGCTAGCCTGGAAGAAGCTTTGGCGGCATTGGAAAAAGATCATGAGTTCTTAACTCGCGGTGGTGTATTTACTGAATCTATGATTGATGCGTATATCGGTTTGAAGATGGATGATGTCACACGTTTCCGTATGACTACTCATCCTATTGAATTTGATATGTATTACTCCCTATAAGCGAAGGAGAGAGCTTGAGCGCAGGACTGTTGCGCAATTCGTTCAAGGGAGCAGCTTCGGCTGCTCCTTTTTTTCCGACATTGCTTGATCAGATGCCCAATGCCATTGTGGTTTTTGAGGCTGAGAGCCAACAATTGGTTTATGTGAATCCCGCTGCCGAGTCAGCGCTGGATCTATCCCGTAAATCACTTGAGGGTCAGTCTGTGCGTGATTTATTTGGGGACAACGCCCCCTTAAATGCAATGATTGAGGAAGTAATGCGCGGCCAAGCATCAGCCCAGCGCCAAGAAATGATTTTGAGTGCTTTGCCAGGGAGCATTCATCAGGAGGCTATTCCCGCCCATGTAGTGATTGCCATGTTTGATGACTCCTCATTAGTCATGATGGAATGGTTTCCGATTGATCAGCAGCTCCGTAGTGAGCGTGATGAACGTGTTACGCAGCAAGTAGAAGCTAATAAGCAACTTATGCGCAACCTAGCCCATGAAATTAAAAATCCCTTAGGTGGTATTCGTGGGGCTGCGCAGCTTCTCGAATTTGAACTGCTAGATAAAGGTTTGAAGGAATACACCCAAGTCATTATTAAAGAATCGGACAGACTGCAAACATTGGTAGATCGCCTGTTGGCGCCGCATCGTAAAGCGCATGCCATGGAGTCTTTCAATGTGCACGAGGCCTTGGAGCGCGTGCGCAGTTTGGTATTGGCGGAGTTTCCGAAAGGGCTCCGGATTATTCGCAACTATGACACTAGTCTTCCGGAATTACTGGGTGATCGCGAACAGTTGATTCAGGCTGTGTTGAATATTGCTCATAACGCAGCGCAGGCGCTTGTTGAAGAAATCCAAAATGGCACGGCTCAAATTGAGTTAAAAACGCGGGTAGCGCGCTCAGTGACTATCGGAAAAAATCGCTATAAGTTGGCGATGGACTTGCATGTGATTGATAACGGCCCTGGTATTCCCGTTGAGATTAAGGAGCGCATCTTTTTCCCCTTAGTTTCAGGCAGGGAAGGTGGTAGTGGGCTTGGCCTTACTTTGGCGCAAACATTTGTACAGCAACATCAGGGATCTATCGAGTGTGATAGTCGACCTGGATGTACTGATTTCCATATTCAGATTCCATATCGCAAGCGGGAGAAATTATCATGAAACCAGTTTGGATCGTCGATGATGATCAATCTATTCGTTGGGTGCTGGAGAAGGCTTTAACGCGTGAGAACATTCCTCATAAGAGTTTCTCAAATCCGAATGACGTGCTAAATGCACTCGACAAAGAATCACCTCAAGTCATTATTTCTGATATTCGCATGCCACGAGGTAATGGTTTGGAGCTATTGCAGCATGTCAAAGTAAGTCATCCAAATTTACCGGTCATTATCATGACCGCTTACTCAGACTTGGATTCCGCCGTGTCCTCATTCCAGGGTGGTGCATTTGAGTATCTCACCAAACCTTTTGATTTAGATAAGGCGATCGAATTAATTCACCGCGCCATTGAGCAAAGCGATCGCAATCAGTCTGGCGCTAAGGAGATGACTTCGTGGGTTCAGGATGCAACGGAGATCATTGGCCAAGCTCCAGCCATGCAAGAAGTCTTTCGTACGATTGGCCGCTTAGCGCAATCGCATGCCACTGTTTTGATTACTGGTGAATCAGGCACTGGTAAGGAATTGGTAGCCCTGGCATTGCACAAGCATTCACCAAGGGCTAGGGGTCCATTTATATCTTTGAGTACGGCGGCCGTCCCAAAAGATCTTTTGGAGTCAGAGCTATTTGGGCATGAGCGTGGCGCATTTCTGGGTGCGCAAACTTTACGTCGAGGGCGTTTTGAGCAGGCGGATGGAGGCACCTTATTTTTAGATGAAATTGGCGATCTACCTTTTGATTTGCAGACGCGTCTGTTGCGCGCTCTGACTGACGGTCATTTTTATCGCATTGGCGGACAAGACCCAATCAAAGCAAACGTCAGAATTATTGCCTCAACCCATCAGAATTTAGAAGCACGCGTTGCCGCAGGTTTGTTCCGCGAAGATTTATTGCATCGCCTTAATCTTATTCGCTTGCGTATGCCACCATTGCGTGAACGCGCTGAGGATGTTCCTTTGTTGGCGCGTCACTTTATGCGGACTTGTGCAAAATCCTTAGGTGTTGAGCCTAAAAAATTATCTGATGAGGTCCTTAAAGATATCGGCTTAATGCCGTTTCCAGGAAACGTTCGCCAATTGGAAAATCTTTGTCATTGGTTGACGGTGATGACGCCATCGAATGTGATTGGTGTTGGCGATTTGCCGGGCGATATTTTGGCCGAGGTGAATGATCAATCACTCAATAATCAAGGTGACATCGCTGTTACCAGCCCGCCAGCAGTTAGGGGTGCTACGGCCGATTGGGAGGGTGGCTTGAGCCGCTTAGCGGCCAAAATGTTGCAAGATGGTGATAAAGATGTTTATGACGCCCTTTGCTCTAAATTTGAAAAAGCGGTATTGCAGGCGGCCCTCGAGGTTACCCGAGGCAGACGAGTAGAGGCCGCTCAAAGACTTGGTATTGGCCGCAATACAATAACTCGGAAATTGCAAGAGTTGGGTATCGATGACTGATTCAGTTCGAATAGCCGCATGGAACGTGAACTCATTAAAAGTTCGTCTGCCACATGTTCTACGTTGGCTGAGCGCCCAAGAAAAAATTAAGAAGCCTATTGATGCTTTATGCCTTCAGGAACTTAAGTTAACGGATGATAAATATCCTCACAAAGAGCTTGAGGAGGCTGGCTATCTGAGCCTAGCTGCAGGGCAAAAGACCTACAACGGTGTTGCCATCATCGTGCGACGCGCTGCCTTGGCGCTAACGGCAACCGACATGCAAACCACTTTTTTAAAACCTGCCAGAAATATCCCCGGTCATGCGGATGAGCAGCAGCGTATTTTGGCTGCCACCGTGTGTTTTAAAGGCATGCAACCAATACGTTTGGTTTCTGCCTATTTTCCAAATGGCCAATCTCCAGGTAGCGACAAGTTTGCATATAAACTCTCCTGGCTTAATGCTTTACAGAATTGGCTTGAGGTTGAGTTGGCAAGCAATTCTCGCTTGGCGCTGTTGGGCGATTTTAATATTGCGCCGAGTGATGCTGATGTCCACGACCCAAAAGCGTGGGAAGGTCAAAACTTGGTGTCGCCAGAAGAGCGTGGCGCTTTTCAGTCTCTCCTTAATTTGGGATTAAGCGATTCATTTCGGATGTTCGAGCAAGCGCCCAAGGCCTATAGTTGGTGGGATTATCGAATGATGGGTTTTAGGCGCAATGCTGGTATGCGTATTGACCATATTCTTCTGAGCGAAGCTCTAAAAGAAAAGTGCAGTGCTAGCATTATCGATAAGGAACCTCGCACCTGGGAGCAGCCATCAGACCATGCTCCCGTGATTGCTCAAATTAAGGCTTAAGCGGTTTCTACCAAGCCACCGTGACGTAGTAAGGCGTCGATACTTGGATCACGTCCGCGGAATGCTTTAAATGACTCGGCTGCAGGGCGGCTTCCGCCAACCTCTAAGACTTCTTGGCGATAGCGTTTTCCGGTCTGACTATCTAATACACTACCGCTGAGCTTAGCTGCCTCTTCGAATGCTGAGTAAGCGTCCGCAGAGAGTACCTCCGCCCATTTATAGCTGTAATAGCCCGCAGCATAGCCACCAGCAAAAATATGACTAAAGGAATTAATCCAGCGAGAGATTTCGGGTTGCGGAATGATGTTGAATTCTGCGGCGATGTTTCTGGAGACTTCAAGTACGGCTTTATCTTCCGCATTAGCAGAATCGAAGGTCGAGTGCAGTCTCCAATCGGTTAATGACATTACGATCTGACGAAGTGTGCCTAAACCATTTTGGAAGTTCTTGGCTGCAAGCATTTTTTCAAATAGGGCTTTAGGCAAAGGCTGTCCAGTTTCGGTATGGGAGGTCATTTTTTCTAAGACTTCCCATTCCCAGCAGAAGTTTTCCATCAATTGACTTGGTAATTCAACGGCATCCCATTCAACCCCATTAATGCCGGATACCCCCAAGGCGCCGACTTGAGTTAATAGGTGATGAAGTCCATGGCCGCTTTCGTGGAAGAGGGTGATGACATCATCATGAGTGATAGTCGGCTGGCGCATTTGACCATTTGCGGGAACTGGTGGCGCAAAGTTGCAAACAAGATAGGCGACTGGAATTTGAATTTCACCATTTGCCAGTTCGCGTCGTCCTCTTGCGTCATCCATCCAGGCGCCACCACGCTTTCCAGAACGGGCATAAGGGTCTAGATAAAAATAGGCAATGATATTTCCCATCTCATTGCTGACAGAAAACGACTGCACATCAGAATGCCAGGTGGGCAAGTTTGCGGTAGCAATGTTGACGCCAAATAAAGTTTGAATGACCCCAAACAAACCTTCAAGTACTTTTGGTAATGGAAAATATTGTTTAAGCTCATTTTCAGAAAAAGAGTAGCGCGCTTGTTTTAGTTTTTCTGAACAGTAGGCGATATCCCATGGTTGGAGACCATCAGCAAAGCCTAATTCATGTTTGGCAAATGCCTCTAGCTCAACCCAATCTTTTTTGGCGAATGGTTTTGATTTTTTGGCGATATCACCAAGAAATTGGTCAACTTCAGTGACAGTGTTCGCCATTTTTGGAGCAATGCTCAGTGCGGCGTAATTCGGAAAGCCTAACATGCGGGCCTCTTCATTACGCAGACGTAATTGCGCCAACATATTTTGGGTGTTATCCCACTCTGGTTTGCCATTGGCAAATTCAGGCCCTAACTCAGAGGCGCGGGTAACATAGGCCCGATACATCAATTCACGTAGAGGGCGATTTTCTGAGTACTGCATGACGGGATAGTAGGAAGGGAAATGCAAGGTAAACGCCCAGCCTTCCAAACCTTTTTGTTTCGCGGCGTCAGCTGCCGCCATAATCGTATCCTCTGGCAAACCAGCTAATTCGGCTTCATTTGTAATGCTGTAGACAAACCCATCAGTTGCATCTAAGACGTGATCGGAGAAGGCTTTACTAAGAACGGCTTGCTCATCTTGAATTTGGGAGAAGCGTGGTTTTTGCTGATCGGGAAGTTCGGCGCCCCCAAGTCGAAAATCACGCAAAGCATTCTCAATTACTTTTTTCTGCGCAGGCTTGAGCTCCGAGAATTCAGAGTTATTTCTCAGCTGTTTAAACTTTTCATATAGAGCTAGGTTTTGACTTAGGCTTGAAAAAAATGCAGTCACTTCCGGCAACATTTCGCCATAAGCGGCTCTGAGTTCCGGGGTGTCTGCGACACTATTTAGATGAGAGATGATGCCCCAGGATCTACCCAAGGATTCGGTGGCATCCTCTAGGGGTTCAGATAATGCATTCCAAGTGCAAGGCGTGCTTGGATCCGTTGCTAGACTTACCGCCGATCGAGCTTCTTTGAGTAAGAATGAAATAGCCGGCGCAATATCTTTTGGCTTGACTGCTGAATATTCTGGAATGCCACGACCAAAATTCAGGAGCGGATTACTAAGCAGGTGAGATGGGATAGATGTGCTCATTCCTCCAGCTTAATGCAATATGATACTTTTTGCTAAATAACCTATTTAGCGTTTTGCTGATTTCTCGGCCGCCTCTAGGGTGTTCATCAGAAGCATGGTGATCGTCATAGGGCCTACACCGCCAGGTACTGGCGTAATCCATCCAGCGATGTATTTAGCTGCATCAAAATCGACGTCGCCACAAAGCTTTCCGTCTGGCAGACGATTGATACCAACGTCAATGACAACAGCGCCATTTTTAATCATATCGCCGCTAATCATTTTGGGTTTACCCGTTGCTACGACCAAGATATCGGCGTCTTTAGTGTGGTGTGCTAGGTCTCGTGTCTTGCTATTGCAAATGGTGACAGTAGCGCCTGTTTGCAATAGCAGCATGGCCATGGGCTTGCCAACGATGTTGGAGGCGCCAACAATCACAGCTCTTGCGCCACGTATTGGGTAGTCAATGCTTTCTAAAATCTTCATGCAGCCATATGGAGTGCAAGGCTTAAATTTTGGTTGCCCAACCATGAGCGCCCCAGCATTTGCCACATGAAAGCCGTCAACATCCTTTTCCGGCGCAATAGCCTCAAGAACGCGCTCGGTTGCGATATGTTCTGGGAGAGGGAGCTGCACAAGAATACCGTGAATGGCGGGATCTGCATTGAGGGTCGCAATACGCGCAAGCAATTCTTCCTCGCCAAGCTCGGCAGAATAACGCTCAAGCACAGAATGAAAACCAACATCTTCACAGGATTTCACCTTGTTGCGTACATATACCTGGCTGGCAGGATTTTCACCAACAACAATGACGGCTAATCCAGGTCTAATGCCTTTGGCGGTGACGATGGCGCCGCGGGTGGCAATTTCTGCCCGAATTTTTTTTGAAAGGGCGTTACCGTCAAGTAGTTGTGCTGGCATATCTAGGGATAATTAATTTGGCTGAGGGTCTGATAGAGCAAGTCTTAATAAATCTGCAACCGTATTGACATTCAGTTTCTCCATAATATTGGCGCGATGTGCCTCAACCGTCTTGATGGAGATGCCAAGATCGTCGGCAATTTGCTTGTTCAGGCGACCGGCAACAATTCTTTCTAGTACTTGACGCTCGCGGCCGGTGAGTTTGCTCAGCAGGCTTTGGGTAATCCTGCGTTGGCTCGCTTGCGAATAATCAATGCGTGCTTTAGCAAGCATGCGATCAACCAAACCGCAAAGATCATTTTCTTTAAAAGGTTTTTCTATGAAATCCACAGCGCCACGTTTCATGGTGGAGACCGCCATCGAGACATCACCATGTCCAGTGATAAATGCTACTGGCATTGGAAAATGTTCATTAAGTAAGCGTTCTTGTAGTTCCAGGCCAGACATGCCTGGCATGCGAACATCTAAGATGGCGCACGAGATGGTGGATTTGTCCGTACTTTGTAATGATTGCAGAAAGCGCTCTGCGCTAGCATGGCAACGTACCACATAACCATTGCTCTCAAGCAACCATGTGAGCGAATCTCTAACTGCTTCATCGTCATCTACAACATAGACAACTTCAGCTTGGTTTGGTTTTGTCGCTGTGTTGATATTCATATTGGGTCTCGCGCGGTAAGTCTGGGTACGGTGGTTAAACAACTGCCTTTGAATCCGTGGATTCTAGGGGTAATAGTATTGTAAAGGTGCAGCCAATCAGCTTAGTATGTTCCGGGTCCATATGATTTTTGGCCCAAAGTCTTCCCTGGTGGGACTCGATAATCGAGCGGCAAATATTCAGGCCCATACCCATTCCATCTGTTTTAGTGCTAAAAAAGGGCTCAAACATCCTCTGGATCACCGATTCTGCAATCCCAGCGCCAGCGTCTGTAACTTGGATGCGTAGCATGGTCGGGAAGGTGCTGGTTTCGAGATCGGCTGAAATTTTGATAGGGGGCGCAGACCAGCGCGAGGAAAGGGGGTATACCTCGCGAACGCTATCTAAGGCATTTTTTAGAAGATTCACCAGAACTTGCATGATTAAAACTGGGTCAAGATCAACCTCGGGTAAATTATTCGCAATCTGCGAGGTGATGCTTAAACGGTGGCGATGGGCTTCGATTTCCACCAGACCAACCGCATCATTAATGATGTCACCAATAGCGCATGACTTGCGTTGAGGTTCGCTGCGTTTAACAAAGCCCCTAATGCGCTGAATGATGGTGCCAGCACGCACTGCTTGTTCGGAAGCTTTTTCAAGTGCGGGCAAGATATCTTTATCAATCGCTGGGTCTGCCTGTGCCTTCAGTCGCTTGGCAGCGCCCATGCAGTAATTTGAAATCGCAGAGAGTGGTTGATTTAATTCATGCGCAAGTGACGATGCCATTTCACCCATGGTGTTGAGACGGCTGGTAAATTGCATACGTTCTTCTTGTTGGCGATTCAGATCATCCGATGCTTTGCGAAGGGTGATATCGGTCGCAATCAAGAGTTGCGCTAAGCGACCGTCGACCCAGGGAATAAAACGTCGACGAACCTCGTACCATTTCGCACCGCTATCCAAAATCTGCACTTCTTCGGATTCTGATTCTTGATAGAGGGATGATGGTGGAATGCCAGGGTTGCCATCTTGAAGTTCTTCGGACAGCATTTGCATCGTATTGTGGGCAATTTCACCACCTGCCAGGTCGAGATGCCCCTTGGGGCTATCGCCAAAGCGCTCACGATAGAATCGATTGGCAAACATAAGTTCGCCATTTTCGATGGAGACTACGGAAACAGCGGCATCAAGACCTTCTAGCACGGTGATGAATCGCTCTTGTGAGGCCGCCAATTCTTCGCGAATTTTTTTCGGCTCTGAAATATCGATTAAAGAGGTTACCCAGCCAGTTTGATTACCTTTTTCATTAATCAATGGCGCAATAAAGGTGCGCGTCTGTATTTGCGTCCCATCGCGATGCAGAACGCTTCCCTCGACACCATTCTTCATCCCCGCCCCAGTCATTAATGTCAGGGCGCGGTTCATTTTTTCCGTTAACTCAAGCCTTCTATTTTCTGGCCAGAATGGGAAGGGGGGTTGAAGACCTATTAGTTCATTTGGCGTCCATCCCGACATTTCACAGAAGGCTCGATTCACGTAGGTAATTCTTTTCTCCATATCATGAGCGCGAATGCCCACTGGTGTGGAATTTTCCATTGCCCTTCGAAAGTTGGTTTCTGTCCGCAGATTGGCTTCCGCTGCTTGGCGAACTTGCATCTGCTTTAGGACGGACCAGAGACTCCAGATGACGAAGGCGCTTAAACCCAGCACAACCCCAATTAACATCCTAAATGTTAAGTTTGTGGGTGGTGGGTATGTGTCAATTTGTAAAATGAGGTTAGGGCTGAGTACTCCAATATCTAAACTGGTTTGATTGCTAAAGGAGCGTTTGGGCGTATCTCGGTCTGATGATATCGCCAGAATTTTTTCATTATCCGTTAGCAGGGTGAAGCGATATTGGCTTTTGAGCTCACCAGGGATGACATCGAGAATCCCTTGGGTTGTATAGAGTGCGGCAAGAACTCCCGCAATCTCGCCGCCATTTGTTATGGGTACAACTTGCCAGAAGACCGTCTTTCTTTCTCTGGCTAGGGGCTCATCTGTATTGAGATTTAGCGTGATGAAGGGGCTAAAAGCCGGTCGATTTGCCATCTTGCTTAATTCAATGGTCTTTTTCAGCTCCCGATTAATCAGCGGCGCATTTTCTGTTTTTTCATACCAATCTGATTTATTGCCGGAGACTGGTATCGTCCATTGACGAATGTTGTCTTCATTCAACCCAATAATTTGTGCAATTTCATGGTTTGCCAAAACCATATTTTCAACTTGCTCCAGGGCGCTTGCTCTATATCTTGCTTGATCGTTATTGGTGGATAAATCTCTGCCAATCGCAATGAGTGCCTCAGTGTTGTTAGTAAAGCGCATTTGAATGCGTTGTTTAGCAAGCGAGAGCTCTCTAAATAGAGCTGATTCTTGTTGAGTCTTTTCTTGGAGTTGTAGGGTGCCCAAAATAATGCCCATCACCGCAGTAAAGATCACGATCGCTAGTAGCGGTGTGTAAACAAGCCTAAACCCCCGTATCTTACGGATCCATTTAGTTGGGCTGAGTTGCCAGATTGAAAAACGCTTCAATTTCATGTGATTTAGTCATTTTGCCTCATTCAAGGCTATTTCCTTCATTTTCAAGCGTTTATATGCGTTGCAATAAATTATCATATTGTGATAAATACTACCATTATGTGAAAAATTTCTTGTTTACAAGTAATTACCTTCCTAGAATGTTGCCTATAGAGTGAATGATTAACACCAAATTTCCTTATGGAGGCAGGTTATGGCAGCAGTTCCAGGTCAATTATTGGGCAAGGTAAGTGCGCAGGATGTAGATCCCGTAGAGACGCAAGAGTGGCTGCTGGCGCTAGATGGTGTCATCAAGGCCGAGGGGCCTGAAAGAGCGGCTTATTTAATAGACCAACAAATCTCGCATGCCAGGGTCAATGGTGTGAACCAGCCTTTTCATGCGGAGACTCCTTACATTAATACTATTCCTGTTGAGCAGCAGGCGCGTTTGCCTGGCGATCAAAACGTCGAGCATCGTATTCGCTCTTACACGCGCTGGAATGCAATGGCCATGGTCTTGCGTGCAAATAAAGACACCAACGTTGGTGGTCACATTTCTTCATTCCAGTCTGCGGCAACTCTGTATGATGTGGGCTTCAATCATTTCTGGCATGCGCCATCACCAGAACATGGTGGAGATCTTATTTTTGTTCAAGGGCATTCAGCGCCTGGTGTTTATGCGCGTGCTTATATGTTGGGTCGTTTGGCTGAAGAGCAGCTCAACCACTTCCGTCAAGAGGTTGGTGGCAAGGGCATATCTAGCTATCCCCATCCTTGGTTAATGCCAGACTTCTGGCAGTTCCCAACAGTGTCTATGGGGCTTGGCCCAATTATGGCTATTTATCAAGCGCGCTTTATGCGTTACTTGGAAGATCGCGGCTTTGCTAAAACGGATGGCAGAAAGGTATGGGCTTTCTTGGGTGACGGGGAAACTGATGAGCCTGAGTCTTTGGGCGCGATCGGAATGGCTGGTCGCGAAAAGCTCGATAACTTAATTTTTGTGATTAACTGTAATTTGCAGCGCTTGGATGGTCCAGTGCGTGGTAACGGAAAAATCATTCAAGAACTAGAGGGTGAGTTCCGCGGCGCTGGTTGGAACGTCATCAAAGTGGTATGGGGTGGTCAGTGGGATGCTTTATTTGTGCGCGATAAAAAGGGCATCTTGATGCAGCGCCTTGGTGAAATCGTTGATGGCCAGTACCAAACAATGAAAGCTAAGAACGGCGCCTACGTTCGCGAAATTGTCTTTAACACTCCAGAATTAAAAGCATTAGTCAGCGATTGGAGTGATGATGAAATTTGGCAGCTTAATCGCGGCGGTCATGATCCACATAAAGTCTATGCGGCATTTCATGCAGCGGTAAATCACAAAGATCAACCCACAGTAATTTTGGCTCACACAATTAAGGGCTATGGCATGGGTGGTTCCGGTGAGGCAATGAATATTGCTCACCAAGCCAAGAAAATGAACGCCGATGACGTCCGTCGTTTTCGCGATCGTTTTGAAATTCCAGTGAAAGATGACCAGTTAGACGAAATGCCTTTGGTGAAGTTTGCCGATGGAAGTGCTGAGCTTGAATATATGAAGGCGCGCCGTCAAGAATTGGGCGGCTATTTACCTCAGCGTCGCATGAAAGCCGAGAGCTTGCCTGTGCCTGGTTTGGATGCTTTTGCTTCATTGCTTGAGGCAACAAGTGAAGGTCGTGAGATTTCTACGACGATGGCGTTTGTTCGCATGCTCAACACTATCGTGCGCGACAAAGTCCTCGGCAAGAGGGTGGTTCCGATTGTTCCCGATGAATCCCGCACCTTCGGTATGGAAGGCATGTTCCGCCAACTTGGTATTTGGAATCAGCTCGGCCAGCTTTATACCCCAGAAGATCATGATCAATTGATGTTCTATAAAGAAGATAAGCACGGCCAGATCTTGCAAGAGGGTATTAATGAAGCGGGTGGTATGTGCGATTGGATCGCCGCGGCCACCTCCTACTCAACACATGGCGTTCCCATGTTGCCTTTCTACATCTTCTACTCGATGTTTGGATTCCAGCGTATTGGCGATTTAGCCTGGGCTGCTGGCGATATGCGTAGTCGTGGATTCTTGTTGGGCGGTACTGCGGGTAGAACCACCTTAAACGGCGAAGGCTTACAACACGAAGATGGTCATAGCCAAGTATGGAGTGCTGCCGTTCCTAACTGTATTAGCTATGACCCAACATTTTCATTTGAGTTAGCGGTAGTGATTCAGGATGGTATGCGCCGGATGCTAGAGGCTCAAGAAGATGTGTATTACTACATTACCCTGATGAATGAAAACTATTCACACCCAGCAATGCCAAAAGGCGCCGAAAAAGACATTATCAAAGGCATGTATAAACTGGCATCCGTTGGCGATGCTAATGTGAAGTTGCGCGTGCAATTGTTGGGTTCCGGAACAATCTTCCGTGAAGTTATTGAAGCTGCAGAAATCTTGCATAAAGATTGGGGCGTTGCTTCTGATTTATGGGGTTGCCCAAGCTTCACTGAGTTGGGTCGTGATTGGACGGCCGTGCACCGCGGCAATCTTCTCAATCCAACTGCAACACCAGCCCTATCCCATGTAGAAAAATGCTTGAAAGAGACAACGGGTCCTGTGATTGCGGCTACCGACTATGTTCGTTTGTTTGCAGAACAAATTCGTCCGGCAATTCAGCATATGGGTCGTCGATACGAGGTTTTGGGCACTGATGGTTTTGGACGTTCGGATACTCGTGAGAAATTGCGCGATTTCTTCGAAGTGGATCGTCGTTGGGTGGTATTGACCGCCTTGAGATCTTTGGCCGATGCAGGACAATTTGATCGTCAAAAACTCGCTGAAGCCATTAAGAAGTATGGCATCGATACAACTAAACCTAATCCAATGATGGTTTAATAAGAGACTGAAATATGAGCCAAATATTAGAAATTAAAGTCCCGGATATCGGGGACTATAAGGATGTGCCTGTAATCGAAGTCCTGGTTAAAGTTGGTGACACTGTTGAAAAAGAGCAATCTATCATCGTCTTGGAATCAGATAAGGCAACGATGGATGTTCCTTCTAGTCACTCAGGTGTGGTTAAAGAAGTAAAGGTTAAGGTTGGCGATTCACTCTCCGAAGGTTCGGTGGTGATCATGCTGGAAGAGGGCGTATCTGCCCCATCAGCACCAGCCCCAGTAGCCGCCTCAACTTCAGCAGCAACTGCTGCGCAAACCGTTAGGGCCCCAGCTCCAGTAGAGCCCCCTATTAAATTGGCGCCTCCACCACCCATTACCAATACGCTAGCTCCAGCCGATGACAATGTGAGTCATGCAAGCCCTTCGGTGCGGAAATACGCACGAGAACTGGGTGTCACGGTTTCGCAAGTTAAAGGTACTGGCCCTAAGGGGCGCATTACTCAGGAGGATGTGCAGGCATTTGTCAAAGCCGCCATGAGCGGTGGTAATGCTGGTGCCGCATTTGGCGGAAGCTTAGGCGGTCTGAATTTAATTCCTTGGCCGAAAGTCGATTTCACGAAGTTTGGTGAAATTGAACGTCAGCCACTCAATCGCATTAAGAAACTCACTGCGGCTAACTTGGGTCGCAACTGGGTCATGATTCCTGCCGTGACTTATCACGAAGATGCTGATATTACGGATTTAGAAGCATTCCGCGTTCTCACTAATAAAGAGAATGAAAAGAAGGGCATTAAGATCACCATGCTGGCCTTCATTATGAAAGCCGTTGTTGCTGCTCTAAAAAAATATCCTGAGTTCAATAGCTCTCTTGATGGCGATGATTTGATTCTGAAAAAGTATTTCAATATTGGTTTTGCTGCTGATACACCAAGTGGCTTAGTCGTTCCGGTAATTCGCGATGCGGATAAGAAGGGTATCTTTGAGCTTGTTCAAGAAACCTCTGAACTGGCCGCCTTGGCTCGTGATGGCAAACTCAAACCTGACCAAATGCAAGGCGCTAGTTTTACGATTTCATCGCTAGGCGGTATCGGTGGAACATACTTTGCTCCGATTGTTAATGCGCCAGAAGTAGCAATCTTGGGTGTAAGTAAGGCTGCAATGAAGCCGGTATGGGATGGCAAGCAATTTGTACCACGTTTGATTTGCCCGCTCTCATTAACGGCGGACCATCGCGTGATTGATGGCGCTTTAGCGACTCGCTTTAACGTTTATATTGCACAACTCTTGTCCGACTTCCGTCGCGCAAGTCTGTAAGGGGAATCTATGTCAAAACAGATGATTCTGGTGCCCGACATTGGTGACTACTCAGATATTCCGGTCATTGAGGTATTAATAAAAGTTGGTGATATTGTGCAAAAAGAGCAGCCCTTATTGGTGCTTGAGTCTGATAAAGCCACCATGGAAGTTCCGGCGGATGCCGCTGGAACTGTTACCGCTATCTCGATAAAGCTAGGCGACAAGGTTAGTAAGGGCAGTGTGGTTGCTGAGATTGAGGTAAACGGTGAAGTTGCAACTCTGAAGCCTGTACAGGCTGCATTACCTATGGCGACTGCTCCAAGCCTGACTCCCCCGGCACCCATTGCCGGTCAATATAGCGGCAAAGTTGATCACGAATGTGAAATGTTGGTTTTAGGTGCTGGTCCTGGTGGTTATAGTGCCGCATTCCGAAGCGCTGATTTGGGAATGGGTACGATATTAGTAGAGCGCTACGCTACCTTAGGTGGCGTTTGCTTAAACGTCGGTTGCATCCCGTCTAAAGCATTGCTACATACGACATCTATCATGGATGAAGTGAAGACCATGTCAAAGCATGGCATTAGCTACGGCGCCCCCAAGATTGAAATCGATCAATTGCGTGGCTACAAAGAATCTGTGATCGCTAAGTTGACTGGTGGCTTAGCCGGTATGGCCAAGGCGCGTAAAGTCAAAGTCATTCGCGGCTTAGGTCATTTCTTGGATGCCAACCATGTAGAGGTTCAACTTACCAGCGGCGATGGACAAGACCTTGCAGGCTCTAAAGAGGTGATTCGTTTCGAGAAGGCGATTATTGCCGCAGGAAGCCAATCAGTAAAACTGCCATTCTTGCCGGAAGATCCACGCATTGTAGATAGCACTGGAGCATTGCAGCTAAAGAGTATTCCAAAACGCATGTTGGTCATCGGTGGTGGCATCATTGGTTTGGAAATGGCTACTGTCTACAGCACACTGGGCTCAAGGATTGATATTGCTGAGATGTTGGATGGTTTAATGGCGGGCGCTGATCGCGACTTAGAAAAAGTCTGGGAGAAGTTCAACGCTGGTCGTTTTGAAAAAGTGATGCTTAAGACGCGTGCAACTAAAGCTGAAGTAAAGCCCGATGGAATACAGGTGACATTTGAAGGTGAAAATGCACCAGCAGAGCCGCAAACCTATGACTTGGTCTTGGTTGCGGTAGGTCGCACACCTAACGGCAAGAAAATCGATGCAACAGCAGCTGGAGTTCAGGTTGATGAGCGTGGATTTATTCCTGTCGACAAACAAATGCGCACCAATGTCCATAATATATTTGCGATTGGCGATCTTGTTGGTCAACCAATGTTGGCCCACAAAGCCGTGCATGAGGGTCATGTTGCCGCTGAGGCCGCCGCCGGTCAAAAGTCTTACTTTGATGCCAAGCAAATTCCGTCTGTTGCATACACGGATCCTGAGGTGGCTTGGGCTGGTTTGACAGAGGAGCAATGTAAATCACAAGGCATTGCCTATGAGAAAGGCCTATTCCCTTGGGCCGCTAGCGGTCGCGCTATTGCCAATGGTCGTGATGAAGGTTTCACTAAGCTAATTTTTGACGCGAACACACACCGCATCATTGGCGGTGGGATTGTTGGTACTCATGCTGGCGATCTGATTGGCGAGGTTTGTCTCGCTATCGAGATGGGGGCTGATGCTGTTGATATCGGTAAAACCATCCATCCGCATCCAACTCTAGGTGAATCAGTTGGCCTTGCCGCTGAAGCGGCGCATGGCCACTGTACTGACTTGCCGCCAATTAAGAAGAAATCATGAAGTGATATTGATGACATTCAAAAAGCCCAGAGTGGGCTTTTTGAATGCAGATAACGCAAGAAGATTACTTTTTCTTAGCGGCTGCTTTGCTAGCGGTGCTTGCTGCCTTAAATGCTGAGTCTGCTGCGCTGCTTAAATTGGTTTGAGCAACCTCAACAGCGTGCTTAACAGCCTTTTGGCTGGTTTCAAATACATTGCTAGCGGAAGCAATGGCTTGTTTCATTGCGTTAACGGCCGCATCAGAACCGGCTGGCGCATTTTTGGTCCAGCCCTCAACCAAGGCATTAATTTTCTTTTGGCCAGCTTGGAATTCTTTTTCAGCGGATTTCGTAAAGTTATCTTGAGTTTCATGTGCCAACTCATATAGATGACGGCTGTAGGCCATGATTTTTTCGGCCATGGGTTGAACTGTCTCTGCTTGATGGGCAAGGAGCTGTTGAATATCTTTGACCTCTAGTGCTTTTTTGGCGTTGGCCATGCTGTCGCCAAGACTTTGTTTGGCGATGTGCATATTTAGTTCAACTAACTTCTCAATGCTCTGAAGGGCTTGGTTTGTGAGTCCGCTTAAGGTCTCTAAATTTGCTTTTTGTGCCGCTGCTATTTGTTCGGGTGTTAAGTTCATTTCAATCCCTTTCTTTGGATTCACTCATTCCTCACTATGAGGCTTTGTTTATCTAATATCAACTCCCGTAATTATAGAACTGCATATTGCAGTGCAATATTTAAAATCCTCTTAATGATTGGCAGCGGCAATGGTCCAAAGCGCCTAAAATTACGGACTCCTCTAAAAAACCAATAAATTCAGTTAGTTGTCTATGAAATTAAAGCTTGAAACCTGTATAGCCCCGATATTTGTATTAATTTGGAGTACTGGTTTTGTTATAGCTCGGATGGCCATGCCTTATGTTGAGCCAGCAACCTTCCTATTTTGGCGTTTTACAGGTGTTTTAGTGGCTATGGGAGCGCTTAACTTGATTTGGAGGATCAACTGGCCAAACGGGATCCAGATGCGCCACATCGCCGTCGCGGGAGTTTTATTGCAGTTTGGCTATTTACTGGGTGTCTGGTTTGCGGTGCGATTGGGTATGACTGCTGGTTTAGTGGCAATTATAGTTGGCTTACAGCCTATTATCACCGCTTGGTTCGCTGCCTGGGTTTCCGAGAGAGTATCTCCTAGGCAATGGATAGGCTTGGGCTTTGGTTTTGCAGGCGTGGCCTTGGTTGTGTTAGAAAAAATTAGTTTTGCTCATATTCCAGCCTTGAGTTATGTTTTGGCATTTGCCGCATTGCTTTCCATTACCTTTGGCACCCTTTATCAGAAAAAATATTGCCCAGTGTTTGATCTACGTGCGGGATCTTCAATTCAATTTGGTGTTTCAGCAATACTTTGTTTTGTCTGTATGCACTTGTTTGAGTCTGGTGTGATGGTCTGGAATGTGTCTGTTATTGGTGCTCTGATCTGGGCGATCTTTCCCTTGTCTATTGGCTCAATCAGCCTTTTATACATGATGATTCGCAAGGGTGCAGCCACCAAGGTCACCAGTCTTTTGTATTTGACGCCCCCTACAACCGCACTTATGGCTTGGCTCATATTTGATGAGCCATTCAATTTATTAATGGCCGCCGGTCTGGCTCTCACCATGACTGGGGTGGTGTTGGTGAATGCCCGACAGTCAAATACCGTGGCAACCATTGCCGAATAGCGGCATTAAAAGAGTTTATTTCATCAAAGCAGGGCGAATATTTCTACTGTGACGTGTGAAAGTATTTATCATTCCGTATGTCAAAAGTTTTGGAAGGTATTTAGAGGATGCATTTGAATCGATTGTGGCTTTTTGTTTTCACAGGCCTATTCATGGCGAGTGCCGCTATTAATGCCCAGCCCGCCACAAAAGAGAAGACCCCTAAGACTACAAAAACTGCTAGCAAGTCTGTAGCCAAGTCACCAAAAAAACCAAAAACTGTTCGCATTACTGTCACACGTTCTGCCTCACCCGCTGTTGAGGCGCCCCCTTCTTTTGCGACAGCACTTGGACTGCGCGGGAAGCGCGATGAATTAAATTTAAAGTCCAGCGTAGTCATCGTCATGAATCAAGACACAAAGGATATTTACTATGAAAAAAATTCTTCAGTAAGTTTGCCTATTGCATCCATTTCTAAGTTGATGACGGCAATGGTGATGCTTGATGCAAAGTTGCCGATGGATGAGACCATTGTGATTAATTCAGAGGATGCCCATATTTATAAACATTCCCGCTTGGCGGAAGGTACGGCATTAACACGCGATGAAGCATTGCATCTTGCTTTGATGTCTTCTGAAAATCGCGCAGCGTACACCTTGGCTAGAAATTATCCGGGAGGCCTGCCTGTATTTGTTGCGGCAATGAATCACAAAGCTAAAGAATTGGGAATGGACCATACTCACTTTGAGGATCCCACAGGCTTAACAAGTGAAAACGTTGCTTCGGCGGAGGATCTAACGCGCATGCTGAATGCCGCATATCAATATAAACTTATACGTGAATATTCCACTTGGCCTGAGCTCACAATGGTTATTGGCAATCGTCCGCAGAAGTTTTTAAATACCAATCGTTTGGTTCGCTCTGGCGATATGGATATCGGCTTGCAAAAAACAGGTTTTATTAATGCCGCCGGCAGATGTTTGGTCATGCAGGCAAAAGTTAATAACACGCCTTTATTGTTGGTTTTCCTAGATTCAGTGGGAACGCAATCTCGTTTTGCAGATGCTGTCAGGGTTCGTGACTGGTATGAGCGCATGCCCTCAGGTGAGCCTCAGCCAATTCGCCGCCTAATGTAAAGAAAATCCAATTCTTAATATCGGGGTTTAGTCTTTAGCGCTTCCAGGCTCTGTGGTTTTGGGTTTGAAACCCAGACCTTTAGATATTTGCAGGGCCGTATCTTGTAGGGCGCGTAACCAGTCTGCATGAATGCGATCGGTTGGCGCGCTTAATGACAATCCGGCAACCAATTTGCCAGTGTCATCCAGAATCGCTGCAGCTAGACAGCTCACCCCAAGTTCAAGCTCTTCATGGTCTTTAGCGTTGCCTAGTTGACGAACTTGATTGAGCTCGGTTTCGAGTTTAGCCAAATCGGTAATGCTATTTCTGGTGTGCCCTGATAAACCTGTGCGTGTTACATAAGCACGAACCTGACTTGCGTCATCGCTAGCTAAGAATAATTTCCCAACAGAGGTAAGATGCAAGGGCGCGCGGCCACCAATGGCTCTGACTACTTGCATGCCCGAGCGTTCGCTATAGGCGCGATCAACATAAACAATTTCATCGCCTTGGCGCACCGATAAATTAACCGTTTCACCGGTTAATTTATGTAGAGCACGCATGGGAGATTGAGCAGCTTCGCGAACCGAGAGTCTAGCCTTGACTAAGTTTCCCAATTCCAGCAAACGCAATCCCAGCCTATAAGTACCACCATCGCCACGCTCAACCATTCGGCAGGCAACCATGTCATTCAAAATGCGATGAGCCGTGGAGGGGTGTAAACCAGTTTGTTCTGCCAAGATCTTAAGACTGCTCGATTCCTCATGCTCCGCTAGGGCGTCTAGCAAATTCATCATTCGCTCAAGCACCTGAATAGCTGTCTTACCGGCCTCTCCTGGCGCTTTTTGGGCTTTAACGGGTTTGCTTGTATTCATGCGTGCAATTGTAGCAATTCTGCAAAGAATTGCATATTATGAAATTCTATTTTGGGGCATGGAAGAGCTTAAAACCTCATTTCTTACCGCTTTAGGGCTTTCGCGCATTCAGAAACAAGGCCTGGACCGCGATAGATAAGGCCGCTATAGAGTTGCACAAGACTTGCTCCTGCCGCAGTCTTTTCTAGGGCATCTTGACCCGAAAGAATGCCGCCAACGCCGATGATAGGTAAATCATTGCCAAGGCGTGCCTTAAGCGTTTTGATGACATGGGTAGACGACTCTCTTACTGGGGCGCCCGATAAGCCGCCAGTCTCTTTGCCGTGGGTCAAGTTTTCCACGGCCGTCCGTGAGGTAGTGGTGTTTGTTGCAATAATGGCATCGATACCAAACTCCAAGAGCAGGTCGGCAATCAAATTGATATCTGCCTGATCTAAATCAGGAGCAATCTTGAGAAAAAGCGGTTTACGAACACCAAAGTGATCACTGAGTGCCTCGCGAGCAAGATCGAGATTGCCCAGTAATGAGCGCAGCATCCCTTCCTCTTGGAGGGCTCGTAAATTTTGAGTATTCGGGGACGAGATATTTACCGTAATGTAGGAGGCAATTTCATATACAGCCTGCATCGCTAGTACATAATCATTCGCAGCTTCTTCAATGGGTGTACTGGCGTTTTTGCCGATATTCAACCCCACAATTCCACCGCTTTGCCAAAAACCAGAGCGGCGAACACGCGCTACACAGGCATCCACACCATCATTATTGAAGCCCATGCGGTTGATGATTGCATTGGCCTGAGGAAGGCGAAACATTCTCGGCTTTGGGTTCCCTGGTTGAGGTTTTGGCGTAACGGTTCCAATCTCTAGAAAACCAAAGCCTAAGGCTCCTAGTGCATCGATATGTTTTCCATCCTTATCCAATCCTGCAGCCAAGCCAACTGGATTTGGAAAAGTAATGCCACAAACAGCTCTTTTATCAGGCGCGGGCTGGGTAACAATATGCTCAAGCAAACCACAGCGATAAGCGCGATCCAGATTGCTTAAAGTAATGTTGTGCGCACGCTCAGGATCTAAGCAGAAAAGCCAAGGGCGTATAAAAGAATAGCTATCAATCATAGGTAGACATTATGGCTCACGAACAATTTGCCAATGATCATTTATCAAGCCTTCAATAGGTTGATACTTTGACTTATAAGACATCTTTTCGCTTTCTTGGATGTAATAGCCAAGATAGACGTAAGGAAGCTTAAGTTCAGCGGCTTGTTGTATCTGCCAAATTATGCCGTAACTACCGTAGCTAGCAGCGCTATCCTCAGTGTCAAAAAATGTATATACGGATGAAATCCCTTGTTCGAGTATGTCGATCATGCTAACCATCCGCAGTCTACCGGGATGCGGGTCGTTTGGACCATCTCTGAATTCCACAATTCTGGAATTAACACGACTTTGCAATAAAAATTGCATGTACTGATCTCGATCGTCTTGATCCATTTCACCGCCAGCATGCCTCGTATTTTGATAGCGCTGATAAAGCTGATAGTGTTCTTCTTGGTAGCCGAGCTTGAGAACGTGACTCTCTAGATGGCGATGTTTTTTGAGTGCGCGACGTTGACTGCGTGTCGGTTTAAATAGATCAACCAACACTCGAGTCGCGATACAAGCGCGACATTCATCGCAATATGGGCGATAGGTATACAAGCCACTGCGACGAAATCCTGCATTCACTAATTCGCCATATGTGTCCGCATGAATTAAATGAGAGGGTGTGGCAACTTGAGAGCGAGCTGTCTTGCCCGGCAAATAACTACAAGGGTATGGCGCGGTCGCATAAAACTGCAATGCGGTAAGGGGTAGCTCTTTAAGTTGAGTCATAGCCAATGCTTCAAGATGCCTTTACCAAAATCCCAAGTTAATTCTATATTAGATTGATTGAGAGAGGTCTGCAGTTGCTTGAGAAATTCTGCTCTAGGGATGGGGGAGGCTCCTAATGAGCTGAGATGCTTGGTCTCCTGCTGGCAATCAATCATCTTTACTTGATTTACCTGGCAAAAAGCGCAAAGTGCCGCTAATGCGAGCTTTGATGCGTTGGCTTGTCTGCTAAACATGGATTCACCAAAGACTATCCCTCCGAAAGAGACGCAGTAGAGACCGCCAATAAGCCGCTTATTGTTGAGCACGGCAATGCTATGCGCATGACCTTGTTCATGAAGTTGAGTGTAAGCAGAGAGGATTTCATGGGTAATCCAGGTTCCGTCCTGACCTTTGCGTTTACTCGTAGCGCAAGCGCGAACCACGGATCCAAAATCACCATCAAGAACTAGCTCGCACTCTGGATCGCTACAAAATTGTCTAATTGCCTTGTTGAGTGAATCACTGCATTTAAATGCATTTGGTTTTAAAACCATTCTTGGATCGGGTGACCACCACAATACAGGCTGATTATCGGAGTACCAAGGGAAGATTCCGAGTTGGTAGGCTTTGGTCAGTTGACCTGGGTAGATCCGTTCGCTAACTGCAATTAGTCCCGGAACATTGGGGTCTGGATCGCTCTCTTGAAGCGGATTGGGAAAGGGGTCGTGTGGACCCAGCCACAGTATTTGACTCATGTGGTTTTGAAATCAAATCTTTTCGTGGCGAAAGATGTCCCGAGTGCGGACGCTGATTTCTGCTGAGCGCTCAAACACTCCAGCGGCACGATCCGCAAAATACCACTCGAGCGTTTGCTTGACGGTCGGAAAGGCAATCTCTGACCAGGGAATGTCGTTTTCCTTGAAGAGGGCAACCTCAAGACTTTCCTCGCCCGCCAAAAAATCAGGCGTGGGCATACTCGCAAGATAAAAGATATGCACTTGTTCAGCATGTGGGACGTTCAACAAGGAATATAAAGGGCCGATTTCCACGAAGGCACCAGCTTCTTCGAGCGTTTCCCTTGCCGCACCGGTGGCGGTGCTTTCGCCGAGCTCCATGAATCCAGCGGGTAGAGTCCAGTAACCAAGACGAGGCTCAATTGCTCGACGGCAGAGCAATACTTGGTCTTGATATATAGGAATGCTGCCAACAACATTGCGCGGATTTTGATAATGAACACTGCCGCAGGCATCGCACACATGCCTTTCGCGCGTATCATCTGCTGGAACTCGAATACTGAGTGGTGCGGCGCAATTGGGGCAGAACTTCATTGTTACTTTCTATAGGTAGGCAGGAATTAGCCCGCGTAGAGCATTGCTTAGCATAATCTCTTTTGCGTTCTCTACATCATCAATAGTCAGGTTGGTTTCACGGATATTCCACTGTGGATCGGCAAGTAATTTAGCTCTCGTTATTCCAGGGAGAACTCCAGCTGACAAAGGAGGTGTTAACCACTCATCGGAATTATTAACTTTGATAAAAATACTAGATCTACCACCTTCAGTGACAAAGCCTAGTTCATTGGTAAAGAGCGCATCAAAACCACCTTTATTTGCAGCAGTCCTCCAAGCCTCATCATAAAATTGCCTGCAATTGGTTTTATGTAAGAGCAAGGGGTTATCGGAATCTAGAATGGAGTCCGACGGGTTCCGCAACAGATTCTTCGCCCAATAAATTTTGACTTTGTTGGGAAGGGGCTCTAGCAGGCCGAAAGTGGTAGAAAGCTGCCCTTGGTAATCTAGATCTAGTCGTAATCTATGGGCTTTAGTATGCTCAACTGCGTTGCAATCGTTTGAGATCAGATTTCTAGCGACTGTTTCGTCGAAAGGAATTCTCATCGCTTTTGCTGAGTGCTGCATACGAGATAAGTGGGCTTCTAGATTAATGGCTTGCCCATCTTTCAATAGAATAGTTTCAAATAATCCAATACTGCTTGGCAGTTCCATTAAAAAGGCAGACTTGATTTGGCACTCATCCCACTCTAGAGTTGGATCCGAGTCGATGGTTATTCCAGCGCCTACACCCAGTACTAGTCTCGATGCATGCGTCTTATTGTTTTGGTTTATTTCAATAGTGCGTATCGGTACGCTTAAAGCAAAATCTCCATCTGGATCAAGCCAGCCTAAGGCACCACAGTAGAGCCCGCGATCATCAGATTCAAGTTCTTGAATGATTTCCATGCTGCGTTTTTTTGGCGCACCAGTAACCGAACCGCATGGAAATACTGCGCTTAATATTTCCAATAAGCTAATGTCAGGTTTGATTGTTGCTTGCACTGTAGAAGTCATTTGCAAAACGTCACCATGTCTTGCAACTTCAAAAAGCTTTGGGGCATTGATTGTGCCCGGGATCGCTAATCGTCCCAGATCATTTCGCAATAAGTCCACAATCATCAAGTTTTCAGCTCTATTTTTTGGGTCATCAGACAGGCTACTTGCGCAATGATCTAAAGCGCTGGCCGTCCCTTTCATAGGCATTGCCGTAAGAACATTGCCTTGCTTCTGGATAAATAGTTCCGGTGATTGCGACAAAATACAGCGCATTCCATTTTGAATAAAGGCGCCAAATCGACCTGGTTGGCGCTGGCGCAACTTGGCGTACAGAGCCAGAGGTGATCCATAGACCTTGCCAGTAATTCGATAGGTGTAATTGATTTGATAGCTGTCGCCATTGCGTATATATTCTTGTATTCGATCAACGTCCGACTCAAATTGAGCTTGAGTGACGGATGCGTTAAGGTCGAGCACGCCTGAGTTGTTGGCAAATGGATGGAGAGTCTTTAGTTGATTTGATATTAGCGCATCAACCTGCTCTTTTGAAATTTTTTTGACAGACTTAAAAGACCAGGCTTGAATAAGAGGTTGCTTTGAGGATCTGGAGTGAAGATGGTGGAACAGGTTGCCTAGCTCATAGGCAAATGCTGCAACAACATACTCGCCATTTTTTAGGCTAGCGGAAATTTCCGCTAGACATTGCTCAACGGATGATTGAGTTTCATCACGGTTCTTGCTGGCCTGAATGCGCCAAGTATGAAGTACGTCTTGATAAAGGCGGCTCGAAGGTTCGCTGGAGGAGCTTTGCGCATCATCTAGCAAAATCATCGAGAGCTCTGATTTTTGAGTGAGTGGCTTATTTCAAAATCATAGCCGACTCAATCACTATTGTTTTGGTTGGCACATCTGACATACGACCCATTTTGGGGGCGGGCGCAACCATCGTCGGCACTTTGCGAATGGCGTCGATTGTTTGAGTGCCGGAAATCACTTTGCCAAATACGGTATAGCCGTTACCCATAGCATTTGGATAGTCCAAACCTTGATTGTCTTTTACGTTGATGAAAAATTGCGCTGTAGCAGAATCTGGATCGGAAGTGCGCGCCATAGCGATAGTGTAAGTTTGATTTTTTAAGCCGTTTTGGGATTCAGAAACTACAGGTGTATCAGTCGGTTTTTGCGTAAGGTCTGGGGTGAACCCGCCACCTTGAATCATGAAGCCATCAATGACTCTATGAAAAATAGTGCCGTTATAAAAACCGCTTTTTACGTAGTTCAGAAAATTTGCACTTGTCTTGGGTGCTTTTTCGGAATCTAGCTCAACAACAAAGTTGCCCATATTGGTTTTGAACTCTACTTTTGGACCTGCAAATGCAAGCGAGCTAACTGAGTAAATAATGACGAGTAGCAGGGTTGAGATAATTTTTTTCATAGGGATCCTTTTATTGCATGGTTATTGATTGTTGCTTTAATTAAATCAAGCCATTGGGAATATGTTTTGCATATTGATAGCTTGGCTCATCAAATAATGTGGGATGAGACAAAAAGTCTAGCGTCCAATCTATTGTATCGACACCCCAAAAGCATTGACCATTAACGACTAAGCTTGGCACACCAAAGGCCCCGTCCCGAGCCGCTTGCTCAGTATTGTCAATCAGTTTTGTTTTCACCTCTGGAGAGCTTGGGATTGGTGTATTAGCCTGAAGGCCGAGATAGACGCAAAATTCAGACCATGAAAGATTAGGATCTTTTCCATCGCGCCAGACAAAATCGAAGGCGCGTTTAACCACATTCCAATTGGCATCCATCTGCACAAGCAAGCGTTGGGCGGCAACAGTCGAAAAAGGGTGATGCTCTGGAAATCTGAATGGTATTTTGAGTTTGCCGGCCAACCAAACGCAGTACTGATAGGTATGAGGTCTTTTGGCGGCAATTTCACCTGGGTCATGATTATTTGTGGAGCGCAAAAGTCCGCCTAGTAGAACTGGTATGGGTGTGATATCCAATTGTTGTACAAGGCGATGTCGCTCTTTGATATAAATATAAGTAAACGGCGAGAGGATGTCGTAGTAAAAAACCGCCTTGAATTTTGTGCTCATTTTTTCTTGGCCTCACTATCTAGTTTTCGCAAGAATGCCATTTTTTCAGCTATCTGGGTTTCCAAACCTCGATCAACTGGCTGATACCAGTGTGGTTCAACCATGTTTTCGGGTAAGTAGCTCTCGCCAGCAGCGTAGCCATGTAATTCATCGTGGGCGTAGCGATATTCTTTGCCATGACCAAGTTCTTTCATGAGTTTGGTTGGTGCGTTGCGCAGATGATTGGGTACTAACTTGCTTTGATCGGTGGCTACATAAGCGCGCGCAGCATTAAATGCTTTGTAGCTTGCATTACTTTTTGATGCAACAGCTAAATAGATGACGGCTTGACCAAGCGCCAATTCACCCTCGGGTGAGCCGAGTCGCTCATAGGTTTGGGCTGCATCATTGGCGAGCTGAATAGCTCTAGGATCTGCGAGACCAATATCTTCCCATGCCATACGAATAATGCGACGCGCTAAATAGCGGGGATCAGCACCGCCATCGAGCATTCTGCAAAGCCAGTACAGAGCAGCATCAGGATTGGAGCCCCGCACTGATTTATGTAGCGCTGATATCTGGTCATAAAAGTGATCACCACTTTTATCAAAACGCCGAGCTTGAATGGTTAGGGCATTTTCGACAAAGGCTTGATCAATCTTTCCGACTCCACCATTTTTTCCCGCAATAGCATTGGCTATTTGCTCTACTAGATTCAGCAGGCGTCGCGCATCACCATCGGCATTGAGGATTAGGCTATCAATTGCTGCCGACTCAAATTCGACACTAGGTAGCGCATATTTATGCGCGCGATCAAAGAGTTTTTTTAATTCATCTGAGGTGAGCGATTTGAGGACATATACCTGAGCCCGCGAAAGTAAGGCTGAGTTCACCTCAAACGAGGGATTTTCAGTGGTGGCTCCAATGAACGTGAAGAGTCCCGATTCGACATGCGGCAGTAAAGCGTCTTGTTGACTTTTATTGAAACGGTGAATTTCATCTACGAATAGGATGGTTTGACGCCCATATTGAGCCATATTTTGCTGGGCTTGTTCAATGGCTTCGCGAATTTCTTTTACACCGGCTAAGACGGCGGATATGGCAATGAAATTTCGGTCAAAAGCTTTTGCTGATAGTCGAGCAAGAGTGGTTTTGCCGACGCCAGGAGGGCCCCACAAAATCATCGAGTGCGGTCGACCAGAGCCAAAAGCAAGGTTTAATGGCTTGCCGGGAGTCAATAGGTGAGATTGTCCAATGACTTCGTCAATTGTTTTTGGGCGCAATGCTTCCGCTAGAGGTGTGGGAGGTGTGCTATCAAACAAACTGGACATTGGTGGAATGAATTAGGCTTGAATAAATAGAATGACCAGCGCAGCCCACATTAAACATCCGGTGGCCGTGTATGTCAGGCGCTTACGGATTTTCATAAAAGCAAGATACGTCTCATGATGATCAAAATAGTATGCATAGGTATTTTGATCAATCTTCAATTGGATCGCTAAGACGGCAGCTAGAATGAACAGGCCAACTGGGATATAGATATGTAAAGCTATCCAGGAAACAATCGCAGGGATAACCCCCCATGCCCACACATTTCTATCAATCCAGCGATCGTTGGTAGCGGGCTTGCCAAGTGTGTGAAGATTAGCCCCCCACTGAATAGCACCCATAAATGAAGTGATGATGGCGCCATAGCTGGCTATCGACTCTGCACTGAGATAGTTTACCGGTGTAGGCGCCAATTGCACCATTAGCGCAAGGCCAATAAAAGGCAATAGTCCCGCGTAGGATAGTTTTCGAAGGAGTGGTGGCAGAGGACTCACGAATAATTTCTGATGAAGGGTTGATTTAAATTTATTTGTCGTAGGTGTAGACGCCACGACCAGTTTTGCGACCCAGGTAACCGGCGGCCACCATTTCGCGCAAGAGCGGGCAGGGGCGATACTTGGAGTCGCTGAAATTTTCAAAATAGACCTCCATGACGGCGAGGCAAGTATCTAGGCCAATTAAATCGGCGAGGGCGAGGGGGCCAATCGGTTGATTGCAGCCGAGCTTCATTCCGGCATCAATATCTTCAGGGCTTGCTAAGCCTTCATGCAGAACAAAGAAGGCTTCATTGATCATTGGGAGAAGAATGCGGTTCACCACGAATCCTGGCGAGTTCTTAACGGTGATTGGTTCTTTACCAATTCGTTTGGCCATTTCAATAATGGCCGCATGTGTTTCATCGCTGGTTTGCAATCCACGAATTACTTCAATTAAGGCCATTAGCGGAGGGGGATTGAAGAAGTGCATGCCAATAAAGCGCGCTGGATTTGAATCTAGGGCGGCTAATTTGGTGATGGAGAGAGACGATGTATTGGTGGCAATAATGGTGTTTTTGCTCACAATCTCATCGACTTGCTTGAGAATCCTTTCTTTAATTGCTTGATTCTCGGTTGCTGCTTCAATAACAAGGCTCAGACCTTTGAAGTCAGTATATGAAGTGCTGCCCTTAATCCTTTTGAGAGCGGCTTCTTTTGCTTCAGGTGTTAGTAACTCTTTCTTAACCAGTCTGTCTAGGCTTTTATGGATTTGTGTTAAGCCACGTTCAACAGCCGCATCGTTAATATCGACCATAACAACATCGAGGCCAGCAACTGCGCAGACTTGCGCAATGCCGTTGCCCATGGTTCCCGCTCCAATAACTCCAACCGATTGAATGCTCATGCTATTTCCTCTTCTGGTACTGGGTTGAGCCGAATAATTGCTCTTTTGCTTTGTCATCATGTAATGGTTTGCGTAATGACGTTAATACTTCAACTCCGCGTTTAACTGCAGGGCGCTCAGCAATCTTTTCAAACCATTTTTTAAAGTGTGGATACTCATTGATATCTATCCCCTGATTTTTCCAGTTTCTTGTCCAGGGAAAGATCGAGATATCGGCGATGGAATACTGATTTCCAGCAATATAAGCGTTATTTTTTAGCTGCGCATCAAGAACACCATAGAGACGCTTGGCCTCATTGGTATAGCGATTAATCGCATATTCAATTTTCTCTGGTGCATAAATCCTGAAGTGATGGTTTTGCCCAAGCATTGGACCTAATCCACCTATTTGGAACATCAGCCATTGCAGCATTTCATATTTCCCCCGAGTGGTCTTGGGTAAGAATTTCCCCGTTTTTCCAGCTAGGTATAGCAAGATGGCCCCAGACTCAAAAATGCTGATTGGCTTGCCATCAGGT